>Ga0209902_100581_pt1 | contig 34762 bp, 33 predicted proteins | sample FECB27metaG_FD_188304 | JGI IMG/M metagenome (GOLD analysis project Ga0209902, IMG submission 188304) | Cyanobacterial communities from the Joint Genome Institute, California, USA - FECB-27 (SPAdes) (version 2) | ecosystem: Environmental > Aquatic > Thermal springs > Hot (42-90C) > Microbial mats...
GTCGCCGCCGGTGACGGCTGGTCCACGCGGATGGTCTGCGTCGTCGGCGTGCCGATGTTGCTGTACGCCGTCGTCCGCCAGTCACCGCCCGGCAGGTCGCGCCGCGTCTCCCGGCAGAACACGTCATAGTCGAACGTCGTCGTGGCGCCATTCGGAGCGATCAACTTCCTGGGCTTGCCGCAGTGCGTCCACGGGGTCCAGTCGATCCCGTGACGGAAGGTGCGGGTTTGGTCGCCGGCCTCGGCCGTCTTGGTCACCACGACCGTCCGGCTCGTCTCGAACAGCTTGAAGTCGTCGTCGTACGCGTAGGTCGTGACGGTCCCGAGTTCGTCCTCCATCGCCGCCAGGTTGCCGCGGTCGCTGTAGGTCGCCTTCGTGACCACCTCGCTGTAGCCGGCGTCCGGGTCGGAGATCGTCCGCGTCGTCTTCGTCACGTCGCCCTTGGTCGGAGGCGTTTCCCAGCTGCCGGCGGTATCGTAGGCAAAGTAGCTCTGGGCGAGCAGCGTGCCGGAAGTCGACGTGCCCGCGTAGACGCGCTTCCGGTTCGGCTTGTCGACGATGTAGAGGCTCGTGTTCGGCGCAAAGCCGATCGCCGTGTAGCGCTCGTCGCCGACGAAGTTCGCGGTACTGGTAATCGACCCGCGTCGGCCGACCCACCGCTGCCTTGTCCTGGTTGAACGTCACCTCCATCGTCGGCGAGCCCGTCTCGCGTCGCCTACTGCGAAGCTACTTGCCTGAGAAGCGGAGGCCGGGGCGCGCGCAACCTGAACCAATGCGTTGTTGGTCTTGAGCTCCTTGATAACCAGCTCGTTTGGTCCATAATTCGCGCCCGGCTGGGCGAACGACAGGTTCATCTTGCCATCGCCGTCGACGTCGAATACCGGTCCTTGAATGCCGATGTTGGTGTTTAGTGTGGCCAAGTCTTCGGTAAACTCTCCACCGTCATACCGGGAGACATACAGGTCGCCGGCCTCCGTCTTCAGAGCCTCGGTTTCTCCATCGCCATCGGTATCAGCGAAGACAACCTGCGGGCCGAATTGACTGGGATTGATCGCAAGATCCTTGCCGCTGCTTGTCGTAAGCGTAAGGCCATTACCGCCCAGTCCGGACGTAATGAAGCCCTTTTCGCCGCGGCGCCAAGCGATGTCCGCGAGGCCGTCCCCGTTGAAATCGGCGACGAAGAAGCCAAGGCCGGGCGGTACCGTCGTCCGGGCAGCGCTGCTGTCCCCAGGTTCATATTCACCGACCGCGTCAAAGGGTTCGGGAGTCCGGCATGCGAGAGTGCCCGAAAGGGGAGCGGTTGCTATGGCTGACGCCTGAAAGCCATTTGCACCCGCCTTGAAGAGGCGCAGCTTGCACTGGTCGATCAGTCCGTCTCGCGCTGCGGTCAGCACATCCTTGCGGCCGTCGCCGTCAAAGTCGCCTGGTAGTGCGACTTGACCCCCTCCCACGTCCCAGTTTGTGAAGCCGAGGTTGCCGGAATCCGTCCACTCGAACTTGCGCAGGACGAGGCTGCCGCCGGAGATCGTGCTGCCACTTACGGACCAGTTGCTTCCGTACTGTATGACCTTGGTCAACCGCCGCAGCCCGGTCGAGGCGCTCTCCTCATAGTCGAGCTGGTAGGCGCGGACCTGCTGGCCTCCGAACCTCACCTCGATGCGCCGCAGCAGGCGATCGAGCGTCGCCAGGCCTTTGCCCGTCGCCTTCGTCAGCGGCGCCGGATGAATGTCCCGAAATGAAGTCGACCACGGCACCGGCACCGCCCCCCGACTTCGGTGCGTAGGTGATGCGATCGGGATAGCAGACCGGATAGGTCGTGCACTTGTGGTCGATGGTGACCACATTGCCGTAGGTGTCCGTCATCCGCGCCAGCAGCCAGCGGAAGTCCTCTTTGATGGTCGAGGCGTCGGATGAGGGGATTGGTCCCGCCTGCCCAGTAGCCAACCGCCTCGAAGACCAGTTTCGCCCCGTCCTTGCGGTACGAAGCCGGCGTTCCAGCCGCCCGCCCGGATCCCCGCCCGCGAGGAGTAGTCGAGCGACAGCTTCGGCTCGAGGCCGCGGAACGGCGGCAACACGATCGCGACGCTGTCCGTGAAGGCGCCGGTGCCGAGCGACTGCGGATCCGTCGGCGTGTAGTTGAAAAGGTCCGTCGGCTGGGGATTTGCGTCGTCGGCACTCTCCTCCGAGGTCGACATCAAGGCCATGGCGCTGGCATCGGCCGACAGGGTGTTCTCGGGCAGGGCCTCCTGTGCCAGGTCCTCGTCTGTGGGGTCGGGGGGCGCGAGCGGATCCGGCAACAGCGGCCCCTCGACAAGCGGATCCGGCGGCATCAGCGGGTCCGTCGGTGAGGTCGGATCGACCTGGCCAACGTCGGAGCGGGCTCGCTCGGGCCGAGGCTCTCAGGGCCCTCCATCGGCGCAGAGGTCTCCTGCGCCATCGCCGGCACGAACCCGCCCGCCACCACCAGCGCCGCCGCGGTCAACCAGCAGACGAGGGCCCGCATAGCATTCAGAAGGCCGAGGTTCGTCAGGCACACGTCGGCCCACGACGGACGAGCAGCGCTCGTCCGAACCCGATGTTCGGTCACCATGGAGAAGCCCCAGCCTACTTGAAAATTCCGCGCAGACAGACATCGCCTGCGGCAAGCGTCGGAGCACAATCCCCGCGGCGGAATTCCGCAGCGAGACTCCGGGTCTTCAACCCTTGCGACAGTCACGGGATCGCGAGCACCGGGGCTACGTCAAGGCCCACGCACACGGATGGGTTGTCGTCGCGCCGACACAAAACTTGGTCATCGGGCGAAATCCCTAAATCTCTGTAATGGCTTATGCACGACATTCACATTGTCGTGATGACGTTAGGCCCAAAGTTGTCCACACCGAAGTTGTGGGAACGCATCAGTCGACGAGCACACCGAGCTCCAGGCTCCTTTGGGAGCTGGTTCCTGTGTCATTGCCGCGAAACAGATACGGAAGCAGGGGCTACAAGCCACGTGTAAATGAAGAGCGGTTTGACATGAAGGTGACCGGATGTTTAGTCAAATGAAGTTTCACGCTTATGCGGTCGATCTGACAATCACAAAGACGGACTTTATGATCCTTTACATGGAACTCACAATGCGCATATGTTGCCAGCGTGGCCGAGCCAGGGAAGCCGAAGCGTTACCAGCGGACCATTGAAGCCGGTAGCGAACCTCGTGGGGACGTCTCGACCCCCCGGCCGCACCTCATACTCTCGGCTTTTCTTCGTATCGCGGTGAGGATGGTGGCGCGTCGCTCCCTTAGCAGTGGCCCGCCCGCCAGAGTGCAGCTTCGTCCCACTTTGCTACACCAGCGACTCGTTAAGCAGCAATTCCATCCCGGAATGCCGCGCCTCAGGACCCGTAAGGCGGCAGGCCCGTCCCGCCTGAGCGCGCTCCCGTCCCACTCTACAGCAATTGAATCCCGCTAAACGACAATCCGATCCCACAAAACGACAATGTGGGCGGCTCAGAAATCCCTATTTTCCAGTGCACGATGCAGCCAGAGGCGTGGCCAAACGGCGAGGGAAGTCGAGCTAACTGACGGAAATAACGACCTAAATCCAGGAACTGCTGAGCTGTCGCGACGCAGGTTGCCGAGTTCAGAATTCAAGTTTGCAGAGAGTATTTTGCGTCAGACTGCCAGCACAGCCACGCCCGCGTTGCCGCAGGGGTCACGGTGAGGGACGCGGTACTCGCTCAGAAGCGCCTTCATTTGCCAGTTTGCCGCCGTCCACAGAGCCAGCCCGGGCGGCGGTATTCGTATGCGCGGACCCGGCAAAAGGGACGTTGTGCGGACATTGCGGACGGAGGCGGTTCTCCCGCTTCGCTACAGTGCCCTAACCTTTTAGAATTGTTGGCGCACCCGACACGATTCGAACGTGTGACCTTTGCCTTCGGAGGGTTTCCCTTCAGGGTTTTCCGGTGCTTCCTGCGGTTTTCTAGAAATGACTCGCGGGGCGGAATCCGTCAGGTGACGAGACGCGGGAAAGGCAGAGGTTAAGACAGCGATTGCCGGAAAAGGCGTCCCCGTGCTTCCTATATGCTTCCTGTAGGGACGTTTGCCTTCGGGGAGGAAGCGCATGGCAAAGCTCACGAAGCGAACGGTCGACGCGCTGCAGCCGGGTACGCCGGACTATTTCGTGTGGGATGACGACCTCGCCGGGTTCGGGCTTCGGGTGTGGCCGACGGGGCGGAAGGTCTACGTCGCTCAGTACCGCGCCGCCGGGCGCACCAGGCGGGTGAAGATCGGTGGCCATGGCGCTCTGACTGTCGAGGAAGCCAGGAAGCTCGCCAAGGGCATCCTCGGCGACGTCGCAAAGGGCGAAGATCCGCAAGAAGATCGCCAGACGCGGCGCAAGTCGCTCACGGTCAACGAGCTGTGCGCCAGCTACCTCGTCGCGGCCGAGCGCGGCATGATCCGCGGGAAGGGCGGGCGGCCGAAGAAGGCCAGCACCCTTTATGTCGATCGAGGTCGGATCGATCGGCACATCAAGCCGTTGCTCGGCACCAAGCTCGTCAAGGATCTGACACAAGCCGACGTCAGCCGCTTCGTTCGCGACGTCGCGTCGGGAAAGACAGCCACCGTCGAGAAGACAGGGAACAAGCGCGGCAAGGCCGTCGTGGAGGGTGGCCCCGGCACCGCGGCGCGCACCACCGGCTTGCTTGGCGGCATCCTGTCGTTCGCCGTGTCGGAGGGGATCATCCCCTTCAACCCTGCCGCAGGGGTGAAGCGGCCGGCCGACAATCATCGCCATCGCCGGCTGTCGCCCGACGAGTTCCGAGCCCTCGGCGAGGCGCAGGCAGCGGCAGAGCGGGACGGGGAGCGCTGGCAGGCTGTCGCCGGTATCCGACTGCTCGCACTGACCGGCTGCCGCTTCGAGGAGATCGCCGGCCTGAAATGGTCAGAGGTGGACGACGCGGGCGGTTGCTTCCGGCTGGAGGACAGCAAGGAAGGGCGATCCGTGCGACCGATCGGCCGCGCCGCTTTCGACGTGCTGGCGAGCCTGCCGTGCGCGGACGGCGCCGTCTACGTGCTGCCGTCCGTGCGAGGGGAGGGGAGCCGCTACGGCGGACTGCCTGGCGCGATCGAGCGGGTGATGAAGCGCGCCGGCCTCGACGACGTCACCGCCCACACTCTGCGGCATTCCTACGCTTCGGTGGCCGGCGACCTCGGGTTTGCCGAGCCTACGATCGCGGCGATGCTCGGCCACGCGAAGGGATCGGTGACGAGCCGTTACGTCCACCACCTGGACTCAGTCATCACCGCCGCCGCTGATAGAGTGTCGGCAAGGATAGTCTTATACTTCGACACTTAATGCTAAATGCAAGCTAACCGACCTCTTCCTTTGCGTATTCCTTGAGAATATTACTTGCCATCTCAAGTACATGTTCCTCAAACGTGGCGTAGAACGGGAATTTTACATTCATAATCGGTTTTCTCCTCCCGTCCAAATAATCCTGAAAAATGCCATCCGAACGACGATCGCCGCGCTCGAAAATTTCTCGGTATCTCCTTGGCGTTATCCCGCAGAAGTGCTCAAACCGAACGCTAGGGTATTCCTTATACCTACCTCGATCTCCGCCCTCTATTTCTATTGAGTCCGTATGTAAGTCAAAAGCAAGACTCTTAGGATAAGGCTCAAGAAAAATAACATCCGATATACCCGCGGCAACTATATGCTTCGCACACATGTGGCAAGGAAATGTTGTGCAGAACAGGGTAGAGTGAAGCGTTGATCTCGCAAGGCGGGCCGCATCAGAGATCGCAGACATCTCTGCATGAACAATCCGCCCATACTCAAGGGCGTCCATAAACTGTGAATCCCGAATTGAGGGGAGAGACATCAACGCGTCAATATCGGAGTCTGGGTCGATGTATTGAGCTAACTCTGCTAGCAGCTCGCGCTTTTTCTGTAAATTCGAGTCACGGCCTCGACGGTATTCTCTATCATCAAACGGCTCATCGCACCAATAGGTCCCACCACCAGCCTTCGGAACTTCGTTTGACCCGAGCGATATGATCTCACCACTAGGTGAAAATATCGCGGCGCCGACTTGCCGGGATAAGTCGAGAGTTCTGAGTGCCGCGGCTTTCGCCATAAACATCCCATACTCATGCTTAGTCGGTGAGATTGAGTTTGATCCGAAAATTAGCTCACAGAATCTTGTGACCTGTTGCTGTACCGGAACACTGCTATCCTTGTTAACAATAAAGTCCGCGTCATGAAAAATCTTTGCAACCCTTTGCCCATGTTCTTCACCAATTTCATTTTCGTCCTTCTGGATAATGGATTCCGCCCTATCTCGAAATTTCTGAGGACCCGCAACATTTTCGCTTCGTGCGAATTCTCTTGAAAGATAATCGACTCTGGAGCCGCGCCGGGAGTATACAGATACCTGAAAAAACAGACGCCCATACACAATACGGAAAAGCTCAACCTCCTCCCTTCTCTTGAATTGATAGATCAAGAATACCGTCTTTGCATATTTTTCTCCCTTCTGATAACGTAATCGCTTCCGCAAGATCTGAACAATTGTAGATACACCGAGTGCGGCGTCGTCCCCAGTTTCCTTGCGAATTTTGTTTCCATAGGAAATATAGCGTTCGTATCGTGAATAGAGGGGCTTCTCAACTAGTTCATCATCAGGCGGTATGTACTTCTTAAATACTGAGAATATCTCTGTCACTTTTATAGGAACCACTGTATAGCCATTGCCTTGAAAAAACTCCGTGAATGCCTGTAGCGTCACGGCGATGTCTGCCCCGATTGGTGAGACGAAGCCAATGAACACCTCGGGAAAAGGAATCCTGTTGATCGTGGCTTTCATGGATTCACCCCCAGCCTTATAGTTGCTACCCTCCCGTCGCTGGCTAGGCGAGGAGATTCGGCATGTCGACCACCGCCCTACCTCAACGGAGGACGCGACGCGAAATTGATGAGGCAACTCAACAGCTACTTCGGCGAAATAGGGCGCATTTCGAGGGCTGGGTCAACGAGCAGCGGCGAGCCGAAGGTCGGGATGATGTTTCGTCTGGTGAAGGACCTTCGCCGGAAGCTGAAAATCGTGATCGAGACTAGGTTTGGTCGGGGTCCGATGGCGGAGGCGGGAACGGCTGTACTACCTTCACAGTCCCGAGCTTGAACGGGTCCGCTATGGCCTCGCCCTCGTCATAGTTGCCCTCTTCCTCCCGGACGAGCAGCACCGCCTCCGGCGGCGCGACCGTCTCAGGGGCCACTCCACCTTCACCCGATGGGCCCCGTTCTCGATTAAGTGTCGAGCCACCTCGATCCGCCTCGACCACGAGAAGCCGTAGCGGCAATATCGCAGCACCCTGCGCAGCCGCCAACTGAGTGTTGCATCAGGTGCTGCCACCTCAGATACTTGGAGCGGTATGCTGGGCAGGGAAGGTTATTGACTCAAAAATCGCTAAGCCCTCCGGAGGCGAGTTGTCTCCATAAAGGCGAATTCCGTTGTGCCACGCCATCCGCCACATCGAGAACTGCGGAGCGAGATGGCTTCGGATGCCGGAGTAAAGAAAAGTCTGCCTTCCCAGATTTCCATTAACCTCGTCTTTTCCTTCGTTCAATAGCGGCAAAGCATGCGCCAGAGCCACGGCTGAGGCATCAACGGTCGGCATACGCACCTTGATTCTGCTATCGGCAGGCAGGGCCTCACGGAAATGAAAGTAAAAGAGGCCGCGCGTAATGTACCTATGTAAACTATCTATTGGCTGGCGATCCAGTCGCACTTTGAACATTGGGATAAAGATTCCATTTGAAAGCACGTGCGTGAGAGTGGCGCCAGTGAGTACCTGATTCCGCGCTTTTTTGTTGCGCTCAAGCCGGGGTCTAATAAGAGCATAATGCTCGTCCGCGCTTTCGTGCATTGTTCCTGCCAAAAATGTCGCAGTGACGTAGCTCTCCAGCGCGGACTTCTTTGTATTGCATTCTGCGCAAGCGGGGACACACGGAAGGTCGTTCTGACGATCACGTGTTGTGAAGAACTCACGTGCGATAACGTGTTCGCGCACGGAAGAAATGCCGCGCACGCCACAATATGCGCAAGTCTTTCCTTTATACTTCTTGCTCAAAGATGGCCTAGCCAGCAGAGTTCATCGTAAAAGTCGGTACGTTACCAGAGTAGGGGAATTCCAGCTTCTACGCTACCCCTTCCTCAGCCTCACCCCCGCCCCACCGCCATCTTCGGCGATGAACTCGACGCCGGCGAGTTCGAGCGCGGTGCGGCGCTCGGCTGGTGCGAGGGCGAAGCGGCGACTGGCTTCTATCTCGCGACGGACGATCGCGAGGCGGACGCGGGCGACATGCCGGAGTTGCCCGGGTGTCCGCTGTGAGGGCGCCTCGCTTCTGAGCCCGACACCTCACCCGATCGCCGCCTCTTGCTTTTCTCCAGAGCTTGCACTAGCTCTTGGAAATCGCAAGAGGTGGAGTGACCGCTATGACCATTGTGCCGAAACTGACCACCAAGGCCGCGTGCCGCGTCGCACGTATCGATCGCGACCGGCTCAACGAGCACGTCGCCGCCGGCCGGTTCAACTGCGCGCCGAGCACGATCCCCGGTCGAACCCGGCTGTTCGACCCCGACGATATGATCGCGCTGACGCTCTTTCGCGAATTGATGGATGAGGGGCTCGACGCCGTGCGGGCCGGGAGTATCGCATGTGATGTCGCTGAGGCTGCGAAGCGCAACCCGGACGCCCGTGCGATCTCCTACCTACGCACAATGACAGTTGAGAGCGGTTTCACCGCGGACGGTACTGCGATGCCCGCTGAGAATGTCCCTGACCCTGCGACGTGGAACAAGGAATTGTTTCACGGAGGGATCATCGAGCGAGTGACGACCTTCAACATCTGGCAGTTGCGCGCGCGCATCGCGCACGGGACCGAAGAAGAGCGCGCTCGGATCGGTGAGGACGACTGATGAGCGAGCAGGTGCTGCCCTCTCACCTCCGCGCGCCGAGGCTGCGGCGCCCGGAGGCCTCCGAGTACCTTGAGTCGGTGCACGGCATCGTCCGCAAGCCGGCGACGCTCGCAAAGCTCGCCAGCATCGGCGGTGGCCCGGCCTTCCAGAAGTGCGGTCAGACGCCCCTTTACCCCCGAACCGAACTCGACGCCTGGGCCGAGCGCGTCCTCGGCCCACTGCGGGCCTCGACGAGCGACACCGGCGAGGCGGCTTGATCGCCCTGCCGGAAACGAAAACGCCCCCGAACCGCGCCAACGGCCGAGGGCGTCCAACCCCGAAAGGTTTGTGCACGTGAATGCCATCAATCTGTACCCCGCGGCCCTCATCGGCGCCACGGAAATCTTCCCCGCCGGCCTGCCGACCGCAGTCGTCGCCGACTTCGACGGTGAGGGCTGGGCGCTGTCCCGCCTCGACGGGGAGATCGCTACGCCGCTCGGCCGCTACGGTGCCCGCGGCGAGGCCTCCCGCGCCTTGCGGGTCTGGTCGGACCGCGGCGTGAAGTGCCGCTTCACCGATGCCTCCCTCGTCGAGCGGAGGGCGGCAGCGTGAGCCGGGATCGCTACCACTACAACCGTCGGCGGCTCGCAGCGCACCTCGTCGGACTCGGCCCTCGTGCGGTGCTCGAGGCGCTGCACGATGTCGATGCCGGCCGCGGCGTCGACGAGGTGCTCGCCAGCTACGGGCGACTGCCGACGAACATCGTCGCCAGTCTCGGCGGCGACGCCTTCCCGGTGCCGCCGATCTACGTCGTCTCCGAGGCGGCCGCGTGAGGCGGATCGCCTTCACCCGCATCGCGGCGGCGGCCCTCGCGGCCGCCGATCGCATCGTGCCCGCGCTGCTCCCCGATGGCCGGCGGCGGGGGCGGGAGTGGCTGGCGAAGAATCCTCGGCGAGCCGATCGGCACGTCGGTTCGTTCAGCGTCAGCTTCGTCTCCGGCAAGTGGGCCGACTTCGCGACCGGCGACAAGGGCGGCGACCTGATCGCCCTCGCGGCCTTCGTTGCCGGTGTCGACCAAGGCGAGGCCGCGCGGCAGCTCGCTGCCGCCCTCGGTGTCGACCCCTATGAGGACCACCCCTGATGACCGATGATCCCTTCGCCCGCGTTGCCGAGGCGATGAGCGGTTCCGATGTCGAGGCGGATCGCCCCGCGCCGGCCGACGACTGGCGGCCGATCGTCCCCGCACCGGTCGACGCGCCCAAGATCACGCGCGCCTTGCTCGATCGCTGCGCACCGCCCGGCTATGTGCTGAAGAAGGTCACGCCGTTCTGGCACAGCAAGGCGAACGCCTTCCGCGACGAGGACGGCGACGTCGTCAACTTCTACGTCGCTCGCTATGAGGACGAGGCCGGCCGCAAGTCGATCCGGCCCTTCACCTTCGGCAACGACGTGAAGGGCAGGCCTCAGTGGTCGCCGAAGGCGCCGCCGGCGCCGCGCCCGCTTCTGAATGCTCACCGCCTCCAGCACTTTCCTGCCGCCACCATCCTCGTTGTCGAGGGCGAGAAGTGTGTCGAGGCAGCCCAGGCTCTATTCCCCGCCGTCAGCGTCGTCGTCGTCACGTCGTCGGGCGGAGCGAACGCCGCGGCGATGTCAGACTGGTCTGTCGTCGCGGGCCGCGCTGTCGTCGTGTGGCCGGACGCCGACGGGCCCGGACGGCGCTACGCCGAGGACGTCGTTCGGCTCGCCCGTGCGGCCGGTGCGGCTTCAGTGCGCGTCGTGGAGCTGCCCCCCGGCCTTCCGGAGGCCTGGGACCTCGCCGACCCTGTCCCCGAGGACATGACGATCGACCCGAAGGTACTGGTGGCCGGGTCGGCTGTGGCGGACAGCGGCCCGACCACTGCCGAGAAGGCCTCGACGTCGTGGAACGCGCCGGACCTGTCCGTGCTCGGCTCCGGCCGCCGGCCAGCGCCGACCTTCGACGTCGACGTTCTCGGCCCGGTGTGGACCGAATGGGCGGTCGAACAGGCGGCCGCCGCCTCGGCGCCCGTCGACTACGTCGGTGCCGCGCTGCTCGCCGCCGCCGGCGCCGCGGTGGCGAACGTCCGGTGGCCCTTGGCGGGCGCGAACTGGAGTGAGCCCCCACTGATCTGGTGCGGACTCGTCGGCTCGCCGTCGGCCGGCAAGTCGCCCGCCATGACTGCAGCGATCGACCTGGTACGCGCCGCCGAAGAACGCATGGCCGAAGGCTTCGACGACACCCGTCGCCTGCACGAGACGGCAAAGCGTGTGGCGGAGGCCGCGAAGGAGGAGTGGGAGATCGAGATCAAGATCGCGCTGAAGGAGAGTCGGAAGGCGCCGCCGATGCCGATGACGGCTGAGGTGCCCGACGAGCCGGTTCGCCCTCGCCTGATGACGATGGACTCGTCGACCGAGAAGCTGGCGCTGCTGGCGGCCGCTCTGCCCCGCGGTCTGTTGCGGACCTATGACGAGCTGGCCGGCTGGTTTGGCAGCTTCGGCCGCTACGGAGGCAGTGGGGCCGACCGCGCCTTCGCAATCGAGATGTACGGCGGGCGGCACTACACCGTCGACCGCGTGAAGACGCCGGACCCGATCCGCATCCGCCACTTGTCGATTGGCGTGCTCGGCGGCATCCAGCCGGAGAAGCTCGCCGAGGCGCTGGAGAGCCCGGACGACGGTCTGCCGGCGCGGTTCCTCTGGTCGTGGCCGGACACCCTGCCGACCTTCACGTTGTCGCGGGAACGCCTGTCGTCCACGGCTGCGAAGTCCGCTTTCGCTCGCCTCGCCGAGCTGCCGATGGGCAGCGACGAGTATGGCAACCCGGAACCGGTGCGGATGCGGCTTGATCCCGTCGCCGAGGATCTGATTGAGGCCTTCGCGCGGGAGGTTGCGGCACGAGCGGCCGACGCCTCTGGTGTCTTCGCCGGCACGCTCGGGAAGGCGCGCGGTCACGTGCTGCGCCTGTCTGCCATCTTGGAGCTACTGTGGTGGTCGGCGCAGCCGGACAAGCCGGCGCCGACGTCAATCTCTGCCGCGGCTGTGGGCGACGCGATCGACCTCGTCGACAGCTACTTCCTGCCGATGGCGGAGCGAGTGTTCGGAGATTCTGCGATCCCGATCGCGGACCGGAACGCGACGGCGCTGGCGCGTCACTTGCGGCAGGCTCGCGAGCCGACGTTCAACGCACGCCTGGTGCGCCGGTCGATGGGCGGTGCCCTTCGTGATGCCGCGGCGATGGAAGCGGCGTGCACGGCTCTCGTCGATGCTGGGATCATCCGTGCGATTACTTCGCTGGGGATGGGGCGCAAGCCGAAGGATTTCGAGGTCAACCCCGCGATCTTCGGGGGGCAGTGATGAGGAAGTGGGGGCGGCTGGCCCGAAATCTCGCGACAACGGATGCTGTGCCAAATGTGTCAAATGTGCCAAAACTCCGTGACTCGCCGACTTTTGGCACATTTGGCACATTTGGCACGCGGCACGCGGAAATGGATGAGGCCGAATTGACGGCCGCCCTCGACGAGCGCGCCGCCATCATGGAGTATGACGGAGGCGTCCCCCGCGCCGAGGCGGAGCGAATGGCGCGGATCGAGATTGAGCATCTATTCGGGGCGTGTAAATAGATATCCACGCCTAGACAATACTGGAAACAAATACATCACCAGCGACCGGCTGAGACTCTAATACTGGCGTGGCCTGTAAGGCAATATCCGCTCGATCACAAGGGCGGACATGCTTCAGAGATTTCGCAACCTCTTCTCGCGCAAGGCGATGACGCCGACCGACATGCCGTGGCTTGCGGTGTCGGTGTCGACGGCTGCCGGCATCGCCGTGTCGGCGGAGACCGCGCTCCGCGTGCCTGCCGTCTCGGCCTGCATCCGGACGATCGCCGAAGCGGCCGCGTCCCTCGACGTTCACGTCGTCGCCGGCGAGCGCGGCGCCGAGGTGGAGGCGCCGGACCATCCCGTTGCCGTGCTGCTGCAGGGTCATGTGAACGACTGGACCTCGGGACCGGCCTTCGTCCGTGACTTGGTGATTGACGCGCTGATGCGCGACGAGGGCGGCTTGGCGTGGGTGAACCGCGTCGGCGGGCGCCCCCGCGAGGTGCTGCACTACGTGCCCGGCCGCATTGCCGTCAGCTACCTGGAAACTGGCGAGCCGATCTATGCGCTGAACGGCGCGCCGCAGCGCCTCGCCGACATCATCCATCTTCGCCCGCCGTTCGGCCGCGCGCCGCTCACCCTTGCGCGGGAGGCGATCGGCCTCGCCGCCGTGATGGAGCGCCACGCCTCCACGCTGTTCGCCAATGGCGGCCGGCCGTCGGGGGTGCTGCAGATGCCCGGGCGCCTGAACCCCGACGCTGCGCAGCGCTTGAAGGAGTCGTGGAACGATCGTCACTCCGGCGGCTCCGCCGGCGGTACGGCCGTGCTGGAAGAGGGGATGAGCTTCAACCCGCTCAGCTTCTCGTCGGTCGACGCTCAGTTCGTCGAGCTCCGGACGTTCCAGTTGCAGGAGATCTGCCGCGCCTTCCGCGTCTCGCCGCACCTCATCTATGACCTCGGCCGGGCGACGTGGTCGAACAGCGAACAGCTCGGCCTGGAGTTCCTCACCTACAGCCTGGAGCCGTGGCTCGTGGAACTGGAGGCCGCGCTCGGCCGCGCCCTATTCTCCGATGACGAGCGCCGGCAAGGCTACCGCGTCCGCTTCGACCGCGACGACCTCACCCGCGCCGACCTCGGCGCCCGGGCGACCGCGTACTCTTCGCTCATCGCCGCCCGCGTCCTGAACCCGAACGAGGCGCGGAAGTGGGACGGCCTGCCGTCCTACGCCGGCGGCGACGCCTTCGCGAACCCGCACGTCGGTGAACAGGGTTCGAATTCCAGCGCATCCGCCGAACCCACGGAGGGCAGCCGCAATGAATCGGCTTGAGCTGAAGGCCTCGATCGCCGTTGAGGAGACCGGCGCCATCACCGGCACGGCCTGGCCGTTCGGTTCGCCGGACCGCGTCGGTGACGTGATCGAGAAGGGCGCGTTCGCCTCGGCCCGGCCGCCGGTGCCTATGCTGTTCGGCCACGACCCGAACGATCCGGTCGGCGCCTGGACGGACCTCGTCGAGGAAGCGGACGGCTTCAAGGTGAAGGGCCGGCTTCTCGTCGACGACGTCGCTCGGGCCCGTGAGGTTCGCGCGCTGGTGCAGGCCGGCGCCGTCTCCGGCCTCTCGATCGGCTTCACGGCCCGCAAGGCCGCGCCTCGCCGCGGCGGCGGCCGGACCATCTCGGCCCTCGACCTCGTCGAGGTGTCTCTCGTCTCGATCCCCATGCACCCCGGTGCCCGCGTCACGGGTGCCAAGTCCGCCGCGGCCGCCATCGCGCTCGCCGAGGCCATCAACCGCGCCGCCTCGGCGCTCCGGAGTCTCTGACCATGCGACAGACCATGTACGCCCCGGGCGGGCACATCGAACTGAAGGGCGACGACGGCGATCCGAACGAGATCGTCACCAAGGCGCTCGCCGACCTCACGGCCTCCGTCGAGGGTCGCGCCGGCGAGGTGAGGGCTTTCGGCGATCGTCTCGACAAGCTCGAGGCGAAGCTGAACCGGCCGAATGGCGGCGGTGCCAACGACAACCCGGACGCGGCCGCCGAGAGGAAGGCGTTCGCCGCCTATCTCGCCCGCGGCGACCGCGCCGACGAGATCAAGACGCTTCGCGTCGCGATCGATCCGCAGGGTGGCGTGCTCGCGCCGAATGAGCTGTCGAACGAGATCATCCGCAACCTCGTCGAGACGTCGCCGATCCGCTCGATCGCCAGCGTCCGCACGACCGGCGCGCCGGCGGTGCAGTACCCGAAGCGCACGGGCGTGACGAACGCGGCGTGGAAGGCGGAACTCGCCGACGCCACGGCCAGCGAGCCCGCCTTCGGCATGATCGAGGTCCCGGTTCACGAGCTGGCGACCTACGTCGACATTTCGAACGAGCTGCTCGCCGACTCGGCCGGCATGGCGGAGACAGAAGTGCGCCTCGCCCTCGCTGAGGACTTCGGAAAGAAGGAAGGCGCCGCCTTCGTCTCCGGCTCCGGTGTCGGCCGGCCGATGGGTCTGCTGACCGATGCGAACGTCGCCTACACGTTCAGCGGCAACGCCTCGACGCTCGGCTCGGCTCCGGCCGATCTGCTCATCTCCGCCATGTACAAGCTGCCCGCGGTCTACCGAAACCGCGGCACTTGGGTCATGAACGGCAACACGATTGCCGAGATCCGCAAGCTGAAGGACGGCACGACCGGGAATTACCTTTGGCAGCCGGCCTATCAGGCGGGGCAGCCGGAGACGATCCTCGGCCGCCCGGTGATCGAGGCCGTCGACATGCCCGACATCGGCAGCGCCGCCGAGCCGATCATCTTCGGCGACTTCAATGCGGCTTACCGCATCGTCGATCGCCTCGCGATGTCGGTGCTCGTGAACCCGTACCTGCTCGCCACCAAGGGCGTGACCCGCATCCACGCGACCCGTCGCGTCGGCGGCGCCGTCATCCGCCCCGAGGCGCTGCGCAAGATCCGCTGCGCGACCTCGTGATCGGCGGCACCCCCGAACAGAAGGACTGCATCCAATGATGCGAGACCAGGCGAACCACCTTCACTTCCTGCCGATCATCCCGCCGGTGGCGGCACGGACGAACAACACCGCCATCGTGGCGACGATCGTCGACCGGCTCGGCTACGACTCGCTGACCTTCGCGATCGTCACCGGCACGAACACCGACGTCGACGCCACGTTCGCCGTCCTCGTCGAGGATGGGAACGACAGCGACCTCGGCGATGATGGCGCGGCGGTGGCGGACGAACACCTCGTCGGCACCGAGGCGCTGGCCGACTTCACCTTCGCCGACGACGTCGAGTGTCGGAAGATCGGCTACGTCGGCAACAAGCGGTACGTCCGCCTCACCATCACGCCGACGGGAAACGATAGCGGCAACATCTTCGTCGCCGCGATCGCCGTGCTCGGCCGCCCGCACAGCATGCCGACGGCGAACCCGCCGCAGTAGCGCAAACTGAGGGCGCCTGTTCATCGAGGGCGGGTAGCGGCCCGTCCAGAAACGGAAGACAGCCTGCCCGGCGCCCACCGGCATTGCCGGGGACTGAGGGGCTCAAGGCTGTCGAGGTCGCGGATACCGGCGGAGCCGTTTTTCCCTCCGCGAAGGGTCCACCCGGTGCGTCGGCCCTGTCGGGTATGGCGAGGGCCGACGCACCACCATCATTCGGAGTGACCGATGGCCGAAGACACCTTCATCACCTACTCCGCCAGCCTTGAGGGCCCGGCCGACAACGTCGCCACCGTCTCGCCGAACAACAGCACCGACCTCGCTGTGATCCCGCGTGCGCTGTGGATCGGCGGCGAGGGCGACGTCCGAGTCACGGCCAAGGGTGGCGGCACTGAGACCTTCGTCAGCGTCCCCGTCGGCTGGTTCCCCGTCCGCGCCGTCCGCGTGTGGGCGACCGGGACGACGGCGACGAACATCATCGCGGTGTGGTGACGGCGTGCCCATGCAAGCCCCACGCGTATGCGGTTGCGGATTGAAGATCGCCGCCGGCGAGACCTGCCCATGCCAGCGTCGGCGCAAGGCCGAGCACGACGCCGGGCGCCCATCGGCACGCGAGCGTGGGTACGATTCAAGGTGGCAGACGGAGCGCGCCGCCTTCCTCCGTGATCGTCCGCTTTGCGAGCGCATGGTCGACGGACGGGGATGCTGCAGACCCGCGACAGTCGTGCATCACGTCGTGCCGCACCGTGGCGACATGCGCCTGTTCTGGTCACGATCGAACTGGTCGCCCCGCTGCCAACCCTGCCACGACCGCGGGGAGCAGGCGGCCGAGCGTCGGGCGGCGGCGGAGCCACGGGGTGGGTCGCGACTTCGCCCCTTGGGGCTGGGACCGGCGGGGGAGCGTTCCTCGTGACAGAACCGAATTGGGCAAATCCGGCAAGGGCATAGCAGCATGAGCCTCGTTCTCACCACTCTCGCGCCCGACCGAACCCTCGTCACGCTAGCTGAGGCGAAGGCCTATCTCGGCCTGACGGGCGAGACGGAAGACGTCGCTATCGCGGCGACGGTCGCCCGGGTGTCGGACGCCATCGCCCGGGAGTGCCGCGTGCCGATGGCCGGCGCGGCGGTGCCGACGTTACGGGCGGAGACACTGACGGAGACGTTCCGGGGCAGCTGCCGCGGCGCCGACCTGTTGCTGTCGCGCCGCTTCGTGTCGTCCATCACGTCCGTCGTCGAAGACGGCGAGGCGCTGCCTGGCACCGGCTATGAGTTGAATGGCCCGGCCGGCCTGCTGTCGCGCCTCGACGGTGATGACAGCACCTCCTGGCTCGGCGGCAAGGTGGTCGTGGTCTACGTGGCCGGCTTCGCGACGGTGCCCGACGACCTCAAGCTTGGCTCCCTCATGGCGATCCGGGACCAGTGGTCGGCGGCAGGGCGGGAGCCGCTGGTGCGACGGGAGACCGTTGAGGGTGTCGGGTCGCTCGAGTTCTTCAACAGCCGTGACGGCTCGGTGTTCTCCGGCGAGGTCCGGGCGCTGCTCGAGCCGTACATGACGCCGGCGAGGTGGTGACGATGCGCGGCCGCAAGCCCACGCTGAAGGCGCTTCCCGGTGCCCTGAAGACGGTGCCGTCGCCGCCGAAGTGGCTGCCCGAAGCGGCGAAGGCCGAGTGGCGGCGGGCGGCCCGCGACCTCGTCGATCGGCGCGTGCTCACGGACACGACACTTGCGACGCTCACGAGCTACTGCCTCGCGACCGGCATCGTCCGGAGCAGCACCGAGGCGATCGAGGCTGACGGCGCGACGTGCGACGGCAAGCGGCCTTTCAGAACCTGTTCGATGCGATGCGGCAGGCGCGTCAGCTCGCCGCCGAGCTCGGTCTGACACCGACGTCGCGATCGAAGATCTCGGAAGGTGCCGACGATGACGACGACGCCCTCGTGGATCTCTGACGGCTCTCCGATCGACGACCCGCTCGGCCACGGCGAGCGCGCCGTCGCCTGGCTCCGTCGGCTCAAGCACCCGAAGAACCCCGCGAAGGGGCACCCCTTCCAGCTTGACGACTGGCAAGAGCGAGTCGTCCGCCGCATCTACGGTCCCCGCGACGAGCGGGGGCACCGCATCGTGCGGCGCGTCTGTCTGCTGCTGCCAAGAGGGAACCGCAAAACCAGCCTTGCCGCCGGCCTGACGCTCTTGCACCTCGTCGGCCCTGAGAACACGCCGGGCGGACTGATCGTGTCCGCAGCGTCGGCGCACGAACAGGCGCGCGAGCTGTTCGGTGAGGCGGCCTTGATCGTCGAGAACGACCCGCGGCTTTCCGAACACCTCGACGTCGTCGACTACACCTCGACGATCCGCTTTCCGAAGAAGCGCAGCCGTTACGTCGCCCTGTCGGCCGACGGCAAGGTTCAGCACGGCCGCACGCCCACCGTCACGATCGCCGACGAGTTGCACGTGTGGGAGGGCAGCGCCGGCCGGAAGCTTTGGGAGGCGCTGGACTCGGCACTTGTTAAGGTGCCCGGCACGCTGCTCATCGTCGCGACGACGGCGGGCCGCGGGCACGAGAACATCGCTTGGCCGTTCGTCGAGTACGCGATGAAGGTGCAGCGGGGCGAGATCGACGACCCCGCGACGCTCCCGGTGATCTTCGCCGCCGATGCCGAGGCGGACTGGCGCGACGAGGCGCTCTGGCACCAGGTGAACCCCGGCCTCCGGCACGGCTACCCCGACGTGACCGCCTTCCGCGACAAGGCGAAGAAGGCCGAGCACGTCCCGTCTGACCGGGATGCCTTCCTGCAGTACAATCTGAACGTCTGGCTCGACCACTCCGCCGCACCGTTCGTCGAGATGTCGATCTATGACGAGGGCAAGGCGCCGGTGGACCTCGAGGCGATGCGGGATCGTCCCTGCTACCTCGCCGTCGACCTCTCCACGACGCAGGACCTCAGCACGATCGTTGCGGCTTGGCCGGATGGCGCCGACGGCTTCGACGTCTGGGCCTGGTTTTTCTGCCCGAAGGATCGGCTTCGCCTTCGGGCGGATCGCGACAACGTCCCGTACCCGCGATGGGCCGAAGAAGGATTCCTAAGACCGACGCCGGGGAACGTGGTCGACCTCCGAACCGTCGAGGCGAAGGTGCGCGAGTTGTGCGACGACTTCGACGTGCGCGAGATCGCCTTCGACCCGCACCTCGCCCGCACCATGATGTCGGATCTCGCCGAGGACGGCTTCCCGGCCGTCGAGATGCGGCAGGGATGGGTGACCATGGCGCCGGCCGTGATGGCGCTGGAGCGCGCGATCATCGGCCGCCGATTCCGCCACGGCGGGCACCCGCTGTTGCGGTGGTGCTTCGAGAACGTCGCCGTTGAGACTGACAAGGCCGGGAACAGGATGTTCCACAAGGGCCGCAGTCGGGATCGCATCGACGGTGCTGTCGCCGCGGCAATGGCCGTGGGGCGAGCGTCGGTAGGGGAGAGCGGCGTCAGCGTCTACACAACGGATCGGCCGGAGGGCATCATCTTTATGTGAGAACCGCCACAAGTAACTCGATGATGTTCCGCACCCCGAACCTTTCGGGATGCTCACTTTTAGTCAGCATCTCCGCTCTCCGCTATTAGAGAGGACAGAGGCACCCAGCCTTCACATCACAGATATCTTGCGAGCCATTTTCACGTCTCCCATTCTAGCAGCCTTGCAGATAACCCTCCGGTGCGTCATCGTCAAGAGCCTCCCTTCGGTAGCCATTCAACCACGGCGGCAATCCCAGGCAGATTCCACCCTACCACGTTCGCAGAACATTTCTGCTGATAGTTTTGTTCAATCCGCACTGCCCGACGTCCGCTTTCATACAAATCGGCAGACGTTACGGGTGCTCGAGCGATCCAGTCAGGCAATTCTAGCGTCAGACCTAATCTTAAGTTTCTCGTCGGATGCCTGATCGCCAGAGAATAGCACCGATCATCCGTAGAAATATACGACCTCTCAAATATCGTTACCAATGTTCGCTTCTGCTTGACATGCCTGTCGAGACCAATCTCAAGCTTGACGCACGAGCCATCGTACAGAATTCTTACCCCATCAGCATTTATATCAAGCAACCCGCTTTGCAGTGGTGTTTTATTTGTATTCCACCAACTCCGAAAATCGACGATAAGCTCAGAATCATATTTAACCCAATATTCCATGTTATCTAGGGCGGACTGCACCGTGTCCGGCCTTATTTGGAAGCTCACTTCGATCTTTACGGGAACGTTTGCCTCGCCGGTGTCGCATACAATAGTATACTCACGCTCCTCTTCCCACTGAAAATGCCCATCCACGTTGGACGAGCGAATAGTGACCTGCGAAGTTAAATTCTCCCACATGACACCCGCTTTAACGCCAAACTTGTCCAATACATCTTCCATCATATAATCAATAATACTTTCGCCTTTTCGGTGATGATCTCCATAAGTAGTAAATAGGGCGACCTCAGCGACCGATCTTACAGTCACGGAGTCATTCTTACCGTAAACAATCCACGATTTGACAGAATCTAGGGAAAGTAATGATATTCCGTTGGCAACATCTTGCACTCCGCGTTGCAAAGCAGCTGCCGCGCGATCAAAACCCTCAGACATTTGGCTACTTATATTATTGTTCCACATATAATCTAAAATATCCGATACAACTGCATAAATAATTCCCGCGAGAAAGACGAGGTACGCAAACTTATCTATGCTCCCGATTCCATCGTCTATCAGAGTATGCCACCATTGGCGATCTACAACGACGTGAGAAAACGGCTTCGGCATAAGAGTAAAAACTATCCACAGCAAGGCAGCAATTGCGACATACGCCCTTGCTCGCCACAGACCGGTGAACGGCTTTGTCAGATCTTTCGACGCCAATGTTGCCCCCTATTGCCGTCTCGGCGGCACCTCCTACGCTACCACGGCGGGTGCTGGGGACAAGGTGCACCGCCGGCCGGATGGCACGGCCAGCCGCACCTTCCGGAAGAACCGCAATCGGTTTGTCGAGGGCCAGGACTACGTTGCCGCCACCTCCGCTCAAAACGACGATATTCGTCGCTCTGGAATTGAGGTGCCAAACCGGGGGGCTCATGCTCATCACCCGCCGCGGCTATCTCAAGCTCGTGAAGCCACTCGCCGACGATCTGTTGTGGGAGGTGCAGGCCGATAGGGTTTGACGGTGCATCTCACGAAGATCGCCGTGGTGCTTCCTATACGCTTCCTGTGGAAGCGAATCGCGGCGGCCGCTCTATCTAAATTATTGAAAAATTTGGCGCACCCGACACGATTCGAACGTGTGACCTTTGCCTTCGGAGGGCAACGCTCTATCCAGCTGAGCTACGGGTGCCTGCGCGACGGCGCCCCCGGGGGGACGCGTCGACGGCTACGGCTCTCATAGCGGATCGGCTGTCGGCTCGCAACGCTCGCGTCTGCGTCGTCCTCACCCGGGTGCGACCCGCGGGCAGGGCGTCCCGCCCGGCCACCTCCAGCCGCCCGGCCCATCCCGCCCACCCGCGTCACGCGCCGTCTCGTGGCGCCGCCGTCACACTGCTGCCATGTTCTCGGCCCTTGCGCCCGCGTTTGCTTGCTGTGCCGCAGCATCGCGTATATCGAGGCTGGAGCGGACGCCGCCGCGACTCGCGCCGCCGCTTCGCCGGGAAGGCGCGACGGGGGTTGGTCGGCGCCGCGTCGTCTCAGTGGCTGGCCGGAGATGCCTGCCGCGCCGTGCGGCGTCCTCCGGTCCTGGCGGGAACATCGGTATGGGCTCCACGCGCCGGCTTATCGGCATCGTCCTGCTCCTCGTCGTCGTCGGCGGTGGCGGCTACCTGCTCTATGGCGAGCACCAGCGCCAGACCGCGGAGCGCGAGGCCGCTGCCACGGCGCCCTCGTCCGAGGCCAGCGCGCCGGCCGCCGCGACGGGGGGCGAGCCCGCCGCCGCGTCTTCCGCCCCGTCTTCCGCAACGTCTTCGTCCGCCGCCGCGCCGCCGCCCCCGGTGCCGGAGACGGCCGCCTCGTCCGCTGCCGACGCCGCAGCGAGCGCGGGTCCCGCCGCATCCGCTCCCGCCGCTGGCTCCGCCGCCACCGGCGCCGACGCGGGCGATGCGGCCGCGCCTGGTACGGCACCCGCCGGCACGGCCGCCTCGAGCGAGGCGGCACCGACACCGTCGGCCACCGCCGCCGCCCCGGAGGCGATCTCGCAGCCGGAGCCCGTCGTGCCGCCGGTTGCCGGCGAGGCCGCGCCGTCGGGCGTGCCGACCTTCGACGTCGTCCGCGTCGAGCCGGGCGGCGACGCCGTCATGGCCGGCCGGTCCGAGCCCGGCATGATCATCGCGCTGTTCGCCAACGGCAAGGAAATCGGCCGCACCCGCGCCAACGACAGCGGCGAATGGGTGATCACGCTCGAGCAGCCGCTGGGGCCGGGCGAGTACGTCGTCACCATCGTCGGCGCGACGCCGGACGGGTCCCGCCAGGTCGAATCGGTCGATCGGATCGCCGTGTCGATCCCGCAGGGCAGGAGCGAGCCGCCGATGGTGGCGCTGATATCGCCGGATGCGCCGACCCGGGTGCTGCAGCAGCCCGACGCGCCGTCCGCCGGCACCACCGTCGCCGCCGCCTCGACCGCACCGCCGCCGGCCGACGCCGCCGCGACGGGCGCCGCGTCCACCGGCGCGACCGCCGCCGGCACCACTGCCGCCGGCACGTCCGCCACCGGCACGACCGCCGGCGCCCCGTCGGTCGCCGACGCGGTGGCGCCGCCGCCGGCCTGGGCGCAGCCGTTCGCCACCGGCGAGGGGGCGACGACGTGGACGTCCGCGCAGTCCGCCGAGCCGTCCGCCAACGCGCCGTCCGCCACCCAGCCGCCCACGGATGCACTGCCCGCCGGTACGGCGCAGACTCCGGCGGCCGCCGCACTGGCGGTGGGCGTCGTCGAGAAGGACGGCGACACCGTCACCGTCTCGGGGGCGAGCCTGCCCGGCGCGACGGTGCGGGTCTACGTCAACGACACGCCGGTCGGCGAGGCGGTGGCGGACGCCGCCGGCCGCTGGACCTTCACGGGTCCGCACGCCGTCGGGCCGGGAGACCACACCGTGCGCGCCGACCAGATCGACCCCGCCACCGGCACGGTGATGGCGCGCTCGGCGGTGCCCTTCGAGGTGCTGTCGGCGGCCGACATCGCCGACGCACCGGCGACGGCGGAGACGCCGGCCGTCTCCCTGCCGGCGCCGACGGCGGCCGAGACGGCGATGATCGCCGCGGCGCCCGAGCCGGCCGCCGAGGCGACCAGTGGCGCGGAAGCCTCCGGTGGCACCGATGGTGCCGGCGTCGAAGCGGCCGCGGGCGCCGGCATGCGGAAGATCCGCATCCGCAAGGGCGACGACCTGTGGACGCTGGCGGAGCGCTACTACGGCAAGCGCCGCGGCGTGCGCTACACCGCCATCTACCGGGCCAACCGCAAGCAGATCCGCGACCCGGACCTGATCTATCCCGGCCAGGTGTTCATCATCCCGCGCTGACGGGGCGGCAGGAAACCGGCGCGGCAGGAAACCGGCGCGGCGCTGTCGCCCGCCGGACCACCTGCGACGGCCGCGTCCCTCAGGCGACGGCCGCGTCCCTCAGGCGACGGCCTCCGGTGCGGCTTCGACGGCCGAGCGGTCTCCGACGTCCTGGGCGTCCGGATCGTCGGCGTCCGGCTCGCCGGCCTCGCGCGATTCCTGCTGGCGGCGCCACATCACCGCATAGAGGCCGTCGGCGGCGATCAGGCCGGCATGGGTGCCGCGCTCGACGACGCGGCCCTGCTCGAGCACGAGGATCTCGTCGGCATTCACCACCGTCGACAGCCGGTGCGCCACGACCACGGTGGTGCGGTTCGCCGAAACCTGATCGAGAGCGGTCTGGATCTCCTGCTCGGTGCGGGTGTCGAGCGCCGAGGTGGCCTCGTCGAGCACCAGGATCGGCGGCGCCTTCAGGATGGTGCGCGCGATCGCCACGCGCTGCTTCTCGCCCCCCGACAGCTTCAGCCCGCGCTCGCCCACCTCGGTGTCGTAGCCCTTCGGCAGCGTCTCGACGAAGGTGGCGATCTGCGCGAGTTGCGCAGCGGCGCGCACCTCCTCCTCGCTCGCCGCCGGGCGGCCGTAGCGGATGTTGTAGGCGATCGAGTCGTTGAACAGCACGGTGTCCTGCGGGACGATGCCGATCATCCGCCGGAGGCTCTCCTGCGTCACGTCGCGGATGTCCTGGCCGTCGATCAGGATGCGCCCGCCGGTGACGTCGTAGAAGCGGTAGAGCAAGCGGGCGATGGTCGACTTGCCGGCGCCCGAGGGGCCGACGATCGCCACCGTGCGCCCGGCCGGCACGACGAAGTCGACGCCCTTCAGGATCTCGCGGTCGGCGTCGTAGTGGAAGGCGACGTTCTCGAAGCGGATCTCGCCGCGCCCGACCACGATCGCCGCCGCGCCGTCCTTGTCGGACACCTCCGGCGGCACGCCGAGCAGGTTGAACATCGCCTCGATGTCGGCGAGGCCCTGGCGGATCTCGCGGTAGACGAAGCCGATGAAGTTCAGCGGGATCGACAGCTGCATCATCAGCGCGTTGATCATCACGAAGTCGCCGACGGTCTGCTCGCCACGCGCGACGGCGAACGCCGACAGCCCCATGCAGGCCACCATGCCGATGGTGAAGATGACGGTCTGGCCCTGGTTGAGCCAGGCGAGGGAGGTCCACGTCTTGATGGCGGCGCCCTCGTAGCGCGCCATCGACTTGTCGAAGCGCTCGCTCTCCAGGCGCTCGTTGCCGAAGACCTTCACGGTCTCGAAGTTGAGGAGGGAATCGACCGCCTTGCCGCTCGCCTCGCTGTCGCTGTCGTTCATCTGGCGGACGATGGCGATGCGCCAGTTCGACATCGCCACGGTGAACCACATGTAGAGCCACAGGGTGGCGGCGACGATGCCGACATACCAGACGTCGAACTGGTACCAGATGACGATCGCCGTCAGCACGAACTCGAGCAGCGTCGGCATCGAGTTGAGGATGGCGAAGCGCACCACCGTCTCGATGCCCTTGGTGCCGCGCTCGATGACGCGCGACAGCGCGCCGGTGCGCCGCTGCACGTGGAAGCGCAGCGACAAAGCGTGCAGGTGGGCGAAGGTCTCGTTGGCGAGGGTGCGCACGGCGTGCTGGCCGACGCGGGCAAACAGCGCGTCGCGCAGCTGGTTGAAGCCCATCGCCAGCACGCGGCCGCCGCCATAGGCGAGCACCAGCATGATCGGCACCCACAGCATCGCGCCGACGGCCGCGGCCCGGGTGCTCTCGTCGGTGACGAGCGAATCCGTCGCCCACTTGTAGGTGTAGGGGACGAGCACGGTGACCACCTTCGCGACCACCAGGGCGCAGATCGCCGCGACGACCCGCACCTTCAGATCCGGCCGGCCTTCCGGCCACATGTAGGGCCACAGGTTCGCCAGCGCGGCGAGGGTCTGGCCACGGTCGGCGGAGACGCGGCCGCGCACCCGCGACATCGGAGCTTTCATTGTTGTCGTTGTCCTTGGCTCAGACCGTTTCCGGAATCTCGGAAGCAGCCGGCGTGGTGGTGTTCGGCGCCCGGCAGCAGCCGGTCGCGCCCGCTTCGATCTGCCCGGCGAGGCCGCGCAGCATCGCCGCCGCCGCCAGCGCCCGCGGCCGGTCGATGGAGTAACTAGCGCGCGGCCCGTCGATGACGCCCTGGATGAGGCCGGACTCCTTCAGGATTTTCAGGTGCTGCGACACCGTCGACTGCGCCAGCGGCAGCCGGCGGACGATGTCACCGCAGCAGCACCCGCCCGCCGCCCCGATCGCCTGGACGATGGCGAGCCGCGCCGGATGGGCGAGCGCCTTCAGCAGGCCGGCGGAATCGAGGTCGGTCTCGGGATAGCGCATCGGTCGGAGATCCCGGAGGATGATCGGTCATCGTCGATAGACGATCAAGCGGGCGGCGGCAAGGGGAGGGTGACTTGTCACGACATTGTCTGGCAAGGCTATCCGGTGTAGAACGTGAACCATGCTTGCCCGCAAGGTTCGTCCCGCTCGGAGCGAAAAGCTCGATCTGCGCCTCACGCCACAGGCGAAGCAGACGCTCGCGGCCGCCGCGGCGTCGGCCCATCGCAGTGTCAGCGAGTTCGTGCTCGAAGGCGCCTTGAAGCATGCGGAAGAGACGTTGGCGGATCGCCGTACGTTTCTGCTCGCGGACGCCGAATGGGACGAGTTCGTGGCCCTGCTCGACGCACCGCCGCGCGTTATTCCGGAACTTTCGGAACTCTTGGCGCGGCCAGCCCCGTGGGAAGACTGAGCGGCAGCGTTTCGGCACCGCGGCCGCTGTCGGAGACGCACCAGCTCGACGAATTCAGGTGCGGGGAACCATCGCTGGACGAATGGCTCTGCCGCCGCGCCCGCGCGAACCAGGTTTCGGGCGCGTCGCGGACCTTCGTCGTCTGCGCCGACGCGGAGCGTGTCGTTGGGTTCTATAGTCTCGCGACCGCGACGATCTCTCACGCCCAGGCGACGGGGGCGCTTCGCCGGAACATGCCGGATCCGGTGCCCATGATCATCCTTGCGCGCCTCGCGGTCGATCAGTCCCATCGGAAGATGGGGCTCGGCGAAGCCCTGCTGCGCGATGCGCAGTTGCGCGCCTTGCAGGTGGCGGACCATGTCGGCGTCAGAGGCCTGCTGGTCCACGCCATCTCGGGTGACGCTCGCACATTCTACGAACGGTGGGGCTTCTCGCCGTCTGCGGCTGATCCGCTGCTGCTGATGATGCGCATGACCGACATCATCGCCACCGTCTCCGCGTCGAAGGCGCGCTGAGCCCTACCCCCCGCGTCGCCACAACCGCCCGTGCAGGGCGGAGACGGCGAGGCCGGCGACGAGGCCCCAGAAGGCGGAGCCGATGCCGAGGAAGGCGAGGCCCGAGCCGGCGAGCAGGAAGGTGACGAGGGCGGCGATGCGGTCCGGCTCGCTCTCGAGGCCCTTCAGGAGGGCGGCGGCGAAGGCGCCGAGCAAGGCGAGCCCGGCGACGCCCTGGATCAGCAGCGGCGGCGCCAGCGAGACCAGCACCACGGCGGCGGTGGCAGCGAGGCCGATCGGCACGTAGGCGCAGCCGGCGGCGAAGGCGGCGATCCAGCGCCGCTCCGGCTGCGGGTGGGCGTCGGGCCCGGCGCACAGCGCCGCGGTGATCGCCGCGAGGTTGATCGACAGTGCGCCGAACGGCGCGACCAGCACCGAGGCGACGCCGGTCCAGGCGATCAACGGGCCGGGGTGCGGCCGGTAGCCGTAGGTGGCGAGAACGGCGAGACCAGGGATGTTCTGCGAGGCCATCGTCACCAGGAACAGTGGCAGTGCCACGCCGACGAGGGCGTCGAGTGTGAAGGTCGGCGTCACCAGCACGAAGGTCGGCGCGAGGTCGGGGATCGGCCCGGAGAGCGCGCCGGGATCGAGCGCCAGCGCGATTATCGCCGCCACCAGCGCCGCCGGCACGGCGTAGAGGCGCCAGAAGCGCCCGACGATCAGCCAGACCAGCATCACCGGCAGCATCAGCAACGGGATCTGCCCGACCGCCTGGAACGGCGCCAGCACCAGGGGCAGCAGGATGCCGGCGAGCATGGCGCCGGCGAGCGGGCCGGGGATCGCCGCGACGAGCCGCCCGAACGGCCGCCACGAGCCGGCGGCGACGAGCAGCAGCCCGGTGACGAGAAAGGCGCCGACCACCGCCGGGAAGCCGCCTTCCACCGCCGCGGTGGTGGCGAGCAGCGCACCGCCCGGCGTCGACCAGGCGATCGAGATCGGCATCTTCGTCCACGCGCTCAGCGCCATGCCGGCGACGCCCATGCCGATCGTCAGCATCGTGAGGCCGGAGGCGGCCTCGTCCGGGCTCGCCCCCATCGCGGTGAGGCCGGCGACGATGACGGCGAACGACGAGCCGAAGCCGACGAAGGCGGCCAGCATGCCGGCAGCGACCGGCTGCAACAGGCCCGTGGCGGGGCCGGAAGCGGGGGTGGACATGGAGGGGTCCTCGGGCAGCCGGGGAGGCAAGGAGCAGCAGGAGCGGGAGCTTCGCTCATATACCCGGCCCGGCGGAATGCGAACCCCCGTCCGCCGTCGCCCTCGGCGAGGTCTGGCCGCCCGGTGGGCGCCGCCGCAGGCGGTGCTGGACGGCGCCGTCGTGCGCCGCGATGCTCGCCGCGCGAGCGCAGCGTTGCGGCCGGGCGGAGCGGCGGCGCGACGCGGGGGAGAAGCGGGCATGACCGATCAGGGGCCGGGCGGGCCGGTGGCTCTCGTCGTGCAGAGGCACGTGGCCGACGAGAGCTTCGCCGCGTTCACGCGTTGGCAGGCGAAGGTGAGCGAGCACCTGCGCACCGTTCCGGGCTTCCTGCGCCAGGAACTCGTGCCGCCGGCGCCGCCGCACCAACTGGACTGGTTGGTGATCCAGCGCTTCGAGACGCTGGCCGCCGCGCGCGGCTGGCTCGAATCGGAGGCCCGCGCGCAGCTGCTGAGCGAGATCCACCGCGACACCATCGGGCCGGAGGACGTCCACCTTCTGCCCGACACCGGCGGCGAGCACGACGCAGCCGTGTCCGCCGTCTTCACCTACACCATCGACCCCGCCGACGCGGCGGAGTTCGCGGCCTGGCAGCGGCGCATCCAGGACGCCGAGACGGCCTTTGCCGGCTTCCTGCGCCACAAGATCGAGGCACCGAGCCCCGGCCTGCACGACGACTGGGTCGTGATCGTCTCCTACGCCACAGACGCCGACCTCGACCGCTGGCTCGCCTCGCCGGAGCGCAAGGCCGTGCTCGCCGAGGGGCAGCACTTCATCGAGCGCATGCAGTACCGGCGGACGAGCTACGGCTTCGGCTTCTGGTTCCACGAGGGCGAGGCGGGCAGACGGGATAATTTCGCGATTCTGCGCAGCAACCTCGTCGTGCTGCTCGTGCTCTATCCGGTGGTGGTGCTGTGGAACCTCGTGCTCGCCGGGCCGGTGGCCCGCCTCGGCGTGCCGCCCTGGCTGGCGCTCTTTCTCGGCAATCTGTTCGCCTCGCAGATCCTCGGCTGGTGGGCGGTGCCGATGGCGGCCCGCCGCTTCCGCTGGTGGCTCGCGCCCACCGCCGGCCGCTGGCCGAGGCTTGCGGGCTACGCCGTGGTGATGGTCCTCTACGCCCTGTCGATGGCGCTCTATGCCGGCCTGCTCGCATGGAACGTCGGCCTCGGCTAGGCCGCCCAGGCGCGTCTGGGCCGCGAGCGTGCTTGCAAACCGCCGCCGCTTGCCTAGTTTGCCGCTCGCCCGTGCAAGCCCTGCGGGCGCGACCGATCGAGCATCCGTGACCGACGCCCCCCCACCGCATCGTGTGAGCCCGACCGGCGCGCCGCTGCCGCACCGCGCCACGCCGGAAGTCACGGTGGTGCTGCCGACCTACAACGAGCGCGGCAACATCGCCGAGGCGATCGCCCGCGTCGGCCGCGCCCTCGAGGGTGTCGACTGGGAGGTGATCGTCGTCGACGACGACAGCCCCGACGGCACCGCCGCGCTCGCCAAGGAGATCGCCGACGCGGATCCGCGCGTCCACTGCATCCGCCGCGTCGGCCGCCGCGGCCTCGCCGGCGCCTGCATCGAGGGAATGCTGGCGAGTGCGGCGCCGATCGTCGCGGTGATGGACGCCGACCTGCAGCACGACGAGGCGCTGCTGCCGCTGATGCTGTCGGCCGTGCGCTCGGGTGAGGCCGACATCGCCGTCGGCAGCCGCTTCGCCGAAGGGTCTGCCACCGACGGCCTGTCGGCGCAGCGCCGCACGGTGTCGACCCTCGCCAACGGGCTCGCCCGCATGCTGCTGCGCGTGCGCCTCACCGATCCGATGAGTGGCTTCTTCATGCTGCGCCGGGACGCGGTGGAGGCGGTCGCCGACCAGCTCTCCACCCAGGGCTTCAAGATCCTGCTCGACATCATCGTGTCGATGGAACGCCGCCCCCGCATCGCGGAGTTCGGCTACGTGTTCCGGGAGCGTGGGGCCGGCGAGAGCAAGCTCGACGCGCTGGTGGTGTTCGAATTCGCGGGTCTCATCGTGTCGAAGCTCCTCGGCGGCATGGTTTCGGTGCGCTTCGTGCTGTTCGCGCTGGTCGGCCTGTCGGGGGTGGCGGTCCACCTCGGCTGCCTGCGCGCCCTGCTGGCCTTGGATGTCGGCTTCGGCTTCGCCCAGGCGGGGGCGACGCTGATCGCCATGACGACGAACTTCTTCCTCAACAACCACCTGACCTACCGCGACCGCCGGCTGAAGGGCTGGCGGGCGGTGCGCGGGCTCGTCAGCTTCTACGCCGTCTGCGGCATCGGCGTGCTCGCCAATGTCGGCGTCGCCAAGTGGGTCTACGGCATGGACCCCGGCTGGTGGGTGGCCGGCATCGCCGGCGCGCTGCTCGGCGCCGTGTGGAACTACGGGGCGAGTGCCGTCGTCACCTGGCGCGTCAGGTGACGCGCGCGCGCCGCCTGTTCGGCACGGCTGCCGGCGCGGCGGCGATCGTCGCGGCCCTCACCCTTGTCCGCCTCGCGGTCGCCGCCTACGCACCGCTGACGGAAGACGAGGCCTACTACCGCCTGTGGGCGCTCACCCCCGCCTTCGGCTATCTCGACCACCCGCCGATGGTCGCCTGGTGGATGGCCGGCGGCATGATGGTCGCCGGCGACACGGCGCTCGGCGTCCGCCTCGTCTCGGTGCTGTCGGTGGTGGCGGGTTCGCTGGCGCTGTGGCGCTCGGCGCTGCTGGTGGCGGGGGACGCGCGCACCGCCGCCCGCGCGGTGATCTGGTTCAACGCGACGCTGCTCGTCTGCATCGGCAGCGTCATCGCCACGCCCGACCAGCCGGCGACGCTGTTCTGGGGGCTGGCGCTATGGGCGGTGCTGGAGAAGGTGCGGACCGGCGACGGCCGCTGGTGGCTCGCCGTCGGCCTGTTCGCCGGCCTCGGGCTGCAGTCGAAATATTCGACGCTCTTCCTCGGCGCCGGCCTGGTGCTGTGGCTGGCCGTCTCGGCCGAACGGCGGCGCTGGCTCGCCGATCCGTGGCTGTGGGCGGGCGGCCTCCTCGCCGGGCTGCTGTTCTCCCCCGTGATCGGCTGGAATGCCACACACGAGTGGGCCTCGTTTGCAAAACAGTTCGGCCGCGCCGCTGCCTCGGAGTGGACCCTCGCTTTTCTGCCGGAGCTTCTCGGTGGCCAGGTCGGACTGCTCGGGCCGCTGATGGTGCCGTTCGTCGTCGCCGGCCTGTGGCTCGCGGGCCGGAAACAGCCGGCGGCTGCCACGGGCAGTTTGTCGGGTGCCGGCAGGGCGGGGGAGGCCGGCCTGTCGCTGCTCGTTCTCTCCAGCGTCCCCTTTGCCCTCTACCTCCTCGTCCACGCTTTGCACGACCGCGTGCAGGCGAACTGGCCGGCGCCGCTCTATCCGGCGCTGGCGCTGATCGCCGCCGATGCCGCCGCGCGCACCGGCGAACTCGCCGGCCGCACCGGCCGCTTCCTTGCGGTGCTCAGGGCGTGGGTGGCGCCGGTCGGCATCGCCACCGGCCTCGTCGCCTTCGTCATCCTGATGCACCCCTCCGGCTTCGGGCTGGCCGGCCTCGACCCGGCCCGGCGCTATCGCGGCTGGGACGCTGCCGCCGCCGAGATCGAGGCGAAGCGGGCCGAGTTGGGGGCCGCCTGGGTCGCCACCGGCGCCTACGGCGTCACCGCCATGCTCGCCTGGGAACTGCCGGGCGTGCCGGTCGTGCAGCTCGACGAGCGCCTGCGCTACGACGCCGCCCCGCCGCCGCCGGCCGACCTCCTCGCCCGCCCAGCCCTGCTGGTGCTGCGCGACGGCGCCGGCGAAACCCAGCGCATGCTCGCCCGCTTCCGCTTCACCGAGCCGCTCGGCACGGTGACGCGCCGGGCCGGCAACGCCCAGGTGGCGCGCTATGCGGTGTTCCGCGTCGCCGACCCCGTCGGCGACCCGCTGGCACCCTGAGCCGCCGACCCGGTCGGCGATCCGCTGGCTCCCTGAGTTTTCTGCGGCATCCGGTGCCAGTTTCCGTATACTCCCGCCGCGACGGGATGGAGGCGGGGATGCCGGTTGACGAGCGCTTTCTCGATGCGAGCTTTTCGCTCGAAGGCCTGTCGGGCACGCTCGCGACGCGGCTTGCCGCGCTCGCCCGCGTCGTCACCGTGCCACAGGGCCGGGTGCTGTTCTCCGCCGGCGACCCCGGCGACGGCCTCTACACGGTGCTCGAGGGCTCGCTCAAGGTCATCCTGCTGTCGGCCGACGGCGACGAGCAACTGCTCGCCGTGCTCGGTTCCGGCGCGGTGTTCGGCGAACTCGCCCTGTTCGACGGCCGGCCGCGCTCGGCGACGGTGGTGGCTCTGAAGGATTCCTCGCTCGCCTTCATGGAGCGCGTCGCCTTCGACCGGCTGGCGAGCGAGACGCCGGAGATTTACAGGCACATGCTGCGCATCGTCGGCAGCCGGCTCCGCCACGCCAACGACGTGCTGGCGGCGCGGAGCTTCCTGCCGCTGCCGGGGCGGGTGGCGCAGGCGCTGCTGCAACTCGCCGACAGTTTCGGCCGGCCGATCGACGCCGACCGCACCCTCATCCACTACAAGGTCTCTCAGGCCGAGATCGCCTCGATGGCCGGCGGCGCCCGCGAGAACGTCAGCCGCATCCTCAACGACTTCCGCCGCACCGGCGTGATCACCCGCATCTCCGGCTACTACTGCATCGAGAAGCGCGGCACGCTGGCGAGCGCCGCCTCGCTCTAGCAGAGCCGGTTCGCCCACGGGTGATTGATCGCGGCGCGCGACGACCGGCGGCGCCATTCCTGTACAGTCGGCCGCCTCGCCTCCCGACGGAGCTTCCCCGTGTTCAGCGCGCCTTATCCCGACAATCTCTTCCTGCCCGCCGGCACGATGCTCTTCAACGAGGGGGACGAGGGTAACGCGGCCTTCCTGATCAAGTCGGGGAGCATCGAGGTCTTCCGCTTCCGCGACGACTGCGAGCAGGTGGTGGCGAACCTCGGGCCGGGCGACCTTCTGGGCGAGATGTCCGCCCTCGACCGCCGCCCGCGCACGGCCGGCGCCCGCGCCACCGTCGACAGCGAGTTGGTGCCGATCACCGCCGATCAGATCGAGCGCCGCATCGCCGACGCCGATCCCGTCCTGCGCCTCTGCCTGAAGCTCGCGACCGAGCGCTTCCGCGAGGCCGTGGCGGAGACCGATACGCCCCGGGTCGCGACGACGGCGCGCGGCGGCGAACTCGGCGCCGCCTTCGAGATGATCGAGCTCGAACGCGAGATCGACCGCGGGCTCACGGCGGGCGAGTTCGAGCTGTTCTACCAGCCGATCATCCGCCTCGCCGACGGTACGCTCGCCGGCTGCGAGGGGCTGGCGCGCTGGCGCCACCCGACGCGGGGCCTCGTGCCGCCGGGGGACTTCATCCCCGCCGCCGAGGCGAGCGGGCTGATCGAGCGGCTCACCGACTGGTGCGTCGCCGAGGCGATCGGCCGTCGCGACAGTCTCGCAACCGCGGCCGGCGGCGCCGGGGACGGCTTCTTCGTCACCGTCAACGTCTCCGGTCGCGATCTCGCCCGCCCGCAGTTCGCCGCGAGAGTGGGGGACGCCGTCGCCGGCGCCGGCATCGCGCCAGCGAGCGTCAAGCTCGAGATCACCGAGAGCATGCTGATGGCGAACCCGGATGGGGCGGCGAGGATCCTGGCCGACCTGCGGTCGCGCGGCCTCGGCGTCGCCATCGACGACTTCGGCACCGGCTATTCGAGCCTGAGCTACCTCGCGACGCTGCCGATCACGACCCTGAAGATCGACCGCTCGTTCGTGCTTGCCCTCGCCGACAGCCGCGTCAACGCCCGCATCGTCCAGACGATCCTGCGGCTCGCCGACGAACTCGGCATCGCCGCGGTGGCGGAGGGCATCGAGGACAGCCTGACGGCCGAGACGCTGAAGCGGATGGGCTGCACCTACGGCCAGGGCTACCATTTCGCCCGGCCGCTGCCCTTTGCGGACTTCATGGCCTGGGCGGCAGCCCGCAGCGCGGCCCCGGCGTCCGCCTGATCCATTCCGAACGGGCCGTCAGGCGCGCCGGAAGAACCAGACCCCATCGTCTTCGCTGCGCTCGAGCCGGCCTGTGGCGACCAGGTGGTTGAGGTGCGACAGCGCCTCGCCGGTCGCGAGCAGCAGGTGGAAGCCGGCGAGCGGCCGCTTGAACAGGAACGGCAGCACGTCGCGGACCCGGATTGGGCCGTCGGCCGCCGCCTCGGCCGCCGCCAGCCGATCGGTGTGCTGGCCTGCGATCTCCGCCGCCCGTGCGGCGATGCCGCGGAACGGCTCGTTGTGGCCCGGCAGCACCAGCGGATCGCCGACCGTGGCGACGAGCCGGGCGTTCGCCTCCAGGAAGGCGCCGACGCCGTCGAGCTCCGGGTTCCACCAGGCGACGCCGACGTTCGGGCTGATCTTCGGGAGGATCTGGTCACCGACGATGAGCACGTCGCGCTCCGCCGACCACAGGCAGGCGTGGAAGGGCGAATGGCCGGCGGTCTCGATCACCGTCCAGTCGGTGCCGCCGGCGCGGAGCGGCGCAGCCGGGTCGAGCGGCACGACGCCGTCCACGAGGTCGGGATAGGTGCGGCTCAGTCCGCGCCCGTTCTGCGCCATCTCGGCCGCCTCGTCGGGCGAGAACCCGCAGCGCCGGTAGTGGCGCGCCGCCGCCTCCGCGGCCTC
>Ga0209902_100583_pt1 | contig 34632 bp, 30 predicted proteins | sample FECB27metaG_FD_188304 | JGI IMG/M metagenome (GOLD analysis project Ga0209902, IMG submission 188304) | Cyanobacterial communities from the Joint Genome Institute, California, USA - FECB-27 (SPAdes) (version 2) | ecosystem: Environmental > Aquatic > Thermal springs > Hot (42-90C) > Microbial mats...
GAGCCGGTTATTCCGACTTAGTCATCCAGCGGACACGGTGAATGTCCTTGGCGTTGTCTTCGAAGCCCGTAACCTTGGGCGAGACGACGTTCTTGGACACGTACCAGTAGATCGGGATGGCCGCAAACGCGTCCATGGCGATCGTCTCGGCTTCATGCATGTAGCCGGCGCGCTTGACCAGGTCGAGCTCGGTCGAGGCCTTGCCCATCAGCTCGTCGAACTTGGGGTCCGAGTAGCGGCCGTAGTTGTTGCCCCAGTTGATGGTGCCGTCGCTGCCCTTGGTGCCGGTCTTCAGCAGGTCGAGGGTGTTGGAGGCATCATCATAGTCGAGCAGCCAGCCGGCGCGGCCGACATTGTAGTCACCGGCGCGCAGCGCGTCGTAGTGCACAGCGGTTTCGGCGTTGAACAGTTCGACTTCGACACCGATCTGCTTCCACATGTCGGTGATGGCCACGGCGATGCGCTTGTGGTTCTCGTTGGTGTTGTAGCGCAGCTGCAGCTTCAGCGGCTTGTCCGGACCGTAGCCGGCTTCTGCCATCAGCTTCTTGGCTTCCTCGACGCGCTGGTCATAGGGCATCTCGGCCCAGTCCGGAGCGTAGGGGGTGCCTTCGTAGTTACCGGTGCCCGGCGGGACCCAGCCATAGGCCGGCAGTTCGCCGGTGCCCAGCACGTCCGGGCCGATCACGTCGCGCAGCACTGAGATCGACAGCGCCTTGCGGATGTTGATGTTGTCCAGCGGCGGCTTTTCCTGGTTCAGCACGTAGTAGTAGATGCCCAGGAACGGCGCCACGCGGGCCTGGCCCGGATAGTTGTCCTGCAGGAACTTGTACTGGTCGGCCGGGAAGTCGGTCAGGATATCGAGCTCGCCGGCACGATAGCGGTTCAGCGCCGCGGTCAGATCCTCGGTGTTGTCCCAGCGGATCTCGTCGATCTTCAGGCTGTCCTTGCCGTAATAGGTGTCGGACTTGACGCCACGCAGGTACGAACCCGGCACCCACTCGACGATCTTGTAGGGGCCATTGCCGACGATGTTGGCGGGCTGGGTCCACTGGTCGCCGAACTTCTCGATGATGTCCTTGCGGATCGGGAACGCGGTGTAGTGCGCGAGCGCATCGAGGAAGAACGGCGTTGCCGCTTCCAGCGTGATCTCGAGGGTCTTGTCGTCGATGGCCTTCACACCGAGCTGGCTGAAGTCGGTGATTTCGCCGGCCGCGATCTTGGACGAATTCTTGATCGGGTACTGCAGGTAGGCGTACTCGGAGGCGGTCTTGGGGTCGAACAGGCGCTGGAATGCATCGACCCAGTTCTGCGCCGTCACCGGCACGCTGTCGGACCACACGGCGTCGCCGCGGATCTTGAAGGTGTAGACGAGGCCGTCGTCGGAGATGGTCCACGATTCCGCCTGGCCGGCGATTGCCTTGGCCTGCGCGTCCTCGGTCACGAGGCCTTCAAGATACTCGGAAACGATGCGGTTCTCCCAGTCGCCCGAAACCTTGTGCGGGTCGAGCGAGCCGGGCTCGCCGCCATTGCCGAGGTTGAGCGTCACGGCGAGGGCCGCGCTCGACATCATCAGCGCTAACGCGCCGGCGGTTGCCACCGCTTTGAGGACCTGTGTTATTTTCATTGTTGTCCCATCTCCTTGAAAGACATTTCCTGACTGGGCCGGCGATTAGCATGCCATGCCTCATTTTGGCCGGACTGGTCGAAACCGCCCGATTGGGTACGGACCCTATGGCATCAGGTTTTCGCTGACAAGCGGGACCTTGACGTATGCGTCAAGTGTGAGCGGGCTGTGGAAACGCCTGCGTCACGGGCGATTTGGGCATCCTCCAAGTGTGGTCTGGATCGGTCATGCCGCCCGCTCGACCAGCGCGGTGACGCCCATGCCGCCGGCGGTGCACACCGAGATCAACGCGCGCTGCTTCTCGCTGCTGTTGAGCAGCTTCGCCGTCAGCCCGAGAATGCGAGCCCCGGTGGCGGCAAAAGGGTGGCCATAGGCAAGGCTCGAGCCTTTGGTGTTGATCTTGTCAGGGTCGATCTCACCCAGCGGCGTTTCACGGCCGAGCACGTGCCGGTTGTAGTCCGGGTCGCGCCACGCCTTGAGCGTCGCCAGCACCTGGGCGGCGAAGGCCTCGTGGATCTCGAACAGGTCGATATCGTCGAAGGTCAGGTTGGAGCGGCGGAGCATTTCCGAGGCGGCGATGGTCGGCGCCATCAGCAGCCCCTCGCCATGCGCGAAGTCGTTCGCCGCGACCTGGCCGAGGGTGAGGTAGGCGAGCACCGGCAGGCCGCGGGCTTTGGCCCACTCCTCGCTGGCCAGCAGCACCGAGGCGGCGCCGTCGGTGAGCGGAGTGGAGTTGGCGGCGGTGAGCGTGCCCTTGCCTGAGCTTTTGTCGAAGGCGGGTTTCATCGTCGCCATCTTCTCGAGGCTGGTATCGGCACGGACATTATTGTCCTTCAGCACCCCGGCGAACGGCACGATCAGGTCGTCGTGAAAGCCTTCGTCGTAGGCGCGGGCGGCGTTCTGGTGGCTCTTCAGCGCCAGCGCATCCTGCTCTTCGCGCGAAATCTCCCACTGCCGTGCCATCAGCTCGCAGTGCTGGCCCATGGAGAGACCAGTGCGCGGCTCCTGCGTCGAAGGGGCGATCGGGGTCAGCTCACCGAGGTTGAAGCCCTTGAACACCTTGAACTTCTCGCCCGTCGTGCGGGCCCGGCTGAGTTCGATCATGCGGTGCTGGAACTTGTCCCCGAACACCACCGGACTGTCCGACACGGTGTCGGAGCCGGCGGCGATGGCGCTGTCGATCTCGCCCGTGGCGATCTTTGCACCGAGGCTGAGCGCCGCCTGCAGTGACGTGCCGCAGGCGATCTGCACATTGGTGCCCGGCGTCCGCGGCGACAGGCCGGCATCGAGGCTGGCTTCGCGGGCGAGGTTGAAGTCGCGGCTGTGGCTGAGCACAGCGCCGGCCATCACTTCGCCGATCGCCTCGCCTTTCAAGTTGTACTTATCGACCAGCCCGCCCAGCGCCGCGCCGAGCATCGAGAGGTTCCCCTCCTCGGCATAGCCGGTATAGGCGCGGGCGAAGGGAATGCGGGCCGAGCCCACGATGGCGACCTTGCGCAACTCAGCCATCTCAGGCTCTCCCGTCCTTGCGGGCCTGCATTGGCCCTCCGAGGAACGGCGCAAAACCGGTCCCATAGATCACGCCGATATCGGCAAGGTCGGCCGAGGCGACGACGCCTTCCGCCACGGCGATTTCGGTGGCATCGACCAGCGGCTGCACCAGCTCGCGGCCTAACCCGGCGAGGTCCGGATGTGGCGGCGCTTCGGCCTTCACCGCCTTGCCGTTGGTCCAGGTGTAGAACCCCTGCCCGGTCTTGCGGCCGAGCTTGTTCTCGGCCACCAGCCGGGCGAAATCGCTGGCCGGCGATACCGGGCTGCCGAGCTCCTCGGCAACGAACTTGCCGACATCGAGCCCGACCGTATCCATCAGTTCGATCGGTCCCATCGGCATGCCGAAGGCGACAGCCGCCGCATCGATCTGTTCCTTGCTGGCGCCGGCTTCGACCCGCTGCACCGCGGCCAGCATGTATGGCATCAGCACTCGGTTGACGAGGAAGCCGCGGGCCGACTTCACCACCACCGGAGACTTGCCGATGGCGAGCGCGAAGCTGGCGCCGCGGGCGATGTCGTCGTCGGAATTGAAGGTTGAGCGGATCACTTCGACCAGCGGCAACTGCGCCACCGGGTTGAAGAAGTGCAGCCCGATCAGCCGGCCCGGATTGGTCAGCCCCTCGGCAATGCGTTCGAGCTCGATCGACGAGGTGTTGGTCGCAAGGATCGCCTCGGGCTTGGCTCGGAGTTCGGCGTCGATGAACACCTTGTGCTTGATCTCGAGCTTTTCGACCACCGCCTCGATGATCACGTCGGCTCGGGCGATGCCCTTGCCGGTGACATCGGCCTCGAGCCGGGCCACGGCATTGTCGATCTCGGTCTTCGACTTGAGGCGCTTTCTGAACAGCTTCTTCGCCCGCTCGAGCGCCGGCTTGATCCGCTCCAGGTCGAGATCCTGCAGGGTCACACCCATGCCGCGCAGCGCGCACCAGGCGGCGATGTCTCCGCCCATGACGCCGGCGCCGACCACATGCACGCGCCGGAATACTGGCTTGTCCTTGCCGCGCACGCCTTGCTTCTTCAGTCCCTCGGAGAGGAAGAACACCCGTCGCAGGTTCTTCGACGTTGCCGAATCCATCAGCGGAATGAAGCGCTCGGCCTCACCCTCTTTCATCCTGCGCCAGTCGTTGCCGTGTTCTTCGAACAGGTCGATCAGCGCGTAGGGCGCCGGGAAATGCGCCGGGTTGGCCTTCTTCTTCGCCTCCTCGCGCATCTTGTTGGCGATGTAGCCGCGCACCGGGCCGAGGGCGGCAGCCCGCTTGGCAAAGGGCGCTTCGCTGCTCTTCCTGTTCTGCAGCACGGCTTTGCGCGCTTCCCAGCGCAGGTTGTCGCGGTGCCGCACCAGCTTGTCGACCAGCCCCATGCGTCGCGCCTGGCTGGCGCGCAGCAGCTTGCCGGTCAGCATGATCTGCATCGCATCGACCGGCCCGGCCTGCCGGATCGAGCGGCCCGAACCGCCAAAGCCCGGGAAGATGCCGAGATTGACCTCGGGAAAGCCGATGCGGGTCTTGTCGTCGTTGACGGCGATGCGGTAGCGGCAGGCGAGCGCCAGCTCGAGCCCACCGCCGAGGCAGAAGCCGTGCATGCCGGCGACAACCGGCACCTTCAGCGCCTCGATCCGGTCGAACAGCGCGTGGGCCCGGTCGAGCGCCGCCTTCAGCACGCCGGGATCCGACATTTCGTCGAACTCGGTGACGTCAGCGCCGGCGATGAAGCCGGAATCCTTGCCCGACAGCAGCACCACGCCCTTGAGTTCGCCTGAGGTTGCCAACTGTTCGAGGGCCGTCACGATGCCCATCAGTTCAGCCAGCGTCTCCCGGCTCAGCGTGTTCACCGGCGCATCGGGGACATCGATGGTGAGCCAGCCGATGCCCTCGAAATCGAGATCGAAACTCCAGGCACGGGCAGAGGGCATTTGCGGGTGGGCCATTTCCGGCTCCTCGTTTCTACAGCGGGTCTCTACTCGGCTGCGGCATCGATGGCAGCGGGCTCACGGCGCAGCTGCTTCGAGCCGAGCTCGTCGAAATCGAAATCGTCGACCTTGATCACCCGATCGGTGGCCTGGTCGGCAAGCCTGAGCGTCGCAGCTTCCGCCTCGGTCAAGACGCCCGCTTCCACCGCATCGCTGATGGCGTCGCGATCGAGCCGCCGCTCGATGACACCCTTCTTGATGGCGCGCACGAACTTGGTCTCGATCTCGGCGGCGCCGGTCACCTTGAGCAGCGCGTCCTCGAGTACGCCGGTCGGATCCTTGGGGTCCATCGAGACAAACGTTCCCTTGGTAAGCCGATCGCGGAACGCGCCGGGCTGCAGCACCGAACGGGCCAGCCGGTAGGTCTCGCGATCCGAAGCGGGCTTGGCGTGGCGTCCGAGGGGGAACACCAGGACCCGCATCAGGTTCCTGAGCGCAAAGTTCGGGAAATTGGCGAACACCGCGGCAAAGCTCTGCTCCAGCGAATAGCAGAGATCGCGGGCGATCGCCTCGACCACCGGACGATCCTCGGCCAGCCGCCCGTCATCCTCGTAGCGCCGCAGCACCGACGACAGCAGGTAGAGGTCGGAAAGAATGTCGGCCATCCGGCCAGACAGCCGCTGCTTGCGCTTCAGGTCGCCGCCGAGGAAGGCGACGGTCCAGTCGCCGCACAGCGCAAAGCTCTGGCTGTAGCGGCTGAGCTGCTTGTACCAGTGCGCCATCTCGTGATCGACCGGGCTCGAAGCGAAAGCGCCGAAGCTGACGGCGTGGAGGAAGCTGCCCACCATGTTGCGCAGCATAAAGCCGACATGGCCGGCAAAGGCGGTGTCGAAGGCGGCGATGCCAGCCTTCTTGTCCTTGTTCTGCGCCGCCGAAATCTCGGCATAAAGATAGGGGTGCGCCCTGAGCGCACCCTGCGCGAAAGTGATCAGCGTCCGGGTCAGGATGTTGGCGCCCTCAACGGTGATCGCCACCGGCGTCGTCATGTAGCCCGAAAACAGATAGTTGGTCGGCCCATCCTGCACGGCGCGTCCACCGTGAATATCCATGGCGTCGTTGAAGGCCAGCCGCATCGCCTCAGTGGTGCGGTACTTGAGCAGCGCCGACAGCACCGAGGGGCGCTGACCCTCGTCGACCATCGAAGCGGTGAGGCCGCGCGAGGCTTCGTAGGTATAGGCGAAGCGCACCATGCGGCTCAGCGGCTCGGCGACGCCTTCCATCAGCCCGACGGGAATGCCGAACTGGCGGCGAATGCGGGCATAGGCCGAGGTGACGCGCAGCGCATGCTTGATCGAGACGGTGCCGATGGCCGGCAGCGAGATGGCGCGACCGGTGGCGAGGCACTCCATCAGCATCCGCCAACCCTGCCCGGCATATTCCGGGCCGCCGATCAGGAAATCCATCGGGATGAAGACGTTTCGACCCTGGGTCGGGCCATTCATGAAGGCCGAGCGCGCCGGGTAGTGGCGGCGGCCGATCTTGACGCCCTTGTGCTTGGCCGGCACCAGCGCCAGCGTGATGCCGACATTGTCGACGTCACCGAGCAAGTGGTCGGGATCGTGCAGGTGGAAGGCGAGGCCGAGCAGCGTCGCCACCGGAGCCAGCGTGATGTAGCGCTTGTCCCAGCTGAGCTTCACGCCCAGGGTTTTCTTGCCCTCATACATATCATGGCAGACGACGCCGACATCGCGCATCCCTGCCGCGTCCGACCCGGCATGCGGACCGGTCAGCGCGAAGCACGGCACTTCCTGCCCCTTGGCGAGGCGGGTGAGGTATTTCTTCTTCTGCTCCTCAGTGCCGTATTTCTCGAGCAGCTCTCCCGGCCCCAGCGAGTTGGGCACCATCACGGTGATGCCGGCGGCAATCGAGCGCGAGGCGATTTTCGAAACCACCTGGCTCTGCGCCTGCGCCGAAAAACCCAGCCCGCCATGCTCGCGGCCGATCAGCATGCCGAGAAAGCCCTGCTCCTTGAGGTAGGTCCAGACTGCCGGGGGCATATCGGCGCGGTTGTTGCGCGTGTCCCAGTCATCGATCATGGCGCAGACTTTTTCGCACGGCCCGTCGAGGAACGCCTGCTCCTCCGTCGAAAGGGTGGGCTTGCGCACCCCGAGCAGCTTGCTCCAGTCCGGGCGGCCCGAGAACAGCTCGGCATCCCAGCCGACGGTGCCGGCATCGAGCGCTTCCTGCTCGGTGCGGCTGACCCGCGGCAGGATCGATTTGACCACGCCATAAGCGGGGCCGGAGAGCACCGCCTTGCGGATCGGCACGAGCGAGAGCAGCCCGAGAACCGCTGCCGGCAGCAGGGCGAACACCCAGCCCGGCACGTCCGTCATCAGCCACAGGCCATTATCTGTCGAAATGCGGGTCAGCGCCCCGATCACCAGCGCTGCCACCGCCCACTGCCAGAGTGGCGCGCGGCGCATGGCCAGCACGGCGAAGGCGATAATCGACAGGATCAGCAACGCCCAGACCATGCACATCTCTCCTCGAGGAAGGCCGCAGCGCACCGTCGATAAGCGAGATGAGCCCCCGCTCAACAACGCACCCGGTCCGATTCTTGTTGCCGATTGTACTGCCCGGGCAGGCGCCTTCACCATAAAATAGCAACGGTTGACGTATACGTCAACAAATGAACCTTAGATGTATGGCGCATTGGCCATCCGGTTTCCCTACCTGCGTCAACGGGAACGCTCACCGAACTACGTCGTTGGTTTGACGCTAACGTCAATTGGTGGGATATTTCCCGATAACGGGCGCCAAAAGCCTGAGGAGGAAGAAGATGGCCGACACCACGGCGGGCGCCACGCGCCCGTGGACCGCTCACTATCCCGAGGGCATTTCCTGGGATGTGCCCATCGACACCACCCCGGTGCATGAGACGGTCCTCGCCACCTGCGCCCGCACCCCGGATGCCGACGCGCTGGATTTCCTCGGCAAGAAGACCCGCTTCGGCGAGCTGGCTCGTCTGGTCAACGCCTTCGCCGGCGCGCTGCAGAGCGAGCTCGGCGTCAAGAAGGGCACCCGCGTTGCGCTGCTGCTGCCCAACACGCCGTTCTACGTCATCTCCTACTATGCCGTGCTCAAGGTCGGCGGCATCGTCGTCAACTGCAACCCGCTCTATACGGTCAAGGAACTGAGCCACATCGTCGGCAATTCCGGCGCCGAACTGATGGTGACGCTCGACCTGAAGCTCTTGTTCGACAAGGCCGAGGAACTGGTCGAGGCCGGGCATGTTGCGAAGCTCATCGTCTGCCATTTCCCCGATGCGCTGCCGGGTCTGAAGAAGCTGCTCTACAGCCTCGCCAAGGCCAAGGACATGAGCAAGCCGGACCAGAGCCGCATCGCCGCCAAGGTCGTGCATTTCGACAAGCTCATCGCCCGGAAGCTCTCCCCGGCGCCGGTGGCGATCGATGCGGCTACCGATGTGGCCGTGCAGCAATATACCGGCGGCACCACCGGGCTGCCCAAGGGCGCCATGCTGAGCCACGCCAATATTGCCGCCAATCTCAGCCAGATCGATCACTGGGCGCTCGGGCTGTTCAACCCGCCATCGCGCACCGTCGCAGTGCTGCCGTTCTTCCACATCTTCTCGATGACCGCCTGCCTCAATACCCCGCTGGCTGCCGGCGGCCAGGTGGTGATGCTGCCACGCTTCGAGCTCAAGGCCTTTCTCGACCTGATGAGCCGCACCGGCGCCAACATCCTCGTGGCCGTGCCGACCCTGGTGCAGGCGCTGTCGAAGGCCGGCGACAAGGCCAAGCCGCATCTTGTGTCGGTCGAAGTGACCGTCTCGGGCGGCGCCCCGCTCTCCGACGAGGTGCGTCACAACTGGAGCAAGGTCTCGAACGCCCTGCTGGCCGAAGGTTACGGGCTGACCGAAGCCTCGCCGGTGGTGTGTTGCGCCGCCTTGCGGGTGGCGTCCAAACCGCTGTCGATCGGCCAGCCACTGCCCGGCACCGACATCCGCTTCATCGACATCGAAACCGGCACAGTCGTGCCGCTGGGCGAGCGCGGCGAGCTGCAGGTGAAGGGCCCGCAGGTCATGCTGGGCTACTACAACAATCCCGAGGCGACGAGGGACGCCTTCATGGACGGGTGGCTGCGTACCGGCGACGTCGGCTACGTCGACAGCGACGGCTATGTGTTCCTCGTCGATCGCATCAAGGACCTGATCATCTGCTCGGGCTTCAATGTCTATCCACGCACCATCGAGGAAGCGATGCTGCATCATCCGGCCGTGGACGAGGTCAACGTCATCGGCGTACCCGACGAGTATCGCGGCGAGGCGCCGGTCGCCTTCGTCAAACTGAAGCCTGAACAGCAGGTCACCGAAGCCGAACTGAAGAAATTCCTTGCCGAAACGCTCAACAAGATCGAGATGCCCAAGGAAATCATCTTCAAGGACCAGTTGCCCAAGACGTTGATCGGCAAGCTGAGCAAGAAGGAGCTGCGCGAGGAATACGCCCAGCGCAAGAACAAGCATGAACCGGCCTGAATCCGAAAACCGCGACCTGTTCGCCATTGCCGACCTCAGCCAGGAGTTCGGCATCTCGACCCGCGCCATCCGCTTCTACGAGGCCAAGGGCCTGCTCAACCCCGAGCGCGTCGGCGGCACAAGGGTGTTCCGCCGCCGCGACCGCGCCCGGCTGATCCTGATCCTGCGCGGCAAGCGGCTCGGCTTCTCGCTGCGCGACATCTCGGACTACCTGAGCCTCTACGACGCGCAGTCGCAGACCGCCCAGACCAAGCTGCTGGTCGCCAAGGTAGACGAACGGCTCGACCTGCTGGAGCGGCAGAAGGCGGACCTCGAGACGACGATCGGCGAGCTCAGGGAAATCCGCAAGCTCGCGGGCGAGCGGGTCGGGGCTTAGGTTGAATTTCTGTACGTGATTACGTATAGTACTCAGATGCGTGCCACCAATGCGACCGACTTCCGCAAGAACCTTGCCAACGAGCTCGACCGCGTCGAGAACGATCGCGAGCCGTTGATCGTCACGCGGTCAGGCGGGAAAGCCGCTGTGATTGTGATGTCGCTGGAAGAGTTCGGCTCCTGGGAGGCGACACAGCACCTGCTCAAGAGCCCAGAAAATGCACGCCGTCTGCGGGAAGCCATCGCCGACTATGAGGCTGGGAAGGGCAAGGAACGGAAACTGATCGAGTGAGGTACGTCTTCCTTGAGCAAGGCTGGGAAGACTATCAGTTCTGGGTCCAAACCGATCGAGCGATGTTGCGTCGCTTGAACCGTCTTATCGAGGACGCTGCCCGCTCGCCCTTCAGCGGAATCGGCAAGCCGGAGGCGCTACGCGACGACTTCGCTGGTTGGTGGTCACGGCGGATCGACGAGGAACACCGGATGGTCTATCGGCACGAGGGCGATAGTCTCGTCATCGCGCAGTGTCGCTTCCACTACCACAAGTAGCTACCGTTTCCGCGGCTTCACATTCGTCATCAGGTCCGGCTTTTTCGGGCGCTTCCAGCCCTTGGGTGGCTCGACCACCGGAACCTGCGTACCAAGTCCCATCTCCCCCGGCGGCGGCTTCCTGACCGCACTGCCCTTCAGCGCCGCGATCTCGTCGCGCAGCCGTGCGGCCTTCTCGAAATCCTCGCGGGTAACCGCTGCAAGCATCTCGCCTTCGAGCGCGATGATCTTTCTCTCGATGGCGGCGAGCGACATATCCGGCCTCAGGTGGCGGTTACAAAGACCTGCATTTCGTCGAGCGTTGCGGCCTCACTGGCCGGTTTGTCCCACCTTATCCGGTTGATGCGGGGGAAGCGAAGCGCAATGCCGGATTTGTGCCGGCCCGATTGCTGCGCACTGTCGAAGGCCACCTCGAACACCAGTTCCTTGCTCACCTCGCGCACCGGCCCGAAACTGGCGACGGTGTTGTTGCGCACCCATTTGTCGAGTTGCTTCAGTTCCTCGTCGGTGAAGCCGAAATAGGCCTTGCCGATCGGGACGATCTCGTTGCCCTTCCACACCCCGAATGTGTAGTCCGAATAGAACGACGAGCGCTTGCCGTGGCCACGCTGCGCATACATCAGGATCGCATCGACGACGTTGGGATCGCGCTTCCACTTGTACCACAGGCCCTTGGGGCGACCCGGCAGGTAGGGCGCGCTCCTAAGCTTCACCATCACCCCCTCGTGCCCCTGCTCAGCGGCGCCCCTGCGGCGGATCTCTGCCAGATCGTCCCAGTCGCGATAGCTGAGCACCGGCGACAGATCGAGACGGGTCTGCGGGTTGTTGGCGAACCACGCTTCAAGGCGCTGCCGGCGCTCGCTCCACGGCAGGGCGCGGATATCGTCGTTGCCGTCGAACAGCATGTCGTAGACTCGAATGAAGCCCGGGTAGTCGGCCAGGTGTTTGGCCGTCGCCACCTTGCGGTTGAGCCGCTGCTGCAGGTCGTTGAACGGCAGCGGCTCGAAATCCGGCCCGACCAGCAGTTCCCCGTCGAGCACCGCGTCGCCGAACACGCTCTCGGTCACATCCGGGAAGGCGGCCGCGATGTCGTCGCCGGTGCGCGAGAATAGCGACACCCTGCCCTTTGACGCGATCAGCTGCACCCGGATACCGTCCCATTTCCATTCGGCGACGAAATCCTGGGGGTCGAGCTTTTCGAGATCTTTGCCCTCGTCGATCGGGTTGCTGAGCATCAGCGGATGGAAGCGCGCCGTGTGATCGATATCCGGGCGCTCGGCCTTGCCGCTGAGCCAGTCGAACAGATCCGTGTAGGGCACCGTAAGCCCGTTCCAGACCTCCTCGATCTCCTGCAACTCCTTGCCGCTCATGGCTGCGAGTGCAGTCTTGGCCAGCCGCGCGTTGACCCCGATGCGCAACGCCCCGGTGGCGAACTTCACCAGTGCCCAGCGCTCATTGATCGAGGCACGCGTCAGCAACGAGCCGATCAGCCGTGGCAGCTCAGATTTGCTGGTCATGTTGAACAGTTCGACCAGGTCGCTGAGCGAGGGCAGCGGCTCGGTGCCCCCATGATGCGGCCAGATCAGCGCAATGGTTTCACCCAGATCGCCGACATAGTCGTAACTGAGCGCAAACAGATGTGGATCGACTTCGGCGAGCACCACATCGCGCAGGATCGCCGGCTTGACGTTCTTGAAGCTCAGCGCGCCGGTGAGAATGGCGAGCGCGAAGCCGCGGTCAGGGTCCGGCGTCTCGGCAAAATATTGCGTAAGTGCCTCGAGCTTGCGGTTGCGCGACGGGGTGAGCGCCAACAGTTCCATCAGTTGCGCGAACCGCCTCACGATTCGAGCTCCCCCTGCGCATCCGGCTCGCCCTCCTCACCCTCCTCGAATGCCTGGATGTTGAGCGGCTCGGCCTCGAGCCCCTCCTGCCGGCAATGGTAGACCAGCGCATCCTCGCGCCCATGCGTGACCCAGACCTTGCCCGCCTTGGTTTCGGCAATGGTCTGGCGCAGCTCGTTCCAGTCGGCATGATCGGAGATCACCAGCGGCAGCTCGACCCCGGATTGCCGGGCCCGCTGCTTGACGCTCATCCAGCCCGAGGCGACGGCCAGCACCGGATCGGGCAGCCGCCGGCTCCAGCGATCTTTGATGGCGGAGGGCGGCGCGATGACGATCTGGCCGGCGAGCTCGGCCTTGCCGGTACCCAGCGTCGGCTTCAGCTCGCCGAGCGGGATACCGCGGGCAATGTAGAGTTCGCAGAGCCGGATCATTGCGCCATGCAGGTAGATCGGCGCGTCATAGCCGGCGTCGCGCAGCAATGCGATCACCCGCTGCGCCTTGCCCAGCGCATAGCAGCCGATGACATGCGCCCGATCCGGGAAGGCCGCTGCCGAGCGCAGCAGCCGGCCGATCTCATCGAGCGGGTCGGGATGCTGGAACACCGGCAACCCGAAGGTGGCTTCGGTAACCAGGAGGTCGCATTCGGCCAGCTCGAACGGCTGCGAGGTCCGGTCGGGCAACCGTTTGTAGTCGCCGGTGACGACGATGCGCTGCCCCTGGTGCTCCATCAGCACCTGGGCCGAGCCGAGGATATGGCCGGCCGGCTTCAGCGTGATGGTCACGTCGTCCACCAGCAGCGGCGTATCGAACTCCAGCGCCTGGAACTGGCGGGCCGAGTCCTCGCCGTAGCGGGCCTTCATGATGGCGATCGTGTCGGGGGTGGCGAGCACCGCCCCATGCCCGGCGCGGGCGTGGTCGGCATGCCCATGAGTGATGATCGCCCGCGCCCGCGGCACCGGCGGATCGATATAGGCGTCGATGGGCCTGACGTAGAGGTCGCGATCGAGAAAGGAGGAAGCCATTGAACTAAAGTACTTCCTCCAGTCTCCAACAGCCCATGAAAATCAACGGCCGAACTCTATCCCGGTTGCATTTGACCGAATAGGCTGCGCTCCGGGGAAAATCGACGGAGCCGACAATGGAGAGCCTGCTCGAACTGGCCGCATCGCAACCGACGCGCAAGCTGGCGCCGGGTGAAGTACTGATCTCGCAAGGCCGCGAAGGCGGCGACCTGTTTGTACTTGAGAGCGGGCAGCTCGTGGTCGAGCGCGATGGTGTCGCCATTGCCAGCATCTCCTTACCCAACTCCGTCGTCGGCGAGATGTCGGTGGTGCTGGGCACCCGCAACAGCGCGACGGTGCGGGCTGACGGCAACGCTACGGTGCGCGTCATCATGGATGCCCGCAAGTATCTCGAGCAGGATCAGGCGATGACTTTCCGCCTCGCCTGGCTGATGGCGAACCGGCTCGATGCGACCTCCGCCTACCTGGTCGAACTCAGCAAGCAGCACACCAGCAAGCTCGAGCAGAACATGCTCGGCAAGATCCTTTCGGCCCTGCACCTGCAGGCCGATGACAGCCACTATGCCGCTGTCGCCCGCAACGACATGTTTGGCACCGAGGATGCCGGCGGAGTCTACAAGGACTGAAGGGGGCCGCTACCGGCCCCCATTCCACGGAGGTTACAGAACCTTCGTTACCTTGAGGAAGTTGCCCCGTTCGTCGTTCGCTGCCTTGATGGCCGTCTCCGAACCGAGCACCACCACTTGCCCCTGCCTCGCCACCTTCTCCAGCGCTTCGGCCAGCGCCTTGAAGTCGCGGTTGGAGGCACCGAGGATCTCATCGCGGCGCTTCTGCCGGGCGTCGTCGCTGTCGCCACTGAGTTCCCAGACCAGCGAGGTGAAGCCCTTGGCATCGGGCAGCCGATAAGTATCGACCGAGCCGATGACGCCGATCACCGAGCGGACCAGATCCTGCTCACCGACCCCGTCCTTGAGGAATGCCGACGCCTTGTCGTAGATGTCGATGGTGTCGACCAGGTTGGGGTCGCGATACGAGGTGAAGGCAAAGGTACCGGCGAACGGATCGAGCCCCGACGAGCCGCCATAGGCGCCGCCCTGCACCCGCACCTTGTCCCACAGGTATGTGGTGTTGAGGTGCTTGATGGCCACCGCGGTGCCGCCGGTCGGCTCGAACCCGAGTGCCTTGAGATTGGCGCCCTTGGCCACGTAGTTGACCTGGCCCGGGAAGGTCAGCCCCTCCGATTGCGGTCCGGGCTCGAACCCCCAGCCTTCGGCCGACGGACCGGCGCCCGCCGGCAGCCCGCCGATGAACGTCGCCAGTTCGGGTTTCAGTGCCGCGATAGCGAAGCTGTCCGCGGTGACGTTGACGATCATCCCGGTGCGCCCGATCAGCAGCGTCCGGATTTCCTCGAGCGCCGCCTGTACCGCCGGCCAATTGCCGTCGATCTGCGCGGCAAGGTCCTTCAAGAAGAAATAGTGGCTGACGCCGCCGAGCTTCTCGTTGAGCCAGTCGGCCTCGCTGAAGCCGGCGCGCACCCGCATCGAGACGATGCCATTGCCCATCCCGGCCAGCGAGCTTTCGAACCCGGCCTTCGATTCCAGCACCATCTGCCGGATGCGCTCGCGGTTGTCGAGCCGCGCATCGAGCAGCACGTCTCGCATGATCGACAGCAGGTCGCCGACATGATCCGGCGTCGCCTTGCCGCGCAGGAACATCCAGGCTGCCGTGCCTGCCCCGTCGCGACGGGTCGAGTTCCAGCGGCTGGCACCGACACCTCCGGTGGTGCGACCGATCCGCTGGGTCAGTGAGACGAAATCCTCGCTGCTGGTACCGGTCTGGGTCAGCGCCCGGGTGAACAGCGGCAGGTAGGGCAACAGCCGTCCCGGCAGTGCCTTCATATCGAAGCCGAGATCGAGATAGACCACGCCGTTGGTCGGCAGATCGTGGCTGAACAGCGCGACATCAGCGAGCTCCTCCCGGGCGATCGGGATGGCCTTGTTGGCGCGCGGCAGGTCGTCCAGCGTCAGCGTCGGGATCCTTGCCAGGGCCTCGGGTGGGTCGACCTCGTTCTGCAGTTCCTTGAGGTGTCGGGTCTGCTCGGCCACCTCGGCAATGCCGGCTGGATCGAGCGCCTGCTGCGCCTTGTCGAGCCGCGCCCGCTCTTCGGCCGCCTCTGCCGCCGCCTTGTTGGGATCGGCGGTCAGCAGCACGGTGGAGCGGTGCTTGTTGTCGAGGATGTGGGTCTTGATCAGCGTTTCGAACACCGGTTCGCCGGCGGCAAGCTTGGCCTTTATGGCGCTGAGCGGCGCCTCGAAGCTCAGCGGCGCCAGCGGATCACCGCCATAGAGCCAGGTGCCCATGGAACGGAACATCAGCGCAATACCGCGTGGGAACGAGCCGGTATTGTTCTCGCGCAGCGCGAACTCGGCGCTGTTCATCGCCGCTTCGATGGTCTTGGGGTCGATGCCCTCGGCGCTGAGCTGCTCCAGCGTCGCAATGATCAGCTGCTCGACCTTGTCGCCGGCATCGTCCTCGATGCCCTTGAGGCCGAAGGTGAAATAGGGTTGGCGGATGCCATCGGCGAGGCCTGAGCCGGTCAGTCCCTCGCCCAAACCGGAATCGATCATCGCCTTGCGCAATGGCGCGGCGGGCGTGCCGACCAGCACCGATTCCAGCACGTTGAGCGCCAGCGCCAGTTCGGGATCGGTGATCTCGTCGAGCATCCAGTTGACCGATACCATGGCGGTCTTCTTGCCGGCCTCGGCTGCGCTCGCGGCATAGGTCTCGTGCGAGGAGCGCGGCGCGCTCCAGCGCGGCTGCAGGCCAACTTCGGCTTTCGGGTCGATGCGCTCGAACTGGCCAAAGTATTCCTCGAGGATGGCGAGGCGCTGCGCCGGATCGTCATCGCCGTAGAACACCACGCGCGAGTTGGACGGGTGGTAGTACTTCGAATGGAAGTTCTTGAAATAGGCGTAGGTCAGGTCGGGAATGGCCTTCGGATCGCCACCTGAATTCACCCCGTAGGTGGTGTCGGGATAGAGCGACAGCTGGCTGACCTTGCCCAGCACCGCCGCAGCCGAGGAATAGGCGCCCTTCATCTCGTTGAACACCACGCCCTTGTAGACCATCGGCCCCTGGGTGGAATCGAGCTCGTAATGCCAGCCCTCCTGGCGGAACGTGTCCTCGCTGATCAGCGGGAAGTAGACCGCGTCGAGGTAGACGTCGACGAGGTTGTAGAAATCCTTGAGGTTCTGCGACGCCACCGGGTAGGCGGTCTTGTCGGAAAAGGTCATGGCGTTGAGGAAGGTGTGGAGCGAGCCTTTCAGCAGTTCCACGAACGGCTTCTTCACCGGGTACTTGCGGCTGCCGCACAGCACCGAATGCTCGAGAATATGCGCGACGCCGGTCGAATCCTCCGGCGGGGTCTTCAGCGTCACGCCGAACACCTTGTTCTCGTCGTCATTGATCAGGCTCAGCACCTCGGCTCCGGTCGCCTTGTGCCGATAGAGCCTGGCCAGCGAACTGATCTCCCCGATCTGCTGCTCGCGGACGAGTTCGAAGGCGGGGTGCTCGGACATCTGGGTACTCAAGGTGGTGGGAGGGTGACGGCTAACTTAGGCAGCGGCGACGGCGGATGGAAGGGGGACTAGGCGGATGGGGAGGTCTTGGCCGACTGAGAGACACGGCCCCCCTCCCGGCCTCCCCCATAAAGGGGGAGGTGAAGAGTCGAGGCTCTGTCCACCATCGTGCCAAATTCACCGAGGAACACCTCCCCCATCATGGGGGAGGCCGGGACGGGGCCGTCTCTATCCGTGCGACGACTAAATCCGCCCGCGGATCTCCGGCCGCACCTTATCCTGATACCAGCCCGCCAGTTCCTCGGCCAAAGCCGGCTCCACCGGCTCGCGCTTGGTCGCGTCGACGTTGGCACGCAACTGATCCGGTCGGGTCACCCCGGCAATGATCGTCGACACCGCCGGCTGATCGAGAATCCAGCGCAGCGCGAACTGGCTGAGCGGAATGCCGGCCGGCACCATCTGCTTCAGCTGCTCGGCAAAGCCGACGCCCTTGTCGAACGGCAGGCCGGAAAAGGTCTCGCCGACATTGAACTTCTCGCCGTTGGCGTTGAAGTTGCGATGATCGGTCGAGGCGAACACGGTGTCCTTGTTCCATTTGCCCGAGAGCAGCCCGGACGCCAGCGGCAGGCGGACGATGATGCCGACGTTGCGCTTGCTTGCCGTCGGGAACACCTCGGTGATGTAGTCCTGCCGGAACAGGTTGAAGATGATCTGCAGCGTCGTGCAGCCATCCGCCCGCATGGCCAGCAGCGCCTCTTCGACATTCTCGACGCTGGCGCCCCAGTGCCGCATCATCCCGGCATCGCGCAGGTCATCCATGATGGTGAACACTTCGCCGTCGCGCAGCACGTCGGTGGGAATGGTGTGGAGTTGCGCCAGGTCGAGCGTCTCGACGCCGAGCCGCTTCAGCGAGCCGGCGAGGCTCTCCTTGATGTTCTTCTTGTTGTAGCCGGTCTTGTTGGGGAAAATCTCGCCGTTGCGGCCGAGCTTGGTGGCGACGAACACCCCCTTTTTGTCGCGGAATTCGCCGATCCGGCGTTCCGACTGGCCACCGCCATAGACGTCGGCCGTGTCCCAGAAATTCACTTCGGCGCTGCGAGCGGTCTTCAGGATTTCCGCCGCTGTCTCGTCATTGAGCGAACCGAAGCTCTCGCCCAATTGCCAGGTGCCAAGCCCGATCTCCGAGACTTCGTAGCCGGTCTTGCCGAGTATGCGTCGTTCCATCAGTCCACTCCCTGTTCACGTACCTCAGATAGCCGGGCCGACCTCACCCTGCAAAGCGCTTTCGCCCTTCGGCTGCCTCGCCTTTAGCCGCACCACGGTATCCGCCTCCGAGATCACGGACTTCCGATGGGTGATGGCGATGATGGTGGTCGCGGCGCTGAGGCCCCGCAGTTCCGCCATGATCGCCGCTTCCGTCGCCTCGTCGAGGGCAGAACTCGCCTCATCGAGGAACAGGAACTCCGGGCTGTCATAGAGCGCCCGGGCAATGGCGATGCGCTGCCGCTCGCCACCCGACAGCTTCAGCCCGCGCTCGCCGACGGTGGTCGCGAACCCCTCCGGCAAACCGCTGATGAATTTGTGGATCGAGGCCAGTCGGGTGGCGCGCTCGAGCTTGGCGTCATCATGTTCGCGGCCCAGCACGATATTGGCGCTGAGCGTGTCGTTGAGCAGCATTATCTCCTGCGGCACCACGCCGATCGCCGCGTACCAGCTGGCGCGGCTGACGGTGCTCAGATCGGTGCCGTCGACGCTGATCCTGCCCTGTTCCGGCTCCAGCGCCTTGAGCGCCAGCTTGAACAACGTCGATTTACCCGCCCCGGTCGGACCGGTGATGAAGGTCAGCCGTCCGCGCTCGGCGACGAAGCTTACGTCATCCACCACCGGCGTTTCGCCGTAGCGCTGGCCGACATGGGCGAACTCCAGCCGGCCCGGCCCGACCGGCAGGCGCCCCGTTGCGTCCTGCTCCTCGGGTTCGGCCCACATGCGGGCGAAGGGCAGGAAACCCGAATAGGCGCGTACGATGTCGTCGATGGCCGAGCCGATCATCTCGAACGGCTGGTTGAGCTGGATCATCAGGGTGTTGATCAGCACGATATCCCCGACGCTGAGCTGGCCGGCCTCGTAGCGCGGCATGAGCAGCAGGAAAGTCACGGCCAGTTGCACCGCGAGCGCCGCGCCGAAGCCGAAGGCGTAACTCAGGTGGCGGATCGTCCATTGCCGCCAGGCGCCGCGCACTTCGCCGGCCTTCCGGGCGAAATTGTCGGCGATCCACTTGTCGCCGTTGAAATAGCGCAGCGTTTCCATCGCGTTGATGGCGTTGCCGACAAAGGCTGCGTTCTCCTGATCGGCCTCGATGGCCTTGTCGAGAAACGGCCGGGTCCAGCGATTGGCGAAATAGGTGAAGGTGATGAAGGCCGCGCCATAGACGAGGACGATGGCGACGATCTCGAGGTTGATCACCGCCCCCAGCACCCCGACGCCGAGCACGATGCCGAGCAACGCCGGCAGGAACACGATGATGCCCAGTTGCACGAAGATGAACAACGAGCGCTCGCCCTCGGAACGCGCCTTCTGGATCTCCACCGGGTTGTGCTCGATGAAGAACGACACCCGCTTGTTGAGAATGCGCTCGAAGAAGCTGGTGCCGACGATGAAATTGAGGCCCTGCGCCACCCCCCAAGCCATGTACTGCGTCGCCTGTGACACCGCGCTCGAAGCCCCGCGCAGCACCGCATAGACGACGAACGCCATGACGATGCCAGCGGGCACCAGGCTGCCGTTCAACTGGTCGATCAGCCGGGAGAACAGGTAGGGTGTCACCACCTGGCCGAGCGCCGCCAGCAACACCATCAGCGCGATACCGCCCAACGCCAGGCGGGACTCTCGCCAGAACCGGCCGTAAATGGCGCGCACCGGCGCGGCCACCAATGCCCACTCATTCGCCATCGGCCCCTCCCCCACTCGCCCGGCGGAGATAGGGTTCGATCGTGGAGATCACAAGGCGGTGGAAGGAGTTGGCAGGTACCTGACGTCGCCGTCAGGAGCTGCCGAGTGCCACGAAGCGGGTGGCCAGCCGGCCCCGATCGATAGTGTGAACCGCAAAGCCCGGCGGCGCCGAGCCATCGGCCGCCAGTCGCTCGGGCTCGTTGATCCTGAGTGTCGAAACGATACCGGGCGCGCCGATCAGCGGTACCCCGGCGAACTGTGTTACGTGCGGCGTGTGCACATGGCCGGTCAGCACACCGGTGACTGCCGGTGACGACGCAATGAGCCCGGCCATCGCATCGGGGTTCGACAGCCTGGTTGCATCGATGATCGGGTGCCCGATATCGACTGGCGGGTGGTGGCAGGCGAGCAGCACCCGGCCCGGCGCACCGTCGATGGCCTGGCGCGCGAACGCCAGGGTTGCGTCGTCGAGCAGCCCCTCGTCACGACCATCGAGCGCGGTATCGAGACCGACGATGCGCAGGCCGTCGATATCGAGCTGCTGGTTGCGCGGCCCGACATGCACCTCGAACGCCGCCTTCAGGCAGTGATTGCCGGTGGTGACAATCGTCGGCGCCAGACCCGCGACCTCCGCCATGACCGCCTGATACTCGGACGCCAGTCCGCCATCGGCGATATCTCCGGTGATCACCACCGCATCGAGCTGACGCAGCTCGCGAACTGCGGCGATGACCTGCCGCAGCCGCTGCAGCGGGAGCGGGCGCGCATCGAGGTGCGGGTCGCTGAGGTGGGCGATGACGATGCGGTGCGCGGACATAGGCGGAGCCTAGTGCCGTTCCTTCGTGGTCAGGAACTGGACCTTCGGGTAATCCCGCTCGGCCCGGCCGAGCCACCAGGTGGACTGGGCGAGGTAGACCGGATCGCCATACTTGTCTTCGGCCATTTCCAGCTTGTTGGTGGAGATGAAGCGCGCCAGCTCGGCCTTGTCCTCGGAGACGATCCAGCGGGCCAGTTCGAAATTGATCGACTCGAAGCTGATCGGCACGTTGTACTCGGAGTTGATGCGGCTCTGCAGCACTTCGAGCTGCAGCTGGCCGACCACGCCGACGATGTAATCGGCGCCCACCATGCGGCGGAAGATCTGCGCCACGCCCTCTTCGGCGAGGTCGCTGAGCGCCTTGGCCAGCTGCTTGGCCTTCATCGGATCGGTGAGGCGGACGCGGCGGATGATTTCCGGCGCGAAGTTCGGGATCCCCGTCACCTTGATGTTGGCGCCCTCGGTGAGGGTATCGCCGACGCTGAGCGCGCCGTGGTTGGGAATACCGACGATATCGCCGGCCACGGCTTCCTCGGCCAGCTCGCGATCATGGCCGAAAAAGAACATCGGGTTCGATACCGCCATGTCCTTGCCGGTGCGCACGTTTTTCAGCCGCATGCCACGCTTGAACGTGCCCGAACTCAGCCGCACGAAGGCGATGCGGTCGCGGTGGTTCTGGTCCATGTTCGCCTGCACCTTGAACACGAAGCCCGAAACCTTCGGATCATTCGGCTCGATCGGCTTGGGCTCGGCCGGCTGCGGCCGCGGCTCCGGCGCCCAGGCGCCGAGCGCCGCCAGCATCTCGGGCACCGAAACCGACTTCAGTGCCGAACCGAAGATAACCGGCGTCAGGTGGCCGGCGAGGTAGATCTCGTGGTCGAAGGCCGGAAAGCCGGCGCGCGCCAGCTCGAGATTCTCGAGGCTGGCCATGATCACCGGATCCATGGCGAACTCGTTGTCGCGGGCCAGGTCCTCGACATCCGTAAAAGTCTTCCAGACTTCGCCGTTCGGCCGCTTCACCACACCCGCCGTAAGATCGACGATGCCCTTGAAATCGACGCCGCCGCCCAGCGGCCAAACCACCGGCGAGACGTCGAGCGCCAGGGTCGAGGCGATCTCGTCGAGTATTTCGACCGGGTCCTTGCCCTCGCGATCCACCTTGTTGGCAAAGGTGATGATCGGGATGTCGCGCAGCCGGCACACCTCGAACAGTTTCAGCGTCTGCGCCTCGATGCCCTTGGCGACGTCGATCACCATGATGGCAGCGTCCACCGCCGTCAGCGTGCGATAGGTGTCCTCGGAAAAGTCGGAGTGGCCGGGCGTATCGAGCAGGTTGAAGGTCAACCCCAGGTGCTCGAAGGTCATCACCGACGAGGTGATCGAGATGCCGCGCTGCCGCTCGATCTCCATCCAGTCCGACCGGGTGGCGCGCTGGTTGGCGCGATGTCGTACCTGCCCTGCCTGCTGGATGGCGCCCGACGAGGCCAGCAACTTTTCGGTGAGCGTAGTCTTGCCGGCGTCCGGGTGCGAGATGATCGCGAAAGTCCGGCGCGACTGGTAGGGCAGCAGTTTTGCGGCAGGCGCCGTGGCGGTCAGGGCGTTCATGGGCGGCTCGAAGATGCGGGAGGCCGCTACATAGTCGTGTTGCGCGCCGAATGCAAAAACAGAACGGCCGCCCCGAGGGACGGCCGCTCCAGATTTTTGCCGATTGGCGAGGCTTAGAACTTGAAGTTCAGGCCAACGGTGACGGCATGCGAGGTCAGGCTGAACTCGTCGCCCGGGAAGTACTCGGCAGTGCCGTAGTCCGAATAGCGGTACAGCAAGTCGATCGAGATGTTGTCGGCAACGGCGAACTCGACGCCGGCGCCGGCGGTCCAGCCGACATGGGTCTCGTTTGCATCGGCGAACTCACCACCGGCAACCGCCAGACCAGCGGTCAGGTACGGCAGGAACGAGCCGGCATCGACGCCGATGCGGCCACGCAGCGACGCGGTCCAATCGACGGAGAACGGAGCATTGTCCTGGTTCTCGGCATTCGACCAGGCCACGTCACCCACGACGCCGAGCACGATGCCATCGGCGACGGTGAAGTTGGCACCGAGGTTCACGCCGGCCAGCCAGCCGCTCACGTCGATCTCGTCCGAGCTGTCGTCCTCGAAGGTGCCGCCGAGGCCGCCGACGAACGCACCGACATAGAGGCCGTCCCAGTTGCCGCTGGCAACTTCGACCACACCAGCTGCGGGCTCGTCGATGATCAGATCAGCCGCCTGGGCGCCCGACACCAGAGCGAGGCCGGCAACGCCGGAAAGCAGAGCAATTACAAAGCGATTCATGTGAGTCTCCTAAAAGTCCGGAGCCGGATACCCCCGAATCTCGATCAAGGCGATAGGAATTCGGCAGTGCCCCCGGAAAAAGCCATGAGGGTGTCACCACACCGCCACACATGCGGCACCGGAAGCTATTGCCCTACAATAGGAAAAGGGCCGCACCAGGCGGCCCTTTCCCAAGCGCTATGGCAGTTCGGCTTAGAACTTGAAGTTCACACCGGCGGTAACGGCATGGGTGTTCAGGTCCAGCTTCGGGTTGCCCGGCAGGTCGTATGTTGCCGCACCATAGTCCGAGTAGCGATACTGAACGTCGAGCGAGATCTGGTCGGCAACCGCAACCTCGACGCCCGCGCCGGCCGTCCAGCCGAAGTGCATCTTGGTGCTGTCGGTCGGGCCGTTGCTGGCAGTGGCGCCGGCAAAAGCCAGACCTGCGGTCAGGTAGGGCATGAAGGCGCCGCCGTCGAACCCGGCCTTGCCGCGGAGCGAACCGGTCCAGTTGATGTCAACATCGTCGCTGGCGGGCTCAAAGCCGCCGATGCCGGCCCAGGCGAGATCACCGGCGGCGCCGAGGACGAAGCCCTGGGTGACGGTGAAGTTCGCACCGAGCGTAGCGCCAGCGGTCCAGCCGGTCAGGTCCATTTCACTTGCCAGGAACGCAGCCGCGTCATCGTTGGCGGTGCCCCAGCCATAGCCGACGAAGCCGCCGATGTAGGCGCCATCCCAGCCACCGCTGCTGCCCATGTCGACAAAGCCCGGCATGGACGGCTGCTGCACCAGCAGGTCAGCCGCCGAAGCAGCGGAAGCCATGGACAGCACGGCAACGCCCGCCAGCAGAGAGAGAGAAAAACGGTTCATGATGTGCCTCCAAGGTACACGAAGGGGAACGGATTACGTGCCCGCATGAATCGAATCCAAACTGCAAACAATTCCTTTACGCCGCGGTAACCGTCAGGACTTGGTTAACGAATTGTTTGGAGGTGCCGGTGGCTGGATCAAGCCACAGTCACCAACAGCAACTCCAAGCAAACGCGCAAAAAGAAAGGGCCGCCCGGAGGCGACCCTTTCCGATTTCGTGGCTTTCGAAGCAGTCATTGCCCAGAAGACGACAAGATCGTCCTGACAGGGCGAGGTGCCTTCGCTTAGGCCAGAGGCTGCTCCGAACTAACGGAGACTCCAGGACCCTTCGAAACCGACGATTTCTGATGAGACACTTGGACCACCTCCTTTTGCTGGTTGAACATGACAGCCAAGGTGGGACCGATTTGCGCGTCTGACAAGGGCAAATGCGCAACAATCACCGGGCATCGACGACGCAGTGCAAAAACCACCCCGCCGCGGCGTGCGCCGGGCGGGGTGGTGCAGAGAACCGTTCGGCCAGTCGAAGCGAACCCGCTCAACTGGGGGTGAGCGGAAATCAGAACTTGAAGTTCACGCCTGCGGTGACCGCATGCGAAGTGAAGCTCAGCGGGGTCACAGTCCCGTTGATGTCGTAGTCCTTCGAGCCGTAGTCGCTATAGCGATACAGCAGGTCGAGCGAGATGTTGTCCGCGACGGCGAATTCGACGCCGGCGCCAACGGTCCAGCCGATATGGGTCTGGCTGTCATCGGCCGGCACCAGCGTGTCGGTTGCGGTGGCGCCTGCGAAGGCGACACCAGCCGTCAGGTACGGCAGGAACGCGCCACCATCAAAGCCGAGCCGACCACGAATGCTACCGGTCCAGTCGACGTCGTAGGCAATCTCGTCGACGTCGTCGGAACCACCAAGATCCGACCAGGCGATGTCAGCGACGATACCGGCAACGATGGCTTCCGAGACGGTGAAGTTGGCGCCGGCAGCAACGCCGACCTGCCAGCCGGACAGATCCCATTCAGTAGCACCGACCGGGCCGAACGCGTCGTCGTCGTCGCTGAGCGTACCCCAGCCGTAGCCGGCGAAGGCGCCGACATAGACACCGTCCCAGTTACCGCCGACGTCGACGATACCGACCGGGGGAGCGGGTTCGCTGATGATGAGATCGGCCGCCTGGACCGAGGAGATAAAGCTCAGAGCGGCAACGCCGGCGAGCAGGGAAACGGCAAGACGATTCATTGGATGGCCTCCATAAAGCAACGGCCACACGATACGCACGTTTGAACGAAAGAAAACCCAACTCGGCCAGCAACGCACAGCTTAGCCGCAAAGTGTCACTCCCAGGACACAGGTATGGCTTAGGTTCTTAAGAACGTTGTAAATCTCTATTTGGACACAATTACGCCACGTACGCGGCGCCGCCAGACGATGCTGTGCGATAGCGTACCAGCAACGCCAGGCTGTGACAAAATCAAACCCCGCCGCGGCTTGCGCCGGGCGGGGTCGATTTAGATAACCGTCCAGCTGGCTGAGGTCACCCAGCCAGCTGGAGGCGGAAATCAGAAGCGGAAGTTCACGCCGGCGGTGACCGCATGCGAGGTCAGGCTGGTCGGGACAGTGGTCGCGCCCAGGGTGTAGTCCTTCGAACCGAAGTCGGTGTAGCGGTACTGCAGGTCGAGCGACACGTTGTCGGCAACGGCGAACTCGACGCCGGCACCAACGGTCCAGCCGATGTGGGTCTGGGTGTCTTCGAGAACGGCAGTGGCGTCGGTCAGCGTGCCGTTGGCGAAGGCCACACCGGCCGTCACGTACGGGAGGAACGCACCACCGTCGAAGCCGAGACGGCCACGGATAGAACCGGTCCAGTCAACGTCGAACGACGAACCGTCAGCAGCCACGTCGCCGCTGAGGTCGGTCCAGGCGATGTCGCCAACGATACCGGCAACGATGGCTTCCGAGACGGTGAAGTTGGCGCCGGCGGAAACGCCGACCTGCCAGCCCTTCACGTCGGAATCGAGATCGCCGACGGGAGCAAAGTAGTCGTTCTCGTCAGAGACGGTGCCCCAGCCGTAGCCGGCGAAGGCGCCGAGGAACAGGCCGTCCCAGTTACCGGTGGTCGAGACCACGCCGACGGCCGGAGCCGGCTCGGAAATGATCAGGTCAGCAGCGAAAGCCGACGACATCACGGAGACGCCAGCCACACCGGCCAGCAGAGCGATTGCAAAACGATTCATTTAGTCAACTCCTAGAGAGAGAGGCCTCACGTAGACCGTGTCGGAGGCAAAAGCGACCTCACGTGCTAACAAACTGTTCACGCGAGCCCCCTCCCGGGGAGAGTCGTGCCATTCGCGCCACACCTGTTTCCGGCATGGCGAATTCAAGGCACAACTGAGGAATTTTCGTGAAAAAGGAACCCCGCCACGGCTCGCGCCGGGCGGGGCTCTGAACTTCCAGCAGTGAAACTAGCTTAGAAGCGCCAGTTCAGACCAACCGTCACGGCATGCGTGTTGAGGTCGATCACCGGATCAGCCGCGTTGATGTTCGGCCAGACATACTGCTCTTCACCGAGGTCGGTGTAGCGGTACTGCAGGTCGATCGATGCGTTCTCGGCAACAGCGAACTCCACGCCAGCGCCGGCAGTCCAGCCGACATGCGTGTTGCTGACTTCGTCGCCGCCGCCCGATTCCGTAGTACGAGTGGCATTCGCGAAAGCCACACCAGCGGTCAGGTACGGCAGGAAGGCGCCGCCATCGAAGCCAATACGACCGCGGATAGAACCATCCCAGTTGATCGTGTGGGTCGGATCGCCGAACAGGGTGTCATCTTCACCCGAGATGTTCGACCAGGCGATGTCGCCGGCGATACCCAGGATGATGGATTCTGAAACGGTGAAGTCCGCGCCCGCCGTGACGCCGAGCTTCCAGCCGGTCAGGTCGAGGTCGTTGCCAGGGTTCAGCGAAGTGTGATCCGCAAGGCCCCAGCCGCCACCGACGAACACGCCGATATAGGCGCCGTCCCAGTTGCCGCCGACGTCGACGACACCAACCGGTGCCGGCTCTTCAATAATCAGATCCGCGGCGTAGGCCGAGGACATCAGACCAGCAGCGGCCACGGTGGCCAGCAGAATAGTGGTGATGTGCTTCATAATTGCCCTCCAAAAGGTCCACCATACACTCCCACGGAATGTGGCAGGAATCGAGCCCTCAAAGGACAACAATTGTGACTCTTGCAGCAAGTGTTGCAGCGCTGCATCGCCCACAACGCCCCCTCGATCAGAGCTTTTTATATTATAGATCAGAGAGTTGGCTACCTATCGTACTGGAATCCACGTAGCCGGGCCCTCGGCCGCAAGCGGCGCCGCTTTTTTGTGGCAAAGCCAAGACAACTGCATAGCCAGGGGCAACGACTCTATTCGGTGAGCCGAATCTGTTCACCCGGCGACGCTCAACAGACGATCGCCGCGTAGCACTTGATTCCGTACCGTGGCGGCCGGTGACTGAACAGACGCCGACGCGCCATCGACCCAGAGGCGTTTTGCACCGACCGCCACCCGGCAACCGGATTGCCCCCGAAATCGCGGACGCTGCTTTGCTCACATTGAGACGACGGACACCCTCCGACGTGATCCGAGCCGTATCAGGCGCCACCGCACTTGTGCTCCGCGATACCCCATACGAGCATTGCCGGCCCACCACAGGTCGACCAGGCGCCAGAAAAGCAAAACCCCCGGCAGCCGATCGGCGCCAGGGGCTTATTTGGATGGTGGGTGTGACAGGGATTGAACCTGTGACCCCCGCCGTGTGAAGGCGATGCTCTCCCGCTGAGCTACACACCCATCCGTTCGGGTAGCGACCGAGGTCGCAACCAAACTGCGGTGCCGAATTCATCGGCATATTCAAGGACTTCGTCAGTCCTCCAGGCGAAGGATGGTGGGTGTAACAGGGATTGAACCTGTGACCCCTACCATGTCAAGGTAGTGCTCTCCCGCTGAGCTATACACCCATCACATCGCTTGTCACTTCGGGCTGCGCCCGTCGTTTCGAGCGCGGTAGACCATAAAACCCGCTTGCGGGTCAAGGGTCAATTCCGGGCTGGGGAAACCTGTCGCAGAGCACTCCCCCGATACCCTGCTCCGGCCCCCACAGCGCGCCTCCGGCGAACGACCGCCGATCGCCCTCGCCGCGGGATCAGGCCGCCAGCAGGCGCTCCACCTCGTGCACCAGGTCCTTGAGATGGAACGGCTTGGAAAGCACCGACGCATCCTTGGGCGCTTCCGAGTCGGGGTTGAGCGCCACGGCGGCAAAACCGGTGATGAACATCACCTTGAGATCCGGATCGAGTTCGGTGGCGCGGCGGGCCAGCTCGATCCCGTCCATCTCCGGCATCACGATATCGCTGAGCAGCAGCGAGAACGGCTCTTCGCGCAACCGCTCGTAGGCCGAGCGGCCATTGTCGAACGAAACCACCTCATAGCCGGCGGTTTTCAACGCCCGGGTGAGGAACTGGCGCATGTCGTTATCGTCTTCGGCGAGCAGAATGCGCTTCATCATATCCCCTTGGGCGCCCCTTCGACGGCGTTCTGCCGCGGAACTCTAGTGTGTGATGTTTAATGCAAGTTTTCTCGATCGAGAACCCGTGGCCCGCAAGTGTGAACATGCCCCCTTCGGACTTATGGACTTTCGGCAACGCGCGCGGCAAAGTGCCAGCAATGAGACAGCGCTTCGGCGCTGAAGGGAGACCCGGTGCAGTCCGACTATTGGGACAGGCCAGCATTCGAAACCATCCGGCCGCGCCGGGTGCTGGCACCTCTGGTGTTCAACTCCGCACATTCCGGTCGCGACTATCCGGCGCGCTTCCTCGCCATGACGCGGCTCGATCACCTGTCGATCCGCCAATCCGAGGATGCCTTTGTCGATGAGCTGTTTCAGCGCGCCCCGCATCTGGGCGCGCCGCTGATCCGGGCGCATTTCCCACGCGCCTATCTCGATGTGAACCGCGAGCCGTGGGAACTCGACCCCACGATGTTCGTCGAGCCGCTGTCGGAGCGCTTCAATACCACCAGCCCGCGGGTCGCCGCCGGGCTAGGAACGCTGGCGCGCGTCGTGGCCGAGAACAAGCCGATCTATAAGGAGCGGCTGACGCTCGACGATGCGCGGATGCGTATCGAGGGCATCTACCAGCCCTACCACGCCACCATGCAGCGCTTACTGACCGAGGCCTATGGCGCCTTCGGCGTCGCGGTGCTGATCGATTGCCATTCGATGCCGCGGCTGTCGCGCAGCGGTGATCGGCTTGGGCCCGACGTGGTGCTCGGCGATCGCTACGGCACCACCTGCGCGCCGATTCTCGCCGACCTTGCCGAGATGGTGTTCGCCGGCGCCGGGCTGCGCGTGGCGCGCAACCGCCCCTATGCCGGCGGCTTCTGTACCCGCACCTACGGCCGGCCGCAGCACGGCGTGCACGCCTTGCAGATCGAACTCAGCCGCCACCTCTATATGAACGAGGTGACGCTCGAGAAGAACGCCGGCTTCGGCGCCATGCGACAACTGGTCGACCGGCTGGTCGCGACGCTGGTGGGGCTCGATTTCGCCATGCTGTCGCCGCCGGCCCAGGCAACCGAGAAGTATGCTGCCGAATGAGGGCCTCGGCATCGGCAATGCCCCATCCTCGATGACATCGAGTTGTGGTGCGGCTGATATGCGCCCCTGACGTTCGAGCCAAAAAATCGGGCCGCCGGAGCGGCCCAGTCAAGGGAGGAAACGATGACGACCAGGGTGCGTTGCCTAAGTCGAGGCAAGAGGCTCAAGGGCCGTCCATCCATCATGCAATTACTGGCGTGAACTGATTTGCCTGCGTTCACAAGGTGGCCGGAAGTCTTCAACAGATAAACTTGCCCCGTTGTTGCAAAAATGAATCACGATCGTCACAGAGTATTCGTGCGCCGGGGCTAGAGGCGGCCGCTAGCTCACTGCCACATCTCACGAATTCGGGCCAGGAAGGCTGACATGAACGATACATCTCTTGGCGCCGACAGTCTGGGCGGGCTCACCGCCGACCTCGTGCGCCGCACCCTGCTCGATGCCGCCGAGATCGCCGCGGCGGTCACCCTTCCCCGCTTCCGCTCGGCGCTCGTCGTCGACAACAAGGAAGCGCAGGGGTTCGATCCGGTTACCGAGGCGGATCGGCAGGCCGAGCTGGCGATCCGCGAGCTGATCGGCAACCGCTTCCCCGACCACGCCATCATCGGCGAGGAGTGGGACGACAAGCCGGGCACCAGCCGCTTCGCCTGGATCATCGACCCGATCGACGGCACCCGCGCCTTCATCACCGGCGTGCCGGTATGGGGCACGCTGGTCGGCCTCACCATCGACGGCAAGGCCGCAGCGGGGCTGATGGCGCAGCCCTTTACCGGCGAAATCTATCTCGGCCTGCCGGGCGAAGCCTCCTATCACCGCGTCAGCGACAAGGCGGCGCTGCGGACTTCGGCGGTGACCGAGCTGGCCCGCGCCAAAATGACCACCACCTCGCCCGACCTGTTCGAAAAGCACGGGGTGGCAGAGCCGTGGGATCGCATCCGCGGCAGGGTGCTGACCACCCGCTACGGGCTCGATTGCTATGGCTATGCCCTGATGGCCGCCGGCCACATCGACCTCGTGGTCGAAGCGGGGCTGAAGAATGTCGATATCTGCCCGCTGATTCCGTTGATCCAGAACGCCGGCGGCGTCATCACCACCTGGGCCGGCGGCCCGGCCGAGGACGGCGGCAACTGCGTCGCCGCCGCGACGCCGGAACTGCACGCCGCAGCAATGGCGGTGCTCCGGGGGTAGTGTTCCTTCGCTTCGTTCCGCTCTGTCTCATCCCTCCAGGTGCGACAGCCGCCACCACCCGCCACTGAGCGGACCAGTGCGCATATGACTTAGAGCATATGGGCTTTCGCTGGGATGACACCGAGCGGGTGGAAGAACCTGTGGGCTATGCCGACTGTTCCGTAATGAACGCGTCGAACGCCGCCAGCACCTGGGCGCGGATGGCATCGGTCTCGACGAACATCTCGTGCCGGGCGCCCGGGATCACCAGGTGTCGACCGGTGCGCATCCTGAGCCCCAGCGTTTCGATGGCGGACGTCGAAACGATCTCGTCGCGCGCCGCTGCCAGCATCAGCACCGGAATGCGCACGGCGCCGGGGAACTGGTCGGTCGCCGCCCCCGCCATGGCATCGAAGGCCGATGCCGCCCAGCGGAAGGTCGGGGCGCCCAGTTCGAGCTCGGGCCGGGCCTTCAGCACCTCCACCGAGCGGTTGAAGCGCCCGAGATCGGAGGTCAGCGGGTTGCCGGCAAAACTCTGCTCCGTCTGCGCCTTGTCGCCGCGCCGCCCGATCGGCAGCCGTGCCAGGCCGAGGTTTGACAGCGTGCCGCAGAGCCGCGCCATCCCGGCCATGCTGAACGGCTGGCGATCGAGCCCCACCATCGGCGCCGACACGAAGATGCGCTCGAACATCATGCGGTCGCGGATGCCGGCATAGAGCGAGGCCAGCCCGCCCATCGAATGGCCGACCAGATAATACGGCGCCGGGCAATCGGGGAGGAGGATCGAGCCATGGAAGGCCTTGAGATCCTGCCAGTAATCGTCGAAGCGCCGGACATAGCCGAGCCGCTTGTTGCCGATCAGCCGCTGGCTGCCGCCCTGCCCGCGCCAGTCGAAGGTGGCGACGGCAAAGCCGCGCGACTGGAAATCGGCGATGGTCTCAAAGTACTTCTCGATGAACTCGGTGCGTCCCTGCACGAGGCAGATCGTCCCCTTGGCCGCGCCTTCCCCCTTGGGGAAGGTCGCATAGCGCAACTGCACCTTGTCCGGCGTGGTGAAATAGCCCACCCGCGCGCCCTGCGGCACTGGATTGGACGGCACCACGGCAAGGGTTGGCCCATTAGGGTCGACGATGGCGTTCATGCGCTGCCTGCTCCGGACGATAGCCCTGTGCATACTGGATTCCCGCCGGCGCGGGAATGACGGCAGAGAGGTTTGACCTACACCACCCGGAGAAACAGAAAAGCCAGCGCCTCGGTTGAGACACTGGCTTTCCTGTGATGGCCGCCTTGCGGGGGGCGGGTGAAGGCGGCTCATTCGGTGTGCCCTGCAGCAGACAGTAAGCACAGTCCCGCTTATAGGAGCGGCTGCCTGAACCGCCTTTGATCGCCACATTCATCTTCGGTTCATCGACCTGAACGGGGGTCTTGAACCAGAGCCGAAGCTCCCTAAATCAATGCTGTCCGCCGGGAACCCCCGGGGACCGGGAACCCGGGAATGCCTGCTTGCCCAATTGGGGAGTGCGCATGGGACACCGAACCAAAGCCACGTTGCTCAAAGGAGAATGTGATCATGGCTAGCTACGATTTTTCCCCCTTCTATCGTTCGACCGTCGGTTTCGACCGCGTCTTCAACCGTCTCGATGCCCTGGTGGGTCAGGAGGCGAAATCCTACCCTCCCTATAATATCGAGAAGACCGGCGAGAACGCCTACCGCATCTCGATCGCCGTCGCCGGCTTTGCCGATGGCGACATCGCCATCGAGAGCAAGGAGAACAACCTCGTCGTAAAGGGCGCCAAGGCCCAGGAGAGCGAGGACAAGTCGCGCGAGTTCCTGCATCGCGGCATTGCCGAGCGCGCCTTCGAGCTGCGCTTCCAGCTGGCCGACTATGTTGAAGTCGCGGGCGCCAACCTCGAGAACGGTCTGCTCCACATCGAGCTGAAGCGCGAGATTCCGGAGAGCAAGAAGGCTCGCCAGATTCCGATCAGCGCTGCGACCAAGACCATCGAGGACCAGACGGTCAACTAATCCGGTCATGAACGACCTGGCGGTAAACCAGGCGGTCTGATCGTCAGGTGAACGGAAATGAGGGCGTGGTTCGAAAGGACTGCGCCCTTGTTGTTTGCACAATACAAACTTTCGCCAGCAACGGGACCTTGCCCGTGGGCGACAGAACTGATGGTGTTCGGCCTCATCTTCTCGAGGAGCGTCACCATGCATCGCCTCGCCATTATCGTTGCTGTGTCCTTGATTGCCGCCTCGCCGGCGCTTGCCGCCGAAACCCGCTGCGGCTGGTACATGAACCCGACACCGGGAAACCTGTGGCTGATGGACAAGGACGCCACCTGGACCATCACTTCGCAGGGTGACGCCGACGGCGATGGGGCCAAGGGCATCGACAACGCCCCTGATTTCGACGAGACCCAGTTCGTCGAGACCAATGATCCGGGCAGCGGCTACGGCTATGGCTGCGCCTGCATGAGCGTCATCGTCGACAAGGCCGACGAGCGGATCACCGAGATCTTCTCCGGCGCAATCAGGCCGCTCAGCGTCTGCAAGGCGGACAAGTCATTGCCCAGCCCTGACTGACGCGCAGCGCCGCGCTTCGAGCGCGGCAAGCACGTCCCCGACGAGTTCCGTTGCCGGCACCGAGGAGTCGAGTCGCAGGATCGGCGCCGACTGCGCGGTGAGCCATGCCTCATGCGTGGTCCGGCTGCGCTGCTCGAGCCCGGCACTATCGTACCGCTCGGCCCAGGCGAGGAAATCGGCATGGGCAGCGGCCAGGTCGCCGCCTTTCAAGATGCGCTCGCCGTAGCGATGCTGCTCGCGCCGGCGCAGCCGGGCCATCCTTATCTCGGGCGCGAGTCGCAGGTAGACGATCAGCTGATAAGACGGCTCGATCGGCTGCGCCCAACCGACGGCCGAGCCGGACAGAACCCAGCCGGCGGGGGAATCCGCCATCTCGCGCTGCAGCAACGCGACTCGCGCTTCCGGCGGCCGCTTCGAAGTGAACGGTGGCTCCGTCGGCAGCCAGTAGAACTGGTCGGTATCGAGATGCCGGATGGCGAGCGCTTCGGCCACCGCCGCGCCAAGGGTGCTGGTCCCCGAACCGGAGGCCCCCAGAATGTGGATCCTGGCTATCGTCGCCTCCGTTCCCCGTTCGCAGTGACAACCGCGTCGCTGGACGCGATCGGCACGGAACCTCCGACGCACCGCCGCCGTTTCCACGGCGTCCTGCAACGCGTCATAGGTTCCTCAACATGAAATCCCCCGAAATCGGCCTCAAGTCCAACACCAAGGCCGAAATGATCGACCTGCTCAACGCCCGCCTCGCCGATGCCATCGACCTGGCGCTGATCACCAAGCAGGCGCACTGGAACCTCAAGGGCCCGACCTTCATCGCCGTGCACGAACTGCTCGACCAGTTGCGCGATGACGTCGACGAGCATGTCGACATCATCGCCGAACGCGTCGCCCAGCTCGACGGCATTGCGCTGGGCACCTTGCAGACGGTGGGCAAGGCCAGCAAGCTCGCCCCCTACCCCACCGATATCCGCAAGGTCGCCGACCACCTCGCCGCGCTGGTCGAACGCTACGCCGCGCTGAGCAAATCCACCCGTGAGAGCATCGACACCGCCGACGAAGCCGGAGATGCGGATACCACCGATATCTTCACGGCATTCTCGCGCAGCCTCGACAAGAACCTGTGGTTTTTGAAGAGCCATCTAGAATAGTCAGTCACCCCTAGCCTCGGCGATCCCCAGGAGGGACGATGTGAGATCGCGGTCGGTACCACATCGTCCCCTCTCTCTTTTTGGGGGAGAGGGTCGGGGTGAGGGGGCCTTGCCGCAAGCACCGGACCTTAGAAAGGCCCCCTC
>Ga0209902_100584_pt1 | contig 34557 bp, 32 predicted proteins | sample FECB27metaG_FD_188304 | JGI IMG/M metagenome (GOLD analysis project Ga0209902, IMG submission 188304) | Cyanobacterial communities from the Joint Genome Institute, California, USA - FECB-27 (SPAdes) (version 2) | ecosystem: Environmental > Aquatic > Thermal springs > Hot (42-90C) > Microbial mats...
CCCGCCGCAAGCGACCTGCGGCGAAGGCGGTGGCCGCAGTTGCGCCGTGGACGCGATGACCGGCCTGTCCAAGGGTGGCACTTGCGTGCCCTCGGAGGCGGGGCTGCTCGGTGCGCCCTTCGTGGTCCAGCAGGGCGACGCGTCCTACGGTGCCGCCGATCCGGCCGGTCGGCGCGTCGAGACGCGGCGGCTCTCGGTCCTCAGCCCCGGCACCCGCAAGGGCACGGCGGTGTCGGTCGCGCAGCCGACCGACGGTGCCACGGTGCCGCGTCGGGCCGGTCGTCTCAACTGGCGCCAGGTGCCGGACCCGCAAGGGACACGGCCATGAATACCCGCCAAGGCCATCGCGCGGGCGCGGCCCTCGGCTGGAGCCTGATCGAGGTGCTGATCGCACTCGCGATCGTCGCCATCCTCGCGGCCATCGCCTTTCCCTCCTACGTCGATGCGGTGCACCGGGGCTGGCGCGCCGAGGCGCGGTCGGCGCTGCTCGCGCAGATGCAGCAGCAGGAGCGCCACTTCACCGTCGATGGCCACTACCGGCGCTACGAAGGCGATTCCGCCGAGAGCGGGCAGGGTGGCAAGTACCTCGTGCGCAGCGAGCATTGCGACGGCCAGCGCAGCCTCGACGACTGCCTGCGGCTCTCGGCGCGGCTCAAGCCCGGCTTCTCGGATCCGCCGGTCGGCAACCTGTGGCTGGACAGCACGGGCGGCCGCGGCTGCGATGGCGCGCAGCGTGCGCGGTGCTGGCAATGAAGCGCGCGGGACGCTCGCGCGGGCTCACGCTGATCGAGATGCTCACCGTGATCGCCATCGTCGCCATCCTGGCCGCCGTCGGCGTGCCGGGTTTTCGCGCGCTGCTGCTCCACCAGCGGCTGGCGGCCGCGTCGCAGGCCTTCGTGGCCGCGCTCGGGATGGCGCGGATCGAGGCGATCCGGCGCGGCGAGCCGGTCAGCGTGCTGGCCGACGGCGGCGCCGGCTGGGATGCGGGCTGGGCGGTGGTGGCCGATGCCGGCGGCGACCACGCGCCGCGCGTGCTGCGGCGCTTCGACGGGCTGCCGCCGGGCATCGCGGTCGACCGGGAACTGGGCGACGGGTTGGCGCAAGGGGTGCACTACGACGGCAATGGCTTCTCGCGGCGCGTGCGCAATGCGGGCTTCGGCGCGGGCTGCCTCGCGTTCAGGGCCGAGACGGGGCGGCGCGCGGCCATCGTCCTCTCGGCGTCGGGGCGGCCTCGAAGTTGCGACCCCGATCGGAAGGGGGAATGCGGAACGGGTGTGTGCGGGCAGGGCGGCGGATAGCAGCCGTCCCGTGGCCCGGCGTCGACACGCCGCGGCTCAGATGTCGCGCAGCAGCTGCCGGAACTCGTCCACGTCCTCGAAGCTGCGATAGACCGAGGCGAAGCGCACGTAGGCCACCTTGTCGAGCTTCTTGAGTTCGCGCATCACGAGTTCGCCGACCTTGGTCGACTCGATTTCGCGCAGGCCGCTGGCGAGCAGCTTCTGTTCGATGCGCAGCAGCGCGTTGTCGATCTGCTCGATGCTCACAGGCCGCTTGCGCAGCGCCAGCATCATCGATGCGCGGACCTTGGTCGAGTCGAAGTCGGCGCGGCTGCCGTCCTTCTTCACGACGACCGGGAAATTGACGTCGGGGCGCTCGTAGGTGGTGAAGCGCTTGTCGCAGGCACCGCACTGGCGGCGCCTGCGCACGAAGTCGGCGTCTTCCGAAACGCGGGTCTCGACGACCTGCGTTTCGAGATGACCGCAAAAAGGGCATTTCATGCGGTCAGGGCTTCTTCTTCGAGGTCAGCGGTAGACCGGGAAGCGGCTGGTCAGCGCGTGGACCTTGGCGCGCACGGCGTCGATGTTCGCGGCATCGCGCGGGTTCTCGAGCACGTCGGCGATCAGGTTCGCGGTGATGCGGGCCTCTTCGTCCTTGAAGCCGCGCGTGGTCATGGCCGGCGTGCCGACACGCACGCCGCTGGTCACCATCGGCTTCTCGGGGTCGTTGGGGATCGCGTTCTTGTTGATGGTCATGTGGGCGCTGCCCAGCACGGCCTCGGCTTCCTTGCCGGTGATGCCCTTGGCGCGCAGGTCGACCAGCATCACGTGGCTTTCGGTGCGTCCGCTCACGATGCGCAGGCCGCGCTGCGTGAGCGTTTCGGCCACGATCTGGGCGTTCTTGACCACCTGTTGCTGGTAGGCCTTGAACTCGGGCGACAGCGCTTCCTTGAAGGCCACCGCCTTGGCGGCGATCACGTGCATCAGCGGGCCGCCTTGCAGGCCCGGGAAGATCGCGCTGTTGATCGCCTTCTCGTGCTGCGACTTCATCAGGATGATGCCGCCGCGCGGGCCGCGCAGGCTCTTGTGGGTGGTCGAGGTCACGATGTCGGCGTGCGGCACCGGGTTCGGGTACACGCCCGCGGCCACCAGGCCGGCGTAGTGGGCGATGTCGACCATGAAGATCGCGCCGACGTCCTTGGCCACCTTGGCGAAGCGCTCGAAGTCGATGCGCAGCGAGTAGGCCGAGGCGCCCGCGATGATCAGCTTGGGCTGGTGCTCGTGCGCCTTGCGTTCCATCGCGTCGTAGTCGATGGCTTCGTTGGCGTCCAGGCCGTAGCTCACCACGTTGAACCACTTGCCGCTCATGTTGAGCGGCATGCCGTGGGTCAGGTGGCCGCCTTCGGCCAGGCTCATGCCCATGATGGTGTCGCCGGGCTTCAGGAAGGCCAGCAGCACGGCCTCGTTGGCCGAGGCGCCGCAATGGGGCTGCACGTTGGCCGCTTCGGCGCCGAAGATCTGCTTCACGCGGTCGATGGCCAGCTGCTCGGCCACGTCGACGTGCTCGCAGCCGCCGTAGTAGCGCTTGCCCGGGTAGCCCTCGGCGTACTTGTTGGTGAGCTGCGAGCCCTGCGCGGCCATGACGGCCGGCGAGGCGTAGTTCTCGCTCGCGATCAGCTCGATGTGGTGTTCCTGGCGCGCGTTTTCGGCCTGGATGGCAGCCCAGATTTCGGGATCGGTCTGTTCGACCAGGATGTTGCGTTGGTACATGGCAGTCCTTTGAAGACGAGGTCCTTGTTCTTCAACCAAACAAGGGCTGCCCAGGCGAACGGCTGATCGCCTGCGCGTCTGGAGCGACGTCGCAGGCGGTACGCTTCCCAGTGGTAGTCCACGTCAGCGCGGGTGCCTTGTCGGCACCGCGCCTATCGCCAGTCGCGTACCCGGTCGAGTGTAGCGGATCGGACCGGCCCGGCGGCGGGCGAAAGGAGATTCAGGACACGGCCGACAGCAGCGCCACCTTGGGCGGCGTGGGGCCGTTGGCCGGCTCGGTCGCCTCGTCGGGCTTGGCCGGGGCCACCACCGGCAGGGGCAGCGGCTGCGGACGCAGCACCGGCGGCGTCGGCGCGAACGGCGAGGGCGCGCGGCCGCTGGCCACCTGCAGCAGGCGCTCGCGCTCGGCCATCACCTTGCCGGCATAGCCGCCGTCGTCCTCGAGGTTGGCCGCGCCCACGTAGTAGCGCAGGCCGCCTTCGAGCGAACCGGCGCGGGCGATGCATTCCTGCAGCACCTTCACGCCGACCCGCATGTTGGTCACGGGGTCGAAGGCGGTCAGCGTGCCGCCGGCCGGCTCGTACTTGTCGCCGTGCACGCGGGTCATGACCTGCATCAGGCCCTGCGCGCCGACCTGGCTCTGCGCGAACGGGTTGAAGCTGGACTCGACCGCCATGATCGCGAGGATCAGCGTCGGATCGAGCTTGGTGTGCTTGCCGATGTTGTAGGCCTCGGCCACGAGCACGCTCAGCGGCTCGGCCGCGACGCGGTACTTCTTGCTGAGCCAGTAGGCCACGGCGGCCTGCTGCTTGGGCAGGTCGCCGGGGCTCGCGGCCGTCGTGCGCTCGATCGCGGTCGGCTCGAGGTCAGTGGCTTCGGGCGCGGGTTTGCGCGACTGCAGCCAGCCCATGAGCTGTTCTTCGCCTTGATGGCGCAGGTCGGGCCGCGCCACGAGGGCGAGGACCGCGAACACGATGGCCAGGCCCAGCAGGGCGAAACCGTTGTGCGTGATTTCAAAAAAGCCGTCTGCCACATCGGACACGAAGGTCCTCAGCCCGCGGGCCGTGGCATCAAACGCCTTGTTCATCGCTCTTCCTTTCTGTGCGGCACCTGTCGCAGCGCCGGGAAGGGCGATGGGATGGAGGCAGCGGCGCTTGGATTGGTACCAATCAGATTCCGCGCTCAGGGGGATAAGGTGCGCGGCCGTCTGATCAAGCCGGGGGGAGTCGGCAGCGGATACAGGGTGGTTCCGTCGCGTCGGGCGATCGGAGCAGGCGGGATTCTATCGTTGCTAAATACCCGGTCAAGCATAAGGAATTCAGTCTTAATTCTTAAAAGTGTCGAACAAATGTTTCAAATCCGTGTCCGGGACCGCGTCCTTCTTAAGGGAAATCCCTTGAAAGATCGGGTTTGAAAAGCCGGGAAGGGGCGCCTAAGCTGAACAGGCCTGAGGTTTTCAGGTGCTTTCCGAAGCCAGGCAGTCACGGTGCAAGCCGCGGGCTCGAACGGCGGAGGATCCACGGCGGCAATCTCTTGCTGCCAGCACGACAGGAACCATCGACTTCCGGTCGAGCGAAACGATGGCAATGGGTCTATGCCCGCCATCAAGCCCGGTGACATGACATTCGTCGCGTCACCGGGCTTTCTTGTTTCTGGCTTGCCGCCTGTTTGGGGCACACTCGCGCGAATGAATGCTGCCGCCTCGATACAAAGCTTAAGAAAGAACAAATGGGTGCGACGCGGGATCGTTGCACTGCTCGTGCTTCTGGGCCTTTGGGTCCTGGCCTGGCTGGCGGTGCCGCCGATCGCCAAGAGCCAGCTGCAGAAGATCGCGAGCGAGAAGCTGGGCCGCCAGGTCACGGTGGAGCGCATCGGCTTCAAGCCCTGGACCCTGGAGCTCACGCTCAACAACCTGCGCATCGCCACCGCCGACGGCAAGAACACCCAGGTCGCCGTGCGGCGCATCTATGCCGATGCCGAGCTGCAGTCGTTGTTCCGGCTCGCGCCCGTGATCGATGCGGTGACGGTGGAAGCGCCGGCCATCCTGCTGACCCACCAGGCCGACGGCAAGTACGACATCGACGACATCCTGGCCAAGCTGGCCTCCGGCCCGCCGCCCGACCCCAAGGCCGAGCCCGCGCGCTTCGCCATCTACAACATCGCGATCACCGAGGGCGCGGTCGACTTCGACGACCAGACCGTCAAGCGCCGCCATGAGCTGCGCGACTTCGTGCTCAAGGTGCCGTTCCTCAGCAACCTGGCCTCGCAGCGCGAGGTCAACACCGAGCCCAAGCTGGCCTTCGCGCTCAACGGCAGCAAGTTCGACTCGGCCGCGCTGACCACGCCCTTCGCCGCCAGCCGCAAGACCGACGCCCACGTGCAGTTCAAGGGGCTCGACCTCGCGCCGTACCTGGGCTACATCCCGGGCGGCCTGCCGGTGCAGCTGCAGGCCGGCAGCCTCGACGCCGACCTCAAGATCGACTTCCAGCAGGCCACCACGGTCGGCCTCAAGGTCACCGGCACAGTCGAGGCGCACGGCGCCAAGCTGGCCGATGCGCGCGGGCGCGACCTACTGGCCTTCGACTCGCTCAAGCTCGCGCTGGCCGACGTGCGGCCGCTCGAATCGGTGTTCCATCTCAGCGAGGTCGCGCTGGCGAGCCCGCAACTGGTGGTGGCGCGCGATGCCTCGGGCCAGCTCAACCTGATGGCGCGCGATCCGGCCACGGGCCAGACCGAGAAGGTGGTCGCGGCCAAGCCGCCGGCGCCGCCCGCTTCATCTGCCAGTGCCGCCAGCGGCGCCGCGGGCGCGGCGGCACCCAAGCCCACGCTCAAGGTCCAGGTCGACAAGGTCGCCCTCAGCGGCGGGCGCATCGGCTGGCGCGACGAGACCGTGCAGCCCGGCGCGGCGATCGACGTCACCGAACTCGGCATCGACGTCACGGCCCTCACCTGGCCGATGGAGAAGCCGGCCCAGTTCAGCGGCAGCACCGCGGTCGGCGGCGCCACGCTCAAGTTCAAGGGCAGCGGCACCGACAAGGCGGCCGACGTGCAGACCGAGGTCGACGCGCTGCCGCTCTCGCTGGCCGCGCCCTATCTGGCCCACAGCCTGGAGCCCACGCTCGACGGCAAGCTCAGCGGCGAGATCGACGTCGCCTGGGCACCGCCGGACCTGCGTTTCAAGGCCAAGCGGGTGGCGGCCGACAACCTGGCGCTGACCCAGGCCAAGACCGCGCTCGCGAGCGTCGGCCGCTTCGAGCTGCGCGATACCGAGGTCGACATGGCGAAGCACACGCTGGCCGTGGGCTCGTTCACCGCCACCAATCCCAAGGTCAGCATCGAGCGCGACAGCGAGAAGCGCTGGATGTTCGAGCGCTGGCTCAAGACGCCGGCCGCCGCGGGCGGCAAGCCCGAAGCCGAGGCCAAGGTGGCCGCGCCCAAGCCGGCCGGCAGCGGCCCCGAATCGGCACCGCCGGGCGCCAACACCAAGCCCTGGGCGCTGACCGTCGGCACGTTCGCGGTCGACAACGGCAGCCTCTCGTACGCCGACAAGGCCAGTGCCACGCCGGTCGCGGTCGAGATCACGGCCTTCAAGCTCAATGCCGAGAAGCTCGCGCCCGAGACCGCCACCAAGTCGCCGCTGCAGGTGTCGGGCCGCATCGGCTCGGGCCGCCGCGCCGATCCGGGCCGCTTCGACTACAAGGGCCACATCGTGCTCAAGCCGCTGGCCGCCGAAGGCCGGCTCGAGGTGGCCTCGTTCCCGGCCCATGCGTTCAAGGCCTACTACGCCGACGCGCTCAACGTCGACATCCGCCGGGCCTTCGTCAGCTACCGCGGCAGCGTGAACTACGCGACCGCCCCGGCGGGCATGACCGTCAAGCTGGCGGGCGACACCGCGCTCGACGACTTCCGCGCCAACAGCGTGTCGCTGACCCAGTCGCCGGGTTTCGACCGCAACAACAACCAGTTGCTGAGCTGGAAGACGCTGAGCCTGCGCGGCCTGCAGGTGGGTCTGGCGCCCAATGCGGCGCCCACCGTCGACGTGCGCGAGACCACGTTGACCGACTTCTTCGCCCGGGTGATCGTCGATCCGAACGGCCAGCTCAACCTGCTGAGCCTGACCAAGAAGGGCGAAGCCGAGGCCAACGCGGCCACGGCCGCGGCCGTCGAAACCCGTTCGCGCCGCAGCCTGGGCGGCACGACCACCACCACGCGCGGACCGGAGCGGCCCGCGGGTGGCGCGCCGGTGCCGGCCGAGCTGATGGTCGGCGGCGCCTCCGAACCGGCCAAGCCGGCCTCCGCGCCTGCCGCGGTGGCCCAGGCCGCGCCGGCCGCCGGCGGCCCGGCGCCGGTCATCAACTTCGGCCCGATGAGCCTGGTCAACGGCAAGATCGACTTCACCGACCTGTTCGTCAAGCCCAACTACTCGGCCGACCTCAGCGAGCTGACCGGCAAGCTCAGCTCCTTCTCGTCGAATCCGCCGAACGGGCAGGGCGGCCGGCCGGCGCTGGCCGAGCTCGAGCTGCGCGGCAAGGCGCAGCAGACCGCGGCGCTCGAGATCACCGGCAAGCTCAATCCGCTGGCCAAGCCGCTCGAGCTCGACATCACCGCGAAGATGCGCGACCTGGACCTCGCGCCGCTGTCGCCGTACTCGGTGCGCTACGCCGGCCACGGTATCGAGCGCGGCAAGATGAGCATGGACGTCAACTACAAGATCGCGCCCGACGGCCAGCTCACCGCCACCAACAAGCTGGTGCTCAACCAGTTGCAGTTCGGCGAGGAGGTCGCCGGCGCGCCCAACAGCCTGCCGGTCAAGCTCGCGGTGGCGCTGCTGGCCGACCGCAACGGCGTGATCGACGTCGACCTGCCGCTGCGTGGCTCGCTCAACGACCCGCAGTTCAGCATCGGGCCGCTGATCTTCAAGGCGGTGGTCAACCTGATCGTGAAGGCCGTGACCGCGCCGTTCAGCCTGCTGACCGGCGGCCTGGGCGGCGGCGGCGGCAGCGAGTCGAGCACCATCACCTTCGAGCCCGGCAGCTCCGAACTGAGCGCCTCGTCCAAGGAAAGCCTCGACAAGGTCGTGAAGGCGCTGGCCGAGCGGCCGACGCTCGAGATGACCGTGATCGGCACCGCCAGCCTCGAGAAGGAGCGCGATGCCTACCAGCGCCAGCGCCTGCGCCAGATGACCCTGGCCGAGAAGCGCCGTGCCGTGGTGCGCGGGGGCCAGGCCGGCACCGACGTGCCGCCGGTCACCGACGCCGAGTACCCCGAGCTGCTGACCGCCGTCTACAAGCGCGCCGACATCACCAAGCCGCGCAACATGGTCGGCCTGGCCAAGGACCTGCCGCTCAAGGAGATGGAGAACCTGCTGCTCGCGAGCGTGCCGGTCGACGAGGAGTCGATGCGCCAGCTGGCGGTGGCGCGCGGCGCCGCCGTGCGCGACTACCTGCTGTCGCAGAAGCTCACCAGCGAGCGCCTGTTCCTCGGCGCGGTGCGCACCACGGCCAGCGGCGACGACTGGAAGCCGGGCGCCGAGCTCAAGCTCGCGATGCGCTGAGCATCGAAAGGGGCGCCGCGCGGCGCCCCTTGGTTTTTCACGGGGCACTGCTATATATGCAGGCACCGTTTCCCCCTGCGGCGCGACCGATCCAGGCGTCGTTTCGCCGCATCGCCGGGCCGCGCCGCAAGGTGGATTTCGACGGCGCGCGGCAAGTGGGTCAAAATGGCGGTCTGCGCCGGCCTCTGCCGGCGCCTTCGCTTTCTCTCTTCAGACAACGATCTCGCGCACGTGACCTCTAATTCTTCCAAGCCACACGACCTTCAGGCCCTCGATTCGCTGACCGGCGGCGCCTTCACCGCGCCGACCTCGGGCGAGCGTGCCTCGCGCATCCGCGACTGGCTCGCGAGCAACCCGGCACCCGAGCAGATGCAGGAAGTCTTCAAGGAGTTGAGCGGCCGCGACAAGGGTGCCGCCCGCCTGCTGCGCGAGAAACTCGACGAGCTCAAGCGCGCCAAGGGACAGGAGGCCATCGCCGCCGAATGGGCCCAGAAGGCCGAGGGGCTGCTGGGCCAGTCCAAGCTCAACATCGCGGACGCGCTCGCCTGGCAGCGCGATGCCGCCAAGGCCGGCGCGCCGCTGTCGCGCGAGCCGCTGGCCGGCTTCAAGGTGCGGCTGGCCGAGCGCATCAAGGGCATCGAGGACCTGCAGCACCGCGCCCAGGTCCACCGCGAGGCCGCCGTGCTGCTGGCGCAGCGCTTCGAGGTACTGTCCACCAAGGGCTGGCAGGACGCCCAGGTCGCCGAGGAATCGCTGCGCACCGACGTCACCCACTGGCAACAACAGGCCGCCGACATCGTCGCCGACGCCAACTGGACCAGCCTCGACGCCAAGTTCGCGCCGCAGCTCGAGTCGTCGAAGGCACAGCTGCTCGTCGTGTCCGACGCCTTCCACAGCGCGCTGGCACAGGCCATTGCCGCCGCGGCCGATGCCGCCGCGCCGCTGCCGCCCGTCCCGGTCTGGGCCGACGAACTGCGTGCCGCGCGCGGCGAGGCTGTCGCGCCCAAGGCCGCGGCACCCGCGCGTCCGCCGGCACCCAAGGTCGATCCCGCGGTGCGCGCCGCCGCGCAGGACGCCGTGCAGGCCGCGCTGGCCAAGCTCGAACAGGAAACCGCCGAAGGCCATGGCAAGGCCAGCGCCGGCGCCGCCGCCGCGCTGCGCGCGGTGCTGAAGGAACACGGCAAGCTGGTCGAGGCCCCGCTCGAGGCGCGCGTGCATGCCGCGCTGGTCGCGGCCGGCGAACTCGAAGGCTGGCAGCGCTGGAGCGCCGACAAGGTGCGCGAAGACCTCGTGGCCAAGGCCGAGGGCCTGCTCAAGCGCCCCGAAGGCCAGGCGCTGGGTGGCCGCAAGATGCAGGAAACCCTGCGCGCGCTGCGCGACCAGTGGAAGCAGGCCGACCAGGGCGGCGTGCCGAACCACGCGCTGTGGAAGCGCTTCGACGAGGCCTGCAACGAGGCCCACAAGGTGGTCGAGGCCTGGCTCGAGAAGGTGCGTGCCGACGCGGCCGAACACCGCGCGCTGCGCGTGGCCCTGATCGAGGAGGTCAAGGCCTGGGCCGCCGAGCATGCGGGCGCCACCGACCTGAAGGCGCACAACCGCGCGCTGCACCAGTTCGCCGACCGCTGGCGCGATGCCGGCCACGTGGGCGAGAAGGTGTTCGCCGAGCTGCAGCCGCAGTGGAACGAAGCCTTCGGTGCCGCCCGCGCGCCGTTCGAGACCGCGCAGAAGGCCAGCATCGAACGCCGCCAGGCCATGATCGCCGAGGCCACCGAGCTGGGCGCCCAACCCGTGCTGCGCATCGACGCCGTCAAGGCGCTGCAGCAGCGCTGGCAGGCCGAGGCGCAGGGCGTGCCGCTCGACCGCCGCCAGGAACAGAAGCTCTGGGACGCTTTCCGCGCGCCCATCGACGAAGCCTTCAACCGCAAGTCGGCCGAACGCGAGAAGGCGTCCGCCGCGATGAGCGACCGCGACCGCCACGTGCTCAATGCCTCGAAGGCGCTGGACGCGGCCAATGCCAGCGGCGACGCGCAGAAGATCCGCAGCGCCATCGCCCAGCTCGAAGGCGCGCTGCGCGGCGAGGTGCCGCCGCCGGCACCGGCGCCAGCCCCGGCCCCGCAGCGGGCCGCATCGGGCGACGGCCCTTCGGTCGGTGCGACCGAGGTGTCGGGGCCGGACCAGGCCGCCGCCGAGTTCGGCGAGAGCGCCGAGCAGGCGCCGTCGCCCAGCGATGCCGAGGCTTCGCCCGCGGCTGTGCCGGCCCATGAATCCGCACCGGCCGCCGACCTCGTGGCACCGGCCGACGGTGCCGATGCCTCTGCGCGCGCCGACAGCGCGGCGCACGATGCAGGCGAAGCCGCCGCTGCCGACCCCCCGGCACCGGCCGCGCCGCCCAAGCCCGCGCCCCGCCCCGTGGTGGCCGTGCGCGGCGACGACCGTCCGGGCAACCGCAAGTCCGAACCCGCGGCACCCGCGGCCCGCGGCGGCGGCCGCTTCGGCGACCGGCGCGGTCCCGGCGGTCCCGGCGGCCCTGGCCGTCCGGGCGGCGACCGCGGTGGCCCGCGTCCCGATGGCCGCGGCGATCGCGGCGATCGCGGTGGCGACCGTGGCGCACCGGGCGGCCGTTTCGGCGACTACCCGCCGCGCGAGGACCGCGGTCCTCGCCTGGGCGACACCGCCTTCCGCGCCCAGCGCGAGGCGCTCGAGCGTGCCGACATGGCGCTGCGCAAGCTGGCGGCCCAGGCCCATGGCGAAGCCCTGACCCAGGTGCTCGGCGCCTGGGAGCAGCGCGATGCCGCGCGCCTGCCGAGCGTGCAGGAGCTCGGCCGCGCGGTCACGCCCGCGGTGCGCAGCAGCTGGTCGCAGGCGATCGGCGCGTCGCCGGCCGCGCGGGCCGACGAGGCTGCCGAAGCGCTGCTGCGCCTCGAAATGGCCGCCGAGGTGCCCACGCCCGCCGAGCAGCTCGAAGCGCGCCGCGCGCTGCAGCTCAAGCTGCTGACCAAGCGCGGCGACCCGGCACCGGCCCAGACCTGGGGCCAGGACGCCGGCAAGGTGCTGGCGGCTGCGCACGACGCGAACAGCGCACGGCGCCTGCAGAACGCGCTGAAGGCGCTGCTGCGCAAGTAAGAGACCGACGCGCCGCCGCAGGGCCTTGGGGCCCGTGGCGAGCCCGGCATTCCTCGGGCCGCCTCGTGCGGCCCCTCCTTTTTCCGACTTCCGACGATCGCCGCATGGCCTCCACACCCGACGTTTCCCCCGTACTGATCGCCGGCGGCGGCATCGGCGGCCTTTCGCTCGCGCTGACCCTGCACCAGATCGGCGTGCCCTGCCGCGTGTTCGAGGCGGTGCCCGCGCTGCAACCGCTGGGCGTGGGCATCAACCTGCAGCCCAACGCAGTGCGCGAGCTGCACGAGCTCGGCATCGGCAACGACGTGCTCGACCGCATCGGCATCCAGGCGCGCGAGTGGGCGCTGGTCGGGCGCAACGGCAACGAGGTCTATGCCGAGCCGCGCGGCCTGCGCGCGGGCTACCGCTGGCCGCAGTACTCGCTGCATCGCGGCGAGCTGCAGATGCTGCTGTACCGCACGGCGCTCGAGCGGCTCGGGCCGGAGGCCATCCAACTCGGCCAGCGGGTCGCGGGCTATCGCAACGGCGAGCACGGCGTCACCGCATTGATCGAGTCGCGCGACGGCCAACGCAGCGAGGTCGAGGGCCGCCTGCTGATCGCGGCCGACGGCCTGCATTCGGCCGTGCGCGCGCAGATGCATCCGCAGCAGCCACCGATCCAGTGGGGCGGCGCCATCATGTGGCGCGGCACCACGCCGGGCGTGCCGGTGCGCAGTGGTGCGTCCTTCGTCGGCGTCGGCTCGCTGCGGCACCGCGTGGTGCTCTATCCGATCTCGCCGCCCGATCCCGCCACGGGCCTGGCCACCATCAACTGGATCGCCGAGATCACGGTCGACAACGCCGAGGGCTGGACGCAGGGCGACTGGAACCGGCGCGTCGAACTGAGCGACTTCGCCCACCACTTCGAGGGCTGGGACTTCGGCTGGCTCGACGTGCCCTCGATGCTGCGCGGCGCGAAGGAGGTCTTCGAATACCCGATGATCGACCGCGACCCGGTGACGACCTGGGTCGACGGCCATGTCGCGCTGCTCGGCGATGCCGCGCACGTGATGTACCCGGTGGGCTCCAACGGCGCGAGCCAGGCCATCGTCGACGCGCGCGTGCTCGGCGCTTCCATGCTTTCGCACGGCGTGACGCCGGCGGCGCTGCGCGCCTACGACGAGCGCCTGTGCGCCGACATCTCGGCGCTGGTGCTGCGCAACCGCGGTGCCGGTCCATTCGGCCTGCTGGGCCTGGTCGACGAGCGCTGCGGCGGCGTGTTCGACGACATCGAGCAGGTCATTCCGGCGGCCGAGCGCGAGGCCTACATGGCACGCTACAAGGCCGCGGCCGGCTTCGCGATCGAGACCCTCAACGCGGCGCCGTCGACGATCGCGCCGGGCGCGCGGGTCGCCGTCTAGCCTCGGCTCTGCGGCGGGCCGAAGAAGCGGTCGAAGAGTTCGAGCACGCCCGGAAAATCGCGCCCGAAATTCGCGCGGTTCACGAAGTAGCCCTCGCAGGCCACCGCGAAGAATTCGCCGATCGAGGTCGCGCCATAGTCGTCGAGCCAGGGCGGCTCGGCGCCGAAGCGCTCGGCCATGATGGTCTGCTCGCGGAAGGCCTCGTAGGCGGGCTGCAGCACGCCGAGCCAGGCCGCGCGGGCCTCGCGCGCATTGCGGCTGCCCGCGAAGCCCGGCGGCAGCGGCGGGCAGCCATCGGCATCGCCGCCGCGCATGTCGATCTTGTGGGCGAACTCGTGGATCACCACGTTGTAGCCGCCCTCGCTGGTGACGCCGCTGGCCAGCACGTCCTGCCAGCTCAGCATCACCGGGCCGTGGTCCATGGCTTCGCCGGCCACCACTTCCTCGTACTCGTGGACCACCGAGGCCTCGTCGACCACCTTGCGCTGGGCGACCACCTCGGAGGGATGCACCACGATGCCGACGAAATCGTCGTACCAGACCAGGCCGCCGCGCAGGTGCAGCACGGGCAGCACGGCCTGCGCCGCGATCGCGAGCGCGACCTCGTCGGTGATGACGAAGCCCTGGGCGCCATGGAACTGCTTGTCGCGCAGGAACTGCGCCGTGAGCGCGCGCAGCCGCTCGACGTCGGCGGCCGGGCGCTCGGCCAGGAAGGCATAGCGCGCGAGCGTGGCCTGCCAGGCGGCTTCGGGAATCGGGGGCAGGGCGCGCGGATGGCGCAGGCGGCGCAGCCAGTCGAGCATTGGGTCGGCAACCCCTAGCGCAGATCGACGCGCTGGGCGCCCGCGGGAGACAGGCACAGCAGCTGCGCGCGCGGCGGATGCGCGGCGGCATCCCAGTCGCTGAGCACGAGGCGGCGCAGGCCGCCGCCGAGGTCGTGGTCGGCGGGACGGTGCGTGTGGCCGTGGATCAGCGTGCGTGCATCGGCACGCGCGAGCCAGTCGCGCGCGGCATCGGCATCGACATCGGCCCAGACCACCGAGGGATCGCGTTTGCGATCCTCGCTCTGCACGCGCATCGCACGTGCCAGGGCGCGGCGCTCGGCGAGCGGGCGCGCGAGAAAGGCCGACTGCCATTCGGGCGTGCGCACCTGGGCGCGAAAGCGCAGATAGTCGGTGTCGTCCAGGCACAGCGCGTCGCCATGGCTCAACAGCCAGCGTTCGCCGTGCAGCACCAGCACCGTGGGATCGTCGAGCAGCGTGAGGCCACTCTGGGCGGCCAGCGCGGCGCCGACGAGGAAGTCGCGGTTGCCGTGCATGAAGAACACCGGCAGCCGCGCGGCCGTGCGGCGCAGCAGCTCGGCGCACTGGGCCTCGAAACCTGGTTCGGCGGCCGCGTCGTCGCCGACCCAGACCTCGAACAGGTCGCCGAGGATCACCAGCGCGTCGGCCGGCGTGGTCTCGAGATAGCCGCGCCAGGCCTCGAAGGTGGCGGGCTCGCCGGCCTGCAGGTGCAGGTCGGAGATCAGGTCGACGGTGCGCCATGCGGCAGGCGCCACCAGTTCCGCGAAGGCCGCGGGAGGCGTGGCTGCCGTGTTCATGCCGCCGTCGGCCGTGCCGTCATTCGCCGACGACGACGGCCTTCTCGATCACGACGTCCTCGAGCGGCACGTCGTCATGGAAGCCCTTGCGGCCGGTCTTCACGGCCTTGATCTTGTCGACCACCTCGGTGCCCTTGACCACCTTGCCGAACACGGCGTAGCCCCAGCCCTGGGCCGAGGGCGCGGTGTGGTTGAGGAAGCCGTTGTCGGCCACGTTGATGAAGAACTGCGCGGTGGCCGAGTGCGGCGCGCTGGTGCGGGCCATGGCGACGGTGTAGACATCGTTCTTGAGGCCGTTGTTGGCTTCGTTCTCGATCTCGGCGCCGGTGGGCTTCTGCTTCATGCCGGGCTCGAAACCGCCGCCTTGCACCATGAAGCCGGGGATCACGCGGTGGAACACCGTGTTGTCGTAGTGGCCCTTCTTCACGTACTCGATGAAGTTGGCGGCCGACTTCGGCGCCTTCGCGGCGTCGAGTTCGAGCGTGATGACGCCGAGGTTCTGGATATGCAGGTCGACTTGGGGATTGCTCATGCTGATGCTCCTTGAAAGGGGTGGATGCCTGGCGGGGCCGGCTTACTTCGCCAGGGTGGCGGACTGGATCACGACGGGCGTGACCGGCACGTTCTGCATGCCGTTCTTGTTGCCGGTGGCGACACCGCGGATCTTGTCGACCACGTCGGTGCCCGCCACCACCTTGCCGAACACCGTGTAGCCGTAGCCATCGGGGTTGGGGGCGTTGAGCGAGTCGTTGTTCTTCACGTTGATGAAGAACTGCGAGGTGGCCGAGTTCGGGTTGCCGGTGCGCGCCATGGCGATCGTGTACTTGTCGTTCTTCAGGCCGTTGCTCGCCTCGAGCGGGATCGGCGCGCGCGTGGGCTTCTGCTGCAGGTCGGCCGTGAAGCCGCCGCCCTGGATCATGAAGCCGTCGATCACGCGGTGGAAGACGGTGCCGTCGTAGTGCTTGTCCTTGACGTACTGCAGGAAGTTCTCGACCGTCTTCGGCGCCTTGGCCGCATCGAGCTCGACCACGATGTCGCCGGCCGAGGTGGCGAGCTTCACGCGCTGCTGCGCCTGGGCATGGGCCGCGGCGGCGATGGCGAGGGTGGCCGCGAGCACGAGGGCACCGCGGCGGCTGAAACGGGAGAGGGCTTGGATCGTCAAGGAAGAGCTCCGTGTCCGAGGGATGAAAAGAATGAAGGCTGGCCGTGAGAGCGCGAGCCTGCGGCAAACGTTCCGGCGTGCGGCTGCGCGGGTGCGTGCGGGCGGCTGGCTTTCGCCGCCTACTTGCTGGTGCGGCCCACCGGCTTGCGCACCACGGGCGCGGCGCCGGGCAGCGCGGCCGCGTCGGCCTCGGTCTTCGGCGTGAAGATCTGGCGGATCAGTTCCAGCTTCGGCGCGACGCTGGTGTTGGTGGTCGCGAAGCGCTGCGCCTTGGTGTAGGACTGGGCGGCGAGGCGCGCATACACGTCGCCGAGGTTTTCCTCGGCCGTGGCGTAGTTGGGGTTGAGCTTGAGCGCGGTCTCGAGCGCATCGCGCGCCTTGTCGAACTGGCTCTGCGAGGCATAGAGCGCCGCGAGGTTGTTGTAGGGCTCGGGCAGCTCGGGGAAGTCCTGCGTGAGCTGGGTGAAGGTCTTGACGGCCTCGTCCTTCTTGCCCTGCTCGGTGAGGATCACGCCGCGCAGGAAGCGCATCTGCGGATCGCGCGGCTTGCCGGCGATGTAGGTGTCGGCCTTGGCCAGCGCCTCGTTCGATTTGCCCTGGCGCAGCAGCAGGTTGACGTCGTCGTAGTCGTTGGCCTGGGCCGCGGAGGCCCACAGGCCGAACAGCAGGGCGATGGCGATCGAAAGTCTGGGAAACACGGCGTTCTTCATGAAGCCTCTGCAAAAGTGCGGCACGAATGCTGCGGAATTGGGGGCGGGGTGGAGCCGGGTCGGGAGCAAGCCTTGCGCTGCGCAAGGGCTCGAAAACACCCGGAAGAAGACTCGGCGGCAGCCGTTTATACTGCCCGGCATTGTAGCCGAGGGGCCCTGTCCAGCCGCCTCGTCGCCACAGCCCCCAACACCCCTGAAAACACCGTCGTTCGCCCGCATCGCACGAGCGCGACACGACGCTTTCCGAATCTCATGAGTCTGCGCATCTACAACACGCTTTCGCGTGAACTGGAGGAGTTCTCCCCTTTGCTGCCCGGTCAGGTGCGCATGTACGTCTGCGGCATGACGGTCTACGACTTCTGCCACCTGGGCCATGCGCGCTCGATGATCGCCTTCGACGTGGTGCAGCGCTGGCTCAAGACCAGCGGCTTCGCCGTGACCTACGTGCGCAACATCACCGACATCGACGACAAGATCATCCGCCGCGCGGTCGAGAACGGCGAAAGCATCCGCTCGCTGACCGACCGCATGATCGACGCGCTGCACGAGGACGCCGATGCGCTTGGCATCGAACGCCCCACGCACGAGCCGCGCGCCACCGAGTTCATTCCGCAGATGCTGTCGATGATCGGCACGCTCGAGCAGAAGGGCCTGGCCTACCGCGCGCCCAACGGCGACGTGAACTACGCGGTGCGCAAGTTTCCCGGCTACGGCAAGCTCAGCGGCAAGTCGCTCGACGAACTGCATGCGGGCGAGCGCGTGGCCGTGCTCGACGGCAAGGACGATCCGCTCGACCCGGTGCTCTGGAAGAGCGCCAAGCCCAGCGAGCCCGACGAGGTGAAGTGGGCCAGCGAGTTCGGCCCCGGCAGACCGGGCTGGCACATCGAATGCTCGGCCATGGCCTGCGACCTGCTGGGCGAACGCTTCGACATCCACGGCGGCGGCGCCGACCTGCAGTTCCCGCACCACGAGAACGAGATCGCGCAATCCGAAGGCGCGACCGGCCAGGCACCGTTCGCGCGCACCTGGATGCACAACGGCTTCATCAACGTCGACGACGAGAAGATGTCCAAGAGCCTGGGCAACTTCTTCCTGATCCGCGACGTGCTCAAGAAGTACGACGCCGAGACCATCCGCTTCTTCGTCGCGCGCACGCACTACCGCAGCCCGCTGAACTACAGCAACGTGCATCTCGACGATGCGCGCAACTCGCTCAAGCGTCTCTACACCGCGCTCGACGCGGTGGCGCCGGCGAGCGTGGCGATCGACTGGACGCAGCCGCACGCGGCCCGCTTCAAGGCCGCGATGGACGAGGACTTCGGCACGCCCGAGGCGATCGCCGTGCTCTTCGAGCTCGCGGGCGAGGTCAACCGCACGCGCTCGGCTGAGAGCGCGGGCCTGCTCAAGGCGCTGGGCGGCGTGCTCGGCCTGCTGCAGGACAGCCCCCAGGCCTTCCTGCAGGCGGGCAGCGCGCTCGACGACGCAGCCATCCAGGTGCTGATCGCACAGCGTGCCGATGCCAAGGCCGCGAAGAATTTCGCCGAGGCCGACCGCATCCGCAAGGAGCTGCTCGACCAGGGCATCGTGCTCAAGGACTCGCCCACCGGCACCACCTGGGCCGTTGCCCAGTGAACGGAACGACCAATCCCATGCCCACCCTGCCCAAGACGAGCGTCGAGATCATCACGCCGGACTATTGGGAGGAGGCCTGCAGGCACTTGTCCAAGAAGGACCGCGTGATGAAGCGGTTGATTCCGCAGTTCGGCGACGCCTGCCTCGAATCGCATGGCGACGCCTTCGTCACGCTGGCGCGCAGCATCGTCGGGCAGCAGATCTCGGTGAAGGCCGCGCAATCGGTCTGGGACCGCTTCGCCGCGCTGCCGCGCAAGCTCACGCCGCGCAACGTGCTCAAGCTCAAGGTCGACGACATGCGCGCGGCCGGCCTGTCGGTGCGCAAGATCGACTACCTGGTCGACCTGGCGCTGCACTTCGACTCGGGCAAGGTGCATGTCGACGCCTGGAACGACATGGCCGACGAGCTCATCATCGACGAGCTCGTCGCCATCCGCGGCATCGGCCGCTGGACCGCCGAGATGTTCCTGATCTTCCACCTGATGCGGCCCAACGTGCTGCCCGTGGACGACCTGGGGCTGCTCAACGGCATCAGCGTCAACTATTTTTCGGGTGATCCGGTCAGCCGCAGCGATGCCCGCGACGTCGCCGTGGCCTGGGCCCCGTATTGCAGCGTGGCGACTTGGTATATTTGGCGCTCTCTCGACCCGGCGCCGGTCGTCGCATACTGAAAAACAGGAGAAGACGTTGGCGAAACGAACCTTCCTAGACTTCGAGCAACCCATCGCGGAACTCGAAACCAAGATCGAAGAATTGCGCTATGTGCAGACCGAATCCGCGGTCGACATCTCGGAAGAAATCGATCAGCTCGGCAAAAAGAGCCAGCAGCTCACCAAGGACATCTACAGCGACCTGACGCCCTGGCAGATCACCAAGATCGCACGGCATCCGGAACGCCCCTACACGCTCGACTACGTCCACGAGATCTTCACCGACTTCGTCGAACTGCACGGCGACCGCCACTTCTCGGACGACCTCTCGATCGTCGGCGGCCTCGCGCGCTTCAACGGCACGCCCTGCATGGTGCTCGGCCACCAGAAGGGCCGCGACACCAAGGAGCGCACCGCGCGCAACTTCGGCATGAGCAAGCCCGAGGGCTACCGCAAGGCGCTGCGTCTCATGAAGACGGCCGAGAAGTTCAAGCTGCCGGTCTTCACCTTCGTCGACACGCCCGGTGCCTATCCCGGCATCGACGCCGAGGAGCGCGGCCAGTCCGAGGCCATCGGCCGCAACATCTTCGAGATGGCGCAGCTCGAGGTGCCGATCATCGTGACCATCATCGGCGAGGGCGGCTCCGGCGGCGCGCTGGCGATCTCGGTCGGCGACCAGGTGCTGATGCTGCAGTACTCCGTGTATTCGGTGATCAGCCCCGAAGGCTGCGCCTCGATCCTCTGGAAGACCAGCGAGAAGGCGCAGGAAGCCGCCGACGCGCTCGGCATCACCGCGCACCGTCTCAAGGCCCTGGGCCTGGTCGACAAGATCGTGAGCGAGCCGGTGGGCGGTGCGCACCGCGACCATCGCCAGATGGCCGCCTTCCTCAAGCGCGCTCTCAACGATGCGTTCCGCCAGGTCAGCGACCTGAAGCCGCGCGAACTGCTCGACCGCCGTTACGAGCGTCTGCAAAGCTACGGCCGCTTCACCGACACCAAGGCCGACGCCGGCCGCTGAGCCGGCCGCGGCACCGCCATGACCGCCGCCTTCGAACGGGCCATGGCCGCGTTCGAGCCGGCGCATCTGCCGCTGGCCGTGGGCTTCAGCGGCGGCGCCGATTCCACCGCACTGCTGGCGGCCTGCGCCGCGCGCTGGCCGGGCCAGGTGCGTGCCTTGCACGTGCATCACGGCCTGCAGTCGGCGGCCGACGATTTCGAACGCCATTGCCGCGCGGTCTGCGAGCGGCTAGTCGTGCCCGTGAGCGTGCGGCGCGTCGATGCGCGCCATGCGGCCGGCGACAGCCCCGAGGATGCGGCGCGGCGTGCGCGCTACGAGGCCTTGGCCGCGATGGCGAGCGAGCAGGGCGTGCGCGCCATCGCGCTGGGCCATCACGCCGACGACCAGATCGAGACCCTGCTGCTGGCCCTGTCGCGCGGCGCGGGGCTGCCGGGTCTTTCGGCCATGCCCGCGCATGCGCTGCGCGGCGGCATCGACTTCCATCGGCCGCTGCTCGCGGTGCCTGGCAGCGAGATCCGCGCATGGCTCGCGGCCACCGGGCTGCCCTGGATCGAGGACCCGACCAACAGCGACGCGCGCTTCACGCGCAACCGCATCCGTGCCGTGCTGCTGCCCGCGCTGGCCGAGGCCTTCCCGCAATTCCGCGGCACCTTCGCGCGCAGTGCCGGCCATGCGGCGCAGGCGCAGCAACTGCTCGACGAGGTCGCGGCGCAGGACCTCGAGGCCGCCGGCGAGCCGCCGCGGATCGCCGCGCTGCAGGCGCTGTCGCGCGCACGCCAGGCCAATCTGCTGCGCCACTGGCTCGCGCGCACGCATGGCCGTGCACCGAGCGCGGCGCAGCTCGACCAGCTGCTCGACCAGGTCCGCGCCTGCACCACGCGCGGCCACCGGATCCACCTCAAGGTGGCCGACGGTTTCGCCGAACGCAGGGGGGATCGGCTGCATTGGTACAATGCCCCGCCCTCGCCAGCAGCCTCGCGCTGACAGCCTGCGGGGCGCCGCCTTCGCTGCATGCGCCGCATATGGTTGAAGCGCGGGATTTTTCTTCTCTCAGAATTCACCCATGGCATTGATCGTTCACAAATACGGCGGCACGTCGATGGGCTCGACCGAGCGCATCCGCAATGTCGCCAAGCGCGTCGCCAAGTGGGCGCGCGCCGGCCACCAGATGATCGTGGTCCCGAGTGCCATGAGCGGCGAAACCAATCGCCTGCTCGGCCTGGCGAAAGAGCTCGCACCCAGCAAACCGGCCGAGGCGCACAACCGCGAACTCGACATGCTCGCCTCCACCGGCGAACAGGCCTCGTCGGCGCTGCTGGCGATCGCGTTGCAGGCCGAGGGCGTGGAGGCCGTGAGCTACGCAGGCTGGCAGGTGTCGGTACGCACCGACAGCTCCTACACCAAGGCCCGCATCGAGAGCATCGACGACGCCCGCGTGCGCGCCGACCTCGCGGTCGGCCGCGTGGTCGTCATCACCGGCTTCCAGGGCGTGGACGATGCCGGCAACATCACGACGCTGGGCCGCGGCGGCAGCGACACCTCGGCGGTGGCGATCGCGGCCGCGATGAAGGCCAACGAGTGCCTGATCTACACCGACGTCGACGGCGTCTACACCACCGACCCGCGCGTCGAGCCCGATGCGCGCCGCCTCTCGACCGTGAGCTTCGAGGAGATGCTCGAGATGGCGAGCCTGGGCTCCAAGGTGCTGCAGATCCGCTCGGTGGAATTCGCCGGCAAGTACAAGGTGCCGCTGCGCGTGCTGTCCAGCTTCACGCCCTGGGACATCGACATCAATGAAGAGGCCAAGTCCGGCACGCTGATCACTTTCGAGGAAGACGAAAACATGGAACAAGCCGTCGTATCCGGCATCGCTTTCAACCGCGACGAAGCCAAGATCTCGGTGCTCGGCGTGCCCGACAAGCCGGGCATCGCGTATCACATCCTCGGTGCGGTGGCCGACGCCAACATCGAAGTCGACGTGATCATCCAGAACCTCAGCAAGGACGGCAAGACCGACTTCAGCTTCACGGTGCATCGCAACGAGTACGCGCGCACCGTCGACCTGCTGCAGGCCAAGGTCATGCCCTCGCTGGGCGCGACCGAGATCGTCGGCGACACCAAGATCTGCAAGGTCAGCATCGTGGGCATCGGCATGCGCAGCCACGTGGGCGTGGCGAGCAAGATGTTCCGCGTGCTGAGCGAAGAGGGCATCAACATCCAGATGATTTCGACCAGCGAGATCAAGACCTCGGTCGTGATCGACGAAAAATATATGGAGTTGGCGGTGCGCGCGTTGCACAAAGCCTTCGATCTGGACCAACCGGCCGCCTGAGTGATGGCATAATCTCGGCTTCTTTCAGGAACTGTGACCGAGTGGCCGAAGGTGCTCCCCTGCTAAGGGAGTATGGGGTGTAGAGCCTCATCGAGGGTTCGAATCCCTCCGGTTCCGCCAAGACCCGTGCCGAGGACGAAAGTCCAAGGACGGAAAAGCCCAGAAGCATCGCTGCTTCTGGGCTTTTTTCTTGGCCGCTCGGAATGCGCTCTGGGTGGCGCTTCCTTCTTTTCGTTCCTTCGCGGCCTGACAGCACGGCAGCGGTATCGCACCGCCGCCCGATCGCTTCTCGCCTACTGCCCGAGCGCCGACAGCGGTGCAGCGGGCATGGCGGGCAGCACCGCCGGCATGCTGTCCACCAGTCGCACTTCCAGCGGATCGCAGGGCGCGCCGTTCTGGCGGCCGTCGAAGCGCACGCGGATGTGCGAATGGGTCGCGCCGGTGATGGTGCCCAGGCGTCCGTCGCAGAACACGCGGCTGCCGCGTTGGAACTGCAGGCCGAAACGATCGTTGATCTCCTTGAAGCTCATCAGTACCTCCTGTTGTCGATGGGCTGGAGCGATGGTCGGGGCGTTTAACAAACGTTGCCGTCAGTTACCTGATGTCTTCGGCTGTAGGCCGAATCGCGCACGTGACGAAGGTCAAAACCTTAGCGCCGGACTGCCAAGCCTTGTGAATCGAACCGCTCCAGGGCGTGGAGTGGGCGCGATGTGGCTGTGAAAACGTGAACTGTGAATCCCCAAGCGTGTGTTATTCACAAACAGCCAGTGCAAAACGTAACCTGATTCTTCTCTGGCATGCGGGGAGGAATTAACTTACGTAACTCGTCACATAAAAAAGGTACAGGGAGTGACAAACACATTGCAGGACAGCTTCGCCTGTCGCGTCAGCATGCCCATCGCCACGGCCGAAGAGCGGTGTTTTCGTTATGTTCCGGCGGTCGCCATCTTTCGCCGGATTCCACACGAGACGCTCGACACCTGGTTGATGCCCAATGGAAAGGCCCGCGGCGACCGCGAGCTCGCGAGCGAGGTCCTGATCGAGGTCAGGCACGCGGGCGACGACAGCGGCGCCACGCCGCAGCGTTTCGACCTGTCGGAGGTGCTCGACGTCGGTCGCGCCGCGTCGCTGTTCGTCTCGACCTTTCTCTCGAGCCTGCCGCGGCCCTGAGTCGGGCCGTCGGCCACCCGCCGGCGGCCCGAAGATCGGAACCTCCAGCGAAATCCCGCCGGATTGCTAGCAAATCATTTCCGGTTTTGCGCGGGAAGCGTGACTTTGTTCCGGCGGAAATGTTAACTTTTGTTGTCGATTTCGGGCGTGCGTCCTAAGATTGGTCGCACATGCACGCCCCATCCCTCGTTCTCGAACTGCCGGACCACTGGACCGGCGCCTTCGAACCCACGATGAACGCCGACGGCTCCTGCGCCGGAGTGGCCGAGATCTTCCTGGACGGCGTCCCGCGCTGCGCCCTGGTGATTTCCGAGCAGCCGACCTGGGACATCGCCTTCCAGCGCGCCCAGTCCAAGGCGGTCCAGTTCGTGCGCGCCTGGACCTGCAGCGCCGACTGAGCCCGGCTCGGTCCCGGCGCCGCGGCGCTCAGCAGGTCACGCCGCCATCGATGACCAGGCTCTGCCCGGTCATGAAGGCCCCCGCGCGCGAAGCCAGGAACACGGCCGCGCCCGCGATCTCGTCGGGGTCGCCGATGCGCCGCAGCGGCGTGCTCTCGGTGCGGCGGCGCAGGTTCTCGGGGTCTTCCCAGAGCGCGCGCGCGAAGTCGGTCCTGATCAGGCCCGGCGCGATGCAGTTCACGCGCACGTTGTGCGGCCCGTACTCCACCGCGAGGTTGCGCGCGAGCTGGAAGTCGGCCGCCTTCGAGACGTTGTAGGCGCCGATCACCGGCGAGCCGCGCAGGCCGCCGATCGAGGAGACGATGATGATCGAGCCTTCCTTGCGCTCGATCATCTGCGGCACCGCGAAGTTGATCAGCCAGTGGTTGGCGATCACGTTGTTCTCGAGGATCTTGCGGAACTGGTCGTCCTCGATACCGGCCAGCGGGCCGTAGTAGGGGTTCGAGGCGGCATTGCACACCACGATGTCGACACGCCCGAGCTGGCGCGTGGTCTCCTCGACCAGGTGGCGCAGCTCTTCCTTCGACGAGATGTTGGCCGGGATCGAGATCGCCGCGCCCGCGCCGTGCGCGGCGTTGATGGCGTCGCGCACTTCGGCGCAGGGCTCGGGCTTGCGCGACGAGATCACGACCTTCGCGCCGTGCTCGGCCAGGCGCTCGGCGATGGCGCGGCCGATGCCGCGCGAGGAACCGGTGACGATGGCCACCTTGCCGGCCAGCGAGAACAAGGACATGGTTTTGTGTCTCCTCGAAGTTGTCAGTCCGCGTAGCGCCCGTACTCCATGCGCGCGATGGAGCGGTTGTGCACCTCGTCGGGTCCGTCGGCCAGCCGCATCGTGCGCATGCTGGCGTACTGCTTGGCCAGGCCGAAGTCGGTGGTGACGCCGGCTGCGCCATGGGCCTGGATCGCCATGTCGATGATGCGCAGCGCGGTGCGTGGCGCCGCCACCTTGATCATCGCGATCTCGAGGCGCGCCACCTTGTTGCCCACGCGGTCCATCAGGTCGGCCGCCTTGAGGCACAAGAGGCGCGTCATCTCGATGTCGATGCGGGCCTCGGCCACGCGCTGCTCCCACACCGACTGGTCGGCGATGCGCTTGCCGAAAGCGGTGCGCGACTGCAGCCGGCGCACCATCTTCTCGAGCGCCACCTCGGCGCCGCCGATCGAGCGCATGCAGTGGTGGATGCGCCCGGGCCCGAGCCGGCCCTGCGCGATCTCGAAGCCGCGGCCCTCGCCGAGCAGCAGGTTCGCCGCCGGCACGCGCACGTCGCGGAACACCACCTCGGCATGGCCGTGCGGCGCGTCGTCGAAGCCGAACACCGGCAGCATGCGCACGATCTCGATGCCGGGCGTGTTCAGCGGCACCAGGATCTGCGACTGCTGCGAATGGCGCGGTGCCTCGGGGTCGGTCTTGCCCATCACGATGGCGATCTCGCAGCGCGGATCGCCCACGCCCGAGGACCACCACTTGCGGCCGTTGATCACGTAGTGGTCGCCGTCGCGGCGGATCGAGGTCTCGATGTTGGTGGCGTCGGACGAGGCCACGTCGGGCTCGGTCATCAGGAAGGCCGAGCGGATCCGGCCTTCGAGCAGCGGCTGCAGCCAGCGCTTCTTGTGCTCGTCGCTGCCGTAGCGGATCAGCACCTCCATGTTGCCGGTGTCGGGCGCCGAGCAGTTGAAGACCTCGGAGGCGAAGCCGACCTTGCCCATTTCCTCGGCGCAGACGGCGTACTCGAGGTTGGTGAGGCCCGCGCCCTTGTAGGGGCTGTCGGAGGGCACCGAATCGAGCGGCAGGAACAGGTTCCACAGCCCGGCCTCGCGCGCCTTGGCCTTGAGCTCCTCCACGATCGGCACGACCTGCCAGCGGTTCTCGCCGAAGCCCTGCATCTGCGCTATGTAGGTGGGCACGGCGGGGTAGACGTGCGCCTTCATGAACGCGATCACGCGATCGCGCCAGTGCACTTGCTTGTCGGACAGGGTGAAGTCCATGACGGTCTCCTCTTTCTTCGTTGGTCGGATCCGGCGCGAGCCGGGCCTGGCGACGATAGCAAGGGCGCCGTTCCAGTACAAACCGGTCATTCCAAAATGGTGGAACATAGGTGACTCGCATGGCTGATGCCGATGAATGCGCGAATACTTGTTCTTCGATTCCTGCTCGGTATCATCGCGGCCCACCGTCCTTCCCGCCGCCGAAGAAGCTTGCCCCCATGACCGCCGTCACCGCCCGCGAGCCGCAGACCGCGCGTTTCCAGGAAAAGCGCGATGCCATCCTCAACGCGGCCGCGGCGCAGTTCAACGCACAGGGCGTCAAGGGCGCGACCCTGGCCGGCATCGCGGCCAGCGTGGGCCTGGTGACCAACAGCGTCACCTACTACTACCGCAAGAAGGAAGACCTGGCCACCGCCTGCTTCCTGCGCGCCATCGTGCTGTTCGACGGCATCGCCGAGGCCGCGGCGCGGGAGGCCACGGTGGAGGCGCGGGTGCGTGCCTTCCTCGCGGGCCATGCCGCGCTGCTGGCGGCGGTGGCGCTCGGCGAGCATCCGCCGGTGGTGGCCTTCAGCGACGTGCGCGCGCTGCCGAGCCCGCAGCTCGAGACCGTGCACACCGCCTACACCGGCATGTTCCGCCGCGTGCGCGGCCTGTTCAAGGATCCGACCACGGCGCACTGGCCGCGCGAGATGCGCAATGCGCGCACCCATCTGCTGCTGTCGCTGGTGCACTGGCTGCCGGCCTGGTTCGGCCGCTACGAGGAGGCGCAGTACCCGCGCATGATCGCGCGCGTGGCCGACATCGTGCTCAACGGGCTCGGTGCGCCGGCAGCGCGATGGGAAGCGGCTGCGCTGTCCGATGAGGCGGTGCTGCACGCGCCCACCGACAACGCCGCGATGGATGCCTTCCTGCGCGCGGCCACCGCGCTGCTCAACGAGCAGGGCTACCGCGGCGCCTCGGTCGACAAGATCTCGGCGCGGCTCAACGTCACCAAGGGCTCGTTCTATCACCACAACGACAACAAGCTGGACCTGATCTCGGCCTGCTTCGAGCGCACCTTCGAGGTCATCCGTCGCGCCTTCGACCTCGCCGAGCAAACGGGCAACAGCGGCTGGCAGCGCGCGGGCCTGGCGGCGCGCATGCTGGTGCGCTTCCAGCTCTCGGTCGAGGGCCCGCTGCTGCGCCTCTCGTCGACCAGCGCGCTGCCCGAGGCGGCCGACCGCGCGCAGATTCACCGGACGCTACAGCAGCGCATCGAGCGCATGGCGGCGATGCTGGTCGACGGTCTCGTCGACGGATCGCTGCGGCCGCTCGATGCCGCGATCGCGGCGCAACTGGTGGTGGGCCTGATCAACGGCGCGGCCGAGCTGCACCGCTGGGTGCCCGATGCGAGCGAGGCCTCGGTGGTCGAGCTCTACGTGCGGCCGATCTTCATGGGGCTGCTCAGCGAAGCTTCTGCTGCCGCCTGACGGCGTTCACATGCGCGCGCGATGCGCCTCGTAGCCGGGCTCGAGCTCCACGTCCATCGACTGCAGGAAGCGGCTCACGCAGACATAAAAGCTCGCAGTCAGCACCAGCTCGACCACGGCCGCGTCGTCGAAGCCGCGCGCCCTGAGCTGCGCCACGGTGGCCGCCGAGGCCGAGGGCCCGCGCGTGACCTCCTCGGCGAGCTGCAGCACCGCGCGCGCGTCGGCATCGAAGAGATCGCTGTCGCGCCAGTGCGCGAGCGCGTCGATCTGCGCCTCGCTCACGCCGGCTTCGGTGGCCATCGGCAGGTGATGCGCCCATTCGTAGCCGGTGCCCGAGAGCTGCGCGCCGCGCAGGATCATCAGCTCGCGCAGCAGCCGCGGCGTCTTCGCATTCAGGCGCAGCGGCCAGGCGAAGTCGAGCCAGCCGCGGAACAGCTCGGGCGCGGTGCCCAGCACGCGGTAGAGATGGGGCAGGTGGAAGTCCGGCCCGCGCGCGGCGCGCACGCGCTCGAACAGCGCCGCGGCGGCGGGATCTTCGGGATGCTCGGGCAGCAGGGGAACGCGGGGCATGGCGCTGGGTCCTCGGTCGGTGGATGTCAGGCGGCGCCGGTGTCGGGCCGCAGGCCGGGCGAGGGCACGTTGCCCGCCGTGGCGCCCGCGTCGACTGGCAGGATCACGCCCGTGACCCAGCGCGCCTCGTCGCTCGCGAGGTAGGCCACGGCCTGGCCCACGTCCCAGCCCGAGCCCTCGGTTTGCAGCAGCGAACGCTTGCGGCGCTGCTCGCGCACCTCGGGCGTCATGCGGCCCGCGACCATCGGCGTGTAGACCATGCCGGGCGCCACGCAGTTGACGCGGATGCCTTCGACGCCGTGATGCGCGGCCATGGCGCGGGTCATGTTGACCACCGCGCCCTTCGAGGTCGGATAGAGCAGCGCCGGCGTGCCGCCGATCAGGCCCGCGACCGAGGCGATGTTGACGATGGCGCCGCGGCCCAGCTTGCGCATCTCGGGGATCGCGTACTTCGCCATCAGCATCATCGAGGTGACGTTGACGCGCAGCGCGTGGTCCCATTCCTCGAGGTCGAGATCGACCGCATTGCCGGCCGGCCCGCCGATGCCGACGTTGTTGACCAGGATGTCGACCCGGCCCCAGGCCTCGACCGCGTGGGCCACGGCCTGGCGGCATTGCGCGGCGTCCGACACGTCGCAGGCCAGGGCGAGCGCGCTGCCGCCCTCGGCCGCGATCATGCGTTCGGTCTCGCGCGCGCAGTCGAGCTGCGCATCGAGCAGCAGCACGCGCGCGCCGCGGCGCGCGAGCAGGAGGGCGGCGGCGCGGCCGTTGCCGATCTCGGCGCTGCGCGAGCCGGCGCCGGTCACGATCGCGACGCGGCCTTCGAGGCTGCTGCCGGCGGCTTCGGCATGGGGTGTGGAGGCGGTGGATGTGTTCACGGTGCGGGCGCGGGGCCGGGGACGGTGGAGGGAATGGTCCGCAGCTTAAGTCGCGAGGCCGGCACCGACGAACCGTGTTTCTCCCAGGGTGAATCGTTTCATCGATCTGTGTAGGGCGATCGGACGGGCCACCGTGGAAGAGGATCAGGCCGCGCGTTTGCGCGGCTTCGGGGCGGCCTGCGCGGGCGCCGGCCCGCACGAGCCGCGCAGCACGAACCGCATGGGCGCGAGCACGCGGCGCGGCGGCGCATCGGGCGCGTCGCGCATGCGCTCGAGCAGCATCCGCACGCCATCCTCGGCCGCGCGGTCGAGGTCCACCGTCACGCTGCTGATCGGCGGGCGGTGGCTGCGCGCGAAGTCCGGATCGCCCAGGGTGACCAGCGAGATGTCCCGCGGAATGCGCAGGCCCTGCGCGGCGATGGCGTTGAGCACGTCGGCCAGCACGCTGGTGCCGAGCGTGACCAGCGCGGTGGGCCGCACCGGGCCCTCGAGCAACTGCGTGACGGCGTCGAAGGCCGGGCTGGTGGAGGTCGGCAGCCGCACGATGTGCGCGGGCCGCGCCGCCAGGCCGCTGGCCTCGAGCCCGGCCTCGAAGCCCTCGATGCGGCGGCGCATCGGGCGGTTCTGCATGTCGGCCACCACCAGGCCCATCTCGCGATGGCCCAGGCTTGCGAGGTGCAGCACGGCCTCCTTCACGCCGCGCGGATGGTCGAACAGCAACTGGTCCTGCGCCACGTCCATGTCGCGGTCGAGGATCACCGCCGGGATGCCGAGCTTCTCGACCGCCTCGAGCACCGCCGGGTCGCGCTCGTTGCCCGGCGCGATGATCACGCCGTCCATGCGGCGGCCCTGGAACATCGCGAGGATCTCGAGCTCCCACTGCGGATCGTTGAGGCTGTTGGCCAGCAGCACCATGTAGCCGGCCTCGCGCAGCTTGGCCTCGAAGGTGCGGTAGAGCTTGGCGTAGAGCGGGTTGGCGACGTCGGTGAACATGCAGCCCACCGTGCGCGAGCTGCGCGAGCGGAGCGTCTGCGCCGCATGGTTGAGCCGGTAGTCGAGTTCGCGCATCGCGCGCTCGACGCGCTCGCGCAGCGCGGGGCTCACGTTCTCGACCTTGTTGATCACGCGCGAGACGCTGCCCAGCGACACGCCGGCGAGCGTGGCCACGTCCTTGATGCTCGCCTTGCCGGCCTTGGGTTTCATGCGCAGTGCGGTGCTCGTGCCCGAAAGCGCGAGATTCTATGCACCGGGGTCCGGCTCAGGGCGTTGCGGCCGCGGGCGCAACCATGCGCTGCAGGAAGGGCTGGCGCGCGAACACCGCGTCGCGCGGACCGGCATCGACCACGCGGCCGGCCTCCATCAGCACCACCGCGTCGAAGCGCTCGAGCAGGCTCAGCCGGTGCACCGAGGCGACCACGCAGGCGCGCGGAAAGGCCTGCGCGATGCGTTCGAGCACGCGCGCCTCGGTGGCGGCGTCGAGCGCGCTCGTGGGTTCGTCGAGCAGTAGCAGCGAGCTGCCCTGGGCCGCGAGCACGCCGCGCGCCAGGCACAGCCGCTGGCGCTGGCCGCCCGAGAGGTTGAAGCCGCGCTCCGACACCGCGGTGTCGAGGTCGCCATGCGTGGCGGCCAGCACCTCGTCGAAGGTGCTCGCATGCAGCGCGGCGCGCAGCGCGTCGTCGTCGAAGGGCAGGCCGAAGGCGAGGTTCTCGCGCACGCTGGCCTCGAACAGCTCGGTCTCCTGCGGGATCAGCGTGGCGATGCGGCGCAGCTGCGCCCAGTCGGCGGGCTGGCCGTCGAGCGCGAGCACGCCGCCCTGCGGCGCATAGAGGCCCGCGAGCACGCGCAGCAAGGTGCTCTTGCCGCCACCGCTCGGGCCCACCAGCGCCACGCGTTCGCCGCGGCGTAGCGCGAGCGACACCGCGTGCAGGCCGCCGCGCGGGCGTTCCTCGCCGGCGGCGGTGGCGGCAGCGGGGGCGGGCGTGTTGCCGCGCGGCGCGTAGTTCCAGTCCAGCGCATCGACGGCCAGCGTCTGCCAGGCGGCCTCGGCATCGATACGCTCGGCCGCGGGCACCTGCTCGGGTGGCGTGGCCAGCGAATCGCCCTTCGGCGCGTCCCAGATCGGCGCGGCGCTGCCGTAGTCGGTGTGCATGCGCGCGAAGAAGCTGAAGTTGGCCGCCACCGAGGTGACCACGCCCGCGGCCTGCTGCGCGTACTGGTAGATCATGAACACGCCGCCCAGCATCACGGCTTGGCCCGGCGTGCGCGACTGCCAGACGTAGATGACCACCAGCCCCCAGGTCAGCGCCAGGCCCATCAGGTCGACCGCGAACCACTTGCCCTCGTTGAGCACCACGGTGCGCTTCAGCGGCTCGGACACCGCGCGCATGCGCCGGCGCAGCAGCAGCCGCGAGGCGCCCTGCAGCCGCAGGCCGATCACGGTCGAGGCATTGCCGAGGAAGTCGAGCAGCGCCGCCACGTAGCGGCGGTCGGCGTCGTTCTCGGTGCGCGCCAGCCGCATCAGCGCGCGGTCGATGCGCAGGATGACGACCGCGATCAGCACGTAGCCCGCGAGCGCCGTGGCCCCGCTGGTGCGCGACAGCAGCGCCAGCGCCACCAGCGGCCCGACGAAGTTGACGAGGTTGGTGAGCCAGATGAACTGGTTCTGCGCGAAGTCCGACAGCGCGCGGCTGGCCTGGTGCACCCGGTGCTGCAGCTCGCCCGAATGGTGGCCGTCGTGCCAGGCCAGCGGTGCCGCGGCGATGCGTGCATAGAGCTGGTCGGCCAGCGTCTCGCGCACCTTCACGCCCACGTTGCGCTCGAGGATGCGGCCCGGCCCGTGCAGCGCCCAGGCGCCCACGTAGACCCCGGCCAGCGTGGCGATCCAGCGGCCGGCGCCGCCGAAGTCGCCGCGCTGCAGCGCGTTGATGGCCTGGCCCGCGAGGTAGGGCAGGGTGAGGCGGATCAGCTGGGAGCTGGCCAGCAGCGCGGTGGCGCCCAGCAGCTGGCCTCGCGCGCCGGCGGCGAAGTGCCACAGGGCTGCATAGAGTTCGCGGATGGCGCTGCCGGGCCGGGTGCTCGTGGATTGCATGGGGGGCAGTGTGCCCAAGGCCGAGGGTCGCCCGGCGTAGGAGCGCGGCACGCACGCGTCGCTGATCCGCAACGAGGCGATGCAAAAGTAACTTTATGTATGGTTAAATCCGCCGCAACTTACGCGAAGTAGAGGACGAGGGATCCCATGAAGCTGCTGTTGAGCCTTGCGTGCGCGGTCGTGGCCCTGGCCGGCTGCGTCAGCACGCCGCCGACGCCGACCGAGCCGGGAACCGGCCGCGGCCTGTCCTATGTGCCCATGGTGGCGATGCAGGGCGTGGACAAGGCGCGCTACGACGCCGACGTGGCCGACTGCCGCACCTCCGCCCTGCGCATCACGGCGCGCAACGAGGACAACAACGGCATGTGGGCCGCCTTCGGCCTGGGCCTGATCACCGTGCATGGGCAGGGCATTGCAGGCGCTGCCGCCTGGACCGGCCTTGCCGCCGTCATCGTCGACATGAACTCACGCCCGCCCGAGTCGGTGATCGCCGAGCACCAGCAGATCGCCGTGGTCCATTGCATGGCCAAGCGCGGCTACCGCAACCTCGACCCGAACGTGCGCGACAGCTTCTATGCCTACGGCTACTCGCCGGTCGAGTCGTTCGCGCCGCGCCGCACCGGCGTCGACACCTACAACGTCGAGCGGATCGCGAAGAACGGCCGCTGCAACCTGCAGCCGCGCGCCGAGCTCACGGCCAAGGGACCGGGCTACGAGGCCTACACCGTGCCGTGCGAGAACGGCGGCAGCTGGGCCGTGCGCTGCGAGTTCGGCCAGTGCCGCGTGCTGGCGCAGGTGCCCATGCGGCGCTCCTGAACCGGGTTCGACCGGTCAAGAAAAAAGCGGCGCCTCGGCGCCGCTTCTTCGTTGGGCTGCCTCAACGCCAGACGTAGTGCCCGCGCACCAGCCGGCCGTGCTCGCGGTGGGCCGGCACCCAGACCTTGTGCTTGCGGTGGTGCGGTGCCATGTGCGGCCGGTCGTAGCCGGGGCCGCCATGGGGCTGGGCCATGACGGCGCCGGAGGAAGCGAGCAGGCCGAGGGCGGCCGCGAGGATGAAGAGGGTCTTTTTCATGTTGGAGTCCTTCATGGGAGTGGATGCGCGGCGAAGCACCGTCGCAGGGGCTTCGATCCGCACGGTGGAACCTTAGTTCGCTTCGGTGACGGCGTCGCGTAGGCGCTCGCGCAGTCCGTGCGCGGGCGCTCGGCCCTTGAAGGCGTGCAGCTCAGTTCACGACCAGCCCGCGCAGCGCGGGATCGGCCGGCGGCGGCTTCAGGTCCATCTCGTGCAGGGTCTTCACCAGCAGCTCGGCGATCATCAGGTTGCGGTGCCGCTTGCTGTTGGCCGGGATCACGTGCCAGGGCGCATGCGCGCTCGAGGTCGCGGCCAGTGCCTTGTCGTAGGCGCGCTGGTAGGCATCCCACTTGGTGCGCACCTCGAGGTCGGCCATGCTGAACTTCCATTCCTTGCCGGGCGTGTCGATGCGTGCCTGCAGCCGCTGGCGCTGCTCCTCCTTGTCGATGTGCAGCATGCACTTCACGATGGTGGTGCCGGTCTCCACGAGCAAGCGCTCGAAGTCCTCGATCTGCGCATAGCGGCGCTTCGTTTCGGCCTTGTCGATCCAGCCTTCGACCACCGGCACCAGCACGTCCTCGTAGTGGCTGCGGTTCCACACCATGACCTCGCCGGTGCGCGGCACCACGGCATGGCAGCGCCACAGGTAGTCGTGCGCGCGCTCCTCGTCGTTGGGCGCCTTGAAGGCGCTCACGCGCACGCCCAGCGGCGAGGTGCGCGAGAACACCCAGCGCACGGTGCCGTCCTTGCCGCTGGTGTCCATGCCCTGCAGCACCACCAGCAGCTTGCGCCGGCCTTCGGCATGCAGCAGGTTCTGCAGTTCGTCGAGCTCGATCGCCAGGGCGTCGAGGCGGTCGCGCTGCGCGGCCTCGTTGCCCTTGAGGAAGGGCGTGTCGCCGGGATCGATGCGGGAAAGCTGGAACTTGCTGCCGACGCGGTACTTCTTGAAGCTGGCCATGGCCTGCGGTCTCCGTTGAATGAACGAAGGCCACAGGGTACGCGATGCGCGCGCCGCGGCTGTCAGCGCTCGTCGGGATCGATCGAGGCGCTCCAGCGGTTGTCCCACTCGGCATGGCGCGCCGCGTCGTCGAGCACGCGCCGGTCGCGCTTGGTCGGGCGGCCCTGCTCGATGGCGAGCGCGGGCTCGCTGCCCATGCGGCGCTGCTCGCGGAAGGCGGCCTGCGCGGCCAGGCTCTCGGGCGTTTCCTCGTAGAGCTGCTGGGCCACCGGCGCCGGGCCGCGCTGGCCGCTGAGGCCGCGCACGGTGACGGTGCGGGTCAGCGGGCCGAGCCGGATCGCGACGGCGTCGCCGACCTTGACCTCGCGCGAGGCCTTGGCGACGTCGCCGTTCACCAGGATGCGGTTCTTTCCGATCTCCTCGGCCGCCAGCGAGCGGGTCTTGAAGAAGCGGGCGGCCCAAAGCCATTTGTCGATGCGAAGACGATCCATAAATCAGGAGGTGTGCCGGTCCAGTGGCAGGTGCACGACGGCGTCGAGCCCGGCGATATTGTCCCGCGAGTCGGGCCCCGTGCGGTTGTCGAGCGCGATCCGGCCGTCGAGCGCGAGCACGATCTCGCGGCAGATCGCGAGGCCCAGGCCCGAGCCGCTGGCGCTGTCGCCGGCCGAGAAGGGCGC
>Ga0209902_100585_pt1 | contig 34517 bp, 24 predicted proteins | sample FECB27metaG_FD_188304 | JGI IMG/M metagenome (GOLD analysis project Ga0209902, IMG submission 188304) | Cyanobacterial communities from the Joint Genome Institute, California, USA - FECB-27 (SPAdes) (version 2) | ecosystem: Environmental > Aquatic > Thermal springs > Hot (42-90C) > Microbial mats...
TGGGATGATGCTTGCGGCCTTGCTCCAGAGTCTCAAGTTCGTGCTCCTCTAAATGAATAAACTTCTTGCGCATTCAGGAAGATAATCATTTTTGCTTACTTTATATTTCTTTTTGTCCTAGTACTTAAGTACCGAATTATAATATAATACTATCTAAACGACGTGTTTTTTAAATTGAAAATTACTGCCTTGTATAGCGACTGATCAATGGCTACTCTGTAGTTATGCCCTGTCTGCTTTTGTTTTGCAGCCCGTGCACAATCGTTTTGAATTTAACCTTACGGATATTCTGTTCGGTTTACTTAGTGTTCTGTATCCGCTTTCTGTTGGCTGGTCTGCTCCTGCTGGCGAATGCCTACAGGCAAGTGGAAGGCGTGGAACAACAGTACTTTGGCATCCAGTTGGTACGCCAGAGCCGTACCGGGCAGGGCGAATTGCTAACAGAAATTGTTAATAATCCTGCTTTCACATATATTTAAATGTTTTAAAAATAAACTTTGGTAACGACTGCGTCTTTTTAACTTTTCAACCTCTGCACTATGTTGATTGTCATCTTTATCGTCTTTGGTTTGTGTTTTATACTGGAAAGATCCTTTCCTGGCTGGAAACTACCGGAAGTGCCCACTTGGACCATCCGGGTGCTGGCGGTAAACTTTGTACAGTTGGGGGTGGTTTTGATAGCCGGCTTCACCTGGGAAAAATGGCTTTCCGGCAAAAGTCTGTTTCACTTATCCGAACAGGTGGGGACGCTAGGAGGCGGTTTAATTGCCTATTTCATAGCCACTTTTCTGTTTTATTGGTGGCACCGCTGGCGACATGAATTCGACTTCCTGTGGACTCATTTCCACCAGATCCACCACAGTCCGCAAAGGCTCGAAGTGATAACTTCCTTTTACAAACATCCTTTGGAAATGACGGTCAATTCAATCATTGGTAGTTTGCTCGTCTACGCCCTGTTGGGTTTAAGTCTGGAAGCAGGAGGCGTTTATACCCTGTGTACGGCACTTGGGGAGTTTTTTTATCATACCAATGTAAAAACGCCCCAGTGGATTGGTTACGTGTTTCAGCGCCCCGAAATGCATCGTATTCACCATGAATACAATCAGCATAAGAACAATTACGGGGACATTGTATGGTGGGATATGCTTTTTGGTACTTACCATAATCCGAAGGAGTTTACTACCTCCTGCGGATTCGACAATGACAAGGAGCAACGACTGGTTGATATGCTGAAATTTAAGGATGTACACAAAGAATCCTGAAGTAAGCTATTCCCCTGTTTGTCAGAACGTAGTAAAGATCGTGTAGAGTAAGTTACTTGAAGATTTGCCTTATTCTATATTGTCATTCCGACGTGAGGAGGAATTCTTTCTAAGGAGTCAAAATGATTCTTCCTCACGTCGGAATGACAGCACAAAAGGTAAAATAACTTAGATAACAGTTTAGTAAAAGCAACCATAAGCCCACTTTGGCAACAACGGCAAACCCACGTTCCCTGTGATTCCCCGAAAAATACCTGACTGCTCAAACTCATCGGTTTTTGGGCAAGTGATTGACTGGGTTACACTTAACGCGTTGGCTCAGTAAGTAGTGCTACCTTTCGTCCTTTGTCAATCCTATTTCTGGAAAAACAACCTCTTTAAGGTAATCCATCATTCCAAGAGATGCCTTCCTGATTAAGTCTTTTCTTTTCTGTAATTCTGGTCTTACGCTATCCGCTATTTGTGATCTTCTCAGGTTCTCTTCCGGAGAATATTCGAAAGGATTCACAACATGATCATAGAGCAGCACACAAACCGCTTCTAATAAAGTATCGATTTTGGCGGGTTGATACTGCTGGTGGTCAATTGCATCCAGTATCATAGGCAGATAATCTACTTCCGCCAGGGTTAGGTGTTCATCCTGATCTGATATTTTTAAGTGGGCGTTCATACCCCACTGATCCAGCAACGCCTGGTCTAACTTGACAAACTGCTGATTGGTGGATTTACCTTGAGTGGAACCACAAGCCGTACAGGCTTTCTGCTCAACTGATTCCCTGTCGTACAAATGAAACGCTGCTTCCTCTTTCGTCAACTCTATTTGATCTTCAGAACCACAACTTCTGCAAATGCGAATAACCCAGTAATCCATTCTATAATTTTTGATGAACTATAACGGAACGAAAGCGGTCGAAACCTCGAATACTGCAATCAGGCTTTGCAATGGATCCAAGCATTCATTCAATTGAACCAACAGAAAACAACAAAATTGGGATCTTGCTCCTGAAGTAACATCCATTTCTTCAATCATCCAAGCACTCCTAGGTGCGGTTTCTTAGCCCTGATTGATTTAATTCTTACGAAACAGATTGCGTTTGACTAGCGGATTAAAAAGAATATAATTGAATGTATCGGCTGATCAGTTATCGCTGTGTAGTTTTGCCAGTCTACGTTTCCTGGCTGCCCATGCGCTCCCGCTTAGAATTCATTATCACCGGCATCCTGTTCGCTTCCCTCTGGGCATCGGCCTCCATTGCGGCTAAGTTCGGCCTGCGTTCGGTAGAACCCATGGTGCTGTTCAGCATTCGTTTTCTGGTGGCGGGGATGCTCCTGCTGGCCTATGCCTACGGAGTACAAAAGCAACCCCTGCCGGATCGGACTGCCTGGAAACAACTGATCATTTTCTCCCTGCTCAACACCAGTCTCTACCTGGGCTTTTTCATCGTGGCGCTGACGCAGGTAGCCGCAGGTATTGGCAGCCTGGCCACGGCTACCAATCCGCTGTTTATCGGCGTGCTGTCTTCCCTTTGGCTGGGTCGCAACCTGGGCGGGCGGGAGTGGGTATCCCTGTTTCTGGGTCTGGTCGGGGTAGCGGTGGCATCTTTTCCACTGTTACAGCAACCAGGCACAACCGTGCTGGGCCTGGCATTGCTGGGACTGAGTATGCTCTCCTATTCAGCCGGGGCGCTCTACTACCGGCGGGTGGAATGGAATTTATCTCGTACGGCCATCAATGGCTGGCAGGTATTGATGGGCGGTTTCACGATCGCCCCGCTGGCGTTCCTCTTTCACCAAAGCCCTAATCGGTTCGACACCACCTGGTGGGCCTCATTGGCCTGGCTGATCTTCCCGGTTTCTATTCTTTCCGTGCAACTCTGGCTGAAACTGCTCCGTGCCGATGCCGTCAAAGCCTCTTTTTTTCTATTGCTCTGTCCGGTGTTTGGTTTTGCTTACGCCACTTGGCTGCTGGATGAACCCTTCACCCTGTACACCTTCGGCGGAACGGTGCTGGTGCTGGCGGGTCTGTACGGCGGACAGCAGCCGGTGAAGCAAAAGTAAAGCCCACCCAACGCTAAGTAGGGCTGCCTCACGGGCTCGGCGACGATAATTATTGTAGCGCCGACTGGTTACCGCTTGCCGCCTAGCATTAGTTCTACTACGTGTAAGCCGACATCCGATCTTCGGTCTCCCTTCCATCCCTCAATCCTTCCATCCTTCCCTCACCCATACCCCTTACCTGCCCGGTAGTTGTTCATGACATCCCGCAGCAGTTCCGCCGAAGTGGGCGGAGTAAAGGTGATGGCATTGGCACCGGCCTTGATCGTTTCGAGAATGGTGAGTTCGTCCTTCCCACCCGTGGCAATGATGGGAATCCGGGCGTCGATGGCGCGAATCTGCCGGACGATGGCCTCCGTCTGCCCGGCCCCCGAAACGTTGAAGATATCCACACCGGCATTGATCCGGCCTTTGAAATCATCGTCAGCGGAAACGACAGTAATGATAACGGGGATATCCAGCTTGTTTTTGATTTTCTCGATCAGTTCGTTCTTGGCCGGCTTGTTGAGTACCACGCCCATCGCTCCCTGAAATTCGGCGTCCAGGGCAATCTCCAGCGATCGTTTTCCGGAAGTGAGTCCACCGCCTACGCCGCAGAAGATGGGTTTGTCGGCCGCCAGAATCAGGGCGTGGGTGATGATGGGCTGGGGCGTAAAGGGATACACGGCGATGATGGCATCGGCATTGGTGTTGCGAATGAGAGCCACGTCGGTGGTAAAAAGCAGCGACTTGATGCACTTGCCGAAGATGCGAATTCCCGAACTCGTGCTGATGGCTTCCGGCACCATCACGATGTTATTACGCAGGTTGCCCTTGTATTCGGGTACGGGTTGGGGAGTAAACATGCTGTGATTTGATTTGCGTGGGTAATTTCAACCTATAACGCAAAATGTGCTTTCAGGTATTCTCAAACCCTGCTCAATTAACCAAACAGAAAATAAGCGATGACCAGGGTAACGAAAATATTGAACCCCTGGGCAATCAGAAAGGCGTACAGCGGCTTCTTGCTGTTTTCCCGGAACAGGTCCGCAAAGTTGGTTTCCAGGCCAATGCTGGTAAAAGCCAGCGCAAACCACAAGCCCTGCAGGTTTTTCAGACTGCCTTTCACGCTGCCGATGAGGGCCGGGTCCAGGAAAAAGGAAAAGAGCAGCGAAGCCGCAATGAAACCGATCACAAACTTGGGAAAACGCTCCCAGATGACCCCCAACGTAGGTTTGTTGTTCGGGTCTTTGGCCGAAGCGTGGTTGGTGTAGGTCCAGTAAATGGAGATGGCAAATGCGGCCAGTCCCAGCAGCACGTTCTGCGAAAACTTGACAATGGTGCTGATCTTGAGCGCCGTTTCCCCTACCAACGTACCCGAAGCCACCACGGCCCCGGTGGTATCGATGCTGCCGCCCAGCCAGGCCCCGGTCACCTCCTGCGAAAGCCCCAGGTATTGCGCTGCGTAAGGCATAAAGATCATCATCGGAATGGCGGTGATGAGCACCATGGAAATGACGTAGGAAAGCTTTTTGGAATCGCCCTGGATGGCACCCGAAGTGGCAATGGCCGCCGACACCCCGCAGATGGACACTGCGCTGGAAATCATCATCGTCAGTTCTTCGTCTACCTTCAGCCGCTTGCATACCCAGAAGGCAAAGTACCACACCGACAATACCACCACCAGTGCCTGCACCAGGCCCAGCGAACCGGCTTTGAGAATGTCGGAGAAGATGACGCCCGTCCCCAGCAGAACCAGCCCGATTTTTACGAAGAGTTCCGTCGAGAGGGATTCCTTGAGCCACGATGGCAGCTTAAACAGGTTGCCGATCAGCAGGCCGATGCCCAGGCTGAAAATGACCGCTTCCAGGTTGATTGCTTTAACGCCACTGTTGCCGGCCAGCACCAGGGCCACGATGGTCAGCAGATAGATCACCGGAAAACCCACCAGTACTGCCTTTACCGACTTTCCAGTAAATGCGGCCCCCAGACCAGCGATGATCCAGACGAATCCGAACTGTAAACCGATCTTCAGCAGGTTATCGGCGGCCAGCACTTTACCACTGAGGTCGGCACTGGTCGCCCAGTCGAAAGCCGGAACCGGCAGCAGGATACCCGCCAACGCCAGCCCGATAATGAGAAAGCCCAGGATGACTACGGTCCAGTCTTCGGTCAGTGCCCAGCGTTTTTGTTGAGAAGCAATCGTTTGTGTTGACATGTTTTACTGAAGGATTGAAGGACTGAGGGATTGAATGGCTATATGATTAAAGGAATACTGTTTACTGTTTACTGTTTACTGTTTACTGTTTACTGTTTACTGTTTTCATACCAAACACATCACGTAGGGCAGTTTTGGCCGCATGAAAACCGCACATGCCGTGGACGCCACCGCCCGGCGGCGTGGAGGACGAACAAAGGTACAGGCCTTTCCGCGAAGTTCGGTAGGGATTGGGGCGCAAAGCCGGACGGGTATACAACTGTCCCAGGTCAATCACCCCACCATTGATATCGCCGCCGATGTAGTTCGGATTATACGCTTCGATCTGACCGGTATGCATGGTGTTTCGGGCTAAGATAATATCCCGGAAGCCGGGCGCAAAACGCTCCACCTGTTTTTCAATGGCTTCCGTCATGTCTACTTTTGAACCGTTGGGCACGTGACAGTAGGCCCAGGCCGTGTGTTTACCGGCGGGAGCCCGGGTGTCGTCAAAAAGGCTTTGTTGCGCCAGCAATACGAAGGGCTTTTCCGGATGTTGCCCTTCGGAGGTCGCCTGCTCCGACTGGGCAATCTCCTCCAGGGTATTTCCCAGGTGAACCGTTCCGGCTTCCCGGCATTCGGGTGCCGTAAAGGGAATGGGTCCGTCCAGCGCCCAGTCTATTTTAAACACGCCCATGCCGTAGCGATAGCGCTCCAGTTGCCAGCGGTACGTGCCCGACAAGCGATCCCCGGCGATGTTCAGCAATTGTTTGGGTGTCACGTCCAGCAGGACGGCTTTTGCCGGGGGCAATTCATCGAGCGACTGCACCATTCGTCCCGTTTCCATTTTTCCACCCAGTGAAGTAAAATACGAAGCCATCGCCTTCGCAATGGACTGCGAACCGCCCCTGGGAATGGGCCATCCCTGCCGGTGCCCCACGGCCGACAACACCAGCCCGATCGCCGAAGTAGCCAGGTTGGACAAGGGCTGGATGGAATGCGCCGCCATGCCGGCCCAAAGCCCCTTCGCTTCCCGGGTCTGGAATCGTTTGGCCAGGAAAGTCGCCGCCGGCAATGCCTTCAGGCCGAACTTCGCCATCGTGATCGGATGACTGGGAAAGCGCAGGGGAGCCAGTACGTCGGGTGCCAGTTCCGGCCAGTCTTCCACCACCGGCCCCAGCAGCGTTCGGTACGCTTCCGCATCTTTCCCCAACAGCGCCGCGGTATCATCCACCGTTCCCCGCAGGGCGGCAGCGGTTCCTCCGTCGAAGGGATGGGCTGCGGCTACCGGTGGGATGATCCATTCCAGTCCGTGCTCCCGCAGCGGCAGGGTTTTCATAAAAGGCGAAGCCATGGCCATCGGGTGAATGGCCGAACACACGTCGTGCCTGAATCCGGGCAGGGTTAGTTGGGCAGTTCGCAATCCGCCGCCAATCGTTTCTTTTCCTTCGATCAACAGCACGGACAGCCCCGTTTGCTGCAGGCTAATTGCTGCGGCCAGCCCGTTGGGACCGGAGCCTACTATGATCGCATCGTATTGGGTTGAAGTCATTCGTTGTGAAGGTAATTATAAGCGCACAATTACTCATAATTACCCGATGGCAGGTTGTTTTTGGGTGCAACAAACTTTTTTTCAATTCGGCTCAGTACCACGTGCAGCGAATCCCGGTTTTCGTCGGTACCGCTCAGAATCACCTGGCCTGCCGGCGTCACCCGGTAGTGCAGTACCATTTTGTCGCGGATCAGCTTATGGTCCGACTTGGCATAATCCCGGTCCCGTCGGGTGGAGAAAGCAATCGGATCAATTTTGTGGTTGTCGTCACCAATGCGGTTCCAGACTTCCGGTTGAATCCAATTTCCCGCATAGGGATCCCGTTGATTGAGCCGGGCGGCAGTCAGGTTTTTATCGATCAGATACAGGATCTGCCGCGCGGTATCGGCATAGTAGTGAAACATACGCCTGCCGCCGGCCACCCCGGCTCCCTCGTAATTCTTTTCCATTTCCACTGCCGTATGTGCCGTTCCGCTGCTTGAAACGCCCCCGCCGCTGTTCGACAATTCCACGTCCAGCGGTCGGTTGACCCGGAATGACAGGGTCGTCCAGTCTTCAAACGTGACGTCCTGCCAGCGCAGCGAATCCAGGGGCGAATAAGGCACGACCCGTTGGTTGAGCCGGTATTCGGCTACGTCGTAACTACCACGCAATGCTTTTACGCCGGCTGTGGATACTTGTTTGTACGGATCGTAACGAAAATTGAGAAATTGCAAATAGGCAAACACGACGATGTACAACGCAAAACCGGCTTTTACGGCAACCCGGGCGTAACCCACCCAGGGCTGATTAACAACAGGACGGTAGGCGGGCACGGTAAAACGTTCGCGAATCAGCAACTGGTAGATGGCGGGCACGTCTTTCAGCAGAAGAAACACGCCCAGCAGCACGAAGTACGATGCGTACACGTGCACCCCGCCGTCGTATCCCAGGTTGGCCATTGCAATGGTCAGCAGGGCCCCTACCAGCAAGGCCGCCCCCAGCGTCGCCGTCCGGCGGAAAAGCAGCAAAATCCCCGGAATCAACTCCACGAAGCCCCCGAAAACCTGGTAACCGGGCAACACTCCTATCAGGGTCCAGTAGATCTTGTGTCCCGAAAAATCACCGAAGGCGGTAGCCAAGTGCGCCAGCGAAGGATAGGGCATCTGGGTAGGAAAAATCTTTTCGAAGCTGAAACCGATGATGCCCAGTGCCGCCCGGTACCGAACCAGCACCCGAAGCCAGTGGTACAATACGTGGTACTCCCGGCGACGCCTATCCAGCACCGTCCACACCACCGCTGCCACTGCGGCTCCCACCCCGATCCACAGCCAGTTGAGGAATCCGCCCCAGCCCCAGCGCCCTTCCGGCGGAATTTTGACAAAGTGCGGTTCGATGTGCGCCAGGTCGTAAAGGTCACGGGCGTGCAGGTGCGCCCAATCAATGTGAATCAGGTGCTGATACCATTTCGGATCGGTTGGTAGACAAAACACCAGCAGGAAACAGAAAGCAAACCGGAAAAGGAATCGCTCATACGGCTTCCATTCAGGCAACCGGATTCCTTCTCCACCGGTACCTACCGTAGTTGCCGGATTTTCCGCCTCTTTCCGGGCGGTGGCAGCCATCGTCAGGTCCGTTGAGGTTTGATTAATTCGGGATATTGGGTCCAGTGGCATTTGGATGTAGTTCAATTGTTTTCATTCTCCCATTCAGCGTCGTATTCTCCGGCCTCCAGACTGCTCCGCGACAACACGTACGGCCGTTCGTACCAGTCCAGCACTACGTAAATTGAATCGCGGTTTTCGTCGGTGCCACGCAGTACAATCCGGGAGCCGTCCTTCGTTTCGTAGTGCAGCACCATTTTGCGACGGTTAAGGTGATCGGGCTGCGCAAACTCCCTGATGCGGGTAGTGGACATCGCTTTCGGGTGGATTTTGTACAGCTCATCCCCCATTCTTGCCCTGGCATCAGCCGGAATCCAGTCGGCGGGATAAATGGAATCCTTGACCCACCCATCGGGAGCCGACCGTTCGTTAAGGTCTTTTTTCTTCACAATGCCGGCAATGTTCTTGTCCTGTAAATACAGCGTGCGGGTGGCCGGATCGGCCTGGTAATGAAATACGCGTCTGCCTCCGGCCAGCCCGGCCACTTCGGTAGTGCGGTTGATATCCCGTGCCGGGCTACCTCCCCCGTTTGACAGGTCCAGCTGCTGCGGCCGGTTGACTTTGTAGGAGAGCGAAGTCCATTTTTCAAACGTTACTTCCGACCAGCGCACACTGTCCAGGGGCGAATAGGGAATCAGGCGATCATTGAGACGGAATTCGCTCACCCGGTAATTTCCCCGCAATTCGGTCAGTCCCTTTACCGAAGGCTGTTTGTAAGGATCGTACCGGAAATTGATGCCTTCCAGGTAGAAGGCCCAGACCACAAAAATGCCGATAACGGTCCCTTTAAGGGCCACGCGTCCGTACTGTTGCCATTGGGACGCAAAGGAAGGGTAATAGTACCGGAACGGGAAGGTAAATTTCTCCCGGATGAGCAGTTGGTGAACCCGTCGGAAATCGTGGATCAACAGGAAAACCGAAGCCAGCACGAAGAAAGAAGCGTAGACATGCAGTGAATTGTCGTAGGCGATATTGACGACCGTGATGGCACCCAGCGCCCCAATGAGCAGCGCCGCTCCGAAGGCAACGGTCCGCCGGAAAAGCAATAGCACGCCAGCCGTCACCTCCAGTACACCCCCGAAAACCTGGTACCAGGGCACAATGGCAATCGACATCCAGTACACCTTTTGCTGGGTCATGTCGCCAAAGTCGCCGTTCAGGATGCCCAGCGAAGGGTAAGGCATCTGGGCGGGAAACAGTTTGAGAAACCCGAAGCCAATGATGCCCAGCGCCGCCCGGTAGCGCACCGCTACCCGCAGCCAATAGTAGAGCACGTGGTATTCCCGACGCCTCCGGTCGAGCAGCGACCAGATGACGGCTCCCAGTACGGCCCCCAACAAAATCACTCCCCAGATGGCGTAGCCCGCCAGCCCCTGCCGGGAACCCAGGTCCACGAAGTTGGGTGCGTAATTGGTCAGGTTATACAAATCGCGGCAGTGCAGGTTTGTCCAATCCAGGTTAAAAAGAAAGCTGTACCACTTGGCCGAAGTAGGAACGACCAGCACGAGGAAAAACAAAAAAGCCACGCGGAAAAGAAATCGTTCGTACGGCTTCCATTCCGGAAACGGACGGTTACCCGCTGCCGGGTAATGCGGTGGCTTCAACGCCGATGCCTGGGTTTCAATCACTGGGTTTGCCATGAATCCTTGTTTTAATTGGTCATTACAATTTTTGCGACCGGCGGCGACCTTCGACCAGCAAATACTTCCGGGGAATTTTTTCCAGCGTTACCCAGATCGAATCCCGGTTTTCGTTAAGCCCCCGCAACCGGATCGTATTCGTATCCGGGCGTTCGTAATGCAGAATCAGCTGCTCAGGGGTACGGGGATTTTTGTTATGCAGCACCAGCACTTGCTTCAGCGAATCGATGCCGTAGTGGTAATAATGCCGACCAGCCGAACCTTCCAGTTCGTAGGTCTTCTCCCGGTCATTCCGCGGCACTCCTTCCCCCTGGCTAGGGGCCAATTGCACCGGTCGCAGACTGCGCACGCTAAGGGTCGCCCATTTTTCAAAAACCACGTCCTTCCACCGCAGCGGGTCGCTAGCTGAATAAGGCAGCGTATCCCGATTGATGACGAACGTTTTCACGTTGTATATGCCCGCAGCCCCGCTCAGACCGGGTGCCTGAGGTACTTTGTACGGATCATCGCTGTAGGCCCGGGCTGCGTAGATAAACACGAAGAGCAGCACAAACGCACTCTTGGCCAACAGTCGGGTGCTCTTTTGCCAGTGGGTAGCAAATACGGGTTGAAAGGTATTGGGAGCCGTGGGTTTTTCCAGGGAAAGCAAACGGATCAGTCGCGGGGCATCGAAGGCAAAAAGAAACAGCGCCATGACCACCAGATACAGGCTGTATATGCTTTCGCCCCCTTCGTAGGCCAGGTTCGACAGAAATACGTTTCCGGTAAAGCACAGAATCACGAATGCCCCGATCGAAGCCGTTTTCCGGTACAGCAGCAATAAGCCCGCCAGCACTTCCACCACGCCCAGGAAGATTTCGTAGACGGGAGCAACACCCAAGCTGAGGGTGAAGATTTTCCAGGCAGTAAAATCACCGTAAGCCGTGTTGAGATGGCTCAGAGAGGGAAAAGGCGCCTGCAGAAGAAATATTTTGAGGAAACCGTAGGTAAGAATGCCCAGGGCCAGCCGGTAGCGCAAAATCACCCGCTGTACGTAATACAGCCGGTCGTAATCCGGACTTTGGCGGTTCTGTTCCACCTTTCCCCAGATCAGCGCTCCCACCAGCGCCAGCCCGGCCGCTACCAGCCAGTTGGCGTAAGTATCGCCGCCGGGAAAGAAACGCGGATAGTACCGGGAAAGGTGGAAAAGATCGCCGTAGTGCAGATTTCCCCACTGAATGGAAAACAACTGAGCGTAATACTTCCAGTCCAGGGGAACGGCCTGAACGAAGAAGTAAATCAGGAAAAAACGCAACAGTGCCTTTTGATGGGCCTTCCATTGGGCAGTGTTTCCAGAAAGAAAATCCAGGTAAGCCATAAGGTGCAACGTTGAGTAAATGATCAATACCCCGGATTTTGCTTCAGGGCCGGGTCGATGATGAGCTGGCTGATGGGAATGGGCAGTACGTACTTGTTCGGATCCGTTAAGTTGAGCACGGCAGCAGCCCGGTTGGTACGCACCAGGTCGAACCAGCGGTGGGGCTCGAAGGCAAATTCGAAACGCCGTTCGTTCTCGATGGCCAGTAAAATGTCTTCTTTTGTCACCGCCGTACTGGGTGCCAGCCCGGCCCGGTCCCGAATGGCATTCAGGTCGGCCAGGGCTCCCTCCGGATTGTCCAATTGTGCGCGTGCTTCAGCCCGGATCAGATACTGTTCGGCAATGCGCAGGATGTACGAAGGGTCAACTGCCGGATTGCGGTAGTACAGATTTCCGTACCAGAGACCCGTCGCGGTTTTGGCCACCAGCACGTTCCGGTTGCCGCCAACGAGCGGATCATTGATCATGTTGACAAAGTTGTCCACCGGAAACCAGCTCCGGATGCCCCCGTTGGCAGGCGGTTGCCACGAATTACGGTGGTTGTTGGGAATGACCGGACTGTAGGCCGTTTCCAGAATGGATTCGGGCGTACCCAGCGCATTGCTGGCAAACCAGGCACTGTAGGGTTTTTGTAAGGCAAAACCGGCGTTGTCGCCGATGAGCAGGGAAGCGTATTCTTCGGCCTTCGCCCAATTTTGCCGGTAGAGGTAATAGCGGGCTTTCAGCGCCCAGACCGTTTTTTTGGTGGCCCGCACCCGGTTGGTGGTATTAGGCAAGCGCTTTTCTGCCTCTTCCAGGTCGCTGAGTACCTGCGCGTAGGTTTCCTCCAGCGAACTGCGGGAAATGCCGTTTTTCTCCTTCAGGTCTGTGGTGGGGTTGAGCACCAGTTGCACACCTCCCCAGGTACGAGCCAGGTCGAAGTACGCCAGCGCCCGTATGAAGTAAGCCTCCCCGATGATCTTCGCCCGGGCTTCTTCGTTGAACTGCGCGTCAGTTACCGCCGGCACTTTGGCAATGACGTGGTTGGCCTGGTTGATGGTTTTATAAATGGCATTCCAGACGTTGGCTACCTCTTCGTTGTCGGAGCGCACGTTGTTCTGGATAAACTCCCGGTTCACCGTCCGCGAATCGCCCCAGCCCAGGTCGCCGCCCTGCAGGTAGATGGCAAACTGAAAGGTGGTGCCGTAGTAGTTCGTGGCAGCCAGCGCCCGGTAGGTTCCGTTCAGGGCCGTTTCGGCTGAGTTTTTATCAATGATGGTCAGTTCATCGGAGGCGTATTCCCGGGGTTCCACGTCCAGGAACTTCTTGCAGGAAATAAGGCCCAGCGACAAGAGCCCGATCGTTATTATATATTTTATCTTTTTCATAAGTGCGATTATTAAAAATCCCTCTTGTAAATAATTGGTCATTAAAAACTTAAAAGCTTATACCTAAACAGGTTGAATGAACAAGGAATGAGAAACGATGCGAGCGGGTTGCTGGTCATAAGACCCAGCAACGGCAACGTTCGGAAGAAGCTTCCCGGAACGGCACCGGAAGCGGCCACATTCGGGCACTTCGGCCGCCGAGGTGCCCCTCCGGGAGCGGCCACGTCCGCTCAGTGACCGAATGTTACCCCCTCCATTCCCCATCACTCCAGCTCCGCTCAGCGACACCATACCTCACTCAATCAATCCTTCAATCCTTCATCACTCCGTCCCTACAGGCTCACGTTCAGCCCGACCTGGAAGGACTGCGGCTGCGGGGGCGTGCCCACGTCGATGCCCCGGGCGTTTTGTTCGGCGGTGTGGGTAGCTTCCGGATCGGGGCCCTGGTAGTTGGTCAGGAGCCAGAGGTTGCTGGCCACCGCGTAGATGCGCAGCGATTGCAGGCCGAAGCGGTTCACGAAGCTTTTCGGTGGCGTGTAGCCCAGCGTCAGGGTTTTAAGGCGGAGGAAAGAACCGTCTTCTAGGAAGCGGCTGCTCTGTTCGATGCCGTAATTGCTACCCACGCTGGTGGCACGCGGCACGTCGGTGACGTCGCCCTGCTTTTGCCAGCGGCGCAGGTTATAGGCAAAGATGGCCCGGTTGCCGTCTTTGGTGCCGCCGCCTTCGTTGAGGATGCGGTCGAAGCTCACCACTTGGTTGCCGTACTGAAACGTGAAGAAAAAGCTGAAGTCGAAGCCTTTGTACGTAAAGTTGTTGGTGATGCCCCCAAAGAAATCCGGACTTGCATTGCCCAGGATCTGCCGGTCGGCCACCGTGATTTTGCCGTCGCCGTTTACGTCCTCAAACACGGCATTGCCGGTTTCGGGATCGACGTACAGCTGTTTGTAGAGCCAGAACGAATACATCGGGTAGCCCTGTTCGTTGCGAACCATATCGCGCGAACCGTAGATGAAAGGAGTAGCCAGTTTTTCCACCTTGTTGATGTTGCGGGTAATGTTGAACTGGGTGCGCCATACGAAATCGTTCCGGTCGATGTTGACCGTGTTCAGGGAAAATTCGATGCCCTTGTTGCTCAGTTCACCTTCGTTGGTCACGTAGCTGGTAAAGCCCGTGATGCCCGGCACCTGCTTGCTGATGAGCAGATCTCGGGTGTATTTATAGTACACATCGGTCGTGATGGCCAGCCGGCCGTTGAAGAAAGCCACGTCGAAGCCTGCATCCAGCTGGTTGGTCTTTTCCCAGCGCAGGTTCGGATTGGGCAACTGCAACGGAGAAGTACCGGCCTGGTCGGCAGCACCGGCGGCCGTGGGGTAGCTGGCCCCTCCGGCCCACAGCCCGCGGGCGCCGAAGTTATTGATGCCGTTCTGATTGCCTAGAATGCCGTAACTGGCCCGGATTTTCAGGTCGCTCAGCACTTCAAATTGCTTGAGAAATTCCTCTTCGCTGGCCCGCCAGGAAGCCCCGATGGAAGGAAAGTAGCCCCATTGGTTATTGGCGCCGAACTTGGAAGAAGCATCCGCCCGCAGCGTAGCTTCCAGGTAGTACTTTCCGGCATAATTGTAATCCACGCGGGAGAAAAAGGAAGCCAGCGTGGATTTGGTCCAGCTCTGGTTGGCCGTCCGGATACCCGCCGAAGAAATCTGCGTGTAGACATTGTTGGGAAATCCGGTTCCCTGCGCAAACGTGCCCTTCAGGGTATTGCTCTGCAACGTATTGCCGATCAACGCCCCAATGGTGTGTGCGTTGCCGAACGTCTTCCGGTACGTCAGGGTTTGCTCGTTGATCCAGGCCGTATTCTGCGTCAGCGCCGACACGGCAAAGCCTTTGGTGGCCGCTCCCTTGAGCGTGCGGTCGGTGTTGTATTCGCTTTCGTCGTAGTTGTTGTAATCGATGCTCCAGCTGGTCCGGAACTTCAGGTCCGGCGTGATGTTCACGTCGCCGTACAGGTTGCCGATGTAGCGCAGGCTGTAGGTATTGATGTCGACGTCGTTGAGCAGGATGTCCAGGTTGTCGAAGGGCGATTGCCGGGAAGGCGTTCCGTCCGGATTGTTTTTGGGCTGGTAAGTCGGCGTGTGCAAAGCCGCCTGGAAGATCCCCGTACCCGTGCCGGTACCCGCCCGCACCTGGTTGCGGTACGCGTACGACACGGTGTTGCTGGTTCCGATCGTCACCTTGTCGGACACTTTCTGATCCAGGTTGATCTTGAAGCTGGCCCTTTCGTACAGCGCGGGCCGGATGTTGGCTTCCTGGTAGACGTAGCTGCCGCCCAGGTAGTAGCGGGTATTTTTACTGCCGCCCTGCAAACTCAGGTCGTAGCTCTGTAGCCGTCCGGTGCGGAACAAGTCGCTCAGCCGGTTGTAAGTGGGCTGCTGCTCGGGCGTACCACGACCCGGCACCCCGTTGATCACCTCTTCTACCGGACGGAAAGGTCGATTTTCGTAGGTCTGCTTCAGCGCCGGATTGTCCAGCCCAGAATTGACCCAGGCTTCGTTGACCAGGGTAGCGTGTTCCGGTCCGGTGGTGAGCTTCCACAATCGGCTTTTATCGGCCCAGGCCACACCCTGCAGCGTATTAAAAGTTATTTTCGGGCTTTGTTCGTAATTGCCCCGCTTGGTCGTCACGATGATGACGCCGGCGGCACCCCGTGAACCGTAGATGGCCGTGGCCGAAGCATCTTTGAGCACTTCGATGGATTCGATGTCGGCCGGGTTGATGTCGGCAATGGGCGAAGTGGCCTTCCCACCCAGATCGACCGACGACAGGCTCTGGTTATTGATAAACACGCCATCGACAATGTACAAGGGATCGGCGCTGGCATTGATGGAAGCTGCTCCCCTCACCCGCACGACGACCGCATCGCCGGGAATGCCGGTCTGGGAATTGATCTGCACCCCGGCGGCTTTGCCCTGCAGCTGGGCATCGAAACTGGCAACGGGAATCACGCTGGTTTCTTTCGGGTTGACCTTCGCCACGGAACCCACCAGGTTTTTCCGCTCCTGCACGCCGTAGCCCACCACCACCAGTTCGCTCAGTTGCTTCACGTCGGGTTCCAGCTGTACGTTGAACTGCGTCCGTTTGCCCACCCGGATTTCCTGGCGCTGGTAACCAATGAAGGAAAATACCAGCACCGTTTCTTCTCCGGGCACCGCAACGCGGAAGTTTCCTTCGGCATCGGAGGCGGTACCGGTGGTGGTGCCTTTGATGACGACGCTGATGCCGGGCAGCCCCTCCCCTTTTTCGTTGGTGACTTTACCGCTGACCGGTACTTCGGCCCGGTGTACTGCGGAACGAAGCACACCGGTATCCGCACTGGATTCGGCCGACACCTGCCCGGTATATCCAGTCAATAGCAGGCTGGCCAAAACCCAGACGAGTCCTTTCCGCCCTTTTGCGACGGCCCTTTGTTTATATGGAATTTGTAAATGAAAATTCATGGCAACCACGTGTTTGAAGAATAGAAAATTAAGTTCAATCGCGCTCCTGTCACACCCGATTTGGGCAATGGACATCCATTCACGGAAAAATCCGTGCACAAAACGCGAATAGGTAATAGGGAAACCGGCTACTGAGACGGAAGGAAACAGCTGAACGTCAGTTCAGGAAACCAGTAGAGAAGATCAGCAGCAACAACATCGAACCTCAAGGGCAACGAGGCTCAACCAGGCGTTGGGTTGGGGAAGTTCAGGATATAAAGGCATTTTCATCGGATTAGGTTTAAGGTGAATTAAGTAGGCGATCAACCTAAATGGATAAGATGGGATTTTCATACCTTCTAGACATCCCCCTAGCCCCCTTCAAAGAGGGAATTTTGACGAGCGAATTCCCCCTTTGAAGGGGGCTAGGGGGATGTAGACGCCATCGAGATATAATGTCCAGATCACGAATGATTAATATTCCTAGTCTAGCTTGATTATATAAAAGCCCATGTCATTCGTACTGCCCCGCCTGAAGGGTGCTTCCTGTCAGGGCGTATTTCCTGTCTACCCGGTCTAGCACCACGCGGATGGAGTCGCCGTTTTCGTTCAGTCCGGACAAGAAAACCCGCGAACCGTCCTGGGTTTGGTACTTCAGAACCATCCGGTTTCGCTTTTCGTTTTTCGGTGCCTGGGCAAATTCCCGATCCCGGCGGGTAGAAGCCGCCCTGGGGTCAATTTTGGCCACTTCATCGCCGATGCGTGCCCGGGCCGCTTCAGAAATCCAGTTGGCATTTTCTTCACTTGCAGCGGGTTTTACCGGCTCTTCCGGCTTTTTGCCTCCGTTCAGATTGGCTTCGGTTCCGCCGTCACCGCCCACGCCTGCCGCCCGGTTCCTTCGGTCCGGAATGGCTTTGTACTTATCCTGCAGGTACAGCACGCGCTCTACCGGATCGGCGTAGTAGTGAAATACGCGCTGTCCGCCCCCCGTTCCCGATACCTCAAAGGTTCGGTTGATGTCGCGCTGCGGATCGCCCCCGCCGTTCGATAAGTCCAGGGGCGTGGGCTTGTTCACCCGGAAGGTGAGCGTCGTCCATTTTTCAAAGGTGGCCTGCTGCCAGCGCACGGTGTCCAGCGGCGAATTGGGAATGACCTGGTTGTTGAGCCGGAATTCGGTCACGTTGTACAAGCCGCGCAGTTCGCTGATGCCCTTGGTAGAGGGCTGTTTGTAGGGGTCGTAGCGCCAGTTGAGGTACTGCAGGTAGAAGAACAAAACCAGGAATACGTACAGCGTCAGGGCTTTCAACCCGACGCGGGTATAGCGCTGCCATTTTTCCGGAAAAGTCGGGTAAAAGTTGACCGGGATGGTGGGGCGTTCCAGCACCAGCAGGTTGTAAAAACGGGGCACGTCCTGCACCAATAGAAAGGCCGACAGCAGGACAAAATAGCTGCTGTACACGTGCACGCCGCCGTCGTAGGCGAAATTGACGTACACAATGTCGCCCAGGGCACCCAGCAGCAGGATGGCTCCCCAGGTCGTGGTAGCGCGGAACAGGAGCAACGTACCGGCCAGTACCTCTACCACGCCGGCAAAAATCTGGTACCAGGGCACAATCCCTACCGACATCCAGTACAGTTTCTGGGCCGTAAAATCCCCGAAGTTGGTATTGAGCAACCCAATGGAAGGATAGGGCATTTGCACGGGAAGCAACTTGGTAAAGCCAAACCCGATGATGCCGATGCCCGCCCGGTAACGCACAATCACGCGCAGCCAGTAGTACAGTCGGTTGTATTCCCGGGGCTCCGGTTTGCGTCGCTGATCTATCCACGTCCAGACAAGGCCTCCTACCACCGCCACCACCAGTGTGATAACCCAGTTGGCGTAGCCCAGCAGCGTACTACCGAAAATCGAATTGCCGAACCAGTTGATGCCGGAACCAAAGCGGGCAATGTCGTACAGGTCGCGGTAGTGCAGGTTCGTCCAGTCGATGTGAAGCACCTGGTCGTACCATTCCAGGCTGTTGGGTACGCAGATGGCCACGAAGAAAAGGAAAGCGATCCGGAAGAGAATTCGTTGCCAGGACTTCCACTCCAGGAGCGAAGGGCTGGCCGGAGGCGTATCTGGTTCAGTTAAGGAACTTACCTTCGGAGCCGTTCGGTTTTTTTCAACCGCTTCGGGAATGATTTCTATTTTAGCCATAACAAGAAAGGTCAGGAGGAAGGAATCGGTTGATTATAATTTGAGTGCTTTGCGGCGGCCTTCTCTGGCCGCTTCGTGCAACAGGTATTTTTTATTGACTTTTTCCAGCACCACGTAGAGGGAATCGTGCTGCGCGTTGGCACCACGCAGGATCAGTTCCTGGTCGTTGGGTCGGGTGTAATGCAGTCGCCATTGCTCAGTCTGGTGCTTCGGATTCCGGTTTTCCAGGACCAGCACCTGTTTCAAGGTATCCAAGTGGTACTGGTAATAATGACGGCCGGTCGTCCCGGCGTATTCGTAGTTCCGGTCGGTATCGTCCAGGGAGATTTCTTCCGTAAGCGCGGAAGTCAGGCGTACGGGTTGGTTGGAGCGGATGCTCAGCGTCGCCCATTTTTCAAACACCACGTCTTTCCAGCGAACCGGATCGGCGGGCGAAGCGGCCAACGTTTTCCCGTTGAGGCGGAATTCCCGCACGTGGTACAGCCCTTCCGCCCCCGCCAGCCCCGGCTGCTGCGGATAATGGTACGGTCCGACCAGATAGCCCTGGTAGGTCTGGTAACCATACAAACCCACGAAAAACAACAGAAAGGCGACTTTGAATGCCCATCGGCCGTTGCGCTGCCAGGCTTCCGTCAGCACGGGTTGATACCGGTTGGGAAGCGTGGGCTGCTCCAGCGTAAAAACGGAGAACAAGCGGCGGGCATCGAATGCGAAAAGAAACAGCGCCAGGAAAGTCAGATATAGGCTATAGACGTACTCCCCGCCTTCGTAAGCCAGGTTAGAGACGAATACGTTGCCCAGGAAAGGAATGATGATAAGGGTGCCGATGGTGGCCGTCCGCCGGAAGAGCAGCAAAATGGCCGATCCGATCTCTACCAGTCCCAGGAAGGATTCGTACGAAGGCACGATGCCCAGCGTGAGCGAAAACAGCTTCCACTCCGTAAAATCGCCGTAAGGCGTGTTGAGGTGGCTGAGCGAAGGCAAGGGCGACTGCAAGGGAAAAAACTTCAAAAAGCCGTAGGCCAGCAATCCTACCGCCAGCCGGTAACGCACCACCACCCGCAGCCAGTAATAAAGTGCATTATACTCCCGGCGATTCCGATCCAGCCGCGACCAGACCAGGGTACCCGCCATTGCCAGCAGCGCCACCACGCCCCAGTCGGCGAAAACGGGCTGGTCGCCAAAAAAGCGGGGCGTGTACCGGGAGAGGTTGAATATATCCCGGTAGTGTAGTGCCGTCCAGTCGATGGCGAATGCATCGCGGTAAAACTTCCAGTCCAAAGGCAGGGTTTGCACCAGGAAGTAGATAAAAAAGAACCGAAAAGCCGTCTTTTCCCAGTAGGTCCATTTCAGGTTAAGGTGCCCCTCCGGTTTTTCCCGGCGTTTCACGGCTGGAACCGATACCTTTCCCAGTTTGTCAGTTTCATTTTCAATGGATTTCATTCTATGGATTTGAAAGCAGGTGAACGGATGGTTTAGACACGCGTCGCTTAGCGTACCGTCGGGTACTTCAGAAAAGCAGTTGGTAGCAGCGTAAGCGGGTTTTAAAAGAGATGGATCAGCAACAACAGCAGCCGGAAGCAAAACGTAAAGTGACCACGAAAGTCAACTTCCCGCTGGCAGGTAGCCGCACAGAAGTGTAAGCAGTAGAGATGTTTTTCATGGGATCAAGAATCATGTGTTGTTCTGATTGACGGGGTAAAAGTAAAAGGGAAATTTTAAATAAACAATTCCTATAGGTTTAATAGAGATAAAAAATTAAAATAATATATTTCATAATGGTTTTCCATTATTTACATCGGCTTTTGAACCTAGTCATCGTTGTTATTTAATGACTGTATTCATTTTCACACGAATGCCTTCAACAACAAACCCAGCACGGCTGCAATCCCAATGAGGTAGGGCTCCTGCAACTTTTTCACGTACAGCAAAGACAACCCGGTTCCAATGGCAATGAGCGCCGAAGGGACATCGGTAATTGAACGCATGGCAATCACAATGACAGCTCCCACTAGGGCACCTACTACGGCGGCCGTAATACCGTCCACAAAAGCCCGGATGCTGGCATTTTTTGCAATTTTCTTAAAATAGGGAGCCGGAGCAATGGTAAAAAGGTAACAGGGAAAAAATACCCCAAAAGCCGCCACGGCAGCTCCTGCAAAACCCGCCACCAGAAAGCCGATAAAAGCCACTGTAATGACCACCGGCCCCGGTGTGATCATGGCCACGGCTACGGCATCCAGAAATTGCTGTTCGTTGAGCCAGCCCAGTTCGTGCACCACACCGGTTTGCAGGAAAGGGATGATGGCCAATCCGCTACCGAACACAAAAGCACCGGCTTTGGTAAAGAACCAGCCAATTTGCCAGAGCGTATCGGGTTGGTATTGCCAGAAGCCCGTTCCGGTCAGCAGCACGACTGGCAGGGCGGGACTCTTCCGTTTCAACCACCGGGGCGGGGCCTTAATGACCATATAAGCAAAGCCCAGAACCAAGAAAAGCCCTACTTCTTCCCGCTGGGTAATGGCAGTGGTCAGGACCATCGCCAGGAAAAAGAGCCAGAGCAGCCACCGGCTTTTCATCTCCGGCCAATGGAATTTGCCCACGGATTTGACGGTGAGCTTATAGGAACTGATGGCGATGATGCCGATCACGGCAGAACCGACTCCGTAAAAAACGGCCTGCATCCAGGAAAGCCCCCCGTACGCCTGATACGCCATCCCCAGCAAAACCACCATCACGAACGAAGGCAGCACAAATGCCAGACTGATGAGCGTAGCTCCCCAGATGCCGTAATGCACGTAACCCAGGTAAATGGCCAGTTGAGCCGCCAGAGGACCAGGAGCCAACTGAGCCAACGCCAGGCCTTCCCGGTATTCTTCTTCACTGATCCATTGGCGTTGTTCCACCAGATCGCGGTGCATGTAGCCGACCAGCGCCACCGGACCGCCAAAGCCCAGGGTGCCCAGTTTAAGAAAGTACCGGGCCAGTTCTGACAGCCGGTAGGACGGTGCTTGCATTACAGTTGAGGATTCCATACGTGTTTTTCTTGATGAACATATTTGGCCCAGGCATAAAGGGCATCGTAGATTTTCATTCCCACGGCCAGCTGTTCCTGATCGTTGGGGTAGTGATGGGAAAGGCCGGCCGAAATGGCCCATAACCCTGCCGCTTGAGGAGCCAGCTCAAATCGATCGGTGTCAGCTCCCCGCACAATAATGGCCAACTGGTGCAGGGCCGGATCGCTGAGCTGGTGTTTGCGAAGGATATAGTCGAAGGTGCATTCCGCTCCGTAGTGCGAATATTCAGCACCCGGAATGTCGTAGGGAATCGCCGGCAGCGCCGCTGCCTGGGCAAACACCTGGTCTTTGGGCACGTAGATAAATTCGGCTTCGACATCCACGAAGTTTCTGATCAGCCATGGGCAGGCGATTCTATCTACTTTGGGTCGTTCACGGGTAATCCATTTCATGCTGCGTCAAAAAGTTTCTGCAGGCAAGAATAAGGGCTTATTGGAAGGGAGTATAGAACGAAAATGACCCTTTGGAACGGATTTTACTTTTTGGGCAAATTTTTTCGGTATTCGGCGGGACTCTTCCCGGTATGCTTTTTAAAAATGCGTGAAAAGTGGCTTTGGTCCGAAAAACCAGTCAGATAGGCTATCTCTGCCAGGGAATGCGGCGTATTCTCCAGCAAATCGGAGGCTTTCTCAATCCGGAGTTTGCGGATGTACTCTCCGAAAGAGAGGTTCTGGAAGTACTTGGAAAACTCCCGCGATACGTAAGTCGGATGAATGTCCAGTCCCTGCGCAATCTCTTTCAGGCTCAGGCTCAAATTCGTGTCAATCTGGTCCTGAATAATTTCCTTCAATTCGCTGGCCCAGGCGGGCATTTTCGTGGTCGCACCAGATTTCCCTTTCAAATACGAATTAAAAACCTGTAAAAAGAGCTTTTCCGTGGGGCTTTGGGTGTGTTTCTCCTTCGACAAATGCCGGGCCCAACTGTAGAGCGCATCGTAGATGAGCAGTCCTTTTTCCAACAGCTCTTCGTCGTTGGTAATGTTATAGGCCAGCCCCGCCGATATGGCCCACAAGCCGGCGGCCTGACTGGCGATGGAATGATCGTCGGTATCTGCCCCGCGTACGATGGGTGCCATCAGGTGCAGGGCCGGATCTTTGAGCTGGTATTTTTGCAGGAAATAATCGAAGGTACAGCGGTCTTCGAAATGGGTAAATTCTGCCTCCGGAATATCAAAAGGAGTGGCTTCCAACTCCCGGGCTTGGGTAATCACCTCTTCGTAAGGAACAAAATAGAACTGTGCATGCGGATCAATGAACCGGAGAATCAGCCAGGGGCAGGCAATGCGGTCTATTTTGGGCCTTTCGCGGGTAATCCATTTCATCGCGTTTGTGGTTTAATGAACTGCTGGCGGTCAGCTATGATCTTTCAGCTTCACAAAGCAATTTATAGTGCTTCTGATCACAAATCCAACAAAAGACCAGTATCCTCATTCAATCAGACCGTGGATTTACCTTTTAACTCTCAACCATTCATTTGGAAAAAAGGATTGGAATCATCTGCTTACTGGACATTTTGCGAAAAGGGAAGTAAAGATTCCATCTTTATTCAGCTCCAATGACTGGAATTTAGCCTGACCTAAAGTCGGTCCCCTACGGATGGAATCTTACCGTTCCGCTCTGGCGTACCGGTTCCACTACGGAGGGGACCGATTGATGTCCAGTAAGCAGCGGAATCATGAAAAATAAAGTTTTTCGCTCCGGAGGAGAATCCGGTTTATAGCATGTGATCTCTTCATCCACGAATCAGGCTCCATCGGAGCCGCCTTGACTCCGCAAAGGGGGCTCCGATGGAGTCGGATGGATTGGCAATGTCTCATTGCTATAAACAGGTAGCTCCTCCGGAGCACTATCCTCATTTCCCCGCTGGTGGCAAATGAATGAGGGCAGCTGGTCCAAAAGGACAAAAGAGCTTCTTTCACAATCGTTTGATACAACCACCTTCTGTGACAAGGTCGACGATGCGATCCTCCACGGTAGAGTCTTCAGCCAACAGCCCCTGTAATGAAACAAAAGTAACCTCAGGGTCAGTGGAAAGAATTTGCTAACGTTTGGCGGCTCAGTTCCCTCCGGGCGGGTTCAGGTGCGGCTTTATACACCCCGACCAGTACGGTCAGCAGCTGGTCGATTTCCGCTGCGGTATTGAATTTTCCCAAAGAAAAACGAATGGGTTCCCGATCGGCAGGTATCCCTAACTCCCGTAGCACGTGTGAACCCTGCTGACTTGTACATGCACTGCCTCCGGAAACGGCAATTCCAGCCTCATCCAGAACCGATCGCAGTGAACGGCCACTGGTCAGGCGGGGAAAAGAAACGTGTACCACCGAATATAAACTTCGTTCCGCGGAGGTACTATCTCCGTTGAAGGTCAGGGTGGGAAACTCCTCCCGGAGACGACGAATCAGTTGCTGCTTCATACTGCTGATATGGGTACGATTCTCTTTTCTTTCCCGATGTGCAATTTCCAACGCCTTCGACAGGCCTACGATAGCTGCCACATTTCTGTTCCTGCCCTTAGGTTACGCTCCTGTCCCCCGCCCATCAGCAGGGCTTGGGGTTTGAGCCGACGGTTCACGTAAATCAATCCCACGCCCTTGGGACCGTGAAACTTGTGGGCCGACCCCACCAGATAATCGAGGGGAAGCCGTTGCAGATCATAATCATAGCCACCCATGTTCTGAACCGTATCGGAATGAAAAACCGCTCCGTAGCGGCGACAAAGCTGGGCAATGGTGGCAATGTCATTGAGGTTGCCGATTTCATTGTTACCGTGCATCAGACTCACCAGGGCACCGGGATACTGCCGGAGCAGTTCTACCAGATGCCCCAGACTAAGGTGGCCTTTCTCATCCAGGTTTACGTAGTGCAGTTTGAGTTCGCCCCGTTCTTCGTGGTTGCGAAGGCAATGCAGCACCGCGTGGTGTTCGATGCGGGAGGTAATGACGTGGCGGATATGAAAGGCCCGTATACTGCCCGTCAGGGCCAGGTTATCGGATTCGGTGGCTCCCGAAGTGAAGTAAATCTCGGTCGGCGAAGCGTTGAGTAGCTGGGCAATGGTGCGGCGGGCCGTTTCAACTGCCTGGCGGGCTTGCCGACCCAGCGCGTGGGAAGAGGAAGGGTTACCAAAATGCGTTTTGAAAAAGGGCAGCATCGCGTCCAACACCCGGGGGTCAAGCGCAGTGGTAGCAGCATTGTCTAGGTAGGTGATCATGGGATTGGAAGTCGTTAGGGTGAGTGAGTTATATTTTTCCGTAGCTGAGTATAAATCCGGCTAATAATTGGGAACTGCCTTGATCTGTTGGGTGACGGGCTTTTTTAGCGCAACGCGAAGTTGGCCTCCAGCAGTGGCTCTCCCGGATTCAGAATCGCCTCGCCCGACCAGCCGGCTGCCGGAATCTGCCAAAAGCGGAGCGGGAAGCGATGGTTTTCAGGTTCCTTGCCGAATAGTACTTCTACCCGAATGGGGACCTGGGCCGGCAAGTGGGAAATACGAAAGCGTATCTGGAACTGATCTAAATCGCTGGCCAGTAACGCTGCTCTACCCACCTGGCGGGAGCGCCCCCTGCGTTCATCGAATACAGTGGCTCTCACCTGGATGCGGTTCAAGAGAATCATTCTTCGGAAGTCCTCCTGGTTCAGCCCATCCGGATCTACTCCGCTGATAGCGGCTTCAAAACTGATATTCCAACGATACAGAGCACTCAAATTGACGTTTCCTCTGATTTCGCAAACGTCGCGATCAATGGTATTCAGGTAAGAGTTTTGGGAAATCGACTGGTAACTTTCGGTGAATCCGGCCACCAAATCCGAGTAAGTCAACCACTGATCAGGGTTGATAAGGAGATTTGTGAACATAAAAAGAGATAAAAAGGTGAATAAAAGGACTCCGACCAGCCGGGCGGGCCGACAGCCGTACGCAACAAAGCCACCTCCAGGCGTACTAAACCTGAGAATAGAAAGAGCCGGGTATTTCTTTGAAAGAGGGGTTAGAAACAACAACCTGCCGGCATACACGCAACCAGGGCTGAAGGAGTAAAAAGCGGCTTGACCAATGAATCAGCTGGCCGCTGGGGTCGAATGGAGAAAAGAAATGATTTCATGGTTGGGTTTTTTATATTTCCTAAAATAATTCAGGGCAGGATTTAGCACCTTTTCGGCTAACCGGCCGAAGGTTGCTAGAGGTTCGCAGAGCCTGATCTCTCCCCTCTTCTCTATAAATTCTATCCCGTTTGAATGGGCATATCATTTAGATGCAGCAAATGTATATGGAAAAAAATAATTCCCAAATTAATATCTATTAATTTTATAGGCATAATAGATATTGTAATTTAACTGAGCTGTTTTGGGTACCAAATACCCAGTTCGGACCATTTTTCACAATGAGCGCCCTTGAAATTAAGCTATAAAGAATTACAAGCCCGGTAGTTAGATCCTATCTATATCTGCTTCTCAACCCTCAGCTCGCACCTTTTGAGAAAAATATCTACTACCATGTTTTTGAAATGAATAAATATTCTACATTTGCCTACTAATTCTGTAGGAATTATATATTTAGTAGAGATTAACCCTCTTATTTCAAATCACCCAATCTTAATCCCTTTGAACAATGAATAAAGCTTTAACCATTCTTTTGCCAATCTTCCTGTGGGCAAACGGGGTGATTGCTCAGGTCGACGTAACTGGTACCATCAAAGACCAGGAAGGAACGCCCATTGTGGGTGCCAACGTGACCGTCAGAGGTTCCAATACCTACGCCATTGCCGATGTCAACGGTCAGTTTACGGTCTCGGTGAAGAAAAACCCGCCATTTGTCTTGCGAATCAGTTTCGTGGGATACAAGACCCAGGAAGTGCCAGTGGCTGCCCGGCCCGAGAATCCCTTGGAAATACGGCTGGCCGATGATACCCAGTTGAATGAAGTGGTTGTAACGGCCAGAAGGCGCAGCGAAACCGCCCAGGAAGTGCCCATTCCCATCTCCGTGGTGGGCGGAGCCGTCATCGAAGACGCCGGCGCTTTCAACGTCAACCGCGTGAAGGAGCTGGTTCCGACCGTGCAGTTGTATTCATCCAACCCGCGCAACACGACCCTCAACATCCGCGGCCTGGGTTCGACCTTCGGACTGACCAACGATGGCATTGATCCGGGCGTGGGGTTCTACGTGGATGGTGTTTACTACGCCCGGCCGGCAGCCACCACCCTGGACTTCATCGATATTGAGCAGATTGAGGTGCTGCGTGGTCCGCAGGGAACGCTTTTCGGCAAGAACACCACCGCCGGGGCCTTTAACATCAAAACCCGGGCACCCAGTTTCGATCCGGGTGCCACTTTTGAGGTGAGTTACGGCAACTACGGTTACATCCAGGCCCGCAGTTCGATTACCGGCGGCCTGAGCAAAAAATTTGCCGCACGACTCTCCTTCTCCGGTACCCAGCGCGACGGATTGCTCTACAACGTACGTACCGAGAAACGCGTGAATGACCTAAATAACCTGGGCTTGCGGGGGCAGTTACTCTACGTGCCCAACCCAAACCTGCGGGTGACCCTGGCGGGCGACGCTTCCAGCCAGCGCCCCGATGGGTACGCCCAGGTAGTGGCCGGAGTTGCTCCTACCCTGCGTCCGGCTTACCGCCAGTTTGAACAGATCATTACCGACCTCAATTACCAGTTACCCAGCCGCAATCCCTTCGACCGGCTGATTGACCACGATACGCCCTGGCGGTCGGGCAACGACCTGGGCGGGATATCGCTCAACGTCGACGCCAAAATCGGACCTGGCACCCTGACTTCGACCACGGCCTGGCGGTACTGGTTCTGGGATCCTTCCAACGACCGCGATTTCACTGGTCTGCCGGTACTTTCCCGCTCGGCCGCCACGTCCAAGCACGCCCAATGGACGCAGGAAATCCGTTACGCGGGCGAGGTATCTTCCCGTCTGAGTGGCGTGCTGGGTGTATTCGCCATCGGCCAGGATCTCAAGACCGACCCCGTTCACACCGAGGAGTCGGGAGCGGCGCAGTGGCGGTTTTCACAGAGTTCCACCAGTTCTCTGTGGCAGACCCCCGGACTTTTCGATGGTTACGGCATCCGGACCACTTCGCGGCTGCAGACCTTTGGGGCCGCTGTTTTTGGCCAGTTGGACTGGAGCATCACCGAGCAGTTGCACTTGCTGCCGGGACTGCGCTACAACTATGATCAGAAGAAAGTAGATTTCAATCGCCAGACCTACGGAGGGTTGCCAACCGAAGACCCCGCACTGCTGGCCTTGAAACGGTTGGTATATACCGACCAGGCTTTTGCCACCGACGTCAACGAATCCAACCTATCGGGCCAGCTGACGCTGGCTTACAAACCATCGAGCAGTTTTAATACCTTTGCCACCTTTTCGACCAGTTATAAGCCAGTGGGGGTGAACCTGGGCGGTTTGCCTACGGCCAGTGGGGAAATATTGATTGATCTGGCCCGCATCAAACCCGAGTACGTGACCCACCTGGAACTGGGCGTGAAGACGTCACCCACGCCCAATTCTACGCTGAACCTGGTGTTCCACAATACTGACATCCGGGATTACCAAACCCAGGTGCAGACCGCGGAAGTAGGTGTGAACCGGGGCTACCTGGCCAACGCCGAGCGGGTACGGGTGGTTGGCGTAGAATTGGACGGGAACGTCCGGTTCAATCCGCATTTCTCCCTCTACGGGGCACTGGCTTATACGGACGGCAAATACGTCACCTTCACCAACGCACCGGTTCCCTTGGAAGAAACGGGCGGGACGTCGGCCTTCAAAGACATTTCGGGCGGGGCCCTGCCGGGCATTTCCAAATGGGCGGGTTCCTTTGGCGGAGAGCTGGCATCGGATCAGCGAAATCTTTTCGGCTCTTTTGGCAAGTATTTCCTGGCACTGGATCTGTACTACCGTTCATCGTTTTCTTCGAGCGCTTCGCCCTCTCAGTACCTGAACATTGAGGGCTACGCCTTGCTCAACGGACGGATCGGATTCCGGGCTTCCGAAGGCGTTTCCATCTTATTATGGTCACGCAACCTGCTTAATCAGAATTACTTTGAACAACTCCTGCCGGCCGCCGGCAACGCCGGTCATTACGCCGGGGTGTTGGGTGATCCCCGAACGTTCGGCATTACTTTGCGGTATACCCTTTAAATCAGCCAGCGGTAAAGAGCCAGGCCAGAATACTCCGGATTGGCTCTTTACCCATTTTTTTGGGCAATAGTATGGGATGTACACAAAAAATGAAGGGAGAAAATATAGAGATTGCTTTGGGACTTCAATCTTCTCTTTCTAAGTGGCAAGCAGGTATAGAATAACCTGCGCACTTACCTTAATCATTATGAAATCCGCTGTCATTCGCTTCTGCTTCCAAAAACAGTGGAACTTATGCCCTCAAAGTAAAATTTTATACACCCGTTTTCATTTCGGTGGGTCGCCCGTACGAAATGACTGGATGGATAGAAAAATCAACTAACATTCCTTACATAGCACTAGCCAATCCCCTTACGGCTGTAACGGGTTGCAAGAATTACATTCCCGGGTTCGATCTTTTACTAGACAACCTGGGTCCACTCAGTCTCCTGCCTGACGATATCCCATAACGAAGTCCGATCCAGCATGCGGTCAGTGGTTTGGCAGAAACTGACCATCAGGGGGCGGATGGTACATCGATGGGGCATCACACAATCCGAACAAGGTTTGCCGTCCCGGCTGCTGGCACAGGTGGTGAGCGCCAATCGCCCATCCATAAGTCGGATGATCTCCCCGACGGAAATGCTTTCCGGGTTTCTGAACAAAGCATAGCCTCCTCCTTTCCCCCGTTTGCTGATCAGATAGCCTTCCAATCTCAATTCCCTCAGAATGGATTCCAGAAATTTATGGGGAATGTTTTCCTGCCGGGCAATTTCGGCAATGCCTACGGAAGGGCGATGAATTTCTCTACAGAGCACCGTAAGGGCTTTCAGTGCGTATTTAGCTTTTTTGGAGAGCATAGGAAGCGGTTGAATCAGGTTCCAGGTATTGCAACAGACGTCTTTGGTATCGCATCAGTAATCTGGCGGAAACCAACTTTTTGTGCGTACATCCGTACAAAACTAAAGAAAAATTAATCTCTACAAACTCTATAGAATAAAAAGATTATCTTTTTACCTTTGTACTGTTTCCCGTTTCAAAAGGATACTGAAACAAGGAAATGTAAACTTAAACGCTATGCCTACCGCTATCCATTATTCGTGCGGATTTACGCCACGTCTGTTCATCCATCCGAAGCAGACCCTCCGAACTGCCTTCTCCGGGGGTTGCTGTTGTTGTGGTTGCCTCCCATCCCCATAGTTTAGTATCCATTTCAGTCCATTGAGTGCTGCGTTACTTTGAAAAGGCATCCCAGCCCTCCCCCCCATATATACTCATATGAAAAAGATATCCATTCCCCTTTTATATCTGACATTGTTGACTCTTGCAACGCTTTTCAGTGCTTCCCTTCGCCAGGGACCCTTCCCGAAGGAAGGGAATTGGAGTGCGCATTTGCGGACCGGAGAGCAGGAAGTAGCCTTGAACCTGGAGGTGAGAGGAACGCATGCCAACAACGCCCGGGTATTTCTAATTACCGGTGACGAACGACTGGAATTGCAGCACTTTTCAACGAAGGAAGATTCGTTGATTATAGAAGTTCCCTCCTATCAGGCGTACATCCAGGTGAAGGTTGAAAAAGAACGACTGAGAGGCTTTTATCGGGTACGCCAGGGCGACCCAACCGCCCTGGCCTTCCCCTTCCGGGCCATTCACGGCCAAAAGAACGATACCACCCAGGCCCTGGCTCAACTGACTAACGGGTACGCCCTAAGTCAATCGACTGCCCTACGGTAAAAAGCAGATAGGCAACCGGCTGGTTTCAATCTGTAACCACAACAATCTAAATTGACGGGCAAAATCAATTTATACTATTTTCACAATTGCGCATCACAAAGCTGATCACTGAATACTGATCGCTGCTTGGCAACAATGAACGTGTTGAAAAGTGTAATGCAAAACAGGTAGCCTCAATGAGACTACCTGTTTTTTTTGATGGCAGCGCAGCCATATCCGGGTGAGAAGAGCAGGGAATGTAATTTTCCTAATTCGGCTGATTGAAATCAAAAAAGAGGGTACCCTGGAATAAGGGAGTTTGGGTATCGATTCGGTTGGGCTGCCCCTGGGGACCGCTTGATTCGGCCGTACTGAACTTGGTACCAATCGCGGAAATACCGTGCAGAAAGGAAAGGTTTCCGGATGGAAAAGGAGGTGACGTGTTTTCGTTCTGGGCACCTTTGGGTTTTTCCGGTGTATACAGACGCAGAAACAGCCCATCCGTTCCGCTCATAATCCGGAAAGGCAGTTCTTCGTTCTGCATGAGCACCCACTGAAAATCGGCGTGGTAGCCTTTAAATTCCGGGTAGGTCCAGGATTCGCCGGTAACGGTATTGTTGTACGTTTTCTCCCAAACGCCCAATTGGGGTCCCTGTAGCCGGTTTTTCCATACCCGGTACGGACCACGCCCCAGAAACCGGGCACCTTTCACCTTGTTTTCCGGATAGTCGAAACTGATGCCCAGGTAAGGGTAGCTGCCCGTATCGGGCCGGTAGGCGTAATCGAGCCGGAGCAGGCCGTTGCCCTGCATGCGCCAGGTCACCTTTTTCAGGTCTCCGGTGTAAACGGCCTCTACCACGTAATCGTTTCCTTCCCGCCGGTGGCGGAATTGTTGGAACGTTGCCTTTCCGGAAGCCAAAACGGGGCCGTTGCCAAAAGAAATGCCCGCGGAGCCGCTGGTAACCCCCTGCAACAAACCCGTCTTTTTATCGAATCGAACCGTGACGTCACCGGCCGACAAGACCAGGCTTTCTTTTTCTTCCTTGCCCGATGCTTTCCCGATTCCCTTATTCACCAACGTTTCAGCTAAAGCCGCCGCCGACCGGATGGGCCAGGTCCAGGTAAACACTTCCTGACCGTGCGGATCGGTGGCAGTGAGGGAAAGCGCCTGGTACGATTGCCAGTTTTCCGGCAACGGGATCAAAACCGTTCCTCTAGCCCCTGGTTTTACATCGGGAGCCGCCACCGTACCGGATTTTACTTCGGGCTGGCTGGAGTTTGCATCGTAGGGGCCGGGGAATTGCATGAGCTTCCAGGTAAACCGGCACTGATTCAGGTTGGTATAATGGTAGCGGTTTTCCAGGCTGAGGCTGCCTTTGAACGAAGTATCCAGCACGGGCGCTTCCGCCACAACCGGCGACCAGACTTCCCGAATGGTGTAAAAGCTGCCCTCCTTTTCGCGGTAGGGTCCCATGATGCCATCGGGTGCCAGGTTGCCCATGCCATCCAGTTCGTTATTTCGATCCGTACGCACTACGCACTCATCCCCGAACACCCACAGAAACCCACCGGCCGACTTCGGATTCTGGATGGCCAGCTTCCAGAAATCGTCCAGTCCAGCCCCGGCCCCACCGTCGTAAAGGCCATGCAGGAATTCAGTCGGGAAGAACACCTCCGGACCATGGAACAACGTTTTTTTGTCCGGACAGCAGTCGTAAGGCCGGTAGTGCTGGGTGTCGGTGCCGCGGAATATGTTCCATGGGTGAATTACAATTCGTTTCTGCGGATCGTACAGGGCGTAGTCGTCGACGACCGCGTGGTTGTTGCCACCTTCGTTGCCATTGTCCCAGATCACGATGCTGGGATGGTTCACGTCGCGCACGATCAACTCTTTCACCAGCCGGCGGGCAACCGTGGTATCGTAGGCTTTCTGCCAGCCGGTCAGTTCGTCGAGCACAAACAGGCCCAGCGAATCACACACGTCCAGGAAGTGCTGATCGGGCGGATAGTGCGACATGCGGACGGCATTCATATTCATTTCCTTCAGCAGTTTCACGTCCAACACACTGAGTTCCTTGCTCAGCGTACGGCCGGAAGTAGGCCAGAAGCTGTGGCGATTGGCCCCCTTGAACCGGATTTTCGCCCCGTTTACGTAAAAACCATCGCCTTTGCGTAGCTCCACCGTTCGGAAGCCGAAGCGGGTATCAGTCGAATGGATGACCTGCGTTTTCTTTTTCAACCGGTATTCCACCCGGTACAGATTCGGAAATTCGGACGACCACAGTTGGGGATTGGTTACGCTGGTCTGCACGATCGTGGGATTGGCTGCAACCGGGGCAGAAAAGGGACTTCCCACTTTTTCACCCGAAAGTGTGGTAATCTGCGCTTCCACTTCATAGCCTTTTCCCACGTTGTTCAGATATACTTCCGCCCGAAAGGAGCCGTCGGCACGGGCATCGAGGGCGGTTCGTTCAATGAATTGCTGCGGGTAAGCTTCCAGATAGACCGGCCGGTAAATGCCGCCGAAGATCCAGAAGTCGGCGTACCGCTCCGCCCGGTTGATGGATTCGTTGGCCGAATTTTTACTCACTTTTACTTCCAGCCGGTTTTCCATGCCCTGCTGAATGAGTTGCGTAATGTCGTAACGAAACTGGTAAAAGCCGCCCTGGTGGACGGGTCCGGCCAGTTGACCATTCACCTTGACTTCGGTGTCGGTCATGGCACCTTCAAATACCAGGAAGATCTTTTTGTTCTTCCAGTCGGCGGGCACCCCAAACGTATGCTTGTAGAGTCCTTCTTCGCTGGGCTGCTTGCCCCAGTTCTCCCCGCCGTAGCTGTAGGTACCAAAACCCTGCAGTTCCCAACAAGAAGGAACCGGAATCTGCGTCCACTTCCCACTGTTCCGTCCGCCGGTACAGAAAAAATCCCAGGCTACGGTGTGGTCCTTGTCCGTACCGGAAAGGTATTGCACCTGGGTACTTTGGGCGTAAGACAGGTGAACAAAACCCGTGAGCCATACCAGCAGGGCCAACTTGTACAATCGCATCATAGATATTTTAGGTGGTTTGAATGAAGTAAGTAGTGAACAGTAATTAGCTGTTGGTGGGGCCGCCCAGGTGGGGCTGCCCAGGCTATTAGCTTTTATTGAAGGCACTTATGCAAAAAATAGTTTAAAGAATAAGGCGGCCCGATGTACCGCTGATGGTCAGGCTGTCTACTGCCATCCCAAACCGATTTTGACCATCAACTGCCTTGAATCGGACAGGCTTTTCATTCCACCGCGCATACTAAAGCAGATTAAGCAGAAGGAAAAGAGTTGGATGAATTATATTTCTGCAATCGTTGCCGGTATCGATTGCACGAAGGATTTTACCTGAATGACCGCATCAATCGGAGCTTAGCTAGAACGCTTAATAAAGATTATTGAGAGAATTCAATCAGCTGAGTCTTATTGAAATAGATGAGAGTTACATTACCAAGGGGATCGGCGTCTGCTTTTCCCATCACACCCTGCAATTGCTTTTCGGCTGTAAACATTGGAGGGGGATTTTGTGTACGGCATCAGGCTATTGTGTGGCACCGGCAACGGAAGTGACACCGGTTATCTCAAGCACTACTCATTTAAAAGATTCCCCACGTCGAATCCCATTTTTTCAAAAAAGGCTTTTAAGGCCTTCCACTTGGCCTTGTACATCACTAAATCATCATTGGTAAGGCTACCGCGTATCTCATAGATGCCACAATTAAGTAACAGGACAAAAATAAATATAACAAGCGTTAGCTAAAGCTGACTGTGTATAGTTGTCCAACTTGAGCCCAAATTTCAGTTAACGTTTTTTTGAGTACCGGTAAAGAAGTGTAGTGTTGAGGT
>Ga0209902_100586_pt1 | contig 34513 bp, 30 predicted proteins | sample FECB27metaG_FD_188304 | JGI IMG/M metagenome (GOLD analysis project Ga0209902, IMG submission 188304) | Cyanobacterial communities from the Joint Genome Institute, California, USA - FECB-27 (SPAdes) (version 2) | ecosystem: Environmental > Aquatic > Thermal springs > Hot (42-90C) > Microbial mats...
GGCGCACGGCCTCTTCGACGGCGATCTCGTCGAAGGGGTTCATGCTCATCTTGACGTTGGCGATGTCCACGCCCGTGCCGTCGCTCTTGACGCGCACCTTCACGTTGTAGTCGACGACCCGTTTGACGGGCACGAGAATCTTCATGGCTGGTCCTTCAATGAAAACGGAGGGGGTTCACTCGAGCTTCGCGCCCGACTGCTTGATGAGGCGCTCCCAGATCGGCCGCTCGGCCTTCCAGGCGGCAGCGAAGAGTTCGGGCGAGCTGTCCTTGAGCTCGAAGCCCATGGCCGCGATGCGCTCGCGCACGTCGGGCTGCTGCGAGGCCTTGCGCACTTCCTCGGCGATGCGGTCCACGATGGGCTTGGGCGTCTTGGCGGGCACGGCGAAGGCGAGCCAGCCGGTCACGCGGTAGGCCTCGTCCTTCAGGCCCTGCTCGGCCATCGTCGGCACGGTGGGCAGCGCGGCCATGCGGCGCTCGCCGCTCACGCCGATGGCCCGCACCTTGCCCGCGTCGATGTGCGGCTTGGCGACCAGCGCGCTCGCATAGGCCATCTGGATCTGGCCGCCGATCAGGTCCTGCATCATCGGCGCCTCGCCCTTGTAGGCGACGTGGTTCATGTCGGCCTGCTGCGTGAGGCTCATGTGCGCGCCCGCCAGGTGCGGATAGGCGCCCACGCCGTAGGAGCCATAGGCGACCTTGCCCTTGTTCGCGGCCACGTACTTCAGCAGTTCGGGCGCGGTCTTGGCCGGCACGCTCGGATGCACCACCAGCACCAGCGGCCCCATCGCCACCTGGTAGACCAGCGTGAGGTCGCGCTGCGTGTCGTAGGGCAGCTTCTCGTAGAGGAACTCGTTGGTCAGCAGCGAATTGCTCAGCGAGAAGACGATGGTGTAGCCATCGGGCGCTGCCTTGGCGACCATGTCGGTGCCGATGATGCCGGCCGCGCCGGGCTTGTTGTCGATCACCACGGGCTGGCCGAGGCCGGCCGCCATCTTCTGGCCCAGCACGCGCGCGAGCACGTCGGTGGCGCCGCCGGCCTGGAAGGGCACGACCATGCGGATCGGCTTGTTCGGATAGGGCGCCTGGGCCTGGGCCGGCGCATGGGCCAGCGCGAGCAGCGCGGCGGCGGTTGCGGTGGTGGCGCGCAGCAGCGCGCGACGGGTCGGGTGTCGGGTGATGGTCATGGTGTCCCTGATGGTTCTTGGGGTCGGAGAAACGAAAGGCGGCGGGCCGTGCGCTGCGGCCCGCCGTGCGGCGGCTTCAGGCCGTCGCGACGCGGGTCTTGAAAGGCAGTGGCTCGAGCGCCTGCTGCAGCCGCTCGGCGAGCGCCGCGGACTGCGCGCCGGCGGCGGCGGGGTCGATCGTCACGCGCACCAGGCTCTCGCCCTCGTGCGTCACGCTCGGGCGCGCGGCCTCGGGCAGGCCGAGTTCGGCGCACAGCTCGGCCACGGTGGCGGCCACCACGCGGCTCGCGGCCATGGCGCGCAGCTCGGGCTTGTAGATCTTGCCGACGTTGGTCATCGGCAGCGCATCGACCAGCGCCACCCACTTGGGCTTGGCCGGTGCCTCGTCGACGCGCGCGGCGGTGAAGGCCAGCAGCTCGTCCTCGGTGGCCGCGCCGCCGGGCACCAGCGTCGCGAACACCACGGGCAGTTCGCCCGCGTAGGCATCGGGCGCGCCGACCGCGGCGCAGACCTGCACCGCGGGATGAGCGCTGAGTGCGTCCTCGATCACCTTGGGATCGATGTTGTGGCCGCTGCGGATGATCAGGTCCTTCGAGCGGCCCGTGAGGTTGAGCCGCTCCTCGCTGTCGATCCAGCCGAGGTCGCCGGTCGCGAGCCAGCCGTCGGCCGTGAAGGCCTTGGCGTTGTCGGCCGGATCGACGAAGCCCGAGAACACGTTGGGCGACTTGAACAGCACCATGCCGGTCTCGCCGCGCGGCACCTCGCGATCGCTCGCGTTGCCGTGCTCGTCGAGCGCCACCACGCGCATCTGCATGTAGGGCAGGCGAAAGCCGACGCAGCCCGCGGGACCGTCGACGCCGGGCGGCGTGATGGTCGAGATGCCGGCCATCTCGGTCATGCCCAGGCTCTCGTGCACGTGCAGGCCGAACAGGCGCTCGAAGCGCGCGGCGAGTTCGGGCGAGAGCACGGCCGCGCCGGTGCGGCAGTAGGTGATCGAGGAGATGTCGGCGCCGTCCAGCGGCACGTTGGCCAGCGCGGCCAGCACCGTGGGCACTGCCGACAGCGAGGTCGGGCGGTACTTCGCGACCAGCTTCCAGTAGTTGGCCAGCACCTGCTTGTTGCGCAGCAGCGAGGGCGTGGGAATCACCACCTCCACGCCGGCCGAGAGCGAGGCCAGCGAGGCCGGCAGCACGCCCGCGACGTGGAACAGCGGATAGCCGTTGATCGAGATGCCGTGCTCGTTCATGCCCGCGACCTGCACGCTGGCCCAGGCGGTGAACACCTGCGCGCCGTGGCTGTGGCGCGCGAGCTTGGGCGCGCCGGTGGTGCCGCCGGTGTGGAAGTAGGCGGCGATGTCGTTCGAAGCGATGTCGCGGCCACTCACGAGGCGGTCATCGGGTTGTGCCGCGCGCAGTGCCTCGAAGTCGGCCACGCCCTCGGGCAGCGCGCCCGCCGCGCCCGGTGCCTCGTCGTGCGGCGCCACGCGCAGCAGGGTGGTCAGGCCCGGCACCTGGCCGCGCAGCCGCAGCGCCTTCGACCACATGCCCGACTCGGCATCCGAGCCGTAGGCGATCAGCACCTTGGCGCGGGCCGCGGTCATCAGCGCGACCAGCTTCTCGTCGGTGAGCAGCGGATTGAGCGGCTGCACGATGCCGGCCGCCTCGCCGCCCCAGAGCGCGAGGTGGTATTCGAGGCAGCCGGGCAGCAGCACCGCCACCGCGTCGTTCGGGCCCACGCCCAGGCCATGCAGCAGGTTCGCGGTCTGGTGGATGCGCGCGAGCAGCTCGGCGTACGACCAGCGGATCGGCGCGTCGTCCGGGTTGCCGGTGCGCAGGAAGGTCAGCGCGGTCTTGTCGCCGAAGGCATGGCCCGCGTTGCGGAAGATCTCGTAGGTGCTGCGCACCGTGAGCGCGTGCGCGAGCGGGGTCTGCTCGAGCGCCTGGATGTCGGCGAGGCTGCGCACGGGGCGCGCGGGCCGGAACGGCGCGCCCACGGGCGTCGCGTAGTCGTTGTCGTGCCGGTCGTTCCTGTCGGTCATGGCCTGTCTCCTTGTTCCCTTGAAATCGTCGCCGTGTCGGCCCGGCTGTTTTACTGGTTCGTGATGTGGTTGTCGCGGATGACCTTGCCCCAGCGCTCGAAGTCCTGGCGCATGCGCTCGGCGGTCTGGTCGGCGCTGCGGTAAGCCGCGAACGAGCCCACGCCCTGCAGCTTCTCCTGCACTTCCTTGTCGGCCAGCGCCTTTTTGAGTTCGGTGCTCATGCGCTCGACCACGTCCTTGGGCGTGCCGGCCGGTGCCAGCAGGCCGCCCCACGAGGTGGCGTCGAAGCCCGGGAAGCCCTGCTCGGCCACCGTCTTCACGTCGGGCAAGAGGCTCACGCGCTGGCCCGAGCCGACCGCGATGGCGCGCAGCTTGCCCGCGCGGATGTGCGGGATCACGGCCACCAGGTCCGAGAACATCGCAGGCACCTGGCCGCCGATCAGGTCGGTCACGGCCGGCGCGCTGCCGCGGTAGGGCACGTGCTGCATCTCGAACTTGCCGATGTTCTTGAGCTGCTCGGTCGTCAGGTGGCCGAAGCTGCCGGCGCCCGCGGTCGTGTAGTTGAGCTTGCCGTTCTCGGCCTTGGCCTTGGCGATCAGGCCCTGCAGGCCGGTCACCTCGGGCAGCGCCTTGGGATTGACCACCAGCACGATCGGCAGGTCGTAGACGCTGCCCACGGGCGTGAAGTTCTTGAAGATGTCGTAGCCGGTCGGGCCGTAGAGGTGCGAGGCCAGCAGCGTGGGCGTGGCCAGCATCACGAAGGTGTAGCCGTCGGCCGGCGCGCGCGCCGCGGCGGCCGCGCCCACGGTGCCCGAGGCGCCGCTGCGGTTGTCGATCACGATGTTCTGGCCGAGCGCGGCCGACATCTTCTGCGCCACGATGCGCGAGGCCACGTCGGTGGGGCCGCCGGGCGGGAAGGGCACGATCAGCGTGATCGGCTTGGCCGGCCAGGCCTGCGCGAAGGCGGCACCGGCGGCGAGGGGAAGGGCGAGCGCGAGGAGTGCACGGCGAAGAGGACTGCGGAGGGTACGGAGAGAGAGGGAGGCCATGACTTCTGCTTCAGGGGAACAAATTGGCGCCGTCAGACGACGCCGCTGCTTTTCAGCGCTGCCAGCTTTTCATCCGACAGGCCGAGCAAGGACTGGAGCACGTCGTGCGTGCCTTCGCCCAGGGTGGGCGGCGCGCTGCGCACCGGCAGGCGCTCGCCATCGAAACGGTAAGGGGGCGCGAGCACGTCGACCGTGCCCGCGACCGGATGCGGCTGGCGCGTGACCAGGCCGGCGTCGGTGGCGCGCTTCGATTGCAGCGCTTCGAGCAGGCCCAGCACCTCGCCGCAGGGAATGCCGGCGGCACTCAGCTTTTCGAGCAGCGCGGCGCGCGGACGCTTCGCGAGTTCGGCATGCAGTTGCGGCAGCAGCACCGCGCGGTTGGCCGAACGCAGGATGTTGGTCTTGAAGCGCTCGTCGGCCGCGAGGTCGGGCCGCTCGATCACCTCGGTGCAGAAGCGCGCGAACTGCGCGTTGTTGCCCACGGTGATGACCAGCGGGCCGTCGGCCGCGTCGAACACGCCGTAGGGCACGATCGAGGGATGCGAGTTGCCGTAGCGCGGCGGGTCCTCGCCCAGCAGCAGCGCCTCGAGGCCGTAGTAGGCGGTGATCATCAGGCCGCAGTCGAACAGCGCCATCTCGACGTGCCGGCCCTTGCCGGTCTTCTCGCGCTGGTAGAGCGCGGCGAGGATGGCCTGCGCCGAGTACATGCCGGTGAACAGGTCGACGGCGGCCACGCCGAACTTCAGCGGCGGCTGGTTGGCCTCGCCGTTGAGCGCCATCAGGCCGGCTTCGCCTTGAACGACGAGGTCGTAGCCGGGGCGCGCGGCCTCGGGGCCGGTGCGGTCGTAGCCCGAGATCGAGCAGTAGATGAGACCGGGATGCTCCTTGCTCAGTTGCTCGTAGCCCAGGCCCAGCTTGTCGATGCCGCCGAACTTGAAGTTCTGGATCAGCACGTCGCACTGCTTCGCGAGATCGCGCGCGAGTTGCTGGCCCTCGGGCGTCTGCAGGTCGAGCGTGACCGAGCGCTTGTTGCGGTTGACGCTGTTGAAGTAGGCGGTCTCGGTCTGGCCGACGCGCAGACCCCAGTCGCGCGTGTCGTCGCCGCGGCCCGGGTGCTCGACCTTGATGACCTCGGCGCCCATGTCGGCCAGCACCATGCCGCACCAGGGGCCCGCGAGGATGCGGGACAGGTCGAGGACGCGCACGCCGGCGAGCGGCAGCGAGGAATTCAGCGAGGGCATGGTGGCTCCGGAAAGACGTGAGACCTCGGCGCGGGTGCGCGCGAGGCCGGGGGAGAGGCTGTGACGGTGGCGGGCGGCGTCAGGACTTGTCCTGCCGCCGCAGCGCGGCGAAGTCGGCCTTGCGCTTGCCGAGGAAGGCACCGATGCCTTCGGCGGCCTCGGCATCGGCCTGCGACTCGACCATGTAGACGGCCTCGGCCTCGAGTTGTTCCTCGAGCGTGGCGCGATGCGCCTGGCGGCACAGCGACTTGATGCGCGCGCTCGCACGCTGCGGGCCGTTCGCGACCTTGGCCGCGAGCGCGATCGCCTCGGCCAGTGCCGCGCCCTTGTCGGTCAGGCGGTTGACCGCGCCCAGCGCATGCAGGCGCTCGGCCGGCAGGCGGTCGCCGGTCAGGCACAGCTCGGTCAGCAGCTGGCGCGAGACGAACTCGGCCAGGAAGGCGGTGGCGCCGCCATCGGGCGTGAGGCCGACCTTGACGTAGGCCACGGTGTAGAAGGCATCGCGTGCCGACACGAGCATGTCGCAGGCCAGCGCCATCGACAGGCCCGCGCCCGCGGCGCCGCCCTCGACGGCCGCGATCACGGGCTTGCCGCAGTCGCGCAGCGCGCGGATCAGGTTGTGCAGGCCCTCGAGCTTCTCGCGGCGTTCCGACGCGGGCAGCTCGCGGCGCTTGGCCAGCAGGTTGAGGTCGCCGCCCGAGCAGAAGAAATCGCCGGCGCCGGTGAAGACGATGGCGCCGACCTCGGGGTCGTCCTGCGCATCGGCCAGCGCGACCGCGAGCTCGGCATACAGCGTGGGCGTGATCGCGTTGCGCGCGCCGGGGTTGCTGTTGGTGAGGATGCGCACGGCACCCTCCTGCGAGATCAGCACGGTCTTGTCGTTGCTCATGCCGCCACCTCCTTGCCGAGCGAGATGTAGCGCTGCAGATGATGGTCCTCGTCGCCGAGCTGGTGGTCGATCATCACGAGGCGCTTGGCGTAGTGGGGCAGCGGCAGTTCCCAGGTCATGCCGATGCCGCCGTGCATCTGGATGCTTTCTTCCGCCACCAGCGCGCCGATGCGGCCGATGCTGAACTTGGCGGCCGACAGCGCGCGCTCGCGCGCGAGGCGGTCGCTGCCGTCGATGGCGGCCGCGGCATTGATGACCGCCGAGCGCGCCTGCTCGATCTCGAGCAGCAGGTCGGCCATGCGGTGCTGCAGCGCCTGGAAGCTGCCGATCAGCGTGCCGAACTGCTTGCGCGTGCGCAGGTAGTCGAGCGTGGCGGTCTTGGCCGCTTCCATCGCGCCCACGGCCTCGGCGCACAGCGCGAGCACGCCGCGGCCGATGGCGCGCTCGAGCGTCGCGGCGCCCTGGCCCTCGGCGCCCAGCAGTGCGTCGGCGGGCAGCTTCAGGCCGTCGAACGAGAGTTCGGCGACACGGCCGCCGTCGATCGACGGGCAGCCGCGCACGGTGAGGCCGGCGGTCTTGGCGGGCACGAGGAACAGCGAGATGCCGGCTTCGTCGTGCACCTTGCCCGAGGTGCGGGCCGAGACCAGGAACAGGTCGGCCTGCTCGCCCTGCGGCACCACGGCCTTGGCGCCGTTGAGCACCCAGCCGTCGCCGCTGCGCTCGGCCTTCGTCTGCACGCGCGTGCGTTCGTAATGCGTGTCGGCCTCGTCGTGCGCGAAGGCCGCGACGGTCACGCCGTTGATGATGTCGCCGAGCTTTTGCTTCTGCGCATCCGTGCCGGCAGCGCCGAGCGCCTCGCCGACCATCACCGCGCCCAGCAGCGGCTCGACCACGAGGCCGCGGCCCAGGGCCTCGAAGACCACGGCGATGTCGAAGCCGCCGCCGCCGAAGCCGCCATCGGCCTCGCTGAACAGCGCGCCGATCACGCCGAGTTCGGCGAACTGCTGGAAGATCTCCTTGCTGAAGCCGTGTTCCGACTTCGCGATGCGGTCGCGCGCATCGAAGGCGTACTGCTCGCTGATGAAGCGGTTCAGGCTGTCGGCGAGCATGCGCCGGTCTTCGCTGTGTTCGAAGTTCATTGCATCTCTCCTTTACAGGCCCAGGATCATCTTGGAGATGATGTTCTTCTGGATCTCGTTCGAGCCGCCGAAGATCGACAGCTTGCGGTTGTTGAAGTAGCGCGAGGCGGCGGCCGAGGCGTAGGCCGGGCCGAAGGTCTCGCCGGTGAAGCCGTCCTTCAGCGCCTCGGCGATGAAGGGGCGGCCATGCACGCCCATCGCGCGGCGCGCCAGCGACGAGATCTCCTGGCGGATCTCGGTGCCGCGGATCTTGAGCATCGAGCTCTCGGCGCCCGGCACGCCGCCGCCGGCCACCGCTGCGATCACGCGCAGGTTGGTGGTCTTCATGTTCTCGAGGTCGATCTCCACGCGTGCCAGGCGCGCCGCGAAGGCCGGGTCTTCCGACAGCGGCTTGCCGTTCTTGGTCTGCGTGGCGGCAATGCCCTTGAGCTGCTCGAGCGCGGCCACCGAGAAGCCCACGCCCGCGATGTTGGTGCGCTCGTAGGTCAGCAGGTACTTGGCGCAGGTCCAGCCCTTGTTCTCCTCGCCCACGAGGTTCTCGGCCGGCACGCGCACGTCGGAGAAGAACACCTCGTTGACCTCATGCTCGCCGTCGAGCGTGATGATCGGGCGCACTTCGACGCCCGGCGATGTCATGTCGATCAGCAGGAAGCTGATGCCCTCCTGCTTCTTCGCCTCGCGGTTGGTGCGCACCAGGCAGAAGATCATGTTGGCGTGCTGGCCCAGCGTGGTCCAGGTCTTCTGGCCGTTCACGATGTAGTGGTCGCCCTGGGCGTCGATGCCGCGCACGGCCGAGGTCTTCACGGCCGCGAGGTCGGAGCCCGCGCCGGGTTCCGAATAGCCCTGGCACCACCAGTCGGCGCCGTTGAGGATGCGCGGCAGCCAGTGGCGCTTCTGCGCCTCGTTGCCGTACTTGATCAGCACCGGCCCGAGCATGTTCACGCCGAAGGGCACGATGCGCGGCGCGAAGGCCAGGGCGCACTCGTTCTCGAAGATGAACTTCTCCACCGCCGTCCAGCCCGGGCCGCCGTACTGCTCGGGCCAGTGGTTGGCGAGCCAGCCGCGCGCATCGAGGATGGCATGCCATTCCTCCATGTCGGCCTTCTCGAGGATCTTGCCGCCGCGCACCTTGTCCGACAGCCGCGCGGGCAGCTTGTCGGCCAGGAAGGCACGCACCTCGCCGCGGAAGGCTTCTTCTTCGGGGGTGAAGTTCAGGTCCATCGCGCGCTCCTCAATAGATTTCGAACAGGCCCGCGGCGCCCATGCCGCCGGCGATGCACATCGTGACCACGGCGTACTTGGCGCCGCGGCGCTTGCCTTCGATCAGCACATGGCCCGCGAGGCGCGCGCCGGTCATGCCGAAGGGGTGGCCGATCGAGATCGCGCCGCCGTTGACGTTGAGGCGTTCCGAGGGAATGCCCAGCCGGTCCTGGCAGTAGATCGACTGCGAGGCGAAGGCTTCGTTGAGTTCCCACAGGCCGATGTCCTCGACCTTGAGGCCGTGGCGCGCGAGCAGCTTGGGCACGGCGAACACCGGGCCGATGCCCATCTCGTCGGGCTCGCAGCCCGCGACCGCGAGGCCGCGGAAGGCGCCCAGGGGCTTGATGTTGGCGCGTTCGGCGTCCTTCGCTTCCATCAGCACGCAGGCCGAGGCGCCATCGGAGAGCTGCGAGGCATTGCCCGCGGTGATGAACTTGTCGTCGCCCATCACGGGCTTGAGCTTGGCCAGCGCGTCGTAGGTGGTGCCGCGGCGGTTGCAGTTGTCCTCGGTGGCCGTGACCTCGCGGTGCGTGACCTCCTTGGTCTCCTTGTCGGTCACCGCCATGGTGGTGGTGCAGGCGACGATCTCGTCCTTGTAGCGGCCGGCGAGCTGCGCTTCTTCGGTGCGGCGCTGGCTCTCGGCCGAGAAGCGGTCCTGCGCCTCGCGGCTGATGCCGTAGCGCTGGGCCACGATGTCGGCGGTCTCGATCATGGCCATGTAGAGCGCGGGCTTGTGCTCGACGATCCACGGGTCCATGCCGTTGTCGCCGCTGTCGGTGGCGCTGCGGCTGCGGATCTGCGAGATGCTTTCCACGCCGCCCGCGATCATGGCCGGCGCGCCGTCCACCACGATGCGGCCCGCGGCCATCGCGATCGCCTGCAGGCCCGAGGCGCAGAAGCGGTTGACGGTGGTGCCGGCGATCGAGATCGGCAGGCCCGCGCGCACGATGGCCTGGCGCGCGATGTTGCGGCCGGTGGTGCCCTCGGGATAGCCGCAGCCGAGGATGGCGTCCTCGATCAGCGCCGGGTCGAGGCCCGAGCGCTCGACCGCGGCCTTGACCGCGAACGCCGCCAGCGTGGGGCCGGGGGTGATGTTGAATTCGCCGCGGTGCGCCTTGGTGAGCGGGGTGCGGGCGGTGGAAACGATGACGGCTTCACGCATGGGGATGTCTCCTGAAGGCTGGCTCTGTGATTACTCGGATTGGTTGAGGCTCGCGAAGTCGGCGCCGCGCTCGACCAGCTGCACCAGCAGCGGCGACGGCTTCCAGAAGATCGGGTCTTCCTTCGCGAACTCCTGGATGTCGGCCAGCACCTTGGGCAGGCCCACCATGTCGGCGTACTTCATCGGGCCGCCGCGGTGGCGCGGGAAGCCGTAGCCGTAGAGGAAGGTCACGTCGACGTCGAGCGGGCGCAGCGCGATGCGCTGCAGCACGACGTTGGCGCCCTCGTTGATCATCGCGGCCATGTAGCGGCGCATGATCTCCTCCTCGGTGAAGGCGCGTGGCGTGACGCCCGCACGTTCGCGCTCGGCGTCGATGATCGCCAGCACCTCGGGGTCGGGCTGGCCGGTGCGCGCGCCTTCGGGATAGAGGTAGTAGCCGCGCTGCGTCTTCTGGCCGAACCAGCCGCGCTCGCAGATGCGGTCGGCCACCTGCACGTAGCGCGCCTGCGGGTCGCGCGTGGCGGCCTTGCGCTTGCGCGTGGCCCAGCCGATGTCGCCGCCCGCGAGGTCCGAGACCTGGAACGGGCCCATCGGGTAGCCGAAGTTGCGCACGGCGGCGTCGATCTCGTAGGGCGAGGCGCCGTCCTCCATCATGTGGTCGGCGGCCTGGCGGTACACGGCCAGGATGCGGTTGCCGATGAAGCCGTCGCACACGCCGGCGCGCACCGGCACCTTCTTGAGCGTCTTCGCGAGTTCGAAGCCGGTGGCGACCACGTCGGCACGCACCTTGGCGGGCACCACGATCTCGAGCAGCTTCATGATGTTGGCCGGCGAGAAGAAGTGCAGGCCCACCACGTCCTGCGGCCGCGAGATGCTGGCGGCGATCTCGTCGATGTCGAGATACGAGGTGTTGGTGGCCAGCACCGCGCCCTGCTTGCAGACGCGGTCGAGCTCGGCGAACACGGCCTTCTTCACGCCCATGTCCTCGAACACGGCCTCGACCACGATGTCGACGTCGGCGAGCGCGTCGTACGAGGTCGAGCCCGAGAAGCGCGCCATCACGGCGGCCTTGGCCTCGGGCGTGATGCGGCCCTTGGCGATCAGGCCGTCGTAGACCTTCTCGACGTTGGCGCGGCCGCGCGCGAGCTGGGTGTCGTCGCGCTCGATCATGGTCACGGGCAGGCCGGCGTCGAGCATCGCCACCGCGATGCCCGCGCCCATGGTGCCGCCGCCGACGATGCCGGCCGATTCCAGCGGCCGCGGGCTCGCGGAGCGGGTCTCGGGTGCCTTGAGCACTTCGCGCTCGGCGAAGAAGGCGTGGATCAGGCCCGCGCGCTGCGGGCTGTCGATGCACTGCAGGAACAGCTTGCGCTCGAGCGCCATGCCTTCGTCGAAGGGCAGCGTGAGCGCGCCCTCGACCGCCTCGACGATCTTCATCGGCGAGAACAGGCCGCGGCTCTTCTTCGCGGTGTCGGCGCGCGCGGCCTCGAGGGCGGCGCGGCTGGCTTCCTGGTCGGCCAGCGCGCCGGCCTCGCGCGTGCGGCGCACCGGGGCGTTGGCGGCGATCAGTTCGTTGGCATAGGCCAGGCCTTCGGTGCGGGCGTCGGCCTCGCTGCCGAGGCGGTCGACCAGGCCCAGCGACAGCGCTTCCTTCGCGAGCGCGTGGCGGCCGCTGAGCATCAGCTCGATGGCGGGCTTCACGCCGATCAGGCGCGGCGTGCGCTGCGTGCCGCCCGAGCCGGGCAGCAGGCCCAGCGCGACTTCGGGCAGGCCCAGCTTGGCGGTGGGCGAGGCCAGGCGGTAGTGGGCCGACAGCGCCACCTCGAGGCCGCCGCCGAGCGCGGCGCCATGGATGGCGGCGATCACCGGCTTGCTGCAGTTCTCGATCTTCAGGCAAGCCTCGGGCAGCGAGGGCGGCTGCGGCGCCTGGCCGAACTCGCGGATGTCGGCGCCGGCGATGAAGTTGCGGCCCGCGCCGACGATCAGCACGGCCTTGGCCGCGGTGTCGGCCTCGGCCGCGTCGATGGCGGCCACGAGGCCGCGGCGCACGTCCACGCCCAGGGCGTTGACGGGCGGGTTGTCGATGGTCACGACGAAGACGTCGCCCTGGCGCTCGAAGGCGACGGGACCGGAGGACGTGGAAGGGCTGGAGGTCGGGGTGGCCATGTGCGTGTCGCTTGTCTCGGTGACGCGCCGGAGCGGCGCGAGGCTCTGGGGAGGTCGAACCCCCTTCCGCGGGCGGCGAGGGTCCTGGGGTGAACCCCGCATTCTTTGCACCCATCCCGGTTTTGACAATTGCATAGTCGGTTGACAGACTGTCAAAGGATTTTTGACAAAATCCGGCCCATGGACCTCCAATCGCTGACCCTGCTGGTCGAAATCATCGATGCCGGCAACCTGAGCGCGGCCGCGCGCCGGCTCAAGATGACCCGGGCCAACGTCAGCTACCACCTGAACCAGCTCGAGCGCTCGGTCGGCGCGCAGCTGGTGCGGCGCACCACCCGGCGCGCCGAGCCCACCGAGATCGGCCTGCGCCTGTACCAGCACGGCGTCGCGATCCAGGGCGAGCTGCGCGCGGCGCGCGAATCGGTCACCACGCTGGGCGAGGGGCTGCAGGGGCAGGTGCGGCTGAGCGTGCCCAGCGGCTACGGGCAGCTGGTCATGGCCGACTGGCTGATCGACTTCAAGCGCCGCTATCCGGGCATCGTGCTCGACGTGGTGTTCGAGAACCGCATCGAGGACCTGCTGCGCGACGAGGTCGACATCGCGATCCGCGTGATCCCCGAGCCGCCGCAGAACCTGGTGGCGCGCGCGATGGGCCCGGTGCGCTACGTGGCCTGCGCCTCGCGCGACTACGCGGCGCGGCATCCGCTGCCCGAGCAGCTCGACGGGCTGCACGGCGCGCCGGTGGTCACGGCCGCGGTCATCGGGCGGCAGCTGCGCGTGTCGGCCTACCAGGGCGAGATCCGGCGCGAGGTGGTGCTCGAGCCGACCCTGATCTCGGAGAACTTCCTGTTCCTGCGCCAGGCCATCCTCGCGGGCCTGGGCATCGGCCTGGTGCCCGACTACGTGGTGGCCGAGGACGTGCGCCGCGGCGAGGTGCTGACCACGCTCGACGACTGGCGGCTGTCGATCTTCGGCACCCAGATGTTCATGCTCTACATGCCGAACCGCCAGCACACGCGCGCGATCCGCACCTTCATCGACTACACGCTGGAGCGCGTGCGCGAGGTCAGCCCCGGATCGTGACGTGCGAGTGGAAGCGGTCCGAGGGGCCGCGCAGGCGCTGGAACTCGAAGGGCCGGTCGGCCTCGTCGTGGCCGATGCGCATCACGTCGACCAGCGCCGAGGCCATCGGCACGCCGAGCAGCGCGGCCAGCGGCGCGTCGGCCAGCGTGGCGCGCGTGAGCATCTCGATGCGGCCGTAGCGGATGCCCTGGCCCTGCAGCAGCTCGGTCAACGACAGCCGCGAGAAATCGGCCCGCACGAAGCGCCGGCCCACGTCCTCGATGAGGTGGACGATGCTGTGCAGGATCGGCAGCCGCCCGGTGCTGCGCAGCCGCACCACCTGGAGCACCGGCGTGCCTTCCTCGAGCCGCAGCGCGGTGGCCACGTCGGCGGGCGCGGGCACGAAGCCGAACTCCTTGACCGATGGCTTGCTGCGCGAGCGGCGCTCGGCCATGGTCGCGAGGAAGGACTCCATCGGCATCGGCAGTGGCGCCGAGCGCAACGGCGCCGACACGTAGGTGCCGCGGCCGCGCTGGCGCTTGAGCAGGCCGCGTTCCTCCAGCGACTGCAGCGCGCGCCGCACCGTGACGCGCGAGACGCCGTACTGCGCGCGCAGTTCTTCCTCGGTGGGGAGCTGGTCGCCGTCGCGCAGCCGCCCGCTGGCGACCATGTCCTCGATCAGGGTCGAGATCTGGTGATGCAGTGCCACGCCGGGCTGCCTGTTGAGGTCCATGGGCAAATCTTAGCGGTCGATGACGGGGTGGGCCGGGGCGTTGGCTAAAAGTATTGATGTCAATACAATAGGACCGAACGACACCCACGACAGCCAACGTCCAGAGACCCCCCGCATGCCCGGCCGCACGCTCTTCGAGAAGATATGGGACGCCCACGTGGTGTCCGACCTGGGCGGCGACTTCTCGCTGCTGCATGTCGACCGCCACCTGGTCAGCGATCCCGGCAGCAAGGCGCTCGCGGCGCTGCGCCGGCGCGGGCTGCCGGTGCGCCATCCCGAGCTGACCTTCGCGATGCCCGACCACACGGTGTCGACCGCGCCGGGCCGCGAGGGCCACACGCCCAATGCGATCCGCTACCTGGCCGACCTGCGCCACGAGACGCGGCTGCAGGGCATCCGCCTGTTCGACGTCGGCCAGCCGGGGCAGGGCATCGTGCACGTGGTCGGGCCCGAGCTCGGGCTCACGCTGCCGGGCGCCTCGGTGGTCTGCAGCGACAGCCACACCTGCACCCATGGCGCGCTCGGCGCGCTGGCCTTCGGCATCGGCGCGACCGAGTTCCAGCACGTGGCCGCGACCCAGACCATCGTGCTGCAGCGCCCGCGCCAGATGCGCATCCGCTTCGAGGGCACGCTGCCCGCGGGCACCAGCGCGAAAGACCTGATCCTGCATGCCATCGGCCGGCTCGGCGCCACCGGGGCCTCGGGCTGCGCGGTCGAGTACGCGGGAGCGGCCATCGACGCGCTCGACATCGAGGCGCGCATGACGGTGTGCAACCTGTCGGTGGAGATGGGCGGGCGCTTCGGCATCGTCGCGCCCGACGCGCGCACGCTGGCCTACGTGCGCGGCCGCCCGTTCGCGCCCAGCGGCGCGCAGTGGGACCAGGCCGCGGCGCACTGGGCCACCTTGCGCAGCGACGACGACGCCGTGTTCGACCGCGAGGTCTGCATCGACGTGTCGGAGGTCGTGCCGCAGGTCACCTGGGGCACGAGCCCGCAGGACACCATCGGCATCGACGCGCGCATTCCCGACCCGGCGGCCGCCAGCGATCCGGCGCAGCGCGCCGCGCGGCAGGCCGCGCTCGACTACATGGGCCTGCGCGCCGGCGATGCGATCGCGGGCACGCCGGTGGACTGGGTGTTCATCGGCTCGTGCACCAACGCGCGCATCTCCGACCTGCGGCTCGCGGCCGAGACCGTGCGCGGCCGGCGCGTGGCGAGCGGCGTGCGCGCCTGGATCGTGCCGGGCTCGGAGCTGGTCAAGCGCGAGGCCGAGGCCGAAGGGCTGGCGCAGGTGTTCCTCGACGCCGGCTTCGAGTGGCGCGAGTCGGGCTGCTCGCTGTGCGTGGCGGCCAACGGCGAGGCCGTGCCGCCGGGCCTGCGCGTGGTGTCGACCTCGAACCGCAACTTCGTCGGCCGCCAGGGGCCGGGTGCGCGCACCCATCTCGCGAGCCCGCAGCTCGCGGCCGCCGCGGCCATCGCGGGCTGCCTGGTCGATCCGCGCGCCATGGAGGCCCGGCCATGACCCCGTTCGGCGTGCTCACCGCCACGGCCGCGCCGCTGTGGCGCGACAACATCGACACCGACCTGATCGTGCGCGTCGAGCCGCTGTTCGGCGGCGTGCCGCGCGAGGAGCTCGGCCCCCATGCGCTGGCCGCGCTGCGCTTTCGCGCCGACGGCAGCGAGGACCCGGCCTGCGTGCTGAACCAGCCGCGCTACCGCGGCGCGGGCATCCTGCTGGCGGGCGACAACTTCGGCTGCGGCAGCTCGCGCGAAGGCGCGGTGTGGGCGCTGATGGCGCTGGGCATCCGCTGCATCGTCGCGCCGAGCTTCGGCGACATCTTCCAGGGCAACTGCTTCCAGAACGGCCTGCTGCCGGTGCGCCTGCCGCGCGCGCAGGTGGAGGTGCTCGCGCGCGCCGTGGCCGAGGGCGCCGATGCCGTGCTCACGGTCGACCTGCAGGCCTGCACCGTGCGGCGCGAGGGCCTGCCGACGCTGCCCTTCGCCCTGCCGCCGCGGCGCCGCGAGGGGCTGCTGCGCGGCCTCGACGACCTCGAGCTCACGCTCGCGCGCAGCGCCGAGATCGACGTCTTCCAGCGCCGCGACAGAGCGCTGCATCCCTGGCTGCACCTCGACGGCGCCCGGCGCCCGAGCCTCACCAACGACCCCGCCCCCCATACCCATAAGGAGACACCGTGACGTCCGAACAACCCCCGCGCCTGCCGCCCGTGGCCGCTCGTGCCACCCGCCGCGGCCTGCTGCGCGCCGGCGCCGCCCTCGCCGCGAGCGGCGCATTGCCGCTGCGCGCGCTGGCGCAGGAGCCCGCTTCCGCCTTCCCCTCGCATCCCGTGAAGATGGTGATCCCGCTGCCGCCGGGTGGCGCCACCGACGTCATCGGCCGCCTGCTCGGGCAGAAGCTCGGCGAGCTCTGGCGCCAGAGCGTGATCGTCGACAACAAGCCCGGCGCCGGCACCATCGTCGGCACCCAGGCCATCGCGCGGGCGCCGGCCGACGGCTACACCTTCGGCATCGTCATCAGCGCCTTCACCATCAATCCCTCGCTGCGCAACGACCTGCCCTACGACGCCACCAAGGACTTCACGCCGCTGAGCCTGCTGGGCTTCCCGGTGATCGCGCTGGTCGCCATCCCCTCGTTCCCCGCCAACGACGTGGCCGGGCTGATCGCGAAGGCGCGCGCCAAGCCGGGCTCGGTCAGCTATGCCTCGCTGGGCATCGGCACCGCCACCCACCTGGCGGGCGAGATGATGAACGTGCGCGCCGAGACCGGCATGGTCCACATCCCCTACAACGGCAGCGCGCCCGCGTACAACGACCTGCTGAGCGGCCGCGTGCAGGTGGGCTTCGTGCTGCTCGATTCCGCGCTGCCGCATGTGAAGGCCGGCAAGCTCAAGGTGCTGGCCGTGACCAATGCCAAGCGCAGCCGCATCTATCCCGACTATCCGACCGTCGGCGAGACCATCCCCGGCTATTCGCTCGAGAGCCTGTTCGGCTTCGTCGCGCCGCGCGGCCTCCCCGCACCGATCGCGGCCAAGCTCTCGGGCGACATCGTCAAGGTGATTCAGCTGCCCGAGGTGCGCCAGCGCCTGGCCGAACTCAGCGTCGAGCCCGTGGGCTCGAGCGCGTCCGAGTTCGAGGCGACGATCCGCAGCGAGATCGTGAAGTGGGCGCCGGTGGTGAAGGCCGCGGGCGTGAAGGCCGACTAGTTCAGGGATGCCAAAGGCTGCGCGCGCGCCCTTCGAGCGGCTCGTAGCGCGTGGCCGCGAGCGCATCCGACAACCTGCGCGCCGCTTCCATCAGCGTGGCCGCGTGGCGCGCGAGCTCGCCGGCCGCGGCCGCGTCGGCCGGCACCGCCACGCTGAGCGCGCCCAGCACCGTGCCGCGCGCGGCGAACACCGGCGCGGCCACGCTTGCGGCCGCCGCGTCGGCCTCGCCCACGGTCAGGTGATGGCCGCGCCGGCGGATCGCGTCGAGCGCGGCGCCCGGCGCGCCCGAGAACGCGAGGATCACCTGGCCGGCCGCGCCGCGCTCCAGCGGCAGCGGTTCGCCGACACGGCTCGGGCTCACGAAGCCGTCGGCGCCGCGCACGCGCAGCAGGCGCACGCGCTGGCCTTCCTCGAGCGCGAAGAAGGAGGCGCTGTGGCCGGTCCGTTCGGCCAGTTGCTGCAGGGCCGGCTCGATCACGTTGCGCAGGTCGAAGGCGCGCTGGTAGCGAGCGCCCAGCCGCGCGGCCGCCGGGCCCAGGCGCCAGGCGCCGCCCTCGAGCGCCACCAGGTAGCCGGCCGTGGCCAGCGTGCGCGCGAGCCGCAGGGCGGTGGGCTTGGCGAGCGCGGTGCGGCGCGCGATCTCGGCCAGCGCGAGCTGCGCGTCGGCGGTGCCGAAGGCATCGAGGATGGCGAGCGAACGCGCCACCGCGGTCACGCCCTCGGCGCGCGGCACGGGCTTGGCGGTGCGGGAGGAAGCGCGTGCGGAGGAGGCCATCGTTTCGCGGAGTGGAACGGCATTGTGCGGCCGCGTTGCGAATCCTAGGCTCGCGGCTTTCCGCAGGAGACCCGCTCATGACATCCATCGCCCCGCTGCGCCGCCGCCTTGGCGCGCTCTTCCTGGCCTGCCTCGCCGCGCCCTCGCTGGCGCTCGCGCAGGCGCCGTATCCGAGCAAGCCGATCCGCCTGGTCGTGCCCTTCGCGGCCGGCGGCGCGGTCGACACCGTGGGCCGCGTGGTCGGCGAGCGGCTGTCGACGCAGATGGGCCAGCCGGTGATCGTCGACAACCGGCCCGGCGCCAACGCCAACATCGGCACCGAGAACGTCGCGCGCTCGGCACCCGATGGCTACTCGCTGCTGGTGGCGGCCAACGGCGTGGTGACCAACAACACGCTCTATCCCAAGCTGTCGTTCAACGGCCTGCGCGACTTCGTCGCGGTGGCGCGCCTGGGCTATGCGCCGCTGGTGCTGGTGGTGCCGGCCAGCGCGCCCTACAAGAGCGTGCCCGAGCTGCTCGCGGCCGCGCGCGCCAAGCCCGGCGACATGAGCTACGGCTCGGCCGGCAACGGCAGCTCGGGCCACCTGGCCGGCGCGCTGCTGGCCTCGGTCGGCAAGTTCGATGCGCTGCACGTGGCCTACAAGGGTGGCTCGCCCGCGCTGGTCGACCTGATCGCCGGGCGCACCTCGTTCATGCTGCTGAACCCGCTCGAGGTGCTGCCGCACATCCAGTCGGGCCGGCTGCGTGCGCTGGCGGTCAGCGGCGCCCAGCGCGCGCCGATGCTGCCGAACGTGCCCACCATGGCCGAGGCCGGCCTGCCGAACTTCGACGCCAGCGTCTGGTGGACCTTGCTCGCGCCGGCCGGCACCGCGCCCGAGGTGGTCGCCAAGCTCAATGCCGAGACGCGCAAGGCGCTGGCCGATGCCGGCACGCGCGAGAAGCTGGGCGCGCTCGGCGCGGTCATCACGCCCTCGAGCCCGCAGGAGGCCGCGGCCTTCCTCAAGAGCGAATCGGCCAAGTGGGAACAGGTGATCCGCGCGGCCGACATCAAGGCCGACTGAGCACGGCGTCGACTTCATGATCATCGACTGCCACGGCCACTACACCACCGCGCCGGCCGCGCTCGAGGCCTGGCGCCGGCGCCAGGTCGAGGCCTTCGGCGCGGGGCGGCCCGTGCCGGCCGCGTCCGAGCTGCGCATCGGCGACGACGAACTGCGCGAATCCATCGAAGGCAACCAGCTGCGGCTGATGGACGAGCGCGGCATCGACCTCACCATCTTCAGCCCGCGCGCGAGCTTCATGGCGCACCACGTCGGCGACTTCGCCGTGTCCTCGACCTGGGCCGCGATCTGCAACGAGCTGTGCCACCGCGTGAGCGCGATGTTCCCCGAGCGCTTCGCGGGCGCGGCCATGCTGCCGCAGTCGCCGGGCGTGCCGGTCGCCTCGTGCATTGCCGAACTCGAGCGCTGCGTGCGCGACTACGGCTTCGTTGGCGTCAACCTCAATCCCGATCCCTCGGGCGGCTTCTGGAACAGCCCGCCGCTGACCGACCGCCACTGGTATCCGCTGTACGAGAAGATGGTCGAGCTCGACGTGCCGGCCATGATCCACGTGAGCACCAGCTGCAACGCCTGCTTCCACACCACGGGCGCGCACTACCTCAATGCCGACACCACGGCCGTGATGCAGTGCATCCAGGGCGACCTGTTCGCCGACTTCCCCACCTTGCGCTTCGTGATCCCGCACGGCGGCGGCGCCGCGCCCTACCACTGGGGGCGCTTTCGTGGCCTGGCGCAGGAGATGAAGAAGCCGCCGCTCGCGCAGCACCTGCTGAACAACCTGTTCTTCGACACCTGCGTCTACCACCAGCCGGGCATCGACCTGCTCGCGCGCGTGATCCCGGTCGAGAACATCCTGTTCGCCTCCGAGATGATCGGCGCCGTGCGCGGCATCGATCCCGAGACCGGTCACTTCTACGACGACACGCGGCGCTACATCGAGGCCGCCGCGCTGAGCGCCGACCAGCGCGCGCAGGTCTACGAAGGCAATGCGCGCCGCGTCTTTCCGCGGCTCGATGCGCAGCTGAATGCGCGCGGCCGGCTGTTCGATCCCCAATCTCATTCCACGCAAGGAGCCCGCCATGCATGAACTCGGCGTCGTCCATCGTCACATCGAGCGCGCCGACGCGCAAGTCGTCGACGCCCTCGCGGCACTGGGCTCGGCCACGGTGCACGAGGCCATGGGCCGGGTCGGCCTGCTCGCGCCGTACATGCGGCCGATCTATCCGGGCGCGCAGGTCAGCGGCAGCGCCGTCACCGTGCTGCTGCATCCGGGCGACAACTGGATGCTGCACGTCGCGGCCGAGCAGATCCGCCCCGGCGACATCGTGGTGGCGGCCGTCACAGCGCCGAGCAGCGACGGCTTCTTCGGCGACCTGCTGGCCACCAGCTTCCAGGCCCGCGGCGCGCGCGCGCTGGTGATCGACGGCGGCGTGCGCGACGTGCGCACGCTGCAGCAGATGGACTTTCCGGTCTGGAGCAAGGCCATCAGCAGCAAGGGCTGCGTGAAGGCCACGCTGGGCTCGGTCAACATCCCCGTGGTCTGCGCCGGCATGTCGGTGCAGCCCGGCGACGCGATCGTGGCCGACGACGACGGCGTGGTCTGCGTGCCGCGCGCGATGGCCGCGGCCACGCTCGAGAAGGCGCGCCAGCGCGAGGCGCTGGAGACGTCGAAGCGCGAGAAGCTCGCGAGCGGCGTGCTCGGGCTCGACATGTACGACATGCGGCCGGCGCTGGCGGCGGCGGGGCTGCGCTACATCGACTGAAAGGGCGCGGCGGGCAATGCCCGACCCGCGCGCATGGCCGCAGGGCCATCGGGGCGACGGGACGGTTAACATCTGTATAAACATACAGTGTTCTTCGCCCGCCCCATGGACCTCCAGCACAAGCTCGCCATCCTGGCCGATGCCGCCAAGTACGACGCCTCCTGCGCGTCGAGCGGCTCGCAGCCGCGCGACTCGGTGGGCGGGCGCGGCATCGGCTCGACCGAGGGCATGGGCATCTGCCACAGCTATGCGCCCGACGGCCGCTGCATCTCGCTGCTCAAGGTGCTGCTGACCAACCACTGCCAGTACGACTGCCTCTATTGCGTGAACCGCGCCTCGAGCAACGTGCCGCGCGCGCGTTTCCGCGCCGACGAGGTGGTGCAGCTCACGCTCGACTTCTACCGCCGCAACTGCATCGAGGGGCTGTTCCTCTCGAGCGGCATCGTCAAGTCGCCCGATCACACGATGGAGCAGGTGGTCGAGGTCGCGCGCTCGCTGCGCGAAGACCACGACTTCCGCGGCTACATCCACCTCAAGACCATTCCCGATGCCAGCGACGAGCTGATCGCGCGCGCCGGCCGCTATGCCGACCGGCTCAGCATCAACGTCGAGATGCCGACCACCGAAGGCCTACAGGCCCTCGCACCCGAGAAGGACGAGAGCGCGATCCGGCGCTCGATGGCGCGGCTGCGTTTGCAGATCGACGACACGCGCGAGGAGGCGCGCCGCGTGGTGCCGATCCGCGCGCTGCCGGGCGCGGCGCCCGTGGCCGCGAAGCCGCCGCCGTTCGCGCCTGCGGGCCAGAGCACGCAGATGATCGTGGGCGCCGACGCCACCGACGACCGCGCCATCCTCGCGACCAGCGCCACGCTCTACGGCGCCTACCGGTTGCGCCGCGTCTACTACTCGGCCTTCAGCCCGATCCCCGACGCGGCGCGCGCGCTGCCGCTGGCCGCGCCGCCGCTGCTGCGCGAGCACCGGCTCTACCAGGCCGACTGGCTGATGCGCTTCTACGGCTTCGAGCACGGCGAGATCGTGGCCGAGCGCGACGGCCTGCTGCGGCTCGACGTCGATCCCAAGATGGCCTGGGCGCTCGCGCATGCGGAACGCTTCCCGGTCGACCTCAACCATGCGCCGCGCGAACTGCTGCTGCGCGTGCCGGGCCTGGGCGTGAAGGCGGTCGAGCGGTTGCTGCAGGCGCGGCGCGTGCGCCGCGTGCGCGCCGACGACCTGCGGCGGCTGCATGTGCCCGCGCGCAAGGTGCTGCCCTTCGTGGTGGCCGACGGGCACCGGCCCGCGGCCGGGGCGATGGCGGCTTCCGCGCGCGCCGAGCCGGCGCAGCAGGCCTCGCTGTTCTGAGCGCCATCGCGATGCAGGTGCGGCTCGACGACGCGGTCGACCTCGACGGTTTCCGGCGCCGCGCGCGGCAACTGCTGGCCGATGGCGTGCCGCCTGAACGGGTCGATTGGGAAGTGGCGCGGCCCGATGGCGGGGAGGGCCTGTTCGGCGACGTGCCCGAGCAGGCGATCGCGCCGTCGACCGCGGCGTTGCAGCCCGTGCCGGCGGCCTTCGTCGCGCTGTGCGCCGACGTGATCCTGCACCGCGATCCCCAGCGCTTCGCGCTGCTCTACCGCCTGCTCTGGCGCCTCGCGCACGAACCCGCGCTGCGCCACGATCCGCTCGACGCCGACATGATGCGGGCCCAGCGCATGGCCAAGGCCGTGCACCGCGACATCCACAAGATGCGCGCCTTCGTGCGCTTCACGCAGGTGACGGACGACGACGGGCTCGAGCGCCATGTCGCATGGTTCGAGCCCGAGCACCGCATCGTCGAGGCCAATGCAGACTTCTTCGCGCGCCGCTTCGCGCAGATGCGCTGGGCCATCCTCACGCCCGAGCGCTGCGTCGAATGGGACGGCCATGCGCTGTCGTTCCGCGCGGGCGCCGACCGCCGCGAGAAGCCGCCGCCCGATGCGGGCGAGCAACTCTGGCTCACCTACTACGCCCACATCTTCAATCCCGCGCGGCTCAAGTTCGCGACCATGCAGCGCGAGATGCCGCGCCGCTACTGGCACAACCTGCCCGAGGCCGCGCTGATCCAGCCGCTGGCCGACGCGGCCGATGCGCGCAGCCAATCGATGATCGAGGCGCCGGCCACGCCCGCGCGGCGCATCCGCGCGCCGATGGCGCTGCATCCGCTTCCGGCCGAGGGCGCGATGCCGGCCGACCTCGGCGAACTGCGCGCGGCCGCCCATGCCTGCCGCGCCTGCCCGATCGGCGCGCACGCCACCCAGGCCGTGTGCGGCGAGGGGCCGCTCGCGCCGCGTCACATGCTGGTCGGCGAGCAGCCCGGCGACCAGGAGGACCTCGCGGGCCGGCCCTTCGTCGGCCCGGCCGGCCAGCTGCTCGAGCGCGCGATGGCGCAGCTCGGCTGGGCGCGCGAGGGCGTCTACCTCGCCAATGCGGTGAAGCACTTCAAGTACGAGCTGCGCGGCAAGCGGCGCATCCACAAGACGCCGGGGCAGCGCGAGGCCGAGGCCTGCGCCCATTGGCTCGATGCCGAGATCGCGCTGGTGCGGCCGCAGTCGCTGGTCGCGCTCGGCGCAACGGCGGCGCGCGCGCTGCTGGGCCGGCCGGTGGCGGTGCAGGCAGAGCGCGGCGCCTGGCTGCACGAACGCGCGGACGGGCGTCCGGTGTTCGTCACGCTGCATCCGTCGGCGTTGCTGCGGCTGCCCGACGAGGAGCGCGAGGCGGCCCATGCGCGCTGGCGCGAGGACCTGGCCCGCGCGCGCGACACGGCGCCCGTGGCCTGAACAGGCTCAGTTGCCGGGACCTTCCGCGCGGCGTTCGGCCGGCACCAGCTCGGCCATGGCCTGCATCAGCATGGCCGCGGTCACCGGCTTGAACAGCACCGGCACGCCCGAGGCGCGCACGCGCTGCAGCCGCTCGGGCGCGGTCTCGCCGGTGATCAGCAGCATCGGCGCGTCGAGCCGGAAGCGCTCGCGCAGGCGCAGGCCGAGCTCGAGCCCGTCGACGCCGCTCGACAGCCGGTAGTCGCACAGCAGCAGCGCGACCGGCGGGGCCTGCGCGCCGGGCCCGGTCAGCAGCGCCACCGCCTCGGCCTCGTCGGCCACCGCCGCGACCTCGATGCCGTAGGCGCTCATGAGCTCGGTCATGGCCTTGCGGATCTCCTCCTCGTCGTCGATCAGCAGCACGCGGCCGCGCAGCGCCGGCACCTCGAAGCGCTGGCGCACCGGCAGCTCGAGGTCGAGCGGACTGAAGGCGCCCGCCGAGGCCTCGGACGCTTCGGCCAGCGGCAGCACCACCCGAAAGCGCGTGCCGCGCCCGATGTGGGAGCGCAGCTCGATGCGGTGGCCGAGCAGGCGCGAGAGCCGCTGCACGATCGACAGGCCGATGCCCAGGCCGCGCGAGCGGTCGCGCCCGAGGTTGTCGACCTGGTAGAACTCCTCGAAGATGCGGTCGCGCTGCTCGGGCGCGATGCCGATGCCGGTGTCGCGCACCTCGATCCAGGCCTGGTCGCCGCGCGGGCGCGCGATCACCGTGACGCCGCCCTGCGTCGTGTACTTGAGGGCGTTGTCGACCAGGTTCGACAGCATGCGGTAGAGCAGTTGCGGATCGCTGTGGATCCACAGGCCGCTGGCGCGCACGCGCAGCTGCAGCCGCTTGCGCTCGGCCTGCGCCGAGAAGGTGTGGTGCAGCGGGATCAGCAGGGCATCGAGCGACAGCGCGCGCGGCGCCGCCTGGACCACGCCCGCGTCGAGGCGCGAGATGTCGAGCATGGTGTCGAGCGAGGCGCCCAGCGCATCGACCGCGCGCATCAGCCGCTCCACGTTCTGGATCTCGGGCCGCCGGCGCAGCGTGCTGCCCAGCGCCGCGCCGAACAGCGCGATCGCATGCATGGGCTGGCGCAGGTCGTGGCTGGCGGCGGCCAGGAAGCGGGTCTTCTCGGCGCTCGCGCGCTCGGTGGCCGCGACCTGCTCGCGCAGCTGGGCGGCCAGCGCCTCGTTCTCGAACTGCAGCATCAGCGAGGCCGTCAGGCGCTCGTTCTGCTTCACGCCCTCGCGCAGCGTGAGCACCAGGTTGAGCAGCGCGAAACCGGCGAGGAACCAGTTCAGCATGCTGCCGTACCAGGCCAGCGCGACGATCAGCCCGCTCATCATCGGGATGCCGTAGCCGAACATCGCGCCCTTGAGCGGCCAGCGCGCCTGCACCGCGCGGGTCCAGCTGCCCATGATCACGACCGTCACGAAGGTGGTCATCGCGGGGCTCTGCAGCGCCACCAGGAACAGGCTGCACGGCGCCGTCATCGCGCTGACCAGCGTGACGTGGATGGTGTAGCGGCGCGCCCAGCGCGGGCTGTCGGCCAGCGGCACCGCGGGCGTCCAGCGCTTCGACAGCAGCACGTACAGGTCCATCAGCACGATGGTCGTGACGATGCCCAGCACCAGCGCGCGGTGCCCGGGCAGCACGTTGAAGTAGCCGAACACGCCGATCGCGAGCGCGAAGACGCCGTGCGCCGCGATCGCCGTCGTGTGGCCCGCGTAGACCGAGGCCAGGTGCTCGCGCAGCACGCGCAGCGCGAGCGTGCCGTCCTGCGCCAGCGGTCCCGGCGTCGTGTCGTTCATCGGCCTGTCTCTCCCCGCGAGGTGGTTCCTCCGTCCCGGTTTCGCGGACCGAGCGGCTCATCGCCGCATCCTAGGCGGCAGCCCCGCGTCGCCGTAAGTGCCCAAAGTCATGCCCGGCCGCCGCCGCGAGGGCGGGTGCGACAATCGCCGCGCCATGACTGACACCCTCACGATCACCCGCCCCGACGACTGGCACCTGCACGTGCGCGATGGCGCCGCCCTCGAAGCCGTCGTGCCCCACAGCGCGCGCCAGTTCGGCCGCGCGCTGATCATGCCGAACCTGCGTCCCCCCGTGACCACCGCCGCCCAGGCCGTGGCCTACCGCGACCGCATCCGCGCCGCCGTGCCCGAAGGCAGCGCCTTCGAACCCGTGATGTCGCTCTACCTGACCGACAAGCTGCCGCCCGAGGAGATCGCGCTGGCGGCCGAGGCCGGCGTGCGCGCGCTCAAGCTCTACCCGGCCGGCGCCACCACCAACAGCGATGCCGGCGTGACCGACATCCGCAAGACCTACAAGACGCTCGAGGCGATGCAGAAGCACGGCCTCTTGCTGCTGGTGCACGGCGAGGTCACCGATCCCGCGATCGACCTGTTCGACCGCGAGGCCGTGTTCGTCGACCGCGTGATGATTCCGCTGCGCCGCGACTTCCCCGAGCTCAAGGTGGTGTTCGAGCACCTGACCACGAAGGAGGGCGCCCACTACGTGCGCGACGCCGACCGCTTCACGGCCGCCACCATCACCGCGCACCACCTGCTGTACAACCGCAACGCCATCTTCACCGGCGGCATCCGCCCGCACTACTACTGCCTGCCGGTGCTCAAGCGCGAGACGCATCGCGTGGCGCTGGTCGAGGCCGCCACCGGCGGCAGCGACCGCTTCTTCCTCGGCACCGACAGCGCGCCGCACCCGGCGCACCTGAAGGAACACGCGCTCGGCTGCGCCGGCTGCTACACCGCGCTGACCGCCATCGAGCTCTATGCCGAGGCCTTCGACAACGCCAACGCGCTCGACAAGCTCGAGGGCTTCGCGAGCTTCCACGGCCCCGACTTCTACGGCCTGCCGCGCCATGCCGACACCGTCACGCTGAAGCGCGAGAGCTGGACCGTGCCCGAGACCGTGCCTTACGGCGATGCCACGCTCAAGCCGCTGCGCGGCGGCGAAACCCTGAACTGGAAACTTTCATGAGGGCGCGTAGCCTGGGGGAGAGCCAATGCGTCGTGTGATGCTGCTGATCGACGCCGACAACGTCTCGGCCGATGTGATCGAGCAGGCCGTGCAGCGCACGATGGACGAGTACGGCGCCATCCACGTGCGCCGGGCCTACTGCAATGCCGAGATGGCCGTGAACCGGCAGGCGCTGTTCAAGCGGCTGTCGGTGCGGCCGATGGTCAATCTCTCGGCCGGCAAGAACAGCACCGACATCGCGCTGTCGGTCGACGCGATCGACCTCGCGATCGCCGAGCGGCCCGACGTGGTGGTGCTGGTGTCCTCCGATTCCGACTTCGCGCCGCTGGTGATCCGGCTGCGCGAGAAGGGCTGCCGCGTCTGCGGCATCGGCCAGCAGGGCAAGACGGGCGAGGAAACGGTCGGCATCTACGACAGCTTCATGGACCTCGCGCACCACGGCGTGGCGCCGGCCGCGCGCACCGTGCCCGCGAAGAAGACGGCGGCGAAGAAGGCCGCCGCGAAGACGGCGCCGGCCAAGAAGGCGCCGGCGAAGAAGGCCGCGGCCAAGACCGCGAGGAAGACCGCCGCCAAGAAGGTGGCGAAGGCCGCGGCGCCCGCGGTCGCGGCCGCCGTGCCGGTGCCGCCCGCGCCCGCACCGGCGCGCGCGCCCGAGACCTCCGAGGCCGCCGAGTTCGTGCTGCGGGCCGCGCCCGCGCTGCGCGCCGGCACCGACGTGCCGCTCAACGAGGTGGCGAAGGCGCTGCGCGCGGCGGGCCTGCTCGGCAAGAACGGCAGCTCGCTCAAGCTGTTCGACAAGCTCACGGCCGAGTTCAAGCTCACGCAGCATCCCGACCGCATCCGCTGGACGGGCGCGGACGCCGCCTGATCCTGCCGGCGATGGCGGGCACGGCCGCGATCGACTGGACCCGGCCCTGGCTCGCGCCCTACCGCGCGCAGGGCGAGGCGGCGGCCGGCGCGGTCGCACGAGGCCTGCCGGTGGCGCAGGCGCTGCAGGGCGCGGGGCCGCCGACCTTTGTGCCGCAGCACGCGCTGCCCGCGGGCCGGGCCTACGAGGCCCACGTCTTCGAGACCGGCACCGTGCCCACGCGCGACAACCTGCACGACTTCTTCAACGGCCTCGTGTGGCGCGCCTTTCCGCGGGCCAAGCGCCGCCTCAACGAACTGCAGGCGACCGAGATCGCGCGTGCCGGTGTCGGCGCCACGCGCGGGCCGCTGCGCGACGCGCTCACGCTGTTCGACGAGAACGGCGCGCTGCTCGAGGCGCCGCCCGCGCTGTGGCGCGCGCTGGCCGCGCGCGACTGGCCGGCGCTGTTCGTCGCGCGGCGCGGGCTGTGGGCGCAGGCGCGGCTGCGCGTGTTCGGCCATGCGCTGCTCGAGAAGCTGGTGTCGCCGCGCAAGGCCGCCACGGCGCACGTGCTGCTGACCGAAGGCATCGACGGGCTGGACGACGAGGCGCTCGCGCGTCGCCTCGACCCCGCCTGGCTCGCCACCAAGCCCTTCGTGCCGCTGCCGGTGCTCGGCGTGCCGGGCTGGTGGGCCGGCAACGAGGCGCCCGATTTCTATGCCGACGCCCAGGTCTTCCGTCCCGCGCGGAGCGCCGCCGAATCCCCCGCGGCGGGGCCCGGATAGCGGGTGGCTAGAACTTTTGCTCCTATCATCTGTCTACCCGCCTGCCGCCGCACGGCCGCGCGCGACGCCTTCTTCCAGAACCAACAACAACCCAGGCAGGGAGGCGAACGCGGCAGGAACGGCTTGAAGCGGGCCGCAAGGCCCTCATCTGGTCGGCAGCGTTCCCCCACGGAGAATTCAACTTGAAACGTATCCTTCTGTTCGTCCTGACCAATGTGATGGTCGTCGCGGTGCTCGGCGTGGTCGCCAGCCTGCTCGGCGTCAATCGCTTCCTCACGGCCAACGGGCTGAACCTCACGGCCCTGCTCGGCTTCGCGCTGATCATGGGCTTCGGCGGCGCGATCATCTCGCTGCTGATCAGCAAGCCGATGGCCAAGTGGACCGCCGGCCTGCGCATGATCGACAACCCCCAGTCGCCCGACGAGGCCTGGATCGTCGGCACGGTGCGCAAGTTCGCCGACAAGGCCGGCATCGGCATGCCCGAGGTCGGCATCTTCGAGGGCGAGCCCAATGCCTTCGCGACCGGCGCGTTCAAGAACTCCTCGCTGGTGGCGGTGTCCACCGGCCTGCTGCAGAACATGACGCGCGAGGAGGTCGAGGCCGTGATCGGCCACGAGGTGGCCCACATCGCCAACGGCGACATGGTCACGATGACGCTGATCCAGGGCGTGATGAACACCTTCGTCGTGTTCCTCTCGCGCGTGATCGGCTATGCGGTCGACAGCTTCCTGCGCCGCGGCGACGACCGTTCCTCGGGCCCCGGCATCGGCTACTACGTGAGCACCATCGTGCTCGACATCGTGCTGGGCTTCGCCGCCGCGATCGTGGTGGCCTGGTTCTCGCGCCAGCGCGAGTTCCGCGCCGACGCCGGCGCCGCCGCGCTGATGGGCAACCGCCAGCCGATGGTCAACGCGCTTGCGCGCCTGGGCGGCCTGCCGGCCGGCGAACTGCCGAAGGCGGTCGAGGCCATGGGCATCACCGGCGCCATGGGCAAGCTGTTCGCCACCCACCCGCCGATCGAGGAGCGCATCGCCGCGCTGCAGAACGCGCGCTGAGCACGCGCATCGGGACATCGAGCCGCCACCTTCGGGTGGCGGCTTTTTTTTGGGGCGCGGGACTTCCGCGCCCAAGCACTCAAGGCCGGGCGCTCAGTCCGCCGACGGCGCGGCTTCGGAAGCGGGCGCCGCCGCGTCGGGCGTGGCTTCCGGTGCCGCCACGGTTTCGGCCTGTGCCGCGACCACCGGTGCCGGCGCGGCCATGGGCGCCTCGCGCTCCTTGCGCGCGCGCTGCAGCGTGCGCGTCACCTCGCCGGGCTTCATGCCGTACATGTCGGCGAATTCCTGCTCGCCGCGGCCGCTGGCCTCGAAGGCGCGCAGCAGGGCCTCGCGCTTGGCGGCCTGCGCCGCCAGTTCGGCCAGCGCCTCGTCGACCACGGCATTGGCCTTCTCGTCGCGCGAGCGCACGAGCACGGCATAGGCCTCGCGGTCCAGGCCCGAGTTCTCGATGGCGCGCGCGATGCGCGTGACCAGTTGCGGGCGCAGGTCCTCCTCGGTGCGCTGCGAGCGGCGGCGGTGCAGCTCGAGGATGGCGTGGTGCACGTGCTCGGGCGCGACCGGGTCGAGCGCGTTGCCGTCGAGGTCGTGGCGCGGATGGCCGGCGGCCACGCTCTCGAGGTAGCGCGTGGAGCGCGCATGCTGGCCCATCGCGACCTTGAGGTCCTCGGTCTTGAAGTCCTCGGGATGGCGCGCGAGCAGGTCCTCGTAGACGCCGAGCTTCAGCGGCACGAAGCGCGCGCCGAACAGCTGCGGGTAGAGCTCGAACAGGCGCTCGAGCACCGGGCTGGCCTTGCGCTGCGCTCGCGCGGGTTGCTGTTGCTGAGCCTGGGCCTGCGGCTGGCGCTGCGGCGCGGCGCCCTGCGGGCCGCGCGGGCCCTGGCCGCGCTGCGGCCGCTGGGGCTTGCGGCGCGGGTTGTTGTCGCGCTGCGCCTGACCCTCGGGGCGGGCACCGGCCGCGGGCGCGGCTTCGGCACCGGGCTCCTGCGTGGCGTCGGCACCGCCGCGCAGTTGCTGCAGCTGGGAAGCCAGGTCCGGGCGGGGGCCGCGCGGCTTGTTGCGCGAATTCGTCTTCGGGGCGGTGGTGGGGGCGTCGGTCATTGCTCGGGATTCGGCGCGGAGCGCGAAGTCGGAATTAGGGGTTGGAAGTCGGTGGGGCGGTGCGCGGTGCGCGTCAGCGGGGCCGGAACATCTTGAACAGATTGTCGTGCCGGATCTCGAAATAGTCCGCCGGGCCGCCGCCGCGCAGGATCGGCTGCGCCGCGGCGGTGTCGTAGATGCCTTCGCGCAGCAGGTGGCGCGCGATGTGCACGCCCACCACCTCGCCGAGCACCAGCCAGGTCTCGATGGCGCGGCCGTCGGCGGCCTGCAGCTGCACGATCTGCGTCAGCCGGCATTCGAAGGACACCGGGCTCTCGGCCACGCGCGGCACCGCGATGCGGCGCGAGGGCGCGGGCGTGAGCCCGGCGAGCGCGAACTCGTCGACCTCGGGCGGCACCGCGGCGCAGCTCTGGTTCATCGGCTCGGCCAGCGGGCGGGTGGCGAGGTTCCAGCCGAACTCGCCGGTCTCGCGGATGTTGCGCAGGCTGTCCTTGGCCGTGATGCTCGCGAAGCCGACGATCGGCGGCGTGTAGTTGAAGCCGTTGAAGAAGCTGTAGGGCGCGAGGTTGAGCACGCCCTGCGCATCGTGCGAGGAGATCCAGCCGATGGGCCGCGGGCCGACGATCGCGTTGAACGGATCGTGCGGCAGGCCGTGGCCCCGCGCGGGTTCGTAGAAATGGAAGCGGTCGTCGTCCTGCATGGAATGGATCCCGGGTTGTTCGGTCAGCGCAGGGCCGGGCGCATCGCCTGGCGGCCGATCAGCAGGCGGAACGGCAGCAGCATGAACACGCCGACCGCCAGCTTCACGCCGAGGTCGCCGAGCGCCCAGGTGAGCCAGGGGCCGTCGGTGCCCGCGAAGGCGATGCCCCAGAACACGATGCTGTCGAGCACCGCCGCGACCACGGTGGCCACCAGCGGCGCGCGCCACCAGAGGCCGCGGCGCAGGCGGTCGAAGACGCGGATGTCGAGCAGCTGCGAGGCGATGAAGGCGCTGCCCGAGGCCAGCGCGATGCGCGCCGGCGCGAGCAGCAGCGACACCGTGACCGCCACCGCGAAGCCGATCCAGGCCACGCGGCGCGCCATGCCGGGGCCGAAGCGCCGGTTGACGAGGTCGCTCACGAGGTAGGCGACCGGATAGGTGAAGGCACCCCAGGTCAGCCAGTCGTTGATCGCGAACTGCACCAGGATGTTGGAGGCGAGCACCACCAGCGCCATCGCGCCGATGGCGAGCGCGAAGGCGCCGGTGCCCGGTCGTGCGAAGGCGAGGGGAGCGCGGTCGTGCGTCGTCGTCATGGCGTTCTCAGACGGCGGCGGTGCGCTGCCGTTCGGCCTCGGCCCGCAGGCCGCGCGCCACGGCTTCCGCGACCTTGATGCCGTCCACGCCGGCCGACAGGATGCCGCCCGCGTAGCTCGCGCCTTCGCCGGCCGGGTACAGGCCGCGCACGTTGAGGCTCTGGAAGTCCTCGCCGCGCGTGATCCGGATCGGCGAGGAGGTGCGCGTCTCGACGCCGGTGAGCACCGCGTCGTGCAGGTCGAAGCCCTTGATCTTGCGGCCGAAGGCCGGGAAGGCCTCGCGCATCGCCTCGATCGCGAAGTCGGGCAGCGCGCGGTGCAGGTCGGTCGGCGTCACGCCCGGCTTGTACGAGGGCATCACCTCGCCGAGCTGGGTGGAGGGCTTGCCGGCGATGAAGTCGCCCACCAGCTGGCCCGGCGCGCGGTAGTCGCCGCCGCCGAGCACGAAGGCGTTGGACTCGAGCGCGCGCTGCAGCGCGATGCCGGCCAGCGGGCCCTCGGGGTAGTCGCGCGGGTCGATGCCCACCACGATGCCCGCGTTGGCGTTGCGCTCGGCGCGCGAGTACTGGCTCATGCCGTTGGTGACCACGCGGCCCGGCTCGCTGGTGGCCGCGACCACGGTGCCGCCCGGGCACATGCAGAAGCTGTAGACCGAGCGGCCGTTGCTCGCGTGGTGCACCAGCTTGTAGTCGGCCGCGCCCAGCATCGGGTGGCCCGCATGGCGGCCCCAGCGCGCGCGGTCGATCAGGCCCTGCGGATGCTCGACGCGGAAGCCGATCGAGAAGGGCTTGGCCTCGATGTGCACGCCGCGCTCGTGCAGCATCGCGAAGGTGTCGCGCGAGCTGTGGCCGAGCGCCATCACGACGTGGTCGGCGCGCAGCTCGTGGCTCTGGCCGGTGGCCTGGTCGAGCACGGTGAGGCCACGCAGCTGGCCGTCCTCGATGCGCACGTCGGTCACGCGCTGCTCGAAGCGGATCTCGCCGCCGAGCGCCACGATCTGCTCGCGGATGTTCTCCACCACCTTCACCAGCTTGAAGGTGCCGATGTGCGGATGCGCGACATAGAGGATCTCGGGCGGCGCGCCGGCCTTCACGAACTCCTCCATCACCTTGCGGCCGAGGAAGCGCGGGTCCTTGATCTGGCTGTAGAGCTTGCCGTCGGAGAAGGTGCCGGCGCCGCCCTCGCCGAACTGCACGTTCGACTCGGGGTTGAGCACGCTCTTGCGCCACAGGCCCCAGGTGTCCTTGGTGCGCTGGCGCACGGTCTTGCCGCGCTCCAGCACGATCGGGCGCAGGCCCATCTGCGCGAGCATCAGCGCCGCGAAGATGCCGCAGGGGCCGAAGCCGATCACCACCGGGCGGCTCGCGCCCGCGGGCACGTCCGCTGGCAGCGTGTGGCGCATGTCGGGCGCGGGCTGGATGTGCGGATGGCCGGCGTGCTTGGCGAGCAGCGCGGCCTCGCGTTTCGCGTCGGCGAGCGCCACGTCGCAGATGTAGACCGTCAGCAGCTCGGCCTTGCGTGCATCGAAGCTGCGCTTGTAGACGGTGTGGGAAGCGATCGCCTCGGGCGGGACCTCGAGGGTGCGGGCGATCAGCGCGGCCAGCGCCTCGGGCGCATGGTCGAGCGGAAGTTTGAGTTCGGAGATTCTCAGCATGTCGTGGGGCTTGTGTTTATCAAGCAGGCCGACGATTTTACGCGTTGGGCTGCTATCAAAGGGATAGCTGGCCGCAACGGAGAACGCGCGAGGGGATCAGGCGGGCAGGAAGCCCTCGACCGACAGGTAGCGCTCGCCGGTGTCGTAGTTGAAGCCCAGCACCACTGCGTTCTCGGGCAGCGAGGGCAGCTTCTGCGCGATGGCCGCCAGCGTGGCGCCCGAGGAGATGCCCACCAGCATGCCTTCCTCGGTGGCGCAGCGGCGCGCCATCTCGCGCGCGGGCTCGGCATCGACCTGCAGCACGCCGTCGAGCAGCGCGGTGTCGAGGTTCTTCGGGATGAAGCCGGCACCGATGCCCTGGATCGGGTGCGGCGCGGGCTGGCCGCCCGAGATCACGGGCGATGCCACGGGCTCGACCGCGAACACCTGCAGCTTCGGCCACTTCTTCTTGAGCACGCGCGCCACGCCGGTGATGTGGCCGCCGGTGCCCACGCCGGTGATCAGCACGTCGATGCCCTCGGGGAAGTCGGCCGCGATCTCCTCGGCCGTGGTGCGCACGTGCACCTCGACGTTGGCCGGGTTGTTGAACTGCTGCGGCATCCAGGCGCCGGGCGTGCCCGCCACGATCTCCTCGGCGCGCGCGATCGAGGCCTTCATGCCGCCCGCGCGCGGCGTCAGGTCGAAGGTGGCGCCGTAGGCCAGCATCAGCCGGCGGCGCTCCACCGACATGCTGTCGGGCATCACCAGGATCAGCTTGTAGCCCTTGACGGCCGCGACCATCGCCAGGCCGATGCCGGTGTTGCCCGAGGTGGGCTCGACGATGGTGCCGCCGGGCTTGAGCGCGCCGCTCTTCTCGGCGTCCTCCACCATCGCGAGCGCGATGCGGTCCTTGATCGAGCCGCCGGGGTTGGCGCGCTCGGCCTTGATCCAGACCTGCTGCTTCGCGTTGCCGAACAGGCGCTGGATGCGCACGTGCGGCGTGTTGCCGATGGTCTGGAGGATGTTCTGGGCCTTCATGGATGGATCTCCTTGGATGCGTTCGGTTCGATGGTTGTCGCGACGACAGCGCGCATTGTGAGACCAGCCCGCGGACCTTTCAGCGCGAAGGTGTTGCAACCGGCACGCTAGGGCCTGTTAACCCTATTCAAGGGGTCGCGAAGCTCGCCAGAGCCCGCCCATCAAGGCGCGCGACGACGCGTGTGCG
>Ga0209902_100587_pt1 | contig 34460 bp, 30 predicted proteins | sample FECB27metaG_FD_188304 | JGI IMG/M metagenome (GOLD analysis project Ga0209902, IMG submission 188304) | Cyanobacterial communities from the Joint Genome Institute, California, USA - FECB-27 (SPAdes) (version 2) | ecosystem: Environmental > Aquatic > Thermal springs > Hot (42-90C) > Microbial mats...
ACCCGGTGACGGCGCCGCTGTCGCCGCCGCGCGGCACCCGCCGAGGCCTGTTCGTCACCTTCGAGGGCGGCGAGGGGGCCGGCAAGTCCACCCAGATCGCCCGCTTGGCCGACCGTCTCGACGGGCAGGGGGTGCGCGTCGTACGCACCCGCGAACCAGGCGGCACGGCCGGCGCCGAGGCCGTCCGCAGCGTGCTGCTCTCCGGCGGCGCCCGCCGGCTCGGACCCGGTGCCGAGGCGCTGCTGTTCGCCGCCGCCCGTGCCGACCACGTCGACCGGCTGATCGCACCGGCGCTCGCGGAAGGCGCCTGGGTTCTGTGCGACCGCTTCACCGATTCCACCCGCGTCTACCAGGGCACGGCCGGCGTCGCGCCGGACCTGCTGACGGCGCTCGAGCAGGTGGCCCTCGAACACGGGGCGCTCGGCGGTCTCGCGCCGGATCTCACCGTCGTTCTCGACATCCCGGCCGACGCCGGTCTCGCCCGCGCCGCGGCACGCTCGGGCGGCGGTGGGCCGGACCGCTTCGAGGGCGATCCGCTCGCCGAGCACGAGGCGCGGCGGCAGGCCTTCCTCGCCATCGCCCGGGCCGAGCCGGCGCGCTGCGTGGTGATCGACGCGACCGGCGACGCCGACAGCGTCGCCGCGGCCGTCTGGCAGGCGGTGCGCGAGCGGCTGCCGGTGCCGGCCGGTGGCGCCACCGCCAACGCCGTCGTGGGCGGCTAGGCCGATGGCGCGCGCAGCGACCGTTCGCGATGCCGCGCCGACCGGCGAGGCCGACGCCATCGCCGGCATCGACGCACCGCGCGAGCACCTCCGCTTCGTCGGCCATGCGGCGACGGAGGAAGCGGTGCTCGCCGCGCTCGCCGCCGGCTCGCTGCACCACGCGCTGCTGCTCGGCGGTGCCCGCGGCATCGGCAAGGCGACCTTCGCCTTCCGCCTCTCCCGCTTCCTGCTCGCCGGTGGCGACCCGCGGTCCGGCTCGCTCGCGGTCGACCCGGCTGCCTCCGCCGTGCGGCTGGTGAATGCCGGCGCCCATCCCGACATGCTGGTGCTGTCGCGCAGCCTGAACGAGACCACCGGGCGCTTCCGGGCCGACATCGTCGTCGATGACGTGCGCCGCCTGGTGCCGTTCTTCGGCTCGACGCCGGCGCTGGGTGGCTGGCGCATCGCCATCGTCGACGCCGCCGACGACCTCAACCTCAACGCCGCCAACGCGCTCCTGAAGACGCTGGAGGAGCCGCCGCCGCGCTCGCTGTTCCTGCTCGTCTCGCACGCACCGGGCCGGTTGTTGGCGACGATCCGCTCGCGCTGCCGGCTCGTCCGTATGGCGCCGCTGAGCCCGGCCGAGGTCGGTGCCGGCCTCTCGGCCATCGGCCTCGGCCCCGCGGCCGAGACGGCGACGGCCCGGGCAGAAGGCTCGCTCCGCGCGGCGATCCTGCTCGCCGCCGGTGGCGACCGCGACGTCGCCGCGCACGTGACCGGCCTGCTCGACCGGCTACCGGCGCTCGACCGCCGCGTCCTCGGCAAGCTCGCCGACGCCGTCGGCGGCCGGGACGGGGAGGCGGCGTTCGCCGCCACCGTCGAACTCGTGCGCGACTTCGTCGCCCGCCGTGTCCGCGCGGACGCGGCCGCCGGGGCGGCGCCCGGCGTGCTTGCCGCCTGGGCCGAGGTATGGGAAAAGGTCGACCGCGCCGTCGGCCGTGCCGAGGCGCTCAATCTCGACCGCAGACAGGTCGTGCTCGGGGTCTTCCGCGATCTCGCCGAGGCGGCGCGGCGCGGCTGACGACGGGCGCGACGTCCCGTCGGCTCCCCCTGGTGGCGGCCGATCCCGCCCGGTGGACCCGACAGATGAGCGACGCGCGCAAGTTCTACGTCACCACGGCGATCTCGTACCCGAACGGCGCGCCGCACATCGGCCACGCCTACGAGGCGATCGCCACGGACGCCATCGCCCGCTTCAAGCGGCTCGACGGCTTCGACGTCTACTTCCTCACCGGCACCGACGAGCACGGCATCAAGATGGTGCAGACGGCGGCGCGCGACGGCATCACGCCGCGTGAGCTGGCCGAGCGCAACGTGCCGCTGTTCCAGCAGATGGTGGCGGCCTTCGGCTGCTCCAACGACGACTTCATCCGCACCACCGAGCCCCGCCACTATGCCGCGAGCCAGGCGATCTGGGAGCGCATGCAGGCGGCCGGCGACATCTATCTCGACACCTATGCCGGCTGGTATTCGGTGCGTGACGAGGCGTTCTACGGCGAGGGCGAGACCACCGTCGGCGATGACGGCGTCCGCCGGGGTCCCCAGGGATCGCCGGTCGAGTGGGTCGAGGAAGAGAGCTACTTCTTCCGCCTCTCCGCCTATCAGGAGAAGCTGCTCGCCCACTATGCCGACCAGCCGGACTTCATCGGTCCGGACGAGCGCCGCAACGAGGTTGCGAGCTTCGTCAAAGGCGGCCTGCGCGACCTGTCGATCTCGCGCACCACCTTCGACTGGGGCGTGCCGGTGCCGGGCGACCCGCGCCACGTCATGTACGTGTGGGTCGACGCGCTGACCAACTACATCACCGGCGCCGGCTTTCCCGACGTCGACGGCGACAGCTTCCGCCGCTGGTGGCCGGCCGACCTGCATGTCATCGGCAAGGACATCGTCCGCTTCCACGCCGTCTACTGGCCGGCCTTCCTGATGTCGGCGCAGTTGCCGCTGCCGAAGCGCGTCTACGGCCACGGCTTTCTGTTCAACCGCGGCGAGAAGATGTCGAAGTCGGTCGGCAACGTCATCGACCCGTTCAGTCTCGTCGACCATTATGGCGTCGACCCGGTGCGCTATTTCTTCCTGCGCGAGGTGCCGTTCGGACAGGACGGCAACTACAGCCACGAGGCGATCGTCCAGCGCATCAACGCCGACCTCGCCAACGATCTCGGCAACCTGGCGCAGCGTTCGCTGTCGATGATCGCCAAGAACTGCGAGGGCAGGGTGCCCGAGAGGGGTGTCCTCTCGGCCGCCGACGAGGCGATCCTCGCCCGCGCCGACGCGATGCTGCCGCTCTGTCGCTCGGCGATGGACAGGCAGGAGATCCACGCTGCGCTTGGCGCCATCTGGGCAGTCGTCGCGGATGCGAACCGCTATTTCGCCGGCGAGGAGCCATGGAAGCTGCGCAAGACCGATCCGGCGCGGATGGCGACGGTTCTCGCCGTCACGGCGGAGGTGATCCGCCAGGTCGCCGTCCTCGCGCAGCCGGTGATGCCGACGGCGGCGGCGAAGATCCTCGACCAGCTCGCGGTCGCCCCCGAGAAGCGCACCTTCGCGAGCCTCGGCCCGGCCGGCCGCCTCGTCGCGGGAACGCCGTTGCCGGCGCCCGAGGGCGTGTTCCCGCGCTATGTCGAGGCCGAGGCGACCTGATGCTGGTCGACAGCCACTGCCACCTCGATTTCCCGGACTTCGAGGCGGACCGCGCGGCGCTGATCGAGCGTGCGGCGGCCGCCGGCGTCGGTGCGATGGTGACGATCTCGACGCGCGTGCGCCGCTTCGACGCGCTTCGCGCCATCGTCGAGGCGGACGACCGCATCTGGTGCTCGGTCGGCACCCATCCGCACCAGGCCGGCGAGGAGAAGGATGTCCCGCTCGACGACATCCTGCGCCTCGCCGAGCATCCGCGCGTGGTGGCGATCGGCGAGGCCGGGCTCGACTACCACTACGACACCGCGCCGCGCGACGATCAGATGGCCGGCTTCCGCCGCCACATCGAGGCGGCGCGCATCACCGGCCTGCCGCTCGTCATCCATGCGCGGTCCGCCGACGAGGACGTCGCGCGGACGCTCGAGGAGGAGATGGGGAAGGGGGCTTTCACCGCCGTTCTCCACTGCTTCTCGTCCGGCGCCGAGCTGGCGCGGCGTGGTCTGGCGCTCAGCCTTTACGTGTCGTTCTCCGGTATCCTGACCTTCAAGGCGTCCGACGAACTGCGCGCCATCGCCGCCGACGTGCCGCTCGACCGGCTGCTGGTGGAGACCGACGCGCCGTTCCTGTCGCCGATGCCGCTGCGCGGCAAGCGCAACGAGCCGTCCCACGTCGTCCACACCGCCGCCACGCTGGCGGCCGTGAAGGGTGTCACGCCGGATGAGGTCGCGGCCGCGACGACCGACAACTTCTACCGCCTGTTCTCGCGCGCGGTTCGGCCGGACGGCGCATGACGGACGACGTGCTCGCATTCACCATTCTCGGCTGCGGCTCGTCGACGGGCGTGCCCCGCCTCGACGGCGACTGGGGCACCTGCGACCCGGCCGAGCCGCGCAACCGCCGCCGCCGCTGTTCGCTGTTGGTGCGCCGGGTCGGGGCGGATGGCACAACGACGGTGCTCGTCGACACCGGACCCGACGTACGCGAACAGCTGCTGTCGGTCGGCGTCACGACGCTCGACGGCGTCGTCTACACCCACCCGCACGCCGACCACCTGCACGGCATCGACGATCTGCGCGGGCTGGCACTGCGCAACCACCGGCTGATCGACGTCTACCTCGACGAGCCGACGGCCGAGCGCGCCCACCAGGCGTTCGGCTACTGCTTCCGGACGCCGCCCGGTTCGTCCTATCCGCCGATCCTCGCCGAGCACCGCATCCGCGCCGGCCAGCCGTTCGCGATCGACGGTGCGGGTGGTCCGGTTCCGGTGCTGCCGTTCCTGCAACACCACGGCGACATCGACTCGCTCGGCCTGCGCTTCGGCGGACTGGCCTATTCGAGCGACCTGCACGACCTGCCGGCCGAAAGCCTGCCGCACCTGGAAGGCCTCGACGTCTGGATCGTCGACGCGCTGCGCGAGCGTGCCCACGGCAGTCACTTCACCGTCGCCGACGCGCTCCGCTGGATCGAGCGGCTGCGGCCGCGACGGGCGATCCTGACCGACCTCAACATCGACCTCGACTACGCGACGCTCGCCGCGCGGCTGCCGCCGCACGTCGTGCCGGCGCACGACGGCCTCGTCGTCACGCTGCCCGCACCGCGCGGCCGGGCCTAGCCCGGACGAGGCGGCGAGACCGACGCGGTCGGGCCTAGAAGTTGGCCGAGGTCTTCAGGCCGAGGACCAGCACGTCCTTGTTCTTGTCGGTGCCGCCGGGCCGGTAGACGTACTGGACGTTCGGGCGCACCAGCAGGCCGGCGGTCGGCCGGACCGTGTAGTAGACCTCGAAGGCGTACTCAGTGTCCTGCACCGCCACCGGTCCGAGGCCCGCGCGGTTCTGCGCGCGCTGCGACTTCGCCACCTTGTCGTTGACGTGGGTGGCGCCGGCGGCGAAGGCGATGTCGTCCTGCGGGCGCGCGGAGAACGGCCCGGTGTAGACGACGCCGATCGCGCCCTGGCGGTCGGTGAAGGAGGTCCGCTCGTCGGACCAGACGGCGTTGAGGAAGACGTTCACCCGCGCCGACAGCTGCTGCTGGAAGTTGATGTAGGCGCCCCAGCGGCCGCGGTCCTGGGCCGGCGGCAGGCCGGTGACGGCGAAGAAGTCGCCGTTCTTGTCGTAGGCGACGTTGTCGGCGCTGGCGGTGGCGTACCAGCCGCCGATCTTGTAGCTGCCGGGCAGGGCGCCGTCGCCGAAGCTCGGCGTCCAGGCCACCTCCGCCGGCAGGAGCGCGCCGGTCGAGTCCTCGAACCACACCGGCAGCAGCGCGTCGGCGGTGCCGAGATATTTCGGGTTCATGTCGTAGACGCCGGCCTGCACGTAGCCGAAGTCATGGATGTTCACCTTCAGGCGCGTGCCCCACTGGCTGATCGGCCAGTTGTAGATGTAGTCGCCGTCGAGGTTGCCGGGATTGGCGCCGCAGAAGGTCAGGTTCTGGAAATCGCAGGAGAAGGCGGCGAAATCCTCGCCGAAGGTCATGCGGCCGACCTTCCAGTCGATGAGGTCGTCGGCGAAGGTCTGCTGGTACCAGAACTGGGTCAGCCGGGCCGTCTGGCCGCGGCCGAACACCTCCTGGACCTGCTGCAGCGTGCCGAGCTTGGCGTCGGTGCTGAGGTTGCGGCCGTCGCGCTGGGTGAAGGTCACCTGGAAGCGGGCATCCGGCACGCCGAGAAGCTTGTCGAGATCGAGCGTCAGGCCCGCCGTCCACTGGTCCGCATAGCGTACCATCTGCCGGTTGCCGCCCTGGGCGTTGTAGGCGACCTCGCTGACGTAGCCGAACTGGAAGTCGAAGCCCTTGTCGCGCAAGGCGAGGCGCTCGCCGGCCCAGTCGCCGAACAGCCACGGCCCGGCCTCGGCGGCGGTCTCCGTGGCCGGTTTCTCGACCGGGCGCTCCTCGGCGTGAGACCCGGCCGGAACCACAAGCACCGCCAGCGCGAGGACGCCGCCGGCTGCCGCACCTCGTCCCATGACAGCCTCCCTTATCCGCGTCGGCCCATTCTGCGTGCGCCGGCCCCGGTGGCGGCATCGCGCCGGCGCCAGGACCCGATGATTGTTAGATGATTCTCCCGGGATGACGCGGGCAGGTTTGGCACGGCCGCGAGAACGCGGGGGACGACCGCGCGATGGCGCGGTAGCGCCCGCGCAATGCGCCCGACGAGCGTGCCGCGCCGGCTCCGACGACTGCCGCGCCGGCACCGACCGCCGCTCGTCGCGAGCCGGCCGGGAATGCAGGCCGTCCGTGGTCTCGCATTGACGTACGAACCAGTTCGTACAAAGCTTCGCTCGCCACCCGGACGGCGCCGCGGCGCGTCCGCACGAACAAGCTCAACCTGCTGGGAAGAAACACCATGTGCCCTCGAGGATGCCTGCACGCCATCTGTGAGAAGGCGACCCGCCGCGGCCTGCTGAAGGCCGGTTTTGCGATCGCCGCAGCCACCACCGCAGCCGCGGTGACGTCGCCGTTCGCCGCCACGCCCGTGGAGGCCGCCACCGCCGGACCGAAGACGTTCAGCGACATCCACGACCTCACCCACGTGCTCTACGAGGGGTTTCCGACCTTCAGCGGCGACAAGTGGTTCACCATCGAGCACCCGGTCACGTGGGCGAAGGACAAGGTCAATCTCAATCGCTGGACGCTGATGGAGCACACCGGCACCCACATCGATGCGCCGATCCACTTCTCCGAGAATGGCAAGAGCGTCGATCTGATCGAGGTCGCCGACCTGCTGGTGCCGCTGGTGATCGTCGACATCTCGGCGCGTGCGGCCGACGATCCCGACACCAGCCTGACGCCGGACGACATCAAGGCCTGGGAGGCCGCGCACGGCCCGATCCCCGAGGGCGCCTGCGTCGTCATGAACTCCGGCTGGCACCGGCTGCTCGACACGCCGAAGTTCACCGGCCGAGACGCCGAGGGGCGCAATCACACGCCGGGCTTCCATCCCGAGACGGCGAAGCTCCTGATCGGCGAGCGCGCCGTGAAGGGCATCGGCGTCGACACGCTGTCGCTCGATCGTGGCTTGGCGTCGGGCGAGTTCCCGGTTCACTACGACTGGCTGGGCAGCGGCCGCTGGGGCGTCGAGGCGCTCGCCAACCTCGACACGCTGCCGGCCGCCGGCGCCTTGCTGTTCGTCGGCGCGCCGAAGGTGCGCGGCGGCACCGGCGGCCCGAGCCGCATCGTGGCGCTGGTCTGACGTTTCGATCAGGATGGGAGAAGGCGGCGCCGAGTCGTTCGGCGCCGTCTGCCGTTCAGGCAGGCGGTCCAGCCGGCCGCTTCCCGTGCTCATTCTGGTTCCATAATCCATGTTATGCGACATTCCGATATGCTAAGCCGTTGGCGCGTTTGGCACGAGCAATTGGTCATCCCCTCGGCGAGGTCCGCCCTCTCGGCGATGCCACTCGGGACGACGGCTCGTGCATCGGCGGCTCAGGTGGCGACCGACCTTGCGCCGAAGGCGCTCCCGCCGACCGCCCGCGCGCCCCTGGCGTCCTCTGGGGTGATGCTTCGCGAGGTAGCGCCATGACGCCGACGCGCGACATCGAGCGTCTCGTCGCGATCATGGCGCGGCTGCGCGATCCCGAGCGTGGCTGTCCGTGGGACGTGCAGCAGACGTTCGCGACGATCGTGCCGTACACGATCGAGGAAGCCTACGAAGTGGCCGACGCGATCGAGCGCGGCGATCTCGACGACCTGCGCGACGAGCTCGGCGACCTCCTGCTGCAGGTCGTCTTCCACGCCCGCATGGCCGAGGAAGCCGGCGCCTTCGGCTTCGGTGACGTCGTGCTGGCGATCAACGAGAAGCTCGTCCGGCGCCATCCGCACGTCTTCGGCGATCTCGAAGGGGCCGATCCGCAGGCAGTGAAGCGCCTGTGGGCATCGATCAAGGCCGAGGAGAAGAAGGCGCGCCGGGACCGTCGTGCGGCGCAGGGCCTACCGGCGGAGCCGCCGGCAGGGGCCTTGGACGGGGTTCCGCCCGCCCTGCCCGCCCTGGCGCGCGCCGTCAAGCTGCAGGAGCGGGCCGCGCGCGTCGGCTTCGACTGGCCGGACACCCGCCAGGTGCTCGACAAGATCGCCGAGGAGATCGAGGAGCTGCGCGCCGAGCTCGACGCCGGCGACCGGGCGCGGCTCGCCGACGAGGTCGGGGACCTCCTGTTCGCCGTCGCCAACCTCGCCCGCCACGCCGGCGTCGACCCGGAGACGGCGCTCGCCGGCACCAACGGCAAGTTCACCCGCCGCTTCGCCCACATCGAGGCGCGCCTCGGCGAGGCCGACCGAGGCCCGCACGAGGCGAGCCTCGAGGAGATGGAGGCGCTGTGGCAGGAGGCGAAGCGGCTGGAGCGCGGCGGTTCGTGAAGGCCAGTTGTTCAGGCACTGCAGGCGCCTGGCCGACCACCCTCACCTGCCGCTGTACCCAGTCAGCCGTCCGGCAACCGCCGTGCGAACTCTGTCGGCCGACCAGATGGCCCGCTCTCAGGCCGCGAACGAATACGAAAACCCGGCGCGCTCCAGCAGGCCGACGATCGCCTCGTTGCCGGGCGTCAGCACGACGCCGTCGATCAGCGCGTTGGTGAGATCCGCCGTCAGTTCGCCCTGGCTGCGCTTGTCGGGATTGACACCGTTGGCGATCAGGGTGCCGGCGAGTTCCCAGACGGCGTTGTGGCAGGCACAGAAGACGACGCCGCGTTTCTGCAGCACCGGGATGAAGTTGCCGAGGGTGTCGGAATAGAGCCCCGTCGGGTCCTCGATGTCCTTCACCTGCGCCTTGGTGACCTTCGGATCCTTGATCAGCGTGTTGCGCTTGAAGGCGCCGTCGGTGAGCGCGGCGATGTCGTACTTCTCCCAGGCCTCGCGGTTGTAGAGGCTGTACTGCGCCGGGCCGTGCGGGGCCGCCACCATCAGGAAGTTCGGATGGCCGAGCGCGAACGCCTCGGCGTTCATGGTGTTGCGGATCTGCGTCAGCCAGGTGCCGGCGATGTCGGTGGTGTCGAAGACGTGCTTCTGGCGGCCGCCATAAGCGAGGATCAGGTCGATCGCCGCGCTGTCCCACTGGCCAGGCTTGGTCAGGATCATCGGCGCCGTGCGCTGGCCGCGCCGCCGGCGGATGTCGGCGAGAGCGCGGGTGAAGGCGCGCAGGCGGTCGGCCCCCTCGGGCAGGTAGTCGGTGTCCCGCGCGCTCGCTTCGACGGCGGCCTCGGCGGGTGTCGCGGTCGCCGCGGCGGCGCCGGCGATGCCCGCGGCCAAGGCGATGGTCTGCAGGGTCGCCCTGCGGGTCAGCCCGTCGTTCGTCACGTCCACACTCCCCAGTCTCAGTCGCACCCGGGGATGTTCTTGCCATGCGCGCACCGACGCCGCCAGACGCGACGGAGCGCGTCATGCTGCACGCGGCGGGTGGGCGCGTGCCTTGCGGAGGTCGGTGCGGCTGCCTAGCCGGCGGCGCCGCGACGGGCCGTACGGGGCGCCGTCTGCTGGATGTAGCGCCCGGCGCGCTGCTTGAACGGCACCTTCTGGCGCGGCGGCACGCGCAGCACCAGATGGACGGCGTCCTCCGCGTCGTGGCGCTCGACAACCTCCGTCGAGCGGTGCAGCCAGGCGAGCAACTCGCCCTCCGTCACCGGCACGGCGATCCGCACCTCCCACTTGTCCTCCGACAGCCGCGCCTCGATGCGCGACAGCAGGCCGTCGATCCCCTCGCCCGTCACCGCCGAGATCGCCACCGGCCCCTCGCCGTCCGTCGCCGCCAACAGGCGCGTCCGACGCTCGGCGTCGACGAGGTCGATCTTGTTCAGCACCTCGATCAGCCGGTCGCGGTCGTGGGCGTCGATGTCCAGCAGCGTCAGCGTCTCCTGGACGTCGCGGGACTGTGCGTCCGAATCGGGATGGGAGACGTCGCGCACGTGCAGGATGATGTCGGCCTCGACGACCTCCTCGAGCGTCGCCCGGAAAGCGGCGACCAGATGGGTCGGCAGGTCGGAGATGAATCCGACGGTGTCGGACAGGATCGCCGAGCCACCGTGCGGCAAGCGGATCTGCCGCAGCGTCGGGTCGAGCGTGGCGAACAGCAGGTCCTTCGACAGCACGCCGGCGTCGGTCAGCCGGTTGAACAGCGTCGACTTGCCGGCGTTGGTGTAGCCGACCAGCGCGATCACCGGATGCGGCACCTTCTTGCGGTTCGCCCGGTGCAGGCCGCGGGTGCGCTTCACGTCCTCGAGCTCGCGCTCGATCTTGATGATGCGCTCCTGGATCATCCGGCGATCCGCTTCGATCTGCGTTTCGCCCGGGCCACCGAGGAAGCCGAAGCCGCCGCGCTGGCGCTCGAGATGGGTCCACGTGCGGACAAGCCGGCTCTTCTGCCAGTTGAGATGGGCGAGCTCGACTTGCAGCGTCCCCTCTCGCGTGCGGGCGCGGGCGCCGAAGATCTCAAGGATCAGCGCCGTCCGGTCGAGGACCTTAGCGTTCCACGCCTTTTCAAGATTGCGCTGCTGCACCGGCGTCAGCGGATGGTCGACGATGACGAGGTCCGCCTCCTCGGTCGAGACTGCGAGCTTCAGTTCCTCGACCTTGCCGGTGCCGAACAGCGTGGCCGGCCGCGTCGCCGACAGGCGCACGACATAGGCGCCGACGACGTCGAGATCGATCGCGCCGGCGAGGCCGACGGCCTCCGCGAGGCGCGCTTCCGGCGAGCGGGTCGAGGCGCCCTCCCCGGCGGCCTCGGCGCTGCGGCGCTCGGTGCGCACGGGTGCGATCACGATCGCCTTGGTGCGCTCGGCGAGCCGCGACATGCCTTCGCGCCGGTCGCGACGGACGGCTTCGGTGCCGTCATCTTCCTTCGTGCGGTCACTCAAAGAGAGAAAAACTCCTGCACAGAGCGCGGACCAACGGTCGTTTCGCGCTGTGGCGTCTGCATCCGGCCGGGTGTGGGCGGAGCGCCATCATGGCACGGAAACGCCGGCGCGCGCGAGCGCGTTCCGCCAGCCGGTATCGCGGCCAGAGCAGACGTCAGGAGCGGTGTCGAGGGAGCAAGCGTCACGCCCGCTGCGAGGCGCGCGCGACGTTGTCGTCAAACTGAACCGAATCGGAACTTCGACGAGGGTCAGGCCTCTTCGGTCGGCTCGAACAGCTGGATCGGCTGGTTCGGCATCACCGTCGAGATCGCATGCTTGTAGACGAGTTGGGAATGACCATCCCGCCGCAACAGAACACAAAAGTTGTCGAACCATGTGACGACACCCTGCAACTTGACGCCGTTGACAAGGAAGATCGTCAGAGGAGTTTTGTGTTTGCGGACGTAGTTTAGGAAGGTGTCCTGGAGGTTTTGTGCGCGGTCCGCCATGGTATGTTTTTCCTGTTCTTTCGAGCCGACAATGCGCTCGCGGCGGGCTTCTCCAAAAGCCGAGGCTCAGCTGTTGGGAGAGCGACGAATGGGAACCTTGGCGTCCCCATTGTCGGAGTGAGCGGTCGCATCATCGACCGAAACTATATCGCACCTGCGAAGAAAGGGGGTCGAAATCTCTCCGCCGTGCGTCAAACGGCCACGAGTTCGGCCGCCTCGTGGAAGTGGCTGCGCAGCGCCCGGGTCACCGGACCGGGCCGTCCGTCACCCACCGCCTGCCCGTCGATGCGCACCACCGGCATCACCAGCGTCGTCGCCGCGGTGATGAACGCCTCCCGCGCCGCGAGGGCCTCCGCCACCGAGAACGAGCGCTCCTCCAGCGGCACGCCGTGGCGGGCCGCCACCTCGCAGACGACCTCCCGCGTGATGCCGCGCAGGATGCCGCGGGTCGCCGGCCGAGTGATGAGGCGCCCCTCGGCGGTGACGATCCAGGCGTTCGTCGAGCCGCCCTCGGTGACCATGCCGTCGGGCGTGACGAACCACGCCTCGCGCGCACCGGCCTCCTTCGCCTGCTGCTTGGCGAGCACGTTCGGCAGCAGCCCCACCGTCTTGATGTCGACGCGGTCCCAGCGGTTCTCCGGCACCGTGATCACCGCCACGCCCGCCTCCGCCTGGCGGTCCGCCTTGGCGAAATCGGCGGAGCGCGCCGTCATCACCACGGCCGGGGCGACGTCGTCGCTGGGGAAAACGTGGTCGCGGCGTGCCACGCCGCGCGTCACCTGGATGTAGATCATGCCGTCGCGCACGCGGTTGCGGCGCACCACCTCCCGCATGATCTGCCGCAGCGCCGCGTCGCTCATCGGTGCGCGGATGGAGAGTTCGGAAAGCGAGCGGCTCAGCCGGGCGAGATGGCGCGTCGCGTCGACGAGGTTGCCGCCGAACACCTCGCACACCTCGTAGACGCCGTCGCCGAACTGGTAGCCCCGGTCCTCGACGTGCACCGCCGCGTCGGCATGCGGGACATAGCGGCCATTCACATAGGCGATGCGGCTCATGACAGCTCCGAAAGTACGCGAAGGAGAATGATCAAGTCTTTGTAATATCAGAAGAACTCGAGGCTGACGCGGAACATCTGCTCGACCAGCCGGACGCGCTCGGCGACGGCGAAGATGACGACGCGGTCGCCCGCCTGGATCTGGGTGTCGCCGGTCGGCACGATGACTATGCGCTTCCGGTAGACGGCGCCGATGCGCACCCCGTCGGGCAGGTCGAGATCGCGCAGCGGCCGGCCGACCAGAGGCGACGTCTGCAGCGCCTCGGCCTCGATCAGCTCCGCCGCGCCGTTCTGCAGCGAGTGCACGCTACGGATCCGGCCGCGGCGGACGTGGCGCAGGATGCGGGAGACGGTGACGGCACGCGGATTGACGTACGCGTCGATGCCGAGCGCATGGGTGAAGGCCGGATAGCTCGTCGAGTTGATCAGGCAGAGGTTGCGCTTGCAGCCGAGGTTCTTCGCCATCACCGCCGACAGGATGTTGGTCTCGTCGTCGTTGGTGAGCGCGACGAGGCTGTCGGCGTCCTGCACGTCCGCCTCGCGCAGCATCACCTGGTCGAGGGCGCTGCCGTTGAGGATGACGGTGCGGTGCAGCGCCTCCGCCACCACCACGGCGCGGTCGCGGTTCTCCTCGATCAGCTTGACGCGGGCGCTGGCGAGGCGGGCCTCAAGCGATTGCGCGACGAAGAAGCCGATATTGCCGCCACCGGCGATGACGATGCGCGTCGCCTCCGGCTCCTCGTGGCCGAAGATCGCCAGCGTCCGCTTCACCTGGTCGCGCTTCGCCACGACGTAGGCGAGGTCGCCCACCAGGATCGCGTCCTCGCTGCGCGGAACGAACAGCCGCGCCCGCCTGAGGATGCCGACAACCACAGCCCCGAGGTCCGGGAACAGCTCGGTCAACTGGCGCAGTGGCGTGTCGATGATCGGACAGTCGGCCGTGCAGTCGATGCCGAGTACGATCACTTCGTCGTCGGCAAAGGTGACGGTCTCGACCGCCCCCGGCAGCGCCAGACGCCGCAGCACTGTCTCGCCGACCTCGATCTCCGGCGAGATGATGACGTCGATCGGCATGTTGTCGCGACGGAAGAGGTCCTGCCAGTGCGGCGCCAGATAGCTCTGGGCGCGGATGCGGGCGATCTTCGTCGGCACGTTGAACAGCGAGTGGGCCACCTGGCAGGCGACCATGTTGACCTCGTCGGACAAGGTCACCGCGATCAGCATGTCGGCCTGGTCGATGCCCGCCTCGGCCAGCACCTCCGGGTGCGAGCCGTGGCCGACGACACCACGCACGTCGAGGCTGTCGCGCACCTGGTTGACGAGGCGCGCCTGCGCGTCGACCACAGATACGTCGTTCTGTTCGGCTGCCAGCCGCTCGGCGATGCCGTAGCCCACTTGGCCGGCACCGCAGATGACGATGCGCATGAATGCTCCCGTTTGCGCCGCAGCGCGGTCGTGGCGCGTGTTCTAGCGCATCTGCCGCGGCGCGAAAGCGCCTCGTGCATGGATCGCGGCGGCGCCGCGCGGGTGGATCACGCCACGCCGAGCGACTTCAGCTTGCGGTGCAGGGCGGAGCGCTCCATGCCGACGAACTCCGCCGTGCGCGAGATGTTGCCGCCGAAGCGGTTGATCTGCGCCTTCAGATAGTCGCGCTCGAACACCTCGCGGGCATCGCGGAGCGGCAGCGCCATCAGGTGCTCGCCCCCTGCCCCGGTGGGCAGCGCCGGCACCATCGCGCCGATCTCCGTCGGCAGCAGGTCGGCGGTGATCACCGCCTCCGCGTCGCCGCGCGTCAGGATCATCAGGCGCTCGACGTTGTTGCGCAGCTGGCGGATGTTGCCCGGCCAGTCGTGCGCCTGCAGCACCGCCATCGCGTCGTCGCCGATGCGGCGGATCGGCAGCCCGGCGGTGCGGGCGATCTGCTCCATGAAGAAGCCGACGAGCTCGGGAACGTCGTCGCGGCGCTCGGCCAGCGCCGGCACGCGAATCGGCACGACGCTGAGGCGGTGGAAGAGGTCCTCGCGCAGCGTGCCGTCGGCGATCTCCTGCTCGAGGTCACGCGCGCTCGACGACAGGATGCGGACGTCGACCTTGACCTTGGTCGACCCGCCGACGCGCAGGAACGTCTGCTCGACGAGGACGCGCAGAATCTTGCCCTGGGTCTCGCGCGGCATGTCGGCCACCTCGTCGAGGTAGAGCGTGCCGCCGTGCGCCTCCTCCAGCGCGCCGACCTTGCGCGAGCGACCGTCGGAACCCTCGATGCCGAACAGCTCCTCCTCCATGCGGTCCGGCGTGATGGCGGCGGCGTTGATGATGACGAACGGTCCGCTCGCCCGGTGCGACAGGGAGTGGATCGTCCGCGCCACCAGCTCCTTGCCGCTGCCCGACGGCCCTGAGATCATCACCCGGCTGTTGGTCGGCGCCACCCGCTCGATCGTCTGGCGCAGCTGGTTCATCGACGACGAGGCGCCGATGAGGTCGGTCGCCTCGCTCATCCGCTCCTTCAGCGAGCGGATCTCGCGCTTCAGCGACGACGCCTCCAGCGCCCGCTCCGTCGCCAGCACGAGGCGGTCCGCCTTGAACGGCTTCTCGATGTAGTCGTAGGCGCCGCGCTTGATCGCCGACACCGCCGTCTCGATGTTGCCGTGGCCGGAGATGATGACGACGGGCAGGTCCGGGTGCTGCTCGCGGATCGCGTCCAGCAGAGCCAGGCCGTCCAGCCGGCTGCCCTGCAGCCAGATGTCGAGAATGACGAGCGATGGTCTCCGGTCGCGGATGGCCGCCAGCGCCTGGTCGCTGTCGCCGGCCGTGCGCGCGCCGTTCCCCTCGTCTTCGAGGATACCCGCGATGAGGTCGCGGATGTCCGCCTCGTCGTCGATGATCAGGATGTCAGTCGCCATGGGTGCTACGGACGCTCTCGGAGGACGGGGCGGAAGAGGAACCGGCAGTGGTGCTGCCGAGGAGGGCGAGCGGCTCGACGACGATCGCCGCCGGGCCAACCGGGGGATCGGATTGCGGGGCCGCCGGCGTGTCGGGCTTCGACGTCGGCAGCACCGGCCCGTTGCCGTCGGCGGGGATGACGAGGCGTACGCACGCCCCGCGCCCGCCGGCGGCGACAGCCGGGGAATCGAGCAGCTCGATCCGGCCGCCGTGCTCCTCGACGATCTTGCCGACGATGGCGAGGCCGAGGCCGGTGCCCTTCTCGCGGGTCGTCATGTAGGGCTCGAGCAGGCGCTCGCGGCCGTCCTTGGGCAGGCCGATGCCGTTGTCGACGACATCAATGACGAGTTCGTCGCCGACGCGGTGCACCGACACCTCGACCCGGCCCGGCCCGCGCACGTCCGCCGGCACCGCCACCACCGCCTCCACCGCGTTCTTGACGACGTTGGCAACCGCCTGGCCGATCAGGCGCCGGTCGAAGCGGCCGATGATGGCGTCGTTCGGCAGCCGCGAGACGAACTGCACGTCGGGGTGGCCGACGCTCTGCAGGAACAGCGCCTCGCGCACCGCCTCGCCGAGATCGCCCGGCTCGAAGACGGGCTTCGGCATGCGGGCGAACGAGGAGAACTCGTCGACCATGCGGCCGATGTCGCCGACCTGGCGGATGATCGTGTCGACGCACTGGTCGAAGACGCCACGGTCGTCCTCGATGCGCTTGCCATAGCGCCGGCGGATGCGCTCCGCCGACAGCTGGATCGGCGTCAGCGGGTTCTTGATCTCGTGGGCGATGCGGCGGGCGACGTCGGCCCAGGCGGAGGTGCGCTGTGCCGTCACCAGCTCGGTGATGTCGTCGAGGGTGACGACGCGGTCCTGGCCGCTGCCGTCGACGCGGCGATCCGTCGTGACGCGGACGTTGACGATGCGCTCCTGGCCGTTCCGCAAGAGGCGGATCTGCAGCTGCCGCGGCCGGTCCGCCTCGCGGCCGGCCGGCTGCAGGGCCGGCGCGATCTCAGGAACGACTTCCGTCAGGTTCTGGCCGACCAGATCGCCCTCGTCGGCGGCGAGCAACAGCTGCGCGGAGCGGTTCGCCAGCGAGATCAGGCCGGTATCGTCGATGCCGATGACGCCCGCTGTGGCGCCCGCCAGCACCGCTTCGGTGAACCGCCGGCGCCGGTCGATCTGCTCGCTCGCCGAGATGATCTCCTCGCGCTGCGAGTGGAGCTGGCCGGTCATGGCGTTGAACGTCTCGCCGAGGTGGGCGAGGTCGCCATCGGACTTCTCGATCGGCACCTTGGCGTCGAGGTTGCCGTGCGCCACCTGGTCGGCGGCGGTGATCAGCCGGCGGATCGGCGTGACCAGACGGTTGGCGAAGCCGAAGCCCAGCCAGATCGCCGCCACCAGCAGCACCAGGGCAAGGCCGACATAGACGAGCGCGAAGGCGAGCTGCACGCCGGTGCGCGAGGCCTCGAGGTCGCGGAACTCGAGCGCGCCTTCCTGGGCGAGCCGCATGTAGTCGACCACGCGCGGGTCCATCGACCGCGTCACGTAGAGGTACATGTCGTCGTAGGCGGCGAGCTTGGCGACGCCGCCGACCTGATTGGTGTCACCGGGCGCGATCAGGATCGGGCCCTTGTCTGCGGCGCGGGCGAACGCCTCGACGGGGGGAAGTTCGAAGGTCTGGTTGAGGTCGAGGATGGTGCGGGTGACGACCGTGCCATCGCCCTTCATCAGGAACGCGCCGGGAATCTGGCGCAGGGACGCCTGGGTCTGCAGGAAGAGGTCGAACTGCACCGGCTCGTAGTCGTACATGGTGCGGGCGCGATCGATTTCCGCCGACAGGGCGATCAGGTCTCCCCGCAGCACCCGGCCGTGCTCCTCGACATAGGCACGGGCCACCGCCACCGCATTGTCGACGATGCCGCGCGTGCGCTCCTCGAACCAGCGGTCGAGGCCGCGATCGAGGGTGATGGTGGCGAGGATCGCGACCAGCACCGCCGGCAGCGCCGCGATGACGCTGAACAGGGCGACGATGCGGACGTGCAGGTCGGCGCCCGCCCGCCCCCGTCGACGGGCGAGCCACAACAGACGGACCTCGACGGCGACCGAGGCGACCAGCACCGCCACGATCACGCCGTTGATCGCCAGAGCCGCGGTGACCACGTCCGGCGTCGGTGCCATGGGCGTCAGCCCGGTCAGCACCAGGAATGTCACGGTCACGGAGGCGAGCGCGAGGACGGTCGTCACGAGGCCGACGCGCCGCAGCAACCGCAACCGGTCGTGCCCGCCACCGACGACACTCGAATTCACGCGAGGCAAAGCCTCGTTCGTCACGGCCATCCGATCCCCGTCAGCCCACCCAAGGGCCGTCACCCGATTACAACATTGTTGCGAAAATGAGACAGCCCCCTCGCCCGGACGTCGCCCGTCGGCTGCGTTGGCCGTGGGTCTGGAACCGTCGGCCTTGTCGCACGTTGCCGGCCGGGCCCTGCTGCGGGGCCATTGGAGGCGATTCATGGCGCCGCGGCCGTTCTGGAAGGGCTACCTCAAGCTCTCGCTCGTCACCTGCCCGGTGTCGATGATGCCAGCGACGACGGAAAGCGAGCGCATCCGCTTCCATACGCTCAACAGCGAAACCGGCAATCGCGTCCAGAGCCACTATGTCGACGCCGTCACAGGCGACGCGGTGGACGAGGACGACGAGGTGAAGGGCTATCCCCGCGGCGACGACGACTACGTCATGCTGGAGGACGAGGACCTCGACGCCGTCGCGCTGGAGAGCACCCGCACCATCGACATCGAGACGTTCGTGGCGCGCGATTCGATAGCCTGGGTCTGGCAGGACAAGCCGCACTTCCTGTTGCCGGGGAGCGGTGTCGGCGAAGAGGCCTTCGCCGTCATCCGCGAGGCGATGCGTGCGACGAAGACGGCCGGGATCGCCCGCCTCGTGCTTTACCGCCGCGAGCGTGCGGTGCTGCTCGAGCCGCGCGACCAAGGCATCGTGCTGTGGACGCTGCGCTACGGCGACGAGGTGCGGTCCGCGGGTGACGCATTCGGCGCCGCCGAGGACGAGCATGGCGATCCGGATGCGCGCACTCTCGTCGAGCGCCTGATCGACAAGCGAACACGCGCATGGGAGCCCTCCCTCGTGCAGGACCCGGTCCAGGACCGTCTCAAGGACCTGATCGCGAGCAAGAAGAAGGGCCGCCGCAAGGCGCCGGCCAAGACGGAGCCCGCCGCCCCCGCCGCCGGTGGCAACGTGATCAGCATCATGGACGCCCTGAAACGCAGCCTCGAGGCGGAGGGCGGCGCGAAGAAGCGCCGCTGACCTAGAAGCCCGCCAGGTACTTCCAGAAGTCGGTGATGTCGAAGCAGACGGTCTTCTTCTGTCCGCCCTTGACGAGATAGAGGACGTCGTAGGTTCGTCCTCCCGGACCATCCCTCAACGCCTGCCCATCGCGCGTCCAGCCGGGAAGATTGCGGCCGATCCAGTCATACTCGGCGGCGACGCCGGCGAGGTGGCTCGGAGCGTTGGTGATCTTGAGCGCGACGTCCGCGGCGAACGGACAGGATGTCGCGACATAGCGGATGCCGCCCTTGCCGGCCGTCGTCGCGGTGCCGTCACTTCCGGCACTCCCGCTGCCACCGTCGGTCGTCGACGTCGTGGTGCATGCCGTCAGGCCGAACAAGGCCAGCGCCGCCCAGATCGACAAGGCCCGCATCGTCACCCCCCTCAACCCCTGCGCGAACGTCGCCGGGCGATGCCGCTTCGTCAAGGGGGACGGGCCACCAGCCGACGATCAGCGGCGGCTGCGGCCACGGCGCGGTTTGCCGGCTCCCGCGGGCAGTGCCGCGGCCGCCTCGCGGAACCCCTCCCACGGATCGCTTTCCAGGCTCGCCAGCCGCGCCGGGGCGTTGGCGACGCTGAAGTAGTTCGGAGGTACCTCGCCGAGCTCCTCCCACGACAGCGGCATCGACACCGGCGCGCCGGCGCGGGCGCGGGTCGAATAGGGGGCGACCGCCGTGGCGCCGCGGCCGTTGCGCAGGTAGTCGACAAGGATGCGGCCGTGGCGCTTCGCCTTGCTGACGGTCGCGACGAAACGGTCGGGCGCATCGGCGGACATCGCGTCGGCGATCGCCTTGGAGAACGCCTTTACAGCCACCCAGTCCGCCTTCGGCTTCAGCGGCGCGACGACGTGGATGCCCTTGCCGCCGGTCGTCTTCACGAAGGCGGACAGCCCCGCATCCGCGAGCCGGGTCCGAACCTCCCGCGCGGCCTCCACGGTGGTCTCCCAGGCGACACCGTCGCCTGGATCGAGGTCGAGGATCATCATGTCGGGATGCTCGATATCGGCCAGCGTCGAGCCCCAGGGGTGGATTTCGAGCACCCCCGCCTGGACGAGCCCGATCAGGCCGTCGAGGTCGTCGATGACGACGATCGGCTCGCCCTCCGGGTCGCCCGGATCGACGACGGCGCGGATCGCCTTGTTAGCCCCCTTCCACAGGTGCTTCTGGAAGAAGCAGGCCTCCGTCGTGCCACCCGGACAGCGCAGCATCGACAGCGGCCTGGCGACGATGAACGGCGCGATCTTCCGCCAGACATCGGAGTAGTAATCGGCGAGGCCCTGCTTGGTGACGCCGGCGTCCGGCCAGTAGACGCGGTCGGGATGAGTGAGCTTCACGGTCGATCTCGCCCCGGTCTCGCGCCCCACGGCGGCGTCTTCGCGGCTGACGTCGGCCGGCGCCTTGTCCTCGCGCAGGCCGCGAAAGGAAGCGTGCCGCAGATGGCCGTCGCCCGTCCAGGCGGCGAACTCCACCTCGGCCACCAACTCCGGCCGCACGAAGCGGACGCCGCGTGCCTGCTCCGTCGTCAGGGCGCTGCCGAACGGGCTCGGCTTGGCCGTGATCGCTGCCAGGCGCTTGTAGAGGTCGCGCGCGACCGCGGCCGTGTAGCCCGTACCGACCCGCCCGACGTGCACGAGCCGGCCGTCCTCGTAGGTGCCGAGCACGAGCGAACCGATGGCGGTGGCGCTGGTCGACGACGGCACGAAGCCCGCGACGACGAACTCCTGACGGTGGCCGCACTTCGACTTCACCCAGACCTTGCCGCGGCCGGAGCGGTAGGGCGCGTCGCCGCGCTTGGAGACGACCCCCTCGAGGCTGAGCCGGCAGGCGTGGCGCAGCACGAGGCCGCCGTCGTTGCCGAAATGGGCGCTGTAGGCGACCGGGCCGTCGGGCGGGATCAGCCGCTCCAGCACTGCCTTGCGGTCGAGAAGGGCCGCACCGGTGAAGTCGACGCCGTCGAGATGCAGGATGTCGAAGGCATAGTAGCGGAAGCGGTCGCTGCGGCCGGCGCTGAGGTCGGCCTGCAGGGCGGAGAAGTCCGAGGCGCCGGTCGCCGTCTCGACCACCACCTCGCCGTCGAGGAGCGCCGTCTCGGCACCGAGGTTCGCCAGCGCTGCGACGATCTCGTCGCCAAACTTCTCGGTCCAGTCGAGCCCGGTGCGGGTCAGGAGCCGGACGCGGCCGCCGTCGATGCGGACCTGGATGCGATAGCCGTCGAACTTGATCTCGTGCACCCAGGCGGCACCGCTCGGCGGCTTCGACTGCAGGCTCGCCAGCGCCGGCGGAATGAACTCCGGCAACGGCCCCCGCTTCGCGCCCTTCGGCATCGACGCTGGCGCGGGGTCCGGCGGCGAGGCTGCCGCCCTGCCCTTCTTCGAAACGGCCGCCTTCTCCGGGACGGCGGCTTTCTTCGGTACGGCGGCTTTCTTCGGAGCGGCCGCCGCCGGCTTCTTCGGTGCGCGCGGCGCCGACCTTGTCCGGCGAGCGGCGCCAGACGGTGCGTCCGGATCGGTGATCCGGCCGGTCTTCGACGACCAGCCCGGGGTTTCGTCGGCCACCTCGGCGACATCGCGCCCGGTGGCTATCGATGCCGGCCGCTCCGCCAGGATGTCGGGTGCTGAGGCGGGCCTCGCGGCTTCGTCCTCCGCCTTGATGAGCAACCAGTTCTCGTGCTTCTCGTCCGGCTTCTTGTGCATCCGCACGAGATGCCAGCGCCCCGTCAGCTTCTCGCCTTCGAGCTCGAACTCCAGGTGCCCCTTGGCATAGCCCTTATTGGCGTCGCCGACGGGCGTCCAGCGGCCGCGGTCCCACAGGATCACGGTGCCGCCGCCGTACTCGCCCTTCGGGATGGTGCCTTCGAAGTCGCCATAGTCGACCGGATGATCCTCGACGTGCACGGCGAGGCGCTTCTCGCCGGCGACGAGGCTCGGACCGCGGGTGACGGCCCAGCTCTTGAGCACGCCCCCCATCTCGAGGCGGAAGTCGTAGTGGAGCCGGCGCGCGGCGTGCTTCTGCACGACGAACGCCCCCTTCGCGCGCCCGCTCCGCGCCGCCCCCCGCGGCTCGGCGGTCTTGGTGAAGTCGCGCTTCTGCCGGTAGAGGTCGAGCGCCATCCGTGGTCACCCCGCCCTGCGCTGGCGAGCGGCGCCGCCGGTCGCTGCCTTGCCCGCCAGCGGCTTCGCGGCCGACTTCGAACCGGCACCGGCCTTCGAAGCGGCCTTCGCCGGCGGCTTCCCGGCAGTCGCCTTCGCAGCGGCGGCCGGCTCGCCGGCGCCGGTCTTGGCTCGCTTGGTGCTGCGACCCTTGGAGGACGCGGCCTTGCCGTCCGCCGCCGCCCCGGCCGGCGCACCGCCACCCACGCCGGCACTGCGCCGCAGCGCATCGAGGAGATCGACGACCTTGCTCGACGGCGCAGGCTTCTGCGGCTTGATCTTGCGGCCCTCGAGCTTGGCCTTCACCATCTCGGCGAGCGCCGCCTCATAGCGGTCGTCGAACTTGGCCGGATCGAACGTGCCGCGCTTCGAGGCGATGATGTGCTCGGCGAGCTCGAGCATCTCGCCCTCGATCTCGATCTTCGGCACGTCGGCGAACGCCTCGCGCGCCGCGCGGACCTCGTAGTCGAACTTCAGCGTCGTCGCGATCAGCCCGTCCTCGAACGGGCGCACCAGCAAGGTGCGGGCGCGCCGGAACAGCACCGTCGTCGCCAGCGCCGCCGCCGATTTCTCGCGCAGGCCATCGCGAATGAGCGCGTAGGGCTCCGCCGCCACCGCGCCGTCGGGAGCGAGGAAGTAGGGCCGGTCGAGATAGAGCGTGTCGATGTCGTCGCAACTCAGGAAGGCGGAGACGGACAGCGTCTTGTCGCTCTCCGGCACGGCGGCGGCGATCTCGTCGGGCGATAGCACGATGTGCTCGTCCTTGCCCGTCTCGTAGCCCTTCACCTGCTGCTCGCGATCGACCGGCTCGCCCGTCACCGCGTCGACGAACTCGCGGGTGACGCGGTTGCCGGTCTTGCGGTTGAGGGTGTGGAAGGCGATGCGCTCTGACGTCGACGCGGCGGCATAGAGGCCGACCGGGCAGGTCAGCTCGCCGATCTTCAGGAAACCCTTCCAGCTCGCGCGCCCCGCCATCGCCGCCTGCTCCACCCGCCGTGCCCGCTCCGGGGCGACATCACAGAATGCACGCCGACGCCCGCCCGTTCCCTCGCGCGACCAGCGATCGCCGCGGCCGCCGGCCAGCGCCCCTGTCCCGGCGGGCCAAACGGAGTAGTGTCCCTGCTGTGTTTCTCGACCCGGGGTCCGACCCATGAAGCTCGCCGCAGCCTTCGCGCTTCTCGCCATTGCCGCGGCAACGCCCGCGGGATCGGCCGAACGCTTCTCGGTCGTGCCGGCCGCGGCGGCGCCGTTCACGGTCGAGACGGTGGCGGACGGGCTCGACTATGTCTGGGGAATCGCCTTCCTGCCGGACGGTTCCATGCTGGTGACCGAAAAGCCCGGGCGCCTGCGCCGCATCACCACCGCCGGCGAGGTCTCGGCGCCGATCCGCGGCGTCCCGGCCGTCGTTTACGAGAACCAGGGTGGGCTCCTCGACGTCGCCCTGCACCCGGACTTCGCCGCCAACCGCTGGGTCTATTTCACCTATTCGCGTCCGGGCGCCGGCGGCAGCTCCACCGCTCTCGGCCGCGGGACGCTTTCCAAGGACATGACGGCGCTGCGTCAGGTCAGCGTGCTGTGGACATCCGGTCCGCGCTTCGACGGCGCCGGTCACTTCGGCTCCCGCATCGCCTTCGACGGCGATGGCCACGTCTATCTCGGCACGGGCGATCGCCAGCAATATCCGAGCGACGACATCGCCCAGCGTCGCGACAACACGCTCGGCAAGATCGTCCGCCTGCTGGATGATGGCTCCGTGCCGGCCGACAACCCGTTCGTCGGCCAGACCGGCATCGATCCGGCGATCTGGAGCTACGGCCACCGCAACCCGCAGGGCCTCGCCTTCGAGCCGGCTACCGGCAAGCTCTACGAGCTGGAGCACGGCCCGCTCGGTGGCGACGAGCTCAACATCATCCGCAAGGGCAGGAACTACGGCTGGCCGGTCGTCTCGTGGGGCGTCAACTATGACGGCTCGCCGGTCGGCACCGGCAAGCATCGGGCGCCGGGCATGGTGAACTCCATCCGCCACTGGACGCCGGTGATCGCTCCCGGCGGCATGGCGTTCTACGACGGCCGGGCGTTCAAGGGCTGGCGCGGCGACATCCTGATCGGCGGCCTCGGCGCCGCCGCCCTCGTCCGTCTCGACACGAAAGACGGCGAGATCGTCCGCGAGCAGCGCTTCCTGACCGAGCGCGGCCAGCGCATCCGCGTCGTCGCCATCGGGCCCGACGGCGCCATCTATCTCGGCACCGACGAGAGCCCCGCCCAGATCCTGAAGCTCGCCCCGCGCTAAGCTCGCCCCGCGTTGATCGGTGGGGGGAGCCGGAGACGGCCTCGGGCGGGCCACTGCAACCAGGGCTGGGTCCGTGCCGGCCGTCATCGATGGATTGGCGACCCCGGCTGGATTCGAACCAGCGACCAACAGCTTAGAAGGCTGCTGCTCTATCCTCTGAGCTACGGGGCCTCGTCTCGTGGCGGCCGTCGCCGCCGCGGCGGTCCGTCGGGCGACGGGCTTGCGGGCCCGCTCGCAACCGCGTGGCCCACGTCCGTCCGGTCGGTCGCCACCACGCCCACGGGCGCGGGTGGCCGGGCAATCAGTGCGTCCAGGGCACCAGGCGGTCGGTGCGGAAATTGTCCGAGTAGGAGACGCGCTTCGGGGTCCGGTCGTGCGGCTCGAAGACCTCGAAGGGGATGCCGTTGCGCTCGGCGTAGGCGATCGCCTCCTCGCGCGTCTCGAAGAACAGCTTCACCTGGCTGGTCATGTCGCTGGACGACGTCCACCCCATCAGCGGCTCGACCGCCCGTGCCACTGCCGGGGCGTACTCGAACACCCAGCGCTGGGTCTTTCCACGTCCCGACTGCATGGCCGTCTTGGCCGGCCGGAAGATGCGGGCCACCGCAGGCTTCGTCACCATCGTCGATCCCCTTCGTCCGAGCGACATCGTTCGTCACCAAACGCCCGACGGGCGCAAATCGCCGACACAAACCGTCTTCGCCGCACCACCGGCGACCAACGCCCGCGGCACGATCCGACCAGACCTTGCGGTGTGGTCGGGGCAGCAAGATTCGAACTTGCGACCCCGCGCTCCCAAAGCGCGTGCTCTACCAGGCTGAGCTATGCCCCGATCGGTCGTCCGCTTCCGTAGCCGCTCCGCCCTCCCCGATCAAGCGGCGCCGCCGGCCGGAGGCAAGCGGAGCGCTGCAATGCGGGTTCAGGCGGTGGCGGGGCCCTGCCTGGCGCGCCGAGCGGACGTCATCGCAGCGGGCCGTGTCAGGGGTTGGTGACGCGGGCGTGCCGCAGCCGGGCACCCGGACCGATGCCGAGCTTGGCGGCGACGCCGGCATTGACCTCCAGCACGAACCGCACGGGCTCGGTCGAGGGGATCGGCTCCAGCGAGTACGGCGTCGTGTCGGCGGCGATCTGGGTGATCGTGCCGTCGGCGCGAATGAAGATCATGTCGAGCGGCAGCGGCGTGTTTCTCATCCAGAAGGCGACGCCCTCCTGGTCGCTGCCGTAGTCGAACAGCATCCCCGCATCCGCCGCCATCGACTCGCGGAACATCAGGCCACGGGCGCGCTCGTCGGCCGTGTCGGCGATCTCGATGGTGAAGCTGTGCTCGCCGTCGGCCGTCTCGATGACCGCGACGGTCTCGCCGGCCGCCGTGTCCTGGACGAGGTGGACGAGGCCGCGATCCGGGCCGCCGGACACAGGGCCCGGAACGCCCGCGGTCGCCGGCGCGAGGAGCCCGACCGAGAGCGCGACGAGGAGCGCCGAGACGAAGCAGGTTTGGGAACGCGGGCTGGTTGCGGACCGCAGGAGCCTGCCGCCGGTGCCGACGCGCGGTCCGTAGAGAGCAGCGGGGGATGCCGGGTTCAATGGGAGGCTGGGATGTGCCCGCCGCTCTCCGGGCGGATCTCCGCGGCCATCAAACCCTTCGGGCCGTTGCCGAAGCGCACCTGGACGATCTGGCCCGGCCGCAACTCGGTGATCCCGAAGCGCCGCAGCGTCTCCATGTGCACGAAGATGTCCTCCGTGCCCTCGCCGCGGGTCAGGAACCCGTAACCCTTCACCCGGTTGAACCACTTGACGCGCACCCGCTCGATACCGCTGGTCGGAACGACCTGTACATTCGTCCGCTGCGGCGGAAGTTGGGCCGGATGTGGGGCCGTCGTCTCGTCCATGGAGAGGATGCGCAGCGCCTGCAGGCCCTTCGGCCGGTCCAGCACCTCGCAGACCACCCTCGCCCCTTCGTAGGCGGTCTGGAAGCCGCCGCGGCGCAGGCAGGTGACGTGCAGCAGCACGTCCTGCCGCCCGTCATCGGGAACGATGAAACCGTAACCCTTGGCGACGTCGAACCATTTGATCGCGCCGGCGATCTCGATGACGTTGAGGGAGGCGTCATCGCCGAGGCCGTCCAGGGACGGCAGATCCGCACACGGATCACTCGTCACGCCCTGCAAGCCATGATAGTCGCCGGCGCCGTTCCCGTGCACGGCCGCTCCCAGCGCTTCCGAGCGCGTCGAAGCCTGACCAGCCGCCTCGGCCTGCGTGGCATCCGAGGACTTTACCCCGATGCTCACCGCCCGAACCTCACCTGTCGAACGTTACCGCCCATCGACTGCTAGCCCCCGCCGGCATGCGTGATGGGACAGGATAGCATTCGCGGGGATTGTGGCCACCGAAAATCTTGAGTCGATGCCAAAGGCGTTAACACGCGGCCGACGGAGTGCGCGGTTGCTCCTTCAGCGGAAGCGCGAGAGCGCGTAGGGGGCGGGATCGACGACCGGCTCGCGCCCGACGACCAGTTCCGCCAGGAGCCGACCGCTCACCGCCGCCAAAGTCAGTCCGTGGTGGGCATGGCCGAAGTTGAACCAGAGGCGCGGGTGCCGCGGCGCCGCCCCGATCACCGGTCGCATGTCCGGCAGGGCCGGCCGTAGCCCGAGCCAGGGCGCGGCGTCGAGACGCTCGCCAAGCGGCAGGATCTGCCGCGCCAGCGGCTCGCACCGCGACAGCGGCAGCGGCGACGGCGGCGCGTCGGCCGGCGCCATCTCGATGCCGGTCGTGAGGCGGATGCCACGCGCCATAGGCGCGAGCACGAAGCCCCGCTCGTCGTCGAGGACGGGCCGCGCCAGGCCGGCGCCCGGAACGGCGGCGTAGTGCATGTGGTAGCCCCGCTTCACCGCCAGCGGTACGCGGTAGCCGTGCCGGCGCGCCACCGCGCCCGACCACGCGCCGAGCGCTACAACGGCGTCGCGCGCCAGGAGGCGGCCGGCGTCGGTGACGGTCTCCCAGCCGGCGTCGGTGGCCGCCAAAGTGGCCGCGTCGCCGCGCTGGACCAAGCCGCCACGGGACGTGAAGAGCTCCACATATCGCATTGTCAGAGCATGCGGATCGCGCACGGCGACCGGGTCCAGCCAGTGCACTCCGCCCGACAGCGCCGCCGTCAGGCCGGGCTCGCGGGCGCGCAGCGCCGGGCCGTCCAGGAGCTCGAAGCGCAGCCCGTGGGCGGCGGCCGCCGCCGTGGCGGCGGCGGCGCGGTCGAAGGCGGCCGGCGTCCGATAGGCCTCGATCCAGCCGGCGCGCCGCACAAGGTCCTCGGCGCCGGATGCCGCGATCAGCGCGTCGTGCTCCTCGAGGCAGCGCTCGATCAGCGGCAGCATGGCGCGCGCCGCCTCGGCCAACCGCGCCGGTGAGGAGTGCCGCCAGTAGGAGAACAGCCAGGGGGCGATGCGCGGCAGGAAGGTCGTGTCGTAGCGCACCGCCGACGAGCGGTTCGACGCGTAGCGGAGGATGTCGCGCAGCGTCCGCGGGAAGGCATAGGGCACGATGCTGGCGCGCTCGATCAGCCCGGCGTTGCCGAAACTCGTCTCCTCGCCGGGCCCGCGACGGTCGACCAGGACCACCGACCGCCCGCAGGCCTGCAGGTGCAGGGCCGCGCTGACGCCGACGATGCCGGCGCCGAGCACCACGGCATCGGTCCTGTTCGCCGTCATGTCCCGTCCTCGCGGACAGGCCGCGGCCGAAGCCGGCCGTGCACCATCGCGCCCGTCCTCATCCGAGCGCGAATGGCCCGAGGATGTCGCCGATGCCGCCCCTCAGCACCGCGTCGGCGAGGGGATCGAGCTCCGTCGTCTCGCGGTTGAGGATGGCGAAGCGGGCACCGGCCTGCTTGGCAATGATCGGGATCCCCGCCGCCGGATAGACGACGAGCGACGAACCGATGGCCAGGAACAGGTCGCAGTCGCGTGCCTCCGCCTGCGCCCGGCGCATGGCGTCCGCCGGCATCGGCTGGCCGAACGAGATGATCGTCGACTTGACGATGCCGCCGCACGCCGTGCAGCGCGGGGCCCGGCCGGTCTCGGCGATGGTGCGTTCGGCGGCGGCGAGCGTCGTTTCCAGCCCGCACGAGAGACACGCCGCCCCGAAGGCGTTGCCGTGCAACTCGACGACCGTCTCGTCCCGCGCACCGGCGCGCTGGTGCAGCCGGTCGATGTTCTGGGTGATCACCGCACCCACCCGGCCCGAGGCGACCAGCGCCGCGATGGCGCGGTGCCCGGCGTTCGGCGCGACGTCGGCGAACTCGCGCGCCATCTTGAAGCGCCGCCGCCAGTCCTCGAGCCGCTTTTCCTCGGAGGCGACGAACTCGTCGAAGAGGATCGGTGTCACCTTCGACCAGATGCCGCCGGGGCTGCGGAAGTCGGGGATGCCCGATTCCGTCGAAATGCCGGCGCCGGTGAAGACGACGATGCGGCTCGCCTCCGCGATGAGCTCGCCGAGCCGCGCGCGCGCCGCGTCGACCTCCTCGAAAACCCGCATGCCGCCTCCTGTCCGGGGGCGCCACAGCCTCCCGCCTCGCGGCCATCGTTTCCGACATCGCGCCCGCCGGCAAGCGCTGCCGGGGTGTGACGCGCCGCCGCTCGCCGTTCAGGCCCCGGCAAGCTTTGACTGCGAGACTCCCATGTGGCTCCCCACCGTCGGCCGCGGCCGGACAAAGGCGGAGCCCGAAAAAGAACGGGAGGAAGTCCCATGCAGGCCCCCATGCTCGGCTGGCCGCCGAACTTCGGTTTCGTCGTCGAAGACCGTGACAACCGCTCACCCCTCGCCGGCCCGGTCCGGCGCCCGGACGCCCGCAGGGTCGGCGACTTCGTGCGCATCGTGCCGCCGCCCGGCATCCGCTGCGCCACGCCGCCGACGACCCCGAAGCGCCACTGAACGCCGCATTGCTGCTCTCTGGCGACACTGAACTTCGACGTCCCCGAGCATCGCCGTCCGCGATGTCGGTCGGCACTCGGAAACGCTCGACTGGCTGCTGCGACGCGTATGGACCGACACGCGCGTGCGCGCCTCGCGTCGCGGGGGCTCGCCGCCGCCGGCCGGATGCGCGAGACTGGCGTGGACGGCGCGGGCCGGCGGAGCGGACGAGCGAGGAGCGCGTCGTGGCGACTGATCTGGTGACGACGGCGGGCCGCCCCGAAGACGCCCTTGCCGGCGCGGGGACGCACCCAGAGGAGATGCGTGCAAGCTATGAACTGCGCCTCGGTGAGCGGGTTTCGATGCGGGCGACGGCGCGCATCACGCCGGCGGGCGTGATCTGCGTCGGCCTCGCCGCCGCCGCCATCACGCTGGCGGCCTGCTGGGGCGCAGCCCTCATTCGACGCGCCGGCCGCTGACACGGCGCGCGCTCAGAACCGGGTCACCGCAAGCGCCGCACCGAACCCGCTGCATCGCCGTGCCGGTGCGCCGTCGCTGCCGGGTCACCGTCGCACGCTCAGGGTTCCGGATGTTGCACCCGCCCGCGCAGCTTGCCGGTCTGCTGGTTCCGTGCTGACCTTTGCGCCGAACGGCCCGCGCGGGTCCCTTGCAAGGCGCGGGCAAACGGGAGGCCGAGACATGAAATTCCTGCACACCATGCTGCGCGTCCGAGATCTCGACGCCGCGCTCGACTTCTACTGCACCAAGCTCGGGATGAAGGAGGTGCGCCGGCACTCCTCGGAAGCCGGCAAGTTCACCCTCGTCTTCCTCGCCGCCCCGGACGACGAGGCCCGCGGGGCTGCGGCCGAGCGGGCGCCGCTCGTGGAACTCACCTACAACTGGGGCAGCGACGAGGACTATGGCGAGGCTCGCTTCTTCGGCCACCTCGCCTTCGAGGTCGACGACATTTACGAGACCTGCGCGCGGCTGCAGGCGGCCGGGGTGACGATCAACCGCCCTCCCCGCGACGGCCGCATGGCCTTCGTGCGCTCGCCGGACCGGCAGTCGGTCGAGCTCTTGCAGAAGGGCGAGGCGAAGGCCCCCGCCGAGCCGTGGACCTCGATGCCCAACACCGGCCACTGGTGAGGCCGGTCGCGCGCCGTTCGCCATCCGGTGCAAGCCCGGCGACATCGCGGCGCGCCGACATGGCATCGCTCACCTTGCCCCCGCCCGCCGGCCCTTCTATAAGACCGCGCCGGCCGGTTCCTCGCGACCCGGCCGCAAGGCTGCGCCCTTCGTCTATCGGTTAGGACGCCACCCTTTCACGGTGGAGAGAGGGGTTCGACTCCCCTAGGGCGCGCCAATACCCGCAAGGTCACCGAGCCGTTCTACCCGCGCGCTGGCGGCGCCGGCTGCGTCCTGGCCGGGGCACGCCTTTCATTGTGTCGGCGACCGCGGGTGCGGTCGCGGCTCGCGGTGTCGGCGGCGGGAGAGCTGCTGGTCGGCCAGCACCCCGGCGAGGATGACGGAGCCCATCACCGCGAAGTTCAGCGAACTCGGGATGCCGAGCAGGTTCACGAGGTTCTGCAGCACCTGCAGCAGCACCGTGCCGAGCACGACGCCGACGATCGAGCCCTCGCCGCCGCGCAGCGAGCAGCCGCCGAGGACGGCGGCGGCGATCGCGTAGAGCTCGTAGAAATTGCCGTGCGAGGACGGCGAGATCGAGCGGGTGTACATGGCGATGAACACCGCCGCGAAGCCGGTCAGGCCGCAGCAGATCACGTAGGCGGCGATGATGATGCGGTGGGTGTCGATGCCGCTGTAGCGGGCCGCCTCGTCGTTCTTGCCGACGGCGAACAGATAGCGCCCGAACACCGAGCGGTGCAGCACGACGCCGGCGACGACGGCGACGATGATGAAGGCGATCAGGCTGTGCGGGACGCCGTAGAGGCGGCCGGCGACCAGCCACTCGAGGGTCGGGAAGCTCGCCCCGAAGGGAAAGCCCGCCGTCGAATCCTCGGTGTAGTAGCGCGCGATGCCGCGATAGATGAGCAGGCCGCACAGCGTCACGACGAAGGGCTGCAGGCCGACGCGGGCGATCAGCACGCCGTGCAGCAGCCCGATCAGGCAGCCGAGGCCGATGACGACGAGGAAGGCCGCCAGCGGGCTCGCGCTGCCGCCGGCGACGAGATCGACGAAGACGACGCCGAGGAGCGCGATGATCGAGCCGACGGACAGCTCGATGCCGCCGGAGATGATGACGAAGGCCTGCCCGATGGCGAACAGGCCGAACAGGCCGATCAGGTTGGCGGTGTTCGCCAGATTGATGGGCGACAGAAAGCGCGGATTGATGATCGCCACGACGGCGCTGACGACGAGGATGAGGACGAGGAGGCCGAGGTCCTTCCGGCTGATCATCTGGCGTCGTCTCCGGCGGGCGGTTCAGGCGGCGAGCCGGCCGACGGCGAGCGACAGGATCGAGGCCTCGCTCAGTTCGTCGCGCTCGAGAAAGCCGGCGATGGCGCCCTCGTGCATCACCGCGACGCGGTCGCTGACGCCGATGATCTCCTCCATGTCGGACGAGATCATCAGGATGGCGACGCCACGGTCGGCGAGCGCGCGCATCAGGAGGTAGATCTCGCGCTTGGCGCCGACGTCGACGCCGCGGGTCGGCTCGTCGAAGATCAGCACACGCGGCGCCATCGCCAGCCACTTGGCGAGCACGACCTTCTGCTGGTTGCCCCCCGACAGGGATCCCACCGCCACCTGCAGCGAGGCGGTGCGGATGTCGAGGCTGTGCTGCTGACGGACGGCGCAGGCCTGTTCGGACGCCGGGCGGAGCAGGCCGTGCCGGGCGTGGGCCGCGAGATCCGGCAACGTGACGTTGTCGCGCACCGAGAACGGGAGGACGAGGCCCCAGCGCTTGCGATCCTCCGGCACCAGATAGATGCCGCGGGCGATCGCGTCGCGCGGCGACCGGATGCTGACGGGAGCGCCCTCGAGGCGGATCTCGCCAGCCGCCAGCGGCTCGATGCCGAAGAGCGTCCGCGCCAGCTCGCTGCGGCCGGAGCCGACCAGGCCGGCGAGGCCGAGAATGCGGCCAGCCGGTAGCGCGAGGGTGACACCGCCGGGGGACCCGCCACGGCGGGTGGCGCCGCTCCGGGAGGTATGGTGGGGGCGAGCGTCGCGGACCTCGAGCACCGGCGGCCCGGCCGGCGCCGCCGGTGGCTCGTAGAGCGTCTGCAGGTCGCGGCCGATCATGTGGCGGATCATCGTCTCGGCGCGCACCTCCGCCCGGTCGAGCTCGGCGACGCAGCGCCCGTCGCGCAGCACCAGCACGCGGTCGGCCGCCCGCTCGATCTCGGCGAGCCGGTGCGAGATGAGGATGACCGAGACGCCGTCGGCCTTCAGACGGGCGACGACGGCGAGCAGGCGCTCCGTCTCGCTGGCGGTGAGGCTCGAGGTCGGCTCGTCCATGATGACGAGCCGCGCCCGCAGCGACAGCGCCTTGGCGATCTCGACGAGCTGCTTCTGGGCGAGCGACAGCCCGGCGACGGGCGCGTCGGCGCCGAAGTCGGCGCCGAGCTGGGCGAGCAGCGGCGCCGCCAGCCGATCGAGCGCCGCCCGGTCGACGAGCCGCAGCGGCCCGAAGCGCACGGGTTCGCGCCCGATCAGGATGTTGGCGGCGGCGGTGAGGTTGTCGAAGAGGTTCAGCTCCTGGTGCACGAAGGCGATACCGCCCCGCATCGCGGCGGCGACGGTGAGGCGCGGCAGCACGGAACCGTCGAGGAGGATCGTGCCGGCGGTCGGCGCGACGACGCCACCGAGGATCTTCATCAGGGTCGACTTGCCGGCGCCGTTCTCGCCGACGATGCCGATCACCTCGCCCGCCCGGACGGAAAGCTGCATGTCCGACAGTGCCCGGACGCCGGGATAGTCCTTCGAGATCGCCATCATCTGCAGGAACGGAGCAGTCATGCGGCCTCAGTCGGGGCGGTCGCGGGAAGGGGCACGGGCGGGCCGGCTGGAGGGAGAACGCCGGCCCGCCCGGCACACGGGTCGTCAGCCGGCGATGCGCGCCTTCAGCTCGGCCGCGAAGTCATCGACATTCCCCCTGTCGATGATCTTCGTCGGCACAATGACGAGCTTGTTCTCCGGTATCCCGGAGTGATCGCCTTCGAGGACCTTGGCCATCAGCTTCATGCCCTCGTAGCCCCACTCGTAGGGCTGCTGAACGACCGTGCCCGCGATCGAGCCCTCGCGCACGCCACCGAGCGTGATCGGGTCCTCGTCGAACGCGATGATCGTGACGTCGCCGAGCTTGCCGGACTCCTTCAGCACCTCGTAGATGCGCGGCGGGTTGTAGGAGTAGAAGCCGACCATGCAGTCGATGTCCGGGTCGGCGGCGAGCGCGTCCTCGACGTTGCGCTTGGCGCGCGTCATGTCGATGTCGTCGCCGCGCACGTCGACCAGCTCGACCTTCGAGCCGGCGATCGCCGCCTTCATCCCCTCGATGCGCTCGCGGGCGTTGTCCGCCCCCGGCAGTCCGACAAAGCCGATACACCGACCGCCGTCCGGCAGGGCCTTCAGCGCGATCTCGCCCGCCTGCCGGCCGGCGTCGGTGTTCGACGAGCCGATGTAGGCGATGCGGTTCGTATCGGGGGCGTCGCTGTCGGTGGTGAACAGCGGCACCTGGCTGCCGATGCGATTGAGCGCATCGGTGGACGACTTCGGATCGACGGCGCTCACCATGATGGCGGAGACGCCGGCGGCGACGAGATCGTCCATCAGGCGCTGCTGTACCGCGGCGGCCGCCTGCTCGGGATATTTGAACTGCAGGTCATAGTTCGGCAATTCGGCCTGGGCCTTCTTCACGCCCGCCTCGGCGAGCTTCCAGAAATCGGAGGCGCCGTTGACGACGAAGACGAGCGTCTTCTGATCGTCGGCCATCGCCAGGGTGGAGGTGAGCGCGACCGCGGTGAGGGCGGCGAGGCTGGAGAGACGGATCGACATTTGCGATCTCCCATCTGTGTGGGGCTGCGAGCGAAGGCGGGGAAGCGGG
>Ga0209902_100588_pt1 | contig 34448 bp, 34 predicted proteins | sample FECB27metaG_FD_188304 | JGI IMG/M metagenome (GOLD analysis project Ga0209902, IMG submission 188304) | Cyanobacterial communities from the Joint Genome Institute, California, USA - FECB-27 (SPAdes) (version 2) | ecosystem: Environmental > Aquatic > Thermal springs > Hot (42-90C) > Microbial mats...
ACGCGCGCTTGAGCTTGAGGGAGAAGCCCATGTTGTCCGCGACCGTCATGTGCGGATAGAGCGCGTAGTTCTGGAACACCATGGCGATGTCGCGCTCTTTGGGCGGCACGTCGTTGACCACCCGCGGACCGATGCGCAGCTCGCCGCCGGAGATGTTTTCCAGACCGGCGATCATGCGCAACAATGTGGACTTGCCGCAGCCGGACGGCCCGACGAGGGTCACGAACTCCCCGTCGTGAATATCGATCGATACTCCATGGATCACTTGGGCTGCCCCATACGCCTTCTTCACATTCCGGATTTCGACAGATGCCATATCACTATCTTTCCCTGATTTTGTCGGCTGATGTGAAGAGCCTAGAAGATCCGTATCTTACCCTTTAACCGATCCTGCAGTCAGTCCCGCAACGATATGTTTTTGTGCCGCGAAGAACATGATGATCGCCGGCAGGATCGTCAGCGTGATAAATGCCAGGATGAGGTTCCAATCCGTAGAGTACTCTCCCTGGTAGACCATGATCCCGAGTGGCCATGGATAGAGCGTGTCACGATTCAGCACGACCAGCGGAAGCAGGTAGTTGTTCCAGCTGTGAACGAAGACGATGACGGCCACCGTTGCAAGGATGGGACGCGACAAGGGCAGGATTACATACCAGAAGAAGCGGAAGTAGCCGCATCCGTCTATCACAGCCGCCTCAAAGAGGTCTTTCGGCATCTGGCGAAAATAGTTTCGAAACAGGAGGATGCTCATCGCCAAGCCGAAGGCGACCTGAGGCAGCACCACGCCCCAATACGTATCCAGAAGGCCAAGATCACGGATCTTGATGAACAGGGGCAGGATCGCGGTGGCGGCAGGAAACATCAATCCAAGAAGCAGATAATTCAGGAGGAACGTCGCGCCGAAGAATCGAACATGCACGAACACGAAGGCTGCCATGGCGGCAGCGGCAACCGTCAGGATGACGGTGAGTACTGCGATGATCAGCGAGTTTCCCATCAGCTGCCAGTAACGGCTGCTGGACAAAATTTCCCAGTAGTTGGTCCATTCCCACTGGCTCGGTAATCCAAACGGATTGACTCGAAGCTCGCCGAGCGACTTGAAGCCGCCGAGGGCCGTGGCGATCAACGGGATCAACACGCCTCCGGCAATGATGAAGAGAATGGCGTACCGAAGAACCGGAGCGATGGTGACCGGCGTATCATAGCGGGCGGCGGTGCTAGTCATGACGCATGAGAACCCGTTTATAGCCGAAGGCGAAGACAACGCAGATCAGGAAGAGAACCACCCCGACCGCACTGCCAAAGCCGATCCTCATCCGGGTGACGCCATAGCTGTAGAGATAGGTGACCATCGTCTGGGTGCTGTCCGAAGGCCCTCCCTTGGTCAGGGGCATGATGAGATCGAACAGCTGAATCGATCCAAGGATGGCGAAGAAAACGGAGAGACGGATGGTCGATCCAAGAAGCGGCACCGTAATTCGCCTGAAGATCTGCCAGCCTGTCGCGCCGTCGATATGGGCGGCCTCATACAGGCTGCGGTCAATCTGTTGGAGACCTGCGATGTACAGCATCATGTGGAAGCCGAAATACTTCCAGACCACGACCACCATGATGGCATAGATGGCGATGGCGGGTTCGGCGAGCACGTGGGGCGGCGTGGCTCCGAACAACTCCCACAGCTTCGCGAGTAGCCCGTACTCGCCGTCGTAGACAAAGCGCCAGATGAGACCTGCCGCAACCTCTGCCAGGATGTAGGGCAGGAAGAAGATGAGCCTGAAGGTCGCTGTCCCTCGCACGCGGTCGGCGAGGAGGATGGCCATTCCTAATGCAAGTGGGAGCTGAATGGCCAGCGACACCATGATAATGAGAAAATTGTTCGTCAGAGCAATGCGAAAGGCCCGGTTCGCGAGCAGAAGCTCGAAGTTCCGCCATCCGACGAAGTCCGTGGGCGCCCCGTACCCGTTCCAGCTGTAGAAGCTGTACCAGGCGGCCTCCCCCATCGGGAGGGCGACGAAAAGGGTGAAGAGGAAAAGGGCTGGCGGCAGGAACAGCAGCACGATGGCCGTCGTCCCGCCTATAGTCGCCGATGACGCGCGCATCCAGGACGGAGCCTGGAAAATGGTTCTGGTCACCCCACCTGTGACGCTCGTTGCCACAATTCCCCTCCCCTTATGTTTAGAAGGGAAGAGCGGCTTGAGCCGCTCTTCCGGGAGAAGTCTGACTATTGGGCGAGTTCCCAAGCCTGCTGGACAGCCTCAGCCGCTTCCACGGGCTTCATGCGTCCGGCGGCGAGATCGGCCGAGATGTCGTTGACCACGGCGCCCACCGACGGGCCAAGCATCTGATCATAATAAAGCTGGTGGTACTTGGACTTGGCCACATTTTCCGCAAGCTGGCGCAGGATCGGGTGCTTGATCGCATCCTGCGTGCCAACCACCACCGGGATGTAGAAGCCGCGCTCGGCAGCTTGGCGTTGGTTTTCCGCCTCGGAGAAGAACTTCAGAAAGTCGGCCGCTTCCTTCGGCGATCCCTTTGTCACCAGCCAGCCGTTCAAGCCGCCCAAGGTATCGCCAGGATCACCCCTGCCGCCAGCAACTGTCGGAAAGGGGAACCAACCGAGCTTATCGTCGGGAATGCCGACCTTGTCCGCCGCGTTGGCCTTCATGGTGTTGAGGAGGCCGTTCAGCATGAGCATCATGGCACCTTTGCCATCACCGAACTGGCCTGCCGATTGAGGATAGGTTGCTCCGAGAAAGCCGGCCTGGAATGGCTTGAGATCCGCCAATTGCTTAAACACCTCGCCTGCCCGGACGAACGTGGTATCGGCAAAGCCCTTGCCCTCGCCGCGCAGGGCGGACTCGAAGGCCCCCTTGCCGCCAATCCGGATAGCCAGATGCGACCAGTAGAAGTGGACAGGCCATTTGTCGGCTCCCCCGGCGATGATCGGCGTAATTCCGGCGGCCTGCAGCTTCTTGACGGCCCCGAGCAGGTCATCCCAGGTCTTGATTGCTGCTGCGTCCAATCCGGCTTTGGCGAACAGATCCTTGTTGTAGAAGAACCCGACTTGGGCCGTGTGCATCGGCACGCCATAGATCTTGTCATTGATGGTATAGGCCTGGACGGCCGCCGGAACGAAGCGAGCTTTCCAGGGAGCATCCATGACAGGCGTCAGGTCCTCGATCACCCCCGCTTTGACTTGATCACGCAGGACGCCTCCTGCCCAGCTGTAGATGATATTCGGCCTATCGGATGACTGTAGAAGCGTGGTCAATTTTTTCTTATAAGCTTCATTCTCCAGATACTGGACTTCCACCTTCACACCCGGATGGGAGGCCTCGTAGCGTCGAGCGACGTCATTCCAGAATCCGGTGACCTGTGCGTTCTGTTCAACATGAAGCATTCTGACGGTCACGTCGGCGAATGCCGAACTCATTCCAGAAAACGAGGCCGTGATCGCGCAGGCAGCCGCTAGCATCAGCTTTTTATAGCCCATTGCTGTTCTCCTGAGTGTTTCCTCTACCGGGCTTACCACCCTTTTCTTTGGATTATGGATTAAAACCTGGACGGCGGGTGAAGCCCTGTCAAGAAAAAACGCAGCTTCTGGCGGCGGTTCAGGTCATTGACAGGTTCTGGAAGTCAACAATAATTACGCTACCCGCATTAAAGGGATCGCCTATGTTGGCGGACAGTGCTGCAATGAAAACTGCCGACCCCGAGTTAATGCGGGCGATCAACCGCTTCCTCGTCATGGATGCGATCCGCCGCTCCGGATCGATCTCGCGTGTCGAGATCTCCGAGCAGACGGAGCTCAGCCCCACAACCGTTTCGGCTATCACGGCGGCCCTCCTCGAGGATGGTCTAATCATCCCGCGCCAGGTCGCTCCCGCTCCCGACCAGGTCCGCGGACGGCCACGCATCATGCTTGAACTCAATCCGGGGGCAGCTTCCGTCTGCGGCGCGAAGCTGGCCCCCGATAAGATCACCATCGCGGTCACCAACTTCCAGGCGGACGTCCTCGGCACGGTATCGATCCCGATTAGGGTCGACCGCCAGCCCGCATCGGTCATCCTGGACCTTGTGGAGGACGGTGTCCGGTCCTGCATCGAGGCGGCGGGGATGCTGATTGAGGACATCAACAGCATCTGCCTCGGTGTGCCGGGGATCGTCGAACGCGCTTCCGGCATCTGCCGCTACAGCCCGATCTTCTCGGAGCGCGATCTCAGGCTCGGCCTTGATCTCCAGCAACGCCTGAACGTGCCGACTTCGGTCGACAGCGATGTCAATCTGATCACCCTTGCCGAGCAATGGTTCGGGCATGGTCGGGATCTCAGTGACTTCCTGGTCGTCTCCATCGAGCACACGATCGGACTTGGCATCGTTCACGCGGGGGAACTCTTCCGTGGGGCCAACGGACTCAGTCCGGACCTGGGCGACCTGATCGTGTCGCCGAATGGCAGCATCGGGAATGGCTCCCACCCAGGGCGCCTTTCCGGAATCGCCTCTACCACCGCGATCCTGTCCGCAGCGGCCGACCTTGCTCGTGGAACGCCCCAGGAGAGGCTGCTTCGCGGGACGCGCGGCATGGAGCATGCCGTGTCGCTCGCCCAAGCCGGAGATGAGCGGATCTCAAAGATTTTCGAAGACGCCGGGCGTGCCCTAGGGATCGCTATTGCAAACCTGATCACGCTGTTCGCGCCCCCGAAGGTCATTCTTTCCGGGTCGGCTCTCCAGGCGGGAGATCTCCTCTTCAAGCCGTTGCGCACTGCGGTTGGGGCCGCAACGCCCGAGACGATTGCCGGTATCACCGAGATCGTCGTCCATGAGTCCGGCGACGACACTTGGGCCCGAGGCGCCGCAGCCCTGACCTTGCGCGATCTCTACGGCGCGCCCTGGGGAACGACCGGACCAGCCAAGAAACGCTGACGGCAGTGGTAAATGACACAAGGGAGTGAACATGGAGCGCTTGGGCATCGGCATCATCGGCTGCGGGAACATCAGCGAGGCTTACCTCAAAGCAGCGTCATACTTTCCAATTCTTGACATCAAGGCTATTGCCGACATCCGGCCTGAGGCGGCTGAGGCGCGTGCAGCCCAGTTCGGGCTGCGAGCGATGTCGGTAGAAGAGATGCTCGCGGATCCGTTGATCCAGATCGTGGTCAATCTCACGATCCCTGCCGCCCATGTGGAGGTCAGCCTGAAAGCTCTCGCTGCCGGCAAGCATGCCTATTCTGAAAAACCTCTTGGCCTGACGACCGCCGAGGCGCTCCCTCTGCTGCATATGGCCAAGGAGCGAGGGCTACGCGTTGGCTGTGCGCCTGACACGTTCCTTGGTGGTTCGCATCAAACCTGCCGCAAGCTCATCGACGAGGGAGCGATCGGCCAACCCTTGGCTGGCAGCGCCTACTTCATGTGCCCCGGGCATGAGCGATGGCATCCCAATCCGGCCTTCTACTACGCTAAAGGTGGCGGGCCGATGCTGGATATGGGTCCTTACTACATCACGGCTCTCGTCAACCTCATTGGGCCCGTTGCCAGGGTGGCGGGCATTACGTCTCGTGCTAGGTCAGAACGCGAGATCACGAGCGAGCCGTTGAAGGGCACGATGATCCCCGTAGAGGTGGCAACGCATGTGGCAGGGACGCTTGAGTTCGTCTCCGGCGCGGTCGTCTCGATCGCCATGAGCTTCGATGTGCCCCGGCACCGCCACAGACCGATCGAGCTGTACGGCACAGCGGGCAGCCTGAGCGTTCCGGATCCCAATCGCTTCTTCGGCGCCATCGAGCTCGCCACGGCGGCCAAGGACTGGACAGAACAGCCCACCGAGCATCCCTATGCGAGCGGGAACTACCGGATTATCGGCGTTGCCGATATGGCACACGCCATCCAATCCGGACGCCCTCACCGTGCATCGGGCGAGCTCGCCTTCCATGCGCTTGAGGTCATGGAGGCCTTCCAAATATCCTCAGATGGAGGAACCTACGTCACCATAGAATCGAGACCCGAACGGCCGGCTATGCTGCCGACGACGCTTCAGTTCGGCTCGCTCGACTAAAAAATATCGGGAAATGGGAGGTAGCAGAATGCGTGAGGCACTGATCGTATGGGGAGGTTGGAGCGGGCACGAGCCAGAGCAATGCGCCGCCATCATCGCCGGCATGCTGGAGGAGGAAGGCTTCAAGGTCTATGTCGAAAATTCCACCGAGGCCTTTGCCGACCCTGGTCTGGCCGACATGAGTCTGGTGGTTCCTATCTACACCATGTCAAAGATCGAAAAGGAGGAGCTGAGCAATCTCACTGCCGCGGTCCGAAGTGGCGTCGGTCTTGCTGGCTATCATGGTGGTATGTGCGACGCTTTCCGGGAGGCCGTCGAGTACCAGTTCATGTGCGGCGGCCAGTGGGTGGCCCATCCTGGCAATATCATCGACTATCGCGTGAACATCACCCGACCGGACGACCCCGTGATGAAGGGGATTCGGGACTTCGACTACCGTTCCGAGCAGTACTACATGCACGTCGACCCCTCGAACGAAGTGTTGGCCACGACCACCTTCTCGGGTGAGCATGCCTACTGGACCAAGGACGTGGTTATGCCGGTGGTGTGGAAGCGCCGCTATGGCGAAGGGCGAGTCTTCTACAGCTCCCTCGGGCATGTGGCGAAAGAGTTCGAGGTGCCGGAGATGCGCACCATCCTTAAGCGCGGGATGCTCTGGGCTGCCCGTTCAATACTAAGTTGAAGGCAAATAACGCTCGGGCCAGCCTAAACTTACGATAAGCAAGCCGGCTCACAGCGAGCTAACCATGCCAAGTAAGGAGAACAAGGAAATTCCGCTGTGGGTCGAGTTTGTTGAAAAACCCTCAGGCGCTGCTTCGCCGTTCTATCACCAGGATCAGCGTGCCGGATCAGGCCCAGCCTCGTGCTCTCGTGGACGCTCGGCTTAGGTCAGCCCCGCGCCACTTCCTGACGTTTCACGAGGCGTGCTGAGGGTCGGATATTCCTTAGGAGCTCGCGTGAACTGACGCATATCGACTGCATCTCGCAATGGAGCACGTCAACATAAACGGCTATCTTTTCAGGAGAGTGTCACGAGAAGCGGTCCTTCTTACCAGTCGCCTCCTTACATCAGCATTGTTTGCAGCATAGCCTTTTGGCCCGGTGTTCACGATCGAGTAACCGCAAATTTCTTCCAACTTTGGCCGAGGGCAATGCAAACACAGCGTGCTGCCCAAGCCTTGGTCGTCCGCCACAGCACCAATGAGGAGCATAAGGACTTGAGCGAAGCACTGAGAACGATTGCAGAGAAGCTTGTTGCCGAACATCGCAATGGAATGCAATTCCACAAATTCGACGGGATCAGCGGTCTGCCGGACGCTTATCGCGTGCAGGACGCATACGTGGCGGCCACCATCGGCGACGATGCCTGCGCCGGCTATAAGATCGGCCTGACCTCCAAACGGATGCAACAGATGTGCGGCATCGACCAGCCGATCGCTGGCACGATCTACAGCCGCAAAGTGTTCAATAGCGGCGCCCAATTGTCGATGGCTGATTATGGTCGCCTGGGCCTCGAATTCGAGATCTGCGTCCGTCTGGGCCGGGACTTGGATGCAGGCGGCGAGCCGTTCACGCCCGAGCAGGTGGGCGAAGCCATCGATGCGGTTGCCGCGGCGATCGAACTCGTCGACGACCGCGAAGCAGACTATAGCGCTCTTGATATCAACACGCTCGTTGCCGACAACTCCTGGAATGCTGGTGTCATCTTAGGCAACTTTGTGCCGCCCCCTCCCCGGTTAGATGTACTCGAAGGGATCGCCTACCAGGACGGCACCGAGATTGCACGGGGCCATGGGGCGGATGCGCTCGGACATCCATTCGTGCCGCTGGCATGGCTGGCGAACCACCTTGCTGCCAACGGCCGCCGGCTGCGCAAGGGCGACATCGTTATGACCGGTAGCATCGTCACAACGCGGTTTCCGACCGCCCCCTTCACTTACCGCTTTGATGTCGCCGGATTGGGGAGCGTGGAAGTCAGTGGTAGCTAGGTCGCGACACCGCTTTGTTGCACGAATAGGCGAGTTGGTAACTGGAGCCGGATCACATAGCAGGTCTGTGCCCTCCCTCTCGGATGTCTCCCGTGCCGTTCAAAGCCAATGCCGCTTGCCGGCATCGCATTCCCAAGCAGCGGTACCGGGTTACAAACTGGGCGGAATACGACGCCAGCCTGCGCCAGCGCGGCAGTCTGACGGTCTGGTTCTCTGGGGAGGCGATCGCCGCTTGGCGGGCCGAGCCTCGAAGGACATGGGGTGGTCAGCCACACTACTCGGCTCTTGCGATCCGGACGGCGTTGACGCTGCGGGCGGTATTTCGGCTGGCGTTGCGCCAAACCGAAGGACTGATCGGCTCGCTCCTCCAACTCCTGGGCCTGGATCTGGCGGTGCCCGATCACTCGACCCTCAGCCGACGCGCCGAGACCCTGGAGGTCCCAAAGTCATCTCCAAGCTCGAGAGGGCCCGTTCACCTGCTGGTGGACAGCACGGGCCTGCGGCTCTTTGGGCCCGGCGAGTGGCTGGTCGAGAAGCACGGGACCCAGAGGCGCCGGTCCTGGCGCAAGCTGCACGTCAGGGTGGATGCCGAGACCGGGCAGATCCTCGCATCCGAATTGACCACGAGCGACGTCGATGATGGCTCGCGGGTCGAGCCCTTGCTCGACCAGATCACCGCTCCACTCGCATCTCTCATCGGTGACGGAGCCTCCGATCAGGCGGGCATCTACGACATCGTCGCCAAGCACTATCCTGAAGCTGACGTGATCGTTCCACCCCGATCAACGGCGGTGCCGAGCGACATGGCAGAGAGCACTCCGACCCAGCGCGACCGGCATCTCCAAAGCATCGCGGAGCATGGACGCATGGGCTGGCAGAGGCGGTCCCAGTACAATCGTCGAGCCCTGGTGGAGGCATCCATCAGTCGGCTGAAACGAATGATTGGAAATGCCTTGCATTTGCGGACGGAACACCGCCGCGCCACTGAGGCCGCCATTGCAGTTCAGACCTTGAACCGGATGCTTGAGCTTGGACGACCGAAGTGTGTCCGTATCGCCTGAATTCGGCCTACGGGTGCATTCAATGCGTGCACAATCCGATCCGTGCAACAAAGCTGCATATCAATCTCACGGGTACCTATGCCTGGGGCGAGAAGCCCTCGCTGGTCGACGGCTTCCGCCCCTTGCGCCTGCCGCAGCCTTTGGCTCGAGCCGCATGATCCGACTGGGCGAAGGTGGAGGTTCTTTGTTCGTTCTAGCTTAGCGTGTGTTTGGAAGCAGTTCTTGTTCCGACCCCTTCTTGACCTTTAACGTGGAGGGCAAACGACCTGAGATGCTTGGCCTTCTTTGCGGGATCCTCAATCGTGGCCTTGGTCCATTCATAGAGGGGGTAGCTCTCAACCCCATCCGCCTCCGCTTGCGCGACATAGTTTGCAAATGCATCGAGCTGGCATTTCATGGTCAAATCGTGCTTTCTGAGGATGCGTGGCAGTGATCCCAGTGCTGGAGCATTTTCATCGCGCCGTGCAGCCTCGGCGAGCTCATCAGCCAGGTAGAGGCGTAACTGGTATTGCCACTGTTCACTCATGCCATCGCTCCATTGAGCTAGTCTGGCGCAGCCACACTGTTCTGGATTCTAGCACCGATTATACCGAGCGGATCATGAAAGTGCTCCGTTGCAGCCCACGACCCGATCCTCAAGGAGCAGATCGAGCGCATATGCAATGTATGGAATGTAGCGAGGCTGAGACTTCCAACTCCGTCATACGGTGGGGTATGCCGATCCGGAGAGAGTCATGACCTGACGGGTGAGATCAGCCGAACTGACGGGAAAAGCTCGTCAGAGGGATTCATCAGACCTTTGGAAAAGGAGAACGGAGCTGCCCAGAGAGTTGAACAGCCGAGCGGCGAACTCACCCAGCTCATCCACCGACGGGAACGACCGATGAAGGGCTCCAAGTCGTCCCAACAGGCGCAGCGCTTCCCCGGAGGCGCACGATCCGGAAACTATGCAATTGCGTCCAGTTACAGCAACCTCGACCTCCTCGATGGCCGGAGCCATGTCACCGTAGCTCTACCCCCACAGTACGAAGCGCAAGCTGTCACTCTCTCCATCTTCGGCTGCAAGCCCGGTGCGATCAATTTCTCGGGAAGGATCATCGATGCCCCAACGGTCATACGCGCGATCAAAGACGTTGTACTACCAGCAGAGCTTATTGAGCTTGATCGCCACCACCTGCGAGTCGATGGTTTGTCCAAGCGAAGCATCGATTCACATTCCATCGCGCCAGTCGACAGATTGCAGGTTACCCGAGCCGAAGCCTCGGTTGCTATGCTCCTTCAGGAGATCTGATAGCTTCCAAAAGGATGGTCTGATCTGGGGCAGATCTCCCGTGCTGCTAACCAGGAGCGAGGTCAGATCGACCACTCCGGCAAATCAGACCTAGGGAGACCTCTTCCCCTGCTCAGATCCAGCCTACCCTTTGCAAGCCATCCACTCTCGCGGGGGAGATCGGCGCCACATTGGCCAGCTTCCGAATCTCGTACAGGTAGACGGCCCTATCGAAGTGCTCGTTCAAACGTGTACATTTCCGAAGGCCAGTTCGCCCTCCCCTTTCGGCCGGCGCAACGATGCAAACAGCACCCAGCCATAGAAGAGCGCAACCGTAAGGATCACGATCCAGCCCGGCACCGGGCCGATGGCGGCATTGCGCACCCACTCGCTCACCGAGGTCACGAGATGAGCCTCCACGGCATTCTCCTGCATGCGGATGAAGGTAGTCTTCACCAGCCAAGCGACCAGCAGGATTAGGAATAGCCAGCAGTAGTTGCGACGCATGCGGCGCGAGATGGCTTGGCTGTGGCTAGTCAGGAACAGGGGACGTCTGAGATCATCGCCCAGCTTGTGGATCCACTCGTCCGTCGTGCCCTCTTCAGGGTCGAAGATCTGGGCATAGTAGTTGCGCTCCATGCGGCGCACCCGGTTGCGGTAGACGTCGAAGAAGCGATAACGGCGCGCCTCAATCACCAGGAGTAGCAAAACCAGCACCATGGCAAAGAGCAGCACGCCATGGTGGGCCGTCGGCGTGGAGAGGGAGACCGACAGCATGGCCGCCACGACCGTGATAGCCCAGTTGGTGGTGCGGTCGATCCGATCACGCCAGCCTGCCATGCGGGCGATCTCGGCACGGTGGTAGTGCGCCATGACGTTGATGAACTCGGTCGAGGTGCTCGGAAAGACCGGTGCCGTAATGGTCGGGCGCAGAACCTGAACCGTACTCTGATCGCTCTTCGACCGCATGATGTCCCTCCCTCCAATCTGGACGGCGTTCGGGCACTTGTTGATCAGCGCTGAATGCACATCCTGGTCAGGGCTTCAAAGAGCATAATAGCACCGGTCGGTTGCATGTGCAGATCAATCCATCTGAGGAGCAGCGCATCCTTCACTTTTCCAGCCGCCCCTGAGGGAGCTAAAGCGTCTTGGAGTCACGCGCACCAAGGGCCAGGATGCTCCTCAAACCGCATGGATTCTTCGCGCAACGTCGCATAGGCAAGCGCCTGCCTGATCACATGCGCCATCCTGGGCTCGACGCCATCAAACTGCTCAAGCCGGTCCGCATTGGCCATGAGCTGATCAATGGTCTGAATCCTAATTTGCTGCAGCACTTCCCAGGCAATGAGAGGCAGATAGAGGCCACCAATGGGTCCGGCGTGGGTGTCATGAATCTGAGGCATTGGACGCTCCTGCCTGACAGGAAGAAAGATTTGCGAGGAATGACCTCTGAGCATTCGGTGATCGGATCACAGGCGGGCCTCGATGATCAGGTTGAACGGGGTCTGGGCGGCCTGACGCACGGTACCGAACCCAGCTGATCTCAGCACTGCCTCGAGCCGGCTCGGGCCTGCCTGGGCTCCCAGGACATGAGTGCCGTTCTCCGAGATCGCATGGGCACAGCACAGGGTCGTGGAGGCCGCATAATACAGCCGGCCCACTGGGTTGATGTTGTCCTCGACCCGGTCCCCCGCATACGGCTCAATCAGCATGACGGTCCCATCCCGGGCCATCGCCGTCCGGGCATAGCGCAGCGCATCGACGGGCCGGCCCATGTCATGCAGGCAGTCGAAGAAGCACACGAGATCGTAGTCGTGCTTGGCATACTCGTCTGCCTTTGCCACTTCGAAGCTGACCCGCTCTTCGACACCCGCCTCTCGTGCCACCCGGCGGGCGATCTCGATCGACCCCTGATGGACGTCAAAGCCCCAGAAGCGGCTCTGCGGGTATGCCTGAGCCATCAGCACCGTCGAGTGACCATGCCCGCAACCGACATCCGCAACCCTGCCCCCCTTCTCAAGCTTGGCCGTGATCCCTGAGAGTGTCGGCAGCCACTCCTGGACCAGACTGGCGCTGTAGCAGTTGCGGTAGAACGCAGCCACGCCGCAAAACAACCGCTCGCTGTGCTCACCCCAACTCACGCCTTTCCCGGTCCTGAAGGCGTCAGGGTCTTCGGTTCGTCAGCCCACATGGAGGCAACCACCTGCCAGGCGTGCGGCAGGAATACCGGGCTGGTGTCATCAGCCAGGACGGCAGCCTGCTCCGGAGTCAGCTCGTAGGTGGATGAAGCTGGGTGGTAGTCGATGTAGCCGCCGGCCACCTGGGAGTTGAGCCACTCCCGCACATAGCGCTCGCTGCAGCCGCTCCGCCTGGCGATCTCGTGCGAGCTCAGAGGACCGCCGCCGGCCATTGCACGGTAAAGACCCAGCTTGTCGCCGATACTCACCATGACGCCGCCGTATCCAGCCGAAAGCTCCCCAAGAAGCCGTCCTACCAGCGTGTCGAGCTTGTGCTGATTGACCGTCATTGTCGCCTCCATCTCTGCCGTTCTGCGCCCGATACGCCGAAGTCCAGGTCAGGATGCCGGTTGGCCTATGAGGTCGGGAGTGCGAGATTGGCCAGGAACGGTCCATTTGTGCCAGGGAGCCCTTGCATGCCGGGAACAACGCACCCGCTGCACGTCAGCCTTATCGCCATTCCTGATGCGGTGATCTCGACCCTGACGGGGATCTACGACGTGCTGGGCTCGTTCCGCATGCTGGGCCGCCTGGAGCCCTCAATCCCGGAGTCATCGCCGTTCACGGTCGAGATCGTGGCCGCCGAGCGGGGTCATGTGGCTCTCGCGAGCGGCGTGCCTGTGGAGGTTCACCGCGCCGTCGCGGACGTCATAGCAACTGACATCATCATTGTCCCGTCTGTCATGCTTGGGCCTGAAGGATGGCAGACCGGCCGATATCCGGAGATCGTCGACTGGGCTCGGCGCATGCACACTGAAGGCGCCCTGCTGTGCTCGGCCTGCTCCGGCGTGTTCCTGCTTGCCGAGACTGGGCTCTTCAACGGACGAGAGTCGACGGTTCACTGGGGCTACGCTGAGGCATTTGAAAAGGTGTTCCCGAATGTGCCGCTGAGTCCCGAACGGGTGCTGGTTGTCTCGGGCGAGCGCGAGGAGTTCATCACCTCCGGCGCCTCGATGACTTGGCATGACCTCGTGCTCTACCTGATTGCCCGGCATGTCGGTGCGACCGCGGCACAGACGGTGGCGCGCTACTTCGCCCTGCAGTGGCACCATGACGGGCTGGCTCCCTACATCGTCTTCCAGGGCCGCCGGGATCATGGCGATGCTGCCATTACCGATGCCCAGTCCTGGCTTGCGACCCACTTCTCCATTGCGAGCCCTGTGGAGGAGATGATCCGCCGCTCGGATCTCCCCGAGCGGACGTTCAAACGGCGCTTTACGGAGGCGACCGGCTTTGCGCCAATCGACTATGTCCAGCGCCTCAGGATTGAGGACGCCAAGCGCCGGCTCGAGCGCACGGATGAGCCCGCCGATGAGATCAGTTGGAGGGTTGGCTACGAGGACGCCGCCTTCTTCCGCCGGCTGTTCAAGCGGGTGACCGGGATGACGCCCGGCGCCTACCGGCGCCGCTTCCAGGTGCCGACCTTCGCTCGCTCGAAAGCAAGTCAATCGTCCACTTAGGAGAAGAGGATCACATTCACGCCGCTCCACGAACCTAAGCGCTGATCTCTCCCGTCTGGCTCTTAGGGCCGGGGAATGCCACGAACAGATGTTCCCTGCGATCAGATCTGCGGCTTTGCAGGGTAAGGCCGAAGGAACCCTTCAGCAGTCGCCCTCTCATTTCGTGCCGGAGACGGCCTGCGGACGCGCGCGGCTGAGGCGGAAGAAGTTTACGGCCTGAGATGGTGCATTGAGGTTGGCCGCTGTCCGTCCGAGCAATCGCGGGAAGCGGAAGGCCGGCTGGGGAACCACGTGACCTCCCCCATGCACTACGTAAAGTGTGACGGTGGGCTCGTGCCCTTTGGACCAGACGAGGCGTTCGACTGGGGTCGCATCGTCCGGGCTCCGAGACGGCAGGCGTACCACATCCGGGCCCGCAGCAATGCCGTTGCGACGGGCCAGTGCCGCGCCGCTCGCCATGGAGGATAGGGCCATGCCGCGGCTTGCCAGCCCGAACAGGGAAACCTCGCCGCCCTGGAACGGCACGATGGGGTCGTCGGTCCCGCTCACCAGCATCACCCTTGCTGTGCGTCCCTCCGCGGCACACAGGCTGTTGTCCGGGGTGGGAAGGTTGGCGCCGACTGCGGCCACGGCGGCGACCATTTCGGATGGTTCGATCGCCAGCCGATGCGCCATCTGACCGCCGCTGGAATAGCCGAAGGCGAAGACATTGCGTGGATCGACACCCTTCTCTGAGACGAACCGCTCGATCAGGAGCCTGATGAAGCCGATGTCATCGACATTCTCCAGCCGCGCCGCATAAGTCGCATCGCGGCGGCAGTCGTTCCAGTTCTCCTTGTAGCCGTCCGGATAGAGCACGACGAAGCCGTGGCGATCCGCCAGCCGGTCGAACTCGTAGCCGGTCCAGCGGCGCATCGTTGCGCCATCCATGGCGGACCCATGCAGCACGATGACCAGTGGCGATCCCGGAGGCAGGTTCGCCGGAACATAGGCGAGGTACGACCGCTCCCGATCCCCGACCTGCACCGAAAGGGGCTCGGCGACAGAACTCAGCGGGGGCAGGTCCGGAGCCGGCGCATACCAGAAGTACCCATAGGCTGCAGCGCCGAGGATCAGAAGAGTGCCGAGCACGCCGGCTGCCCCTTTCATGAAGCCACGCATGGTCCTCTCCATCGATGTTCGAGATCGGCCGCATTATGCCTATGCTGCCTCGGCAACACCCTGGCACAGGAAGCCGACCGGCCGTGGCGCACCATCAAGGTAGTAGTGCTCGATGCTGCGGATCGTGAAGCCGGCCTCGGCGAGGAGCTTCTGGACCGGTCGCGTCAGGTTGCACCCCACAGCAAGCCTGCGCCAGATCGGGTTGAGGCGGTGCTGCCAGGCCGCCACGCCGGCATCGCTCGACAGGCCATGCTCCAGGAACAGCACACGACCGTTCGGCCTCAGCACCCGCCGCACCTCACGCAGCGCCCGGGCCGGATCATCGACCGAGCACAGGGTGTAGGTGATCACCGCCGTATCAATGGAGCTGTCCTCAAGGGGCAGTCTCTCTGCTGGGGCCTGGATGATCTCCAGGGGAACCGGTGAGCGGCGATGGCGCTCCTGCCCCAGGCCGAGGAAGCCTGCCATGGGATCGACGCCGATCACGTGCGTGACACGAGCCGGATCATAGAGCGGCAGGTTCAATCCCGGCCCGATTCCGATCTCCAGCACCACGCCGGACGCCTGCGGAACAACCTTCTCCCGCTCGCTTGCGATCACTTCCATCGAGCACAGGCAACTGACGAAGCGCGGGCCGATATGACGTGCATAGAACCCCATGACGGAACCCTCCCGGGTTGCGGGTGGAAGCATAAGTCGCTGATCACCAATAGCTTGCACGATCGACCTGCGCTGTGACCCAGCACACGGCGCGGGTGGATCACTCGGCGGAATACACCGGCCTGCGGTTATACCGCGCCACGAACCACACGTTCATCGGGTCGTGCGGCAGGACATGACGCTGGACCTCCCGAAAGCCTGCCTCGCGCAGCATGGCGGCGGCGGTTTCCCAGCCCCACATCGTGCCAAGGCCCAGCCCACCCTGACCCAGAGAGATCGGGGTGCAATGGGTGCAGGACACGGCATAGAGGAACGAGGCCATCGGGAACTGCAGATTGTTCTCCAGCCAGGCCGAGCCGCCAATATCCTGCATCAGGTAGACCCCGCCTGAGCGTAAGGCACGGCCGAGACGGCGCAGGAAGTCCTGTGGGTCCTTCTGGTCGTGCACGGCATCGAAGGAGGTAACGAAGTCATAGCGGGCCACCTCGTCAAAGCCGGTGAGATCCCTGACCTCAAAGCGGATGTTCCGGAGCCCGGCCGCGGCAGCCATTCCACGTGCGTCCTCAATGGGACAATCGACTTTCTGCTTTCACCCAAGCGGGATGCGGCTGCCGCCCGACGCTTCTTCTGGAAAGCATTAGGGCAGCCCCATACGGTCAATCCGCGGACCATCACGGTTGACAAGAACGCCGCCTATCCGATTGCCACGAAGGCTATGAAACGTGCCGGCGAGCCCTGGCGGTTTGCCAAACTCCGGCAGGTGAAAGTTCTGAATAACATCGTCGAGCAGGATCACCGGCGCATCAAGCGACTGGTCCGTCCTGGGCTGGGCTTCAAGAGCCTCACGACGGTATCACGGACAATTGCGTGCTACGAGGTCATGGCGATGATCCGCAAGGGACAGGTTGTCAGTGCACCAGCGAATGACATGGGCACTCAGCGCGACTTCATCGCTACCCTATTCGGCGCAGCCGCATAACCAGCGTCCTCATCCGGCCTTCGCTTGAACTGCCTCAGTAGTTGCAACGGAACCCTGATCAGTCCACACGTCGAGGTGGAAAGCTTGTGACATGTCATCCCTCCTTACGCTGGTCGGCCATGTCGAGGCGCGGCGCCGGTGAGTTGGACCTCGAGGCCAACGCCGGCGCCCGAGAGGATAGCCCAGCGCCGGCGGTCAGAAGACGAGGAGCAGCTTCTGGCCCGATGCGGCTTCGATGGACTGGATGAGCACGTCGCGGTCGATGCCCCGCACGGCATCCTCCGAGAAGGCCACATCCACCATCTTGCAGAGGAATTCGAGCTCGAGAACCGCATCAAGTAGCCGGGCGCGCGCCGGCTCGGCACGGTCGATGACGCTGCGGTTCCAGCCCCGGGTCTTGCCGTCATCGATAGTGCGGGGGAGTCGGACGCGATCCGACGGCGGAAAGGCGTCGAGCGGCACGACGAACTCGCCGCACTCGACGCTTATCATTGGCGTGGGCAGCCGAGTTGAGGTTTCCTTCGTGTAGCGCAACGTGTTCACATAGGAGTCCGGATCAGCCAGCAGCAGATCCGTGGCGGCGGCTTGGTCGGCGGCATAGGCCTCCAGTACAGTGGCGAAGGCGGCTGCCGGTTCGCCGTCCTCCGGCGCGACCTTCGCGTATATCGCAGCCGACCGTCCCGTGCGAGCCCGCATCCCCGTGATGTTCTCCCGCCAGCCCTTCAGCCCGAGGCGCGCATCCCACTGGTCCCATAGGTCGCCGACCGGCACGTCGTCTGGAAACCCCTCGCCGCCGAGCAGGCGCAGGACCCGCGTCATGCGAATGGAGGGGTCGAAATCGTCCCGCACCGCGGGATCGCCGAGCAGGCACCACACCGCCACCGCGGCAATCCGCTCCGGCGCCACCATGGCAACCCGCCCAGGCGACGTGGCGGCCCGGACGATCTTGCGAAAAACCTGAGCATAGCCGATCTCGGCCTCGGACAGGTAAGCGAGTAGCGCCTGCGCCGCCTGTGCTCCGATGTTCGTCCAAGCCGCCTGCGCCTGGACGGCAAGGGCGCTCGCCTCGAACAAGTTGCGGGGCGTCATCGTGGCCTCCACTTGGCGCTTCTGTGCGTCTGGGAGGGCGCGGAGCTGCTCGTTCGTCTCCAGCAGGACAGACGGGCCGCGCATCAGGTCCGCTGCCCGCCGGTACGCCCCCAGGCTTGCCTGGGCGAAGGTGGCGATCTCCGCCTCGATATCGCCGGGCGGCACCTCAGACCGGCCAACTGGCTTGTCCAGCATCATTGCACCGCCCGGGATATGCGGTAACGGCACGGGACGGAGCGGCACCGACAGCCCGGGCGGCGGATCTGCCTCGAGCTCGGCCAACCAAGCGGTCCGCTCCACCGGTGGCTTCGCCACCCACGCGGCGACCGGGACGGGCAAGCAGTTCGCCCCGCTCCGCAGGCTGCGGTTGAAGACTTTCAGGCCGTTGAAGGCCGCCTGCAGGCGCAGCATGAGAATGGCATTGGCGAAGGGGCTGATAAGTGCGTCGTGGAAATGCCGCGTCTCGTGCTCCAGAGCCGTTTCAAGGCAGGTCTGCTCAAACAGCGGCAGGCGCTTCGGTGCCTTGTCGGGGAACAGCCCGGCGGAAGCCATCCAAGCTTCGAACATCGCCGGCGTCTCCAGCAGGAAAGAGATGCCGTAGAAGCGCGGCTCAAAGGCGCCGAAGACTTCGCCGATGGGCCCAGGCAAGCCGTCGCTGTGCGCGGCACTCATGGCTTCCGCACCGGCCCCAACGGCGCAAGCTGCGCCTCCAGCTGCTCCACCGTGATGTCGGCCGGCAGGGCGAAGCGCACCCGGCCCGTCGCCGTCGCCACCTCCAGCATGGGAACGATGGGGGGCGCCGTCTGCCGCGAATTCCGCAGCCAAGCGATGCCCGCCAGGATCAGCGGCGCGAGTTCCGCCACGTCCTTCGCTATCGTTAAGATGTCGGCGATGTCTTGCAGGCCGAGTTGCAGCTCGGCACCCTCCCGGCGCTTCGGCACGGCTTCCACCTGCGCTCCAGACCCGACAGATGAGGCCTGCCGCATGGCCTCGAGCAGTTCGATTGGACCGGACATCTTGAATCGCATGGTGCGCGTTCCCACCCATGCAAGCCGCACTGCAGCGAGCCAGCAGCGCAGATGGTGCTCGCCTGTCCTGCGACTAGTCAAACAATTTCTGAATTATGCATGCGCCGCGATCGGGTGTCACTAGGAAATCACTAGGGAAGCGCCCGGCGGCAAGGGGACTTGGGGCAAGGCACGAAAGTGGCTCCGAGTGTCCGGCAGAAAAAACCATGGCTGGCGGTTGCAGGACTAAGGCTTTCTGCGCGCTTCTAGCAGCTTGAGCGCGTTGCCGAGATTGTTCTGCGTCGTGGCTCACCCGAGCGGCACGTGTTCGCGCGTGTATACCTATATGAGATCGACCGTCTGGTCGAACCCAAATGGCCTAGCGCATATCTTGGACGAATTATTGATCCGGTTTGAGTGCAGTTGAAACACCTGCGATCATGGATAGGACTGAATAGCCCAGCCAGACTCCGACAGGGTTCAAGATCACCCAAGCCCTCTCTATAATTCGGCAGGTAAGCGCATCATTGCGGCCGTCCAAAACCCGCTCACGAATGACTCTTGCTAGTTGTTCCCTAAATATGTATGGCACGTTCTTGTTGAAGAGGCAGGATGGGTCAGATCTAATCGTCCCGTAATCGTCTCCCCCAGAAGCTAACTTGCTCATCCATGCAACAAGGCAGTCGATGGCGGCAAGCAGGCGTTGATCTATGACAGGGCCACCTTGGTGCCGGAGAAGGTGCTGCGCGCCATCCCGCAAGAGCCCGCAGTTTCGTTCGAGCAGTGCCAGTTCGAGGCGCTTGTCCGGCCGCAGAATATTTGGGTTTCTTGAGAACAACATGCTCAGGAATATCGACATGTCGGTGATCCGACGGACGAAAATAGTCTGCCCCACCAACGGATCATCTTGTAGGATACGACGATGCCGCGCTTGAGCAGCATATTCTCGATGAGCTGGAGGCTCAGTGGAAAACGGAAGTACAATCAGACGGCACGCGCGATGATCTGAGGTGGGAAGCGGTGGCGTTTGTAGTAGACGGGCTTGGTCATGCCACAGCTTTAGCCAGAGGTTCATGTCCAAAGGTTATCGTGACATCCACTGACCAGTAGCACCGAAGAGATCTTCGGTGATGTTTAAGCTCCCGACAAATATCCGAAGTCAGCTTCGCAGAGCTTTGGCTCCGGTAGGCTCGCTGCGAGAGCAAGAGCCGCTATCCGAGCTGGCACGAAACCTGCAAGAGCTCCGGCATGCCGAAGCGCCCGACCCTTCAGCATACTGGAGTGCCCTATGTCGGAACGGTTTGTCGCTTATGATCCAGAGTTTGAGTTGTTTGAAAGCCAACATGAGGCTGGTCCGGGCGAGGGCGGCCGCGGGCTTTGCAAAGTCGCGACGATGACGACTGCTGCCGAGCTTGTTAATGGTCTGGCCGATGCCGCGCTCGATCAGTTCCTCAGGAAACTTGCGGCCTGCGCTGCTTGCGTTCCAGCGCACTTCTGCGCCACCTCGGTAGGCCAAATGCCGGACGCGCTCTGGCGCGTGCCGACCTGCGGCAGCGATGCAGCGCTGGTTAGCGCTAACCTCGGCGGTCGGGTAACCACGCGTGCCGAGACCCAGCTCGGCACGCGTGCTGCCGCGCAAGCAGGGATCACAGCGGCGCGGCGCAACGCGCCTGGCTTGCTAAGGCCAGAGAGCCGAACATCAAGCTTATCGGCCTTTGGCCGCAATCATCACCAAGAAGGAGGCATTCACAACATCCACCGCTATGTCGTCGCGAGCCACTCGGATGCCGAGAGGTTCGGGGCCGGTACATTTGGAATTGGGAAATCCGGCCCGGTTGAGTTCGCAATCGGCGCCTTCGAGTACGAGCAATATGAAAGCACAGCCTTCGCTCAGGAGGGCTAGGGCATCGTGGGAGAGGTATTCGTGTCCGTTCGAGATGGAGGAAGTGGATATGCCCGACGTAACTGAATTCGAAACCCTGCCGTTCGAGCTCGAAGAGGAGGGTGTCTTCGGCGAGACCAGTTTCATGTTCGAAGGATACAGGGACGAAGCGGAGTTCGAGACAGCTTCACTCGGCGGCGCCGACCTGCTCCGGGCAATCCCGGACAGGTCAGACTTCCGCCGGTTCATCCCACTCGAATATCGGCTGGATGCCAAAATGATCGTTGGCAAGCTCACCCAGGATCTCCAAACACTGAAGAGCCCGAGTGCCAACGACCTGCGCAAGATGGCGGGTGACACTATCAACTTCGTGGTGGGTACCAGCATAAAGGCACCAGTGAAGATTTTGATCGACACTTTGAAGAACATACCTGGCGGTTACCTGGGAGCGGCAGGTAACATCGCCCGCGAGTGGGCTGCCAGGGGCTTCTCGCGCGGCGTGGTCCTGGGTGCAGACGGTCGGAGCAAGTCGTACTTGCTCGAGTTGTTCGGCCGGGGCGAGATTGGAAGGTTCGACGCCTTTCCATATGGCCGAAGGATCGCCATCGCCAACTACGGCGCCGGGCTCGTCGCAGGATTTGTGCAGGGTCGGTCACTGTCCCGAAGACAGAGAGTGATCTTCTGGCGGGACCTCGGTCACCGGATGGGCAACCAGACCCACCGCGGGCCACGGTCGCAATGGAACCGCACCCAATGGCGGAACTGGTACGTGGACGTTTCAGCCACCTTCTGGCGGCATCACCTCAAATAATCTCCTGCCTGGGTCACGGCTCTCGCCAGACCTCACGGCGCATCTGCAAGGGAATGTACGCCGCAGCGCCTGTTACCGCTTTCGGGGAGCCCGTGGTCCCATGACAGGTCGCGAAAGCTAACGCGGCTCTACGTAGCTATGTAGACTAGTAGCTTGAGAACACGTGGCTGTGCCTGCCGTCGGTCCACATATTTCTTCTCATTTGGCACAATCCGTGTCATGCTATCACTATCCGCTGCTAATAGTATCGCTCATTGGCAAATTTGATTTGGACAGCCGCCTTCTTGATTGCGCTATCGAGAAGGTTCCTCGGTTCAACCGCCAGCAGCACTCCCATGTGCATGAGGAGGGTTGGCTTGTGATGCTTTGCCGTGTCGCTCATCCTGTGCGTGGTCTTATCCCGCTCGCAAGCAGCAGCGTGCAGCTCACCGTCGCACGGGGCGGGTGCAAGCGTATTTGAGATTGCGTGCCCGCTCTGGGTTGGACGTCCTCAATCATCCTAGAAGTCTGTTCTATGCCAGCAGACATGATCTTAGTGCTCATTACCATTTCGCCTAACTCGTCGAGTGCCAATCAGGAGGCAGAACATGTCGCGGCAAGTAAAGCTAGAAGGCAACTTTTCGGTTATGAAACCGCTATCGAGGAAAGTGGGAAAATCACTGGTCTACAAGGAAAAGATCTGCATGGCACGAACAAGCCCGAACTCAAGGTTGGAATGGTCGTACTTCTCGAAGTCGACTCAACCGGATATGTCCCTGGAGGTTTCCAAAACGGAGAGAAAGGTGTGATAGCTAACTTTAAAAAGCCATGGGAGAACGGTGTGTCAGATCATATTGTGCAAGTAACAAATGAGACAAACACCGGGTGGGTCAAGCCATCGAATATCCGGGAGCGCTACTATAGCCGGTGATGCATTGTCGAAAAAATGAGTTTTAAAGTCGGTGGCACTGATTGGGAGGGGTGAAGTTTCAGCTAGAGTATCGGACGAGAAGTTAAATCCAATGAGTTCCGCACCTCAGCACCCTGAAGCCATCTCGCTGCCGCCGGTGGTGCGTTCACTGTTGGGTCTGATCGCTCTAAAGCCGCCGATCAGCAACTCATTCCGTTGCCGCCACAAAACTCCGAGGGGACGATCCATGAGATTGGGGGGACCAGTAGCTTGTATGTATCGTAAGTCAACATTTGCAGACACATGCGACATCCCGCTTACCGTTGCAGGCCGAGCGGACTGATTTGACGCTGTCGTGGTAGAGTCGAGGACCCAGTCTCTATAGACCGCCGACTGGTTCAACATTCGCTTGGGTCCACGCGTTGCTCAGCGGATTGCATCACACAGGGACGACCTGATCCTTTCCGATCGATTCTTGCGGCCCCGTTTTGTATCAGTGTCGTCAGCCAAACCTACTTCATCGCGAAGATGCGCATGTCTCAGGAATGAGTCGCTGGATCAGCGCGGCGATAATCACACATCCCGATAATGCCAGCGGGCGAATGCTTAGCGGAGCGATGGTCCGCCGCGTTTCAATGCAGGATGTGAGTGCAAGTGCTGCCTCGCTATTCCGATGCTCAAGGTTTGAGGACATCCTCAGCGGCATCGGCAGGAGCCGGATCCTGTGAAACGCCAAAGATGACTTGCGATTCTTCCACCTGATCGGCAGCGAGCCTGAGTCTCAGCGCAACTATTAGTGTTGCGCTCGCGCGCAACGTTTGAAATGGATGATAAATTAGGCTACTCTCTGTACACGGGCGTAATCCACATTCCGTTAAAGAGAGTTCCAGGAGGCGCGTATGCAACGTGAGCCTTGGATCTTCTTTTGGGGAGCCTGCTCGGCACCTGACAGGGAAACCATGTTGAAGGCTTTGGCCAGAGCTGGCATCGAGCCACGCAATCTTGATGCCAACGCCCTTTCCGGTGAAGGAATTGTTGTCTTCTCCGCCATCACTGATGGACTGTGTGAGTTTCTGCGTGAGGTCAACAACGAATGCAGAGAGCGGATCCTGGCGATTTCCCTGCTGGAACTCAGTGCCGCAAGCGGAGACGCCTGGCGTCTGCTCCGTGCTGGTGCGTCTGATGTTCTGCTGACCGGATCAACATCACAGACCGCGGCACGTGTGAAGGCGCGCCTCGACCGGTGGCGAGACGTGGACGCTCTCATGCACAGCGAGACAGTTCAATCGTGTCTTATCGGTGCAAGCCCAACGTGGCGCTCGGTCCTGCGCCAGATCGTCGAGGTATCGCGCTTCACACGGGCAGCGGTTCTCCTGATTGGCGAGAGCGGCACCGGTAAAGAGTTGATCGGACAGGTGATACACAACTTGGACCCGGTTGCGCGCGGTGGCGAACTGGTCGTCACTGATTGCACCACTGTTATGCCGGAGCTATCGGGAAGCGAATTCTTTGGGCATGAGCGTGGGGCATTCACAGGCGCAATCGCCAATCGTGACGGAGCGCTCGCGTCCGCGGACGGGGGCACTCTCTTCCTTGACGAGGTCGGCGAACTGCCGCTGCCGATGCAAGCCCAGCTCCTACGCGCAATTCAGGAGGGAACCTACAAGCGGGTTGGTAGCGACACCTGGCGGCGTAGCCAGTTCCGGCTGGTCTGCGCTACCCACCGCAATCTCCTGGAAGCCGTGGATCAGGGGCGATTTCGGCAGGATCTGTTCTACCGCATCGCTGGATGGGTGTTCCAGATCCCGCCGCTGAACGAACGCCGCGAAGACATCATCCCTCTCGCCAAGCACTTCTTCCTTGAGTTCAACCCTGGGCGCACAACAGTTGATTTCGATGCGCCGGTCATGGAGCATCTTGTAAGCCGTCCCTATCCCGGCAATATCCGCGACCTACGACAGTTGATGGCGCGCGTGAGCAGCCGCTATGTCGGGCCAGGCCCTGTCACCGTGGGTGACCTGCCTGATGATGAGCGTCCAAGCATCGGCCTCGCCTTTCAAACGTGGCGGGGATCTGAGTTTGAGGAGGCGATCAGGCATGCTGTTTCACTTGGCGTGGGACTGCGTGAAATCAGTCAAGCGGCCGCGGACACAGCAACCAGGATCGCGCTGCACCAAGAGAACGGCAATGTTCAAGCGGCTGCTCGATCCCTGCGAGTGACTGATCGCGCCTTACAAATGCGCCGCGCTGCGTGGCGAAGCCACCACCAAAGTCATTGAAGTCTCAACCGTTGAAGTGCTGGAGCACCCAAGGGTCGCGGTACTCCCGAGCGGGCGCCTCCGCCCTCGCGATCACGGGTGCAATTTGCTTGCGCCGCTGCCGGCTCGCGATCAACCGCAGGAAATTGCGCCCGAGCACACGTTGCTGGTCGTCTGGAGCCAGCTTCAGCGCGTACACCTTGGCAAGTTCGAGACCGGGGTGAAGCCAAGGGCCGTCCGAACCGAACAGGATCTTCCGGGCGCCCGCCCGGCTCACGGCTTCTTCCAGAATGTCGAACCGGCGCACGCCCGACGTGTCAGCGTAGATGTTGGGATGGCGCACAAGATAATCAATCAGCGTGTGCTGGGCACGCCAGTCATCAGAGAAGCTCCCGAGATGGGGTATGATGAAGTTGACGTCCGGATATTCCCTTGCGATCAGCTCGACGATCGAAACCTCGCCGATCGGATCATAGAGAATGGGGATCGAAAAGGCCCGCGCCACCTCGCACACCTCCCGGGAGAGCCGCGCATCGTATCGGTGGGTCTTGATGCCAACGAAGCCATATTGCTCGACCGCCACCCGAACCATCTCGGATACGCGGCCCCGGTCGCGGGAGGCGTGAACGAAGGCCATGCCGTAGAAGCGTTCGGGTCTGCTGGCGACGATGCGCGCGACAGCTGCGTTTGCTGCGCCATAGTCGGAGTGGAAGGCCGCGAACAGCACGGTCCGGGTGATGCCCGCTTCTCCCGCACGCCTCATGTGCTTCTCAAGCGGTGCATCGGTGTCCCAGGGACCGGTAAGACCATCACCCTTTCCGGCATGGCAATGGCAGTCGATGATCACGATGGCACCTCGGAGCTGGAGCCGTTGCCGTGTCGAAGCCGACGCAGCATTTTCGAAGGGGTGTGACGTTCGGGCGGCCGCGCGAACTCTCCCTCAAGCCCGCGTCTTCCTCCAGCGCAGGGTCGACCGGTATTCGGAGAAGAACTGTCCCAGGAGATAGTCGATCTCGTTCCGCGCGGTCGCGAGATAGCGACGAACAAACTCGTTGTAAGGTGCCGTTCCGGGCTTGAGCCCTCGCTTGACGATCTGTTGATCCAGGATCCCGTAATGCCGGTCCCAGAACTCGCGGACCTTTGAGTTGTGCAGCTGGCGTCGGCCCTCCAGCTCCGCTCCGATCCCGCGCATGTTCGATAGATCGTTGAGATCGGCTGCACGGAACACGCCGGGATAGCGATCAAGAACCTGTAGCTCAATGGCATGGTGGACCTGCCCGCCGGGTCCAAGCTGCAAGCGCTTGGCGTAACTGTCACGTAAGCGGTCAAAGATCCTTCGTGCGGTTTCCGAGCGCTTCTGCCCGCCTGGGCTGGGAGCGCCCGGGGGACGGGCAGGGACCGGTGCTTGTGGGGATCTGGCCTGTAACGGCCGGGTCCGGCCGGATGCAGCTTCTTGTTCGGTCATTTCGGTGTTCAGGAACGCCCGCGATGCTCGCCTCCGGCACGTCGCGCAATTGCAGGCTGGAGATCCATGAGCAGTTTCATCGTGTGCGTCGTCAGCGTCAAAGCCAGGGGCTGGAGCCGGCTGCTCAGAGCAGAATGCGGCGAGGGCCGACCGCGTTCGCGGTCCCACCGCGCCGGTGGCTGGCAGGCCTTGTCCTCTCTGGAAGCTTCGAAGGGCGCTGCGCGTCGCCGGGTTCATCACACCCGTGGGGCGGAGGCTTAACCCCAGTGACCTGTTCAGGCAACGCTGGACCCATCGGACGTCCACGTCTCCAGGGGGCTCAAAGCGATCAGGGCCATCCGCCGGGACGCTTTCCACCCCGGCATCGCGCCAAGGCAGGACGGGAAACGGGTAGGTTGGCCAGAGTTGCGCGCGGCGCGCGACGTATGGCCTCTTGGGCCGGGGCCGCAAATGGCGCTGCCCCCAGGAGTTCGGGCTCGTCCGCCTCCGGGGTGAAAAGGCTCTGGATGGCCGATAGCGACCAACTTCGGTCTCCTGGATGGACGGTTGGCGGTCTGTCTCCGCTTCCAGCTCTGCCCCGCTGAGTGCCTCTGCGCTGAAAGGGATCGTCTCGAACGAAAATGGGGTCATGATCGAGGTTCTCCTGTTGGCGGCTCTCTGCGTCCCGCACCACGGTGGCGCGGGTTGACGGGTTGCAGCGGCACCAACCGGCCTCTGCAACCGTGGTGGTATGGCCGCAGGTTCAGCGACGCGGCTGAAGCAGCGGGAAGGCCGGTGCCTGTGCGAGGGCTGCAGGCCCACGGGTGCGCTGAAGCGCCAGACGACGGCGCAGGTGAACGGCGGGCGGCGTGGCGTCGACCCCTTCCGCATTGGCGAGGTCGACCCCTGTGGCAGCCCTGTAAGCATGGATGTAGCCCTGGATTTCGGGCCGCCAGTAGCGCGCCCAGTTCCTGGACGAATCCTCGTTGTTCACCCCGATCCAGTCGCCATAGCGGATGGACAGCAGGATCTGCTCCCCGTAAGCGCCGAGGTCGCTGAAATGCGTGACCGAGACGTCGGACCAACCCTGCAGGGTCTTCATCGTGTCGACCTGGGGCATCCATGGCTCCTTGTAGGGAACCATCGGCCTGCTCTGCAGGAATTCCCGCATCTCGGGCCGCGCCAGCAGCCACTGCTGCATGAGCATCTCGGCCCGCGCTGTCCACGGCAGGTCACCGAACTGGTTGTGCGCTCCCTGGGCGAGCAGCATGTGCACCTCTTTCAGCGCGTTGAGCAACGGGAAGCCGTCCGCGATCACCGTTGTGTCATTGTCTTCCTTGTAGAAGACGTGGGCGAGGTGCAGAAGATTGTGGAAGGCCTCCAGGAACTTCGAGCGACTGTCCGCGGGCCGCATCTTGGGAATGGCCTTCCCGTACAGGGTGAGCCCGTAATGATGGTTGTACTCGTAGGCCCTGCGCTGGACCGACAGGCGGTTCCACTCGTCTTGAATGTAGCCCCAGAGGATGTTGTTGAGAGGTCGGAGCGGATCAATCTCTAGGTGCGCCAGCGGGTCCGTCGCGGATCCGCGCACGTTCTGGAACCGCCGGCTGACCGCATTGATGCTTTGGACGAGCATTCCCTCCTCGTGCCAATACGACCAGATCAGCTCGAGGAAGCACGGCGATTGGACCCGTGACTGGATCAGACCGCCGCAGAAGATGCTGTCGTGCTCCGGCAAGGTCGGAAACGCGGCACGGATCACCCGGTCCAGGTAGGGCAGCCGTGTGCCGAGGTAGTCCCGCAGGCGCTCCTCCAACTCCTCCAAGCTGACGCTCTCCCCAAGGCGGATCGCCTCCTCGTCCTCGTCGAACCCGTCAGTGAGGTCGAGGCTCCCGCACTGGGTCAGCAGGAAGATCTCCGTCGTGGCTTTCAGGACCTCATAGGCGCTGACGCCATAGCTGTTCAATTCCTCCAGTCTGCCCCGGATGGCAGCCCGCTCCCGGTCGCGAAGGGCGCCAGGCTCTTTCGAACAGAGCACCCGATCGATGAACCTCATGTACTCATTGCTTCCGATGGCATTGGTGCGATGGCGTATCAACGACCAGAGCGCCTTGTCTCGCGTCCACCCGACGGACGACCTCTGGAGGGCGACCGGCAGAACATCCCCGCGCGCGATCCGTCGCGGTTCGACCGAGAACCTCGCGATGCTGCGGAGCGGCTGGTCACCCCGATACAAGGGCTGTCCGCTGCCGTCACGGAGCGTGAATGCGACGCTATGCCGACCTGACGCGCCCACAGTGTCGATTAGCGCAGTCTGCTGGCCCAGCGACCGAGGGACGATCAGCCCTGGCTTGTCGGCTTCCCAGACAGGATGGATGGCTGCGTCTTTTCCCCCGAAATCGATGCCAAGCGCGCGCACCGCAAGGGCCTGTCCTTCGCTAACGGCGGTGGTGGCGCTGGCATCGGCCTTCTCGTCAAATTCGATGGCCGGATCAACGGCTTCCTGAACGTAGACGGTTCGTGCGTCGGAAACTGAAAAGCCTGGGCCGTCGACTGTCGCCTCAATGCGATAGCGAATGTTAGATGGCGCCTTCTTGTTCAGGCTGAACGCCGCTTCATCACCTGTCCTCGCAAGCGTGACGAACTCGTCCGGCTCGGCACTATAGCTGATCTTGTACTCGCCCGGTTTTTTGGGCGGAGGATCAGTTTCAACCGTGACGATGATCGTGTCGCTGCGGCGTATGACCTGGTTCGGTGTGTTGTGACCGTTCAGCAGCAGTGTAACAATCGGTTTGCGTTCCATTTGACCCTCCTGTGATGGCGGTTTGCGGTTAGGCCGCCGCCCTGGGCATCTGCGAAACTCCGGCACAGAGTTCCGATGTGTTCACCGTGGCGCGCAGCGTCCAATAGGTAAGAAGCTTGGCGATGATGGTGCTCTCTTCTTCGGGTGTGAGCCGGCCGTCAGCGCGTGCTTGGCCGAGCACCGCGAACGCCAGGGAAGGGGCGGCGCGGTACATCTGCGACGGGTCTGCCAGCCATTCTTGGTGAAGGCGGATGAGCCGCTCCGGCTGGCGATTGTTGACGTCGAGGACCTCGAGCAGGGAGCGGCCGCGCAGTGACTTGGGACGATGATTGACAAGAATGGCGATGAACGCCGGCATGCTGGCTTGGAGCCGCGTGATCACGTTCGCGATGTCCGGTGCGAGGCCCCTCGGCGGATAATAGGACTCCCAGAGCGCCGCGAGCCTGCGCCATTGAGGATGTGGGTAAAGCGCCTCCCCGATCGCCGCGCTGAGCTTGACGCGAAGCCACGGCATGGGATGGGGGTCCTCGAGGTTCAGTCGAAAGACAAACGGGCGTGGAAGGCTCACCACGCCCATGAGGCCGAGTGTCGATCCGATGCCGAGACGCGCAACCGACCACAGATCCGCCAGGATCTCGGAGATCCAGCGCTCCCATAGGCCCCAGGCCAGACGGTCCGCGCTTGGCCCACGCTGCAGCCCCTGCAGGATGGGACGCAGCGATTGCACGAGGTCGAGAAGGGCCGCGGCTTGGTGGCCGACCTCATGGAAGAGAGAAGAGGCGATGCCGCTGCCGACCATGCGCTCCCGGGGGACGCGGATGATCGCGACCGGGTTTTCGCCTCCTCCCGGCAGCCGCGTCCGAGCGCGGCGTATCGCGGCGCCGATGTCTCGGTCGAGGTAGCAGATGACCGGCGGCGGGTCGTAGTAGCCCGGGAGCATCAACGCGTCCGCCGAGACCACGTCCAATCCGCCAAGCCATACGCCCGTCTCACTCTCGCTGCGCTGCGTGATCACGTCGGCGTACAGATCGAACTGGATCAGGACGACGTTGAACTTCAATCGCAGGACAGTGAAGCGGCGATAGGCCTCCGCGGCCGTCGCGCGCGCGCTGACCGGATGGTGGAGCCAACGCAGATAATCCCTGAGGAGGCCGCGCAGCTCGCGGCGTCCCCTGATCAGGAACCTGTCGATGGCGCTCTGGGCGTGTGGCAGTAGGGCCGCCGCCGGAAGCATCGATTCCTGCAGCGCAAACGGCTTGACAAGCGCAAGCCGTGCCAGCATCGCGCGGGCTTCCTGCACCAACATCGTCCGTGCGTAGGAATCGATGGCCATGGCTTCATCCTCACATCAGATCGAAAGCAGGATGATTCTGTTGCCGCGGCGTATCCACCGCCCACTGTTCCGGGGCGAAGACATGCGGTCGGGCGAGCGTGGATATCCCTGCTGCCTTCCCGGCCCTTGACCGTTGGGCTGCAGCAGTCCTGGCGCATGGCGCCGCACGGCATTCATGACGGCCGATTGCGCGACGGCACGGGGGTCGCCGCTCCCTCCGGCACTTGCCACCTGCCGCGCGGCCTGGCTGGCAATGCGCACGAACTGCTTGGCGCCTTCGAACTCCCGATCTTCGTAACTGAGGGACTCGGCCTCGAGGCCCAGCGCCTGTCCGGCGGCGGACGCGAGCCCATGCCCGATCTTGCCGCCCAAGGGGCCGCCGACGAAGGTGCCCAATGCCGCACCGGCAATCGGAAGCGCCTTCTTGGCAACACCTTTGAGGAGACCACCCAGAGCCCGTCCGGCGGGGGACCTCACGAACGAGCCGACCTTGCGAAAGACGCCGCCAAGGAACTGGTCGAGCTCCTGCTCGTTCGTGACCTCGAGCAGCTCAGCGGCCAGTTCCATCAACTCGGACTCGTTGAAGATGCCCTCAGCCTCCCCGGCATAGGCTTCGAAGGACTCTCCTTCTCCGGACCAGCCCATCTCGCCTTCGCCGGACCAGGCTTCGTTCGAGAATCCTTCACCCTCGTATTGCTCGTACTCGAAGTTCCCGGTTTCGAAGGATCCGCCTTCGTGGTTTGTCTCGAGCATGTTGCGGTCGATGTTGTGCATGTTTACCTCCTGCATTTGCGGCATTGCCGCCTCACGGTGGGTCCGCAAGCTCCGTTGGGTGTCCAGGATGATGATGTTCGATCCCTGGCGAACCCAGCGCCCGCCCTTCCCGCGAAGCGGGATGGCTCGGTCCGGCGATGGTGGTGGGGAATGGTGAACGGGGCGCCCGTGGCCGCCGCCACTTGGGCGGGCGGTCTTCCCTTCGATTGGACCATGGAGGAGACCAGGCGCGTAGCGTCGCGCTGCCCTGAAGATCCCCGCGCGTGCCGCGGCTCCCGGCTCCGGGTCCGAAGCGAGGATCGCGTTCCTCGTGGTGTCGGCAACAAAGCGCACCAATTGCCGGGCCGTCTCGAACTCCCGGTCCTCGTCGCTCAGCCCTTCGAGTTCAAGACCGAGTTTCGCACCATTAAGTGAGGAAATCCGGCTCCCCAGTGTTGCGCCAATCTGGGAAAGGTCAGAACGGTGTGCTGGTCCGCTGCCGTCGAGTGCCCGACTGAGGGTTATTCTGAGCGCATCCTGCACAGCCTTTCCGTAATCATGGGGAACGTTGGGGCCAGCGGTTTGGACGATCCTCCGGATCAACTTGTCCAGGAAGCCGTTCAACTCTTCTTCGTTCCGCACCTCCAGGAACTCGGCGGCGATGGTCATCTCGTCCATCTCGCCGAGACTGCCGAAGTTCTCGGCGGCGGTTTGCTCGCTTTCGCCCTCGAAAACCTCAAGCTCCGGATCGTATGCGGCCAATCGATTTGTCATCGCAGGCTCCTGTCTGCCGCCCGAAGAAGGCGCCGCCAGCACACCGGCTCTCATGCAAATCGCATGCCAATGCGAGAGGGGCTGAGATGATGGGGTTTCGTGACCGCCGGCCGAGCCGTACCCGAAGACGCCTTCGGGCACGGCCGGGTAGAGCACCCGAACGACGAAGCAATCTTCGAGACACCGCAGCACCGGTTAAAGCCGCTCAGTAGAGAACACGGTTCTGAGCGGGCCCAGGCCTTAGAGAAACTGGTGTCGCGCAAGGAGGACCAAGTCGAAAGGTGACGCGCCTGGACCGACCGCTCCGCCGTGGCTCCGGTAAACCCGCGGGCGAAGGCAACTGTCGGAAGACACTGTTCGCACGAAAGACCTTTTCCTTCGCCATCGGGCCAGGTTGCGACGCTTGATCCGTGGCAGGAACGATGCGTCCATCAGAGGATCGGCGATGGCGCCGGGACGCTCATTCCTCTTCGCGCAGAGTCTCTCAGAGTTTATACTGCTGCCGGAACGCTGGGCTCCGCCGGAGGCCGCCGGGCCATCTGCGGGACGCCCGCGTCAGGTGACCTGTGCGGTGGTGTTTATGGGACGATGCCCCGGGCTGAACAGCGAACCTCTTTCAAGGAGGGCAAGAATGGCTACGCTTCGGACGAGCGACCCGGTGGTCCCCCGCAGCCGGGACACCTCCCAGAGCCGTCACACCGGCGACACCGTGGTTCTGGCCAGAGGCCAATCGAAAAGTTTCGCAACCCTCACCTATGGAGCCTACACGGTCACTCTGAAGGGACCGCAGCGCAGTTTTATGGAGCCGACGGCTGCGCATCCTGTTGTTCACTCGACGTGGGTACGGACCTTGCCGTCACCTTTCGACGGATCCCTGGACCCCGAATGGCTGGATGCGGCTCATGCAGCGAACACAGCCAAAGCGCCGGACGTCCTTGCCATCGCGATGCAATACATTCGAGGCGCGCGTCCGGTCCACCAGAAGGAACTGCAGATCGGTGGTGATGCACGCTACGGTCCTCTGGTTGAAGGGAAAAGGCAGGAAGGCAGCGACTTCAACGACTACCTCGGCATTGAGTGGGCTTATGAGGACGGCTCTGTGGACCGGCCGGAGAAGAAGCAGTTTCGCTGCCTGGACTGTTCCGGCTATATGCGCATGGTATGGAGCTATCGCCGGAACATGAAGGCGACGCGGCACGGCGGCATCGTCCCCCTGTGCTTGACACCCGTCCGCGACCACTCCGCGATGCCCCGTCGGGCGCATGAGATCTTCGAAGCGGGTCCTGGCGCGGTTGTGGTTGATCCGAGCGATCAAACTATCGAACTTTTACTCCTCCGTATCGGCGACTTGGTGTTCTTCGATGCCGACCCGGAGGACGGTGACCGACTTGATCATGTTGGGATGTTTCTGGGGATCGACCAAGGCGGGCAATACCGTTTCATCTCCAGCCGCAAGGCGCGGAACGGCCCAACGCTGGGGGATTTCCGCGGCCGGTCCGTCCTTGATGGTAACGGATTGTATGCTCGTTCATTCCGGGCCGCACGTCGGATCTGAGTGAAACGTCTGCCATGTGCCCGCTTTTACACTCAGCCCAAGTGGCACTGTTGCATTAACCTTGGCAGCATAGGGAGGGGCGGCTAATCAAGGAGCCGTTCCGTTGTCGATTTTCAAGCGCCGCCGCTTCCCGGTTGAGATCATCCTGCTGTGCGTGCGCTGGTACTGCAAGTATGGGATCAGCTATCGCGATCTCCCCGAGATGATGTCCGAGCGCGGTGTCGCCGTTGATCTATCCACGATCTTCCGTTGGGTTCAGCGCTATGCTCCGGAGATCAAAAAGCGAATTCGGCTCTACCAGGGACCTTGCTCAGGCTCATGGCGCGTGGATGAGACCTATGTCCGAGTTGGCGGGCGCTGGCGATACTTATTTCGAGCGGTCGATAAACAGGGCCGACTGATCGACTCCATGCTGTCCCATCGGCGAGATACGGGAGCAGCGTATCGCTTCTTGCGCAAAGCCCTGCGGGTGGTGAGTGACTATCCTCCTTCATCCATCACAACCGACAAACTGGCGTCGTATCCCAAGGCAATCCTGCGCCTGAAGAAGGAAGGCCTGCTGTCGAGAGGTGTTGAGCACCGGACATCGAAATATTTGAATAACATCATTGAGGCGGGCCATGGGGCGCTCAAGCGCGTCATCCGGCCGACCCGTGGCTTCCAGAGCATGAAAACCGCCTCCGCCACCATTAAAGGCTTCGAGGTGATGCGGATGATCCACCGCGGCCATTGCAGCTTGGCACAGCGCAACGTGACAGGCGAAATCCGCCTGGTGAACCAGATCTTCGGTCTTGCGGCCTAAGTGGCCCGGCCGGCTGGGTTCGTTATGGCCTTCTCAGGTTAATGCAACAAAGCCTCGGCAAGGGTGTTCTCGACGGGGTTGCTCCCGATGGTGGCTATGCGCCCTCGGCAACCGGGAGCCGAGAACGACAATGAGAGACAGCCTCTATTCCAGAAAGAAGCGGGAATAGCTCACAGCAGA
>Ga0209902_100589_pt1 | contig 34330 bp, 30 predicted proteins | sample FECB27metaG_FD_188304 | JGI IMG/M metagenome (GOLD analysis project Ga0209902, IMG submission 188304) | Cyanobacterial communities from the Joint Genome Institute, California, USA - FECB-27 (SPAdes) (version 2) | ecosystem: Environmental > Aquatic > Thermal springs > Hot (42-90C) > Microbial mats...
TTCGCGGAATTAGGGTATCGGCGGCACCGATACATCAGATTAGCGCGTTCGGCCCGGCCTTTTGCTGCCGCTCTCTAGGCCCTCGCCAACCGTTGAACAAGGAAGAACTAATGGTCAAGGTCATCGCGTCGTCGCTGCGCAAGGGCAATGTTGTGGAGCACGACGACGGCAAGCTCTACATCGTGCTGGTCGCCGAAAACATCCATCCCGGCAAGGGCAACTCGGTGACCAAGGTCGACATGCGCCGCATTTCGGACGGCGTGAAAGTCGCCGCCAGCTGGCGTACGGTCGAAATGGTCGAGAAGGCCGACGTCGATGAGCGCGCCTATCAGTTCCTCTACAACGACGCCGAGGGCTACCATTTCATGGAGCCCACCACCTACGAGCAGATCGCCGTGTCGGACGACGTCACCGGTGACCAGGCCGCCTACCTCACCGATGGCATGGAAGTCTACATCCGCACCTTCGAAGGCGTGGCGCTCTCGATCGAGCTGCCGCAGCGCGTTACTCTCGAAATCGTCGAGACCGAGCCGGTGGTGAAGGGCCAGACCGCCTCCTCCTCGTTCAAGCCGGCGACCCTCAACAATGGCGTCAAGACCATGGTCCCGCCGCATATCGGTGTCGGCACCAAGGTTGTAGTGATGACCGCCGACGGCAGCTACGTCGAACGCGCCAAGGACTGACCGGTCCCCCGTTAGTCAGCGGCCCGCGCCTCGGCGCGGGCCTTTTTTGTGCAGTCGGTACTGACCACAACACCTCAGGGAGGCATCTTGAACCTGGTTCGCTACGAACCGCCAGCCTCGGTATCGAGGGCATTGTTGGCGGTCATCCTCCTGATCGCGATCGTGCTGCGGTTTCCCAGTCTGGGCGAACAGAGCCTGTGGCGTGATGAAGCCGCGACCTGGCTGCAGGTCAACGGCTCGCTGGCCGAGGTGATCTCCCGCACCGCAACCGACAACTACCCGCCGCTCTACAACCTGCTCGCCTGGATTTCCGTGCAGTTGTTCGGCGGCGCGGAATGGGTGCTGCGCCTCCCCTCGGCCCTCCTCGGCGTGCTCAATGTCGCGCTGCTCTACGGCCTCGCCAGCCGCATCGGCGGCCGCGGCGCCGGGTTGATTGCCGCGAGTCTGCTGGCGCTCTCGGGTTACCATGTCTGGTACTCCCAGGAGGCGCGGATGTATGCCCTGCTCGGCTGCGCCGCCACCGGGCACGCGTGGGCGATGGTTCACTTCCTCGATCGGCCACGCGCGGCGCGAGCCGTGCTGCTGGGCCTTACCGGCATTCCCCTCGTCTATGCGCACCCCTATGGCGCGCTGACCTGGGTCGGCATCGGTTTCGGCGCGCTCTGGACCATCCTGCAACGCCGCGACTGGCCCGCCCTGGTGCAGCTCGTGCTCGCCGAGGTGCTGGTCGTCCTGAGCTTCGTGCCCTGGGGCCTGATCCTCATCGGGCGCGCCCGGAGCATTGCCGACGAAGGGTTCTGGATCGGCCAGCCCACCCCGGCCTATATCCTGCTGCAATTGCGCAAGGTCACCAACGCCCTGTTCATCCTCCTGGTGCTGGCCCTGCCGTTCCTGATTTTCCTCCGCCGACGCAACGGGCCGGGACCGGCCGCGGAGATGCTGCCGCTGTTGTTGTCCTGGACCCTGCTTCCCAGCATCCTCGGCATCATCGCCTCGGTGCTGATCGAACCGGTGTTCTTCGATCGCTACCTGATCGGTTCGCTGCCTGGCTTCCTGATCCTCTTCGCCCTGGCGCTGCTGATGCCGGCCCGGACACAGCGGGGCGTGGTGATCGCCTGCACCGCTGGCCTGCTGATCGGCCTCGGTACCCTGGTGTTCGGCACCCCGTCGCCGCGTGGGGATTGGCGGGCAATCTCAGCCGAACTGCGGGCGGTAATGCAGCCGGGCGACTGCCTCGCCCTGTCGACGGCTTGGGACGAGGCGATGCTAGACTACTACGCTCCGGAGCGGGGCGAGTGCTTCCTGCCCGATCTGAGCGCCGGCTCGACGGCCGCCGTCCCCGCCGCCACCCGGATCATTTACCTCGCCATGCAATCCAGCAGCGAGGCCGAAGCCGCCGTCGCCCCGCTCGCGGGCATTCGACCGTTGTTGACGACCAAACCGGTACACAACGGCGCGGTCTATGTCTTCGGCCCACTTTCGCCCGGCTGAGCCTCAGATCGCTCACCCAGCAGCCGCCCGACTTGCCTGAGATCGGCGACGAACCGCTGGCGTTCCTGTTCGGCTTCCGCCCGATCCGGCAGCCGCAGCAGGTACGAGGGATGCACGGTGGCGAACATGCGTGTCCCGTCGGCCAGTTCCGTGAGCTTGCCACGCACCGAACGCAGCGTCGTGCTGCTGCCAGCAAGGCTGGCGACTGCCGTGGCGCCGAGCGCCACGAGCAGCTTCGGTTTGACGAATTCCCGTTCGAGATCGAGCCAGAATTTGCAGGCCTTCACCTCACCCATGTTCGGGCGCTGATGCAGCCGCTGCTTGCCGCGCGGCACGAACTTGAAGTGCTTGACCGCATTGGTGACATAGGCGCGATCGCGATCGACCCCCGCCTCGGCCAGCGCCGCGTCGAACACCTTGCCGGCCGGACCGACGAAGGGTTTGCCGGCAAGGTCCTCCTGGTCGCCCGGCTGCTCGCCGACGAACATCACCTCGGCGTCAGCCGGTCCCTCGCCGAACACCGCCTGCGTCGCCATTTCATGGAGCGGGCAACGCCTGCAGCCCTCGATCGCCTCGCGGGCGGTGCTCAGCGAGGCGATCTCGACCTCGGGCACCGCCTCATCCACCCGACGTTCGGTCTGCCGCAGGTGCCGAGACGGTGGGATGCTGGCCTGTCGTTCGATCATTTCGGCCTCCGCTGCTTTGGCGCCGCGTATCAGGGAGGGAATGAGTTCGGCCTCGGGCAGGTTGCGCCAGTATTTCACCGGCATCTCCGATTTCATCATCGCCACCTTGAGCCGCGCCGGGTTGAAGATCGAGGCGAAATAGCCCTTCCAGGCGTCCTCCATGGCATCCTCGGCCGGCACATCCGCCTTCACCCCGCCCGGCCCGAACTCGAGGCTGTCGCCATCCCAGAACACCGAGCGGTAGGGCGTGACGATCGCCCACATCATGCCGGTGAAACGCCTGACGAAAAACGGCGCGACCTGCTCCAGCACATAGTGTTCCGGCTCGAACCAGGCCGCGAAGCGCTCGAGCCCCGAAGCGTCGGCGATCGATTTGAACCGCAGGAAGGCCTTGAGCTTGTGCGCATCGCGTCGCACCGCCGAAACCCGCCGATCAAGTCGGCCGACATCGGGGTCGGAGCGCGCTTCCATCAACCCCTTGTCCTTCTGCAGCCGCCACAGCAACCGATAGAGCAGCGCGAAGCGCTCCGGATCGGTGTGACAGATGCCGGCCGCCGCCCAATCGATGAAGCGCTGCGGCACCACCCCGACCTTGCGCTCGGTGACCTGCTCGAGGGGATCCTCGGTGACGAACAGGTCGTGCGGTGCCGAGGGGTCGAGCCACACCACCTCGTCGGGCGGCACCGCATCGAGCAGCAGCCGCCGCGCCGCGGCCCGCCATTCATCGAAATCGTTCAGTGTTGCGAGCCGCACCGAGCGCATTAGAACAGCTCCAGCTGCTTTGGCGCCGGCGTCAGCTTCCTCCTGAGTTTCGCATCGTCGGTCAGTCCGCCCGGCGACCAGTCGTCCGCTTCGACGAACGGCCGGACTTTGTCGATCGAGCCGGTCATTCGTGCCAGATCCCCGAGCGTCAGCCTGTGGTGGCGGCGCGAGGTGAGGATACGATCCACCACGCTTACTCCGAGCCCCGGCACGCGCAGCAGCAGCTCGCGCGCCGCCCGGTTCACGTCCACCGGGAACTGGCCACGATTGCCGAGCGCCCAGGCGAGCTTGGGGTCGAGCTTCAGATCGAGCAGCCCGTCCTGCCCACCCGAGACGATCTCATCGACATCAAAACCGTAGAACCGGATCAGCCAGTCCGCCTGATACAGCCGGTGCTCGCGCAACAGCGGCGGCGGCGCCAACGGCAGCTTCGAGCTCGCGTCCGGGATCGGCGAGAACGCCGAATAGTAGACCCGTTTCAGCCCATAGCCTGAGTAGAGCGCCGCGCTGCGCCCGAGGATGGTCGCGTCCGTCGCCTGGTCGGCGCCGACGATCATCTGTGTCGATTGTCCCGCCGGCGCCAGCTTCGTCGGCTTGCGCTTGCCTTCGATCCTGCCGTCGGGCCGGCTCTCCTCACGCTTTGCTTCGATATGGGCCATCGCCGTGCGGATGGCGCTCGGCCGTTTTTCGGGCGCCAGCGTTTCGAGGCTGGCATCGGTCGGCAGTTCGATATTGGTCGACAGCCGGTCCGCATGGAGCCCGGCCTCCGCCAGCAGTTCCGGCGCGGCGTTGGGGATCACCTTCAGGTGGATGTAGCCACCGAATTTGTGCGTTTGGCGCAGCGTTCGCGCCACCCGCACCATCTCCTCCATGGTGTAGTCGGGCGAGCGGATGATGCCGGACGAGAGGAACAGTCCCTCGATATAGTTGCGCTTGTAGAAATCGAGCGTCAGCCCGACCACCTCCTCCACCGAAAAGCGGGCGCGCGGCACGTTGGAGGAAGACCGATTGACGCAATAGATGCAGTCATAGACGCAGAAATTGGTCAGCAGCACCTTGAGCAGCGAGATGCAGCGCCCATCGGGTGCGTAGGAGTGGCAGATGCCGCTCCCCTCGGTCGAGCCGATGCCACCCGTTGCGAGGCTCGAGCGTTTCACCGAACCGCTTGAGGCACAGGAGGCATCGTACTTCGCCGCATCCGAGAGGATCGACAGTTTTCGCGTGAGAGTCAGCTGAGCCATGTGTTCACTTTATGTTCCCATCGAACTCTGACCCCGAGGCCTTCCGTCGAGCAACTCAAAAAGACATGCCGGTTCACGAACGCGGAACTGTCCCGAGCGCCACTGTTCATAATTGTTGGACAATCCGTCGGCAGCGGGCTGCTATCTCGCTGAGCCGAGACCGCCTATCTGGGTTTGCACGAGCTTTCACCAGGAGGTCCACATGACCCTCGAACTCAAAGGCATCCACCACCTCACCGCCATCACGGCCCAGGCGCAGCGCAACGTCGAGTTCTACACCCGCACCCTCGGCCTGCGGCTGATCAAGAAGACCGTCAACCAGGACGATGTCAGCGCCTATCACCTGTTCTATGGCGATGCGATCGCCTCGCCCGGCGCCGACCTCACCTTCTTCGATTGGCCGACAGCACCGAACAAGCGCGGCAACCACGAAGTGTCGCGCACCGGCTTGCGCGTCCATTCCGAGGCTGACCTCAGCTGGTGGAAGGAACACCTCGCGGAAAAGGACATCGCCTCAGGCAACATCAAGGAGCGCGCCGGCCACCTGTCCCTCGATTTCGAGGATTTCGAAGGCCAGCGCTTCCGGCTGATCGCCGACCCGAAATCCGCGCCGGCGCATCCTTGGGCCGGGAGCCCGATTCCGGCTGAGCACCAGATCATCGGACTCGGGCCGATCACCCTCGCGGTTCCCGATCTCCGCCGCTCCGAACCGGTGCTGACCAAGGTGATGAACCTGCGCGAGGTCCGCTCCTACCCGGCTCGCGAGAAGAACGGCGAAATCCACGTCTTCGAGATGGGCGAAGGCGGCGCCGCCGCCGAGCTGCACGTCGAAGTGAACCCTGATCTGCCGCAGGCCCGCCAAGGCGCCGGCGGCGTGCACCATGTCGCTTTCCGCACCCCGAACAAGGAGGAGTTCGACGAGTGGGTGAAGCGCACGGCCCAGTTCGGCCTGCGCTCCTCCGGCGAGGTCGAGCGCTTCTACTTCAAGTCGCTCTACTTCCGCGAGCCGAACGGCATCCTGTTCGAGATCGCCACCGACGGCCCCGGCTTCACAGCCGACGAACCGCTCGAGACCCTCGGCCAGCGCCTGGCGCTGCCGCCCTTCCTCGAGAGCCGCCGCGCCGAAATCGAAGCGGGGTTGAAGCCGCTCGATTGATACTCCAGTAACGAAGAGCGGGTAGTATTCTCAACTATCCGCCCTTTCCTTCTGCTTCAGGTTATCTTGGACGACCGGTCGATCGCATTTGATCGAACAAACCTGCGCGCTTCCGGCTCGACCTTGTTGTTGGCTGGGCTGGTACTTCTGGCGCTATTGGGAACGCTCAGCCAATACACTGCGTTTGTCGCCGTCACCCGCGAGCTTGGTTTCCAGCAGTTCATCGACGCCTGTGTGTGGGATTGCCGATGGTACAGCGACATCATTACCGATGGCTATGGCGAAGCTGACACCCCGAAGGTCGCCAACCGCGCTTTCTTTCCGCTCTACCCGTCAATCATCTGGGCGGTACACAGGTTGACCGCCTGGGACATAGACCTTTGCGGCTATCTCTGCTCCACCGGCTTCACCATCGCGACCGCTTGGGCGGCGCGCGCCTGGTTCGGACCTAACCTCGACGCCTGGCGGCTGTTCGCCTTCTCGCTGTTCCTTGGCCCCTTCTCCGTTCTGCTGACGACGCTCTATACGGAGAGCCTGTTCATCCTGCTCAGCGTGCTGGCCCTTAACGCCATCAATCGCCAGTGCTGGCTCGAAGCGGGACTCTGGGTGGCGTTGCTGTCGGCGACGCGCGTCACCGGCGTGCTGATGGGGGCCGCGATCATCGCTAGATTCGTCCTTGCCCACCTGAGGACCGGCGGTACCCTGCACTCCCTGCTGCCGGCGGCGGTTCGTACACCGGGCCTGATTGCTGCCCTAGCCGTCGCTCCGCTCGGCCCTCTCGCCTATATGGCGTACCTGCACGTCGAGGCAGGCGACGCTCTGACCTTCATCCACGTCCAGTCGACCTGGGGCCGCGAGCTGCAATTGCCGCTCAGCACCCTGCAGACGGCGCTCGGCCAGCTGTGGTCGACCGACCCGGCGCGGTTGACCGCCGTTGCGGCGCATTGGGCGTTGCTGGCGGGCCTGGCGCTCACCCTGCTGCTGGTGCTGCGCGGCCATATCGTCGAAGCCGTGTTTTGTGGCTGTGTGCTGCTCATCTCGATGTCGGCTGGTAGTGGCTCGATGCTGCGCTTCGTCGCCGGACTCGTGCCGTTCGGCATGCTGGCTTGCGAGCTTCTCTCGAGGCGCCGGGCGGTCTACCTCGCGGCCTACCCCGTCGCCGCTACACTCGGCTTCATCGCCGCCATTTCGTGGTTTTCCCGCTCGACCTTACTGGTTTAGCCAACAGTAGAGGGCGGTGCTGATCGAGGCGGCGATCTTCGCCGTTGCGCTCGTCCCCTCGGTCGATCCGGACTATCGCGCCTACTACCTCGATCGCAGTACCGACTGCTACCCGCTGCCGGTCAGTGGCGCCTACCGCCTGGGTGGGCGGGTGTCGTTTGGCTCCGCATCCGAGGGCGAGCGGGCCAACCTTGCCCGGTGCGGCTGGCGCGACCCCGAGGCGGGCGGCTCCTGGTCGGATGGCAGCCGCTCGATGCTGCGCTTCGCCATCCCGCCGCAGCCCGCCGATCTCGTGCTCGAACTCAACGTCCGGCCCTATCTCGATGCCGAAACCCCGCGCCAGCGCATCGAGGTCACGGCCAATGGCACGCCGCTCGACACGCTCGAGTTGGTTGAGAAAGGCGTGGCCACGCACCGCATCGCCATTTCCTCGGCCATCGTCGGAACCGCCGGCCAGCTCGACATCACCTTCAACTACCCCGATGCGCGGGCGCTCACCGGCGCTGGCTCGGGCACCCGGCTCTACGCCCTGTTCGTCCTTGACCTCGCACTGGAGCGGGCGGCCGATTGATGCTCCGACAGCACCAACAGTCGAGCGCGGCTCCGACAGCAGCGGGGCCGCGCTCATAAGCGCCGTGGGGGGCAGCGGCGCTATCGGTTGTGCCTTACCGGCAGTTGCGGTTGCCTTCCGGCGCCGTGCAGAACGGCTCTTCCGTTTCCGGCACCAGTGACTTGGCCATATCGATCAGCTGCATGAACTCGGCGCGGTAGCCGTTCTCGTCCGCACCGCGAGCGCCCTGGGCGAGCGAGCGGATATCGGCCCAGCTCATTTCGCCATAGTTCGAGCCCTTGAGCTTTTGCCCGAAGGCGGCGACGGCTGCGGCGAAGCGCGCGTCCTCGGAGGCCTGGGCAAGGCTGGTGACCGCCTGGTCCTTGCCGATGGCCTGCTCGATCAGCTTGCTGGTCTCCTCGTCGGGCAGCTTGTAGCGCATTTTGAGGAAGCCGATCTCGCCGCTGCCGGCGGTTTCAGCCGTCGCATCTGAGCTGTAGCGCAGCGGATCGTTCAGCTCGGCGCCCGAGCCGACCGGGGTGATCTCGTAGAGCGCGGTGACGGTGGTGCCCGCCCCGATCTCGCCGGCATCGACCTTGTCGTTGTTGAAATCCTCGCGGTTCAGTGCCCGGGTCTCGTAGCCGATCAGCCGGTATTCGCTGACCACCGCCGGGTTGAACTCGACCTGGATCTTCACATCCTTGGCGATGGTTTCGAGCGTGCCGCCGGCATCCTCGACCAGCACCTTCTGGGCTTCCTTGAAGCTGTCGATATAACTGGCATTGCCGTTGCCGTTCTGCGCCAGCGCCTGCATCGTATCGTCGCCCAGGTTCCCCTGGCCAAAGCCGAGCACCGACAGGAACACCCCGCCGTCGCGCTTGGATTTGATGTAGGTCTTAAGGTCTTCCGGATCGTCGATCCCGACATTGAAATCGCCATCGGTGGCGAGGATCACCCGGTTGACGCCATTCGAAACCTTGTTCTGCTCGGCCAGCCGATAGGCAAGCTCTATGCCTTCGGCGCCGGCGGTCGAACCGCCAGCCGAGAGGTTCTCCAGCGCCCCGATGATCTTCGCCTTGTCGGTGGCCCTGGTCGGCTCCAGCACCACGCCGGCCGAACCGGCATAGGCGACGATCGAAATCGTGTCGTTGGCGCCGAGCTGATCGACCAGCAGGGCAAACGCCCGCTTCAAGAGCGGCAGCTTGTCCGGTTCATCCATCGAGCCCGAAGTGTCGATCAGGAACACCAGGTTCGAGGCCTTGTCTTCGGTGACTGCGGGGACATAGCCCTTGATGCCGATCTGGACGATCTGCGTCTTGCCGTTCCACGGCGTCGGGTACACCGACACCGTCGGCTTGAACGGCGTCGTGGCGTCGGTCGGGGCCGGGTAGCTGTAGTTGAAATAGTTGATCAGTTCCTCGAGCCTGACCGCGTCGGGCTCCGGCACCCATCCTTCGGTCAGCGAGCGCCGCACATAGGCATAGGAGGCGGTGTCGACATCGATCGAGAAGGTCGAAACCGGCTCGTTCTTGACGATCTTGAGCGGCGATTCCGAGAACTTGGTGAACTCGTCACCGCTCGGCTCGGTCGGCTTGGCGATCATCGCATCGGCCGGGGCCGGTGCGGCGGCGAACGACTCGAGCTGCGCCACGCCACCGGGCGCCGCCATCTGCTTGGGCGCCGCCATCCGCATCTCGGCCATCGGCGCCGCCGGCATCGCCGGCGGCGCGGCATCCACGGCCATGCTGGTCTGTGGGACAGCCTCGTCTCGCATCAGCAGGTCGGCTTCACCTTCCGGCATGGCGGCCGCGAGGTTCGAGGTACTGGTGTCGGCGCCGACGGTCGCCGGGGCTTCCGCAGCCGTGGTTGCAGCCGCGGCGTTGCCGCCTGCTTCCTTTTTCAACTCGTCGGCACGGCCGATTTCCATCGGTGCCGGCTCGGGCTGCGCTACCGGCTGGTCCGCATCCTTGGCGCTGACGGCAACTTGCGGCACGCCGACCGGAGTGATCGCCGTCGTGGTGTAAAGCTGGTAGCCCAGCGGCAGCAGCAGCAATGCAACAGCAGCGGTGCCGAGGCCGTAAGTGAGACGGTTGTCCATGGTCCAGGTTCCTTTCAGAGGGGCGAAGATGGACCTGAGACGCTGGATGATCGGATTTCCTTGGGCTGCCTGTCTGGCGTTCGCCTGCTCGGCATCGAAAGCCAGCATGGCGGCGTCGAGGGCACGGCGACGCGCCGCCTCCGAGGGAGCCGGGGTCTGCGCCTGCTGCAGCGCGTTGAGCTTGTCGTCGTCGTTCATGTGGTTGCTCATAGGAGCCCCCTCAGGGTCTTTTTGGCTTCGTGGATGTGCCAGGAGACGGTTGCCTCCTTGCACCCCATGATCACGCCGGCTTCGGCGTGGCTCATCCCCTCCGCGTAAATCAGCAGCACTGCATCCCGTTGCTGTTCGGGAAGTCTGCGCACTGCATTCCACAGCTCCTTGCTCGTCGCTGCGTCTTCCTGCTCGGGCAGGTATTCATCCGGCGCCACCTCGGCGTAACGGTCGGCGTTGCGCCCGCGCCGGGCGCGGGCCCGCTGCATGTCGCGCACCGCATTGAGCGTAACGCGATAGAGCCAGCTGGTGAACGCCGAGCGCCCATCGAAACTCTTCAGCACCGAGGCGAGCTTGATGCACACCTCCTGCGCCACATCCTCGGCATCCGACACCTTGCCGCACCATTTGCACGCCGTGCGAAAGATGAAATCGTAGTGCCGCTCGACCAGTTCGCCAAAGGCACGCCGATCGCCGCCGACCGCCCGCGCGATCAGCGTCTCATCGGCCACTGGGGCGAGCACCCCGCTATTGATGAATTCAGGCGTCAAGGACCGTAGCACCTGTGTGAGCTTTCAGCCGGTGTTCTAGGACTGAGACGATGAACGCCGGCTGATCCTTGGGGTGGAGGTGAAGATTTTCTGGATGACCGCCACATGCTCGATGCCCATCTCCCCCCTTGCGGGGGAGAATGGAATTTCTTGGGCTTAGCTTCTTGGCTAAGCCTTAGAAATTCCAAGAGGGGGGACGTGGCGGGCACGGTGCCTCCCATCCCCCCTCTGGCGAAAACTAAGGACTTAGCTGCGCTAAGCCCAAGTTTTAGCTTTCCCCCCGCAAAAGGGGGGAGATGGCGCCGGTGACAGAGGCAACATTGGAACCGCAGCCACACGCCGCACCTCCTGCACTTGCGACGCGGGCACGGGAGGGCTAACCCATCCTCATGTCCGATGATCCGAAAAAGCCCGACAGCCCGTTCCGCCTCACCGGCGCCCGCATCGTCTTGCTGCTGCTCGGCGCGCTGCTGTTGACCTACATCATTTCCGCTTCGCTCGGCGGGCTCGGCAACTACCAGCAGCTCAAGGAATCGGCGACACAGCCGGCCGCCGAAACCATCAGCACTTCGCCTTAAGCCACCAGTGCCTGCGGCACCGCTTCGGCGATGAAGCCGCCGCCCAGCACTTCGCTGGTGCCGCTCTCGTCGGCATAGAACACGCAGGCCTGCCCCGGCGAGATGCCGTATTCGCCGGCGAACAGCGTGACGAACACTTCGCCATCGGCCATGTGCACGGCGCCCGACTGCGGCGGGCGGGTCGAGCGGACCTTCACCTCGATCGGCATGCCGTTGCCGGCGGCGAGCGACGCCAGTTCGCGCTCGCCCAGCCAGTTCACGTCACGCAGCCGCACCGTCCTGGTCATCAGCGCTTCGCGCGGCCCGACGATGACCCGGCCGGTGCGATGTTCGAGCTTGATCACATAGAGCGGCTCGCCCGCCGCAACGCCGAGGCCCTTGCGCTGCCCGATGGTGTAGTTGACGATCCCCTCGTGCTTGCCCAGCACCCGGCCATCCAGATGCACGATCTCACCTTCGGCCAGCGCCTCGGGGTGCATCTTGCGGATCACGTCGGCATACTTGCCCTGCGGCACGAAGCAGATGTCCTGGCTGTCGTGCTTTTCCGCGATCTCCAGCCCGAACTCGCGCGCCAGTTCGCGCACCGCCGGCTTGGTCATGCCGCCGAGCGGAAAGCGCAGGAAATCCAGCTGCTGCTCGGTGGTGGCAAACAGGAAATAGCTCTGGTCACGTGAATCATCGACCGGCCGGAACAGCCGGCGCTTGCCGTCGACGAGCTTCGACTGCACGTAGTGCCCGGTGGCCAGCACATCGGCGCCCAGGTCCTTGGCCACTTCCATCAGGTCGACGAACTTGACGCTCTGGTTGCAGGCGATGCACGGCACCGGGGTCTCGCCCTGCCGATAGGCATTGGCGAACGGCTCCATCACCGAGTTCTTGAAGCGCTCTTCATAGTCGAGCACGTAGTGCGGAATATTGAGCGCCTGCGCCACGCGCCGCGCGTCGTGGATATCCTGGCCGGCGCAGCAGGCACCCTTGCGGTGCGTCGCCTCGCCATGGTCGTAAAGCTGCAGGGTTACCCCCACCACATCGTAGCCCTGGCGGGCCAGCAGCCCGGCAACCACGGAACTATCAACGCCCCCCGACATCGCGACAACGACGCGCGTGTCCGCGGGACGCTTGGGCAGATCAAGCGAATTCAGGTCCATTTCTCTCATCCAGAAGGGTTCAAGGTCCGACGGATCGGGCGCGGTATAGTCGTTCTGGATGCTCGTGTCACGTGCCCTGCCCCGGATCCGGTGGCTGGGCCCCCCAGCCCCCGCAGGCCCTGCAGTGACCCGGCAAATTCTGCCGCAACCGGCGCAATCTGCCGCGGTGATCTCCTCACGGGGCAGTCAACCCCTTGAAATCCCTGCGCTCGTCATTCGGCACGGCCCTTGCATCGCTCTCATCGGAGCATTGTGTCCCGCGAGGCGTCTGTGACGGTTACGGTTGGATTTGCAGCAGCGACGACTCCCGGTCTGGTGACCGGCGGGACCACCGCTGGCGCCGAAAGCGCCGCCCCGGATGGACTGTTCGCCGCGCTGCTCGCCATGCTGGCCCCGGGCCAGACGATCGACGCTGCGACCGAAGCCGCCGCATCCGATGCTGCCGACAAGATCACCTCCACCGATTTCGCCGCGCTGATCCAGACGCTCGCCGCCCAGGCCACCTCCCCGGCCAAGGAACCCGAGGCCGTTGACGGCGAGCCGCAGGAAGCCGACGACGCCGAGGACTCCTCGGAGGCCGCCGCCATCGGTGGCAAGCTCGACGATCCCAATAAGACCCAGGGCAAGTCGCTGCTGAAGGATCTTGGTGACGCGCTGATCGCGCTCAACGACAGCATCGAGGCCGGCCAGCCGGTCGATCCGGCGCTGGACAAAAAGCTCAACGAGGCTGTTGACGCCCTCGCCATCTATCTGGGCGCCCTCACCCCGACGACGACGCCGACCACCCGGATCAGTGCGCTGGCCAGCGGCGACGGTGTTATTCCCGCTGCTGGCGATACGCCGCTTGCGCCAGCTACGCCCTCCGCCGCTGCACCCACCGCAGCAGCACCAACTGACGTCGTGCCCTCGACCGCCGAGCCGGCGCCCCCCGCCGCGGCCTCCGCCAATGCGCCCGACGTGCCCGAGCAGTTCGCGCAATTGGTGGCGGACGTCGCCGCTGATACCGCTGAACTGCCCGCTACCACAGCCCCCGAGCCCACCGCGCCCAAGGCAGCGACGACGCTCGATGAAGCGCCCCCTGCCCTGCGCCAGCTCGGGCTCTACATCGGCAAGCTCGGCGAGAAGCTGGCGGCTCAGGACCCCGAACTCGCCAAGAAGCTAGATGCCCTCGCCGAAACGCTGAAATCCGGCACGCTCCCCGACGCGCTGAAGGCAGCCCTCGGTCCGGATGCGTCGGCGACCGAGCGTGAACTGAAGCGCATTGTCGAAGCGCTGGCGACGCCGAAACCCGCGGCCAGCAAGCCGGCCGAAGCCAGGACCTTCACGGCGCCGGCGCTCGAGCTGCCACAGAGCATCGCTACTCCGGCAAAAAAGGACGAGCCTGCGGCGATCGCCACGACCGAGCCCGCTCCCGCACCGAAACTCGAAGCCGGCGAGCCCGAGATCGCCCGCCCGGTTGCGGCTTCCACCACCGCGAAAACCGAAAAACCCGAGACCGCCGACAGCAAGCCCGCGGCCGCTCCGGCCCAGGCCGCGCAGCCGCAACCCGCCGCCACCGACGCTGCGGCCGCCAGTACGCAGGCGACCCAGCCAGCTGCCGCCCCCGTCGCCCGCAATATTCACGCCGCCTACCAGGCGCCGCTGCAGCAGGTGAACCTGCCGCAGGTGGCCTTCGAAGTGGTCCGCCAGTTTGAAGCCGGCAACACCCGCTTCCAGATCCGCCTCGATCCAGCCGAGCTCGGCCGCATCGACATCAAGCTCGATGTCGACAAATCCGGCACGGTCAACGCCCGTCTCACCGTCGAACGCCCCGAGACGCTCGACCTGATGCAGCGCGATCAGCGTGCCCTGCAACAGGCGCTGCAGCAGGCCGGGCTCGACGGGCAGAAGACCAACCTGGAATTCTCGCTACGCCAGAACCCTTTCGCCCAGCAGGGCGGCATGGGTGACGGACGCGGCGACCACCCTGGCTTTTCCAGCCGCGGCGACGGCTTCGGCGGCGGCGACGACACTCCGGCGGAAGCTGCCACCACCACCTATCGCGGCACGGCTTCGGCCAGTGGCCTCAACCTCTTTGTCTAGGAGCATTCGATGGCCGTAACCGGTGTCAGCTCGAACAATAACAGTGCCCTCAGCGGCACCCGCCAGACCATCGCGCAGAACTTCGATACCTTCCTGCAGCTCTTGACCACGCAGCTCAAGAACCAGAACCCGCTCGATCCGCTCGATACCAACCAGTTCACCCAGCAGCTGGTGCAATTCACCGGCGTCGAGCAGCAGCTGAAGACCAACGAGTTCCTCGAGGCGATGATGACCTCGACCCAGACCGCCAACAACTCGCAGGCGGTGAGCTATGTGGGCAAGATCGTCACGGCCTCCGGCGTCAAGTCGGAACTGGTGAAGGGCGAGGCCAAATGGCATTTCGCTGTCGACGCCAAGGCCGACATCATCGCCACGGTGAAGGATGCCAAGGGCAACGTCGTCTACACCAAAGCCGGTACCGTCGATAAAGGCGAGAGCGTTTTCACCTGGGACGGCATCGGCAACGATGGCACCAAGAGGCCTGAAGGCACCTATTCGGTCAGCATCGAGGCTCGCGACACCGCCACCGGCAAGCTGGTCGGCGTCGCCACCGAGATGACCGGCGAAGTCACCGGCATCGACTTCTCCGGCTCCGAACCGGTGCTGATCGTCGGCGGCGCCCGCGTCAACCTCTCAGCCATCCTGTCGGTCCGCGCCAAGACGGCGGCGGATACACCGAAGGATGAGACGGCGGCTTAGGCATGTGGCTGCATGGCTGGAGCGTGAGGCCTCTCCCCACCCAGCTTCGCTACGGCTTCGCCTAGCTGCGCTACCCTCCCCACAGGGGGGAGGGAGACGATAGAACCGAAGCTGGCAGTCGGATCTCCCTCCCAATCATGGGGAGGGATCAAGGGTGGGGTGGGGCCACACGCTGAGTTGGTTGTCGCCCCCTACTCCCCCAACTCGGTCGGCAACCTGTCCATGCTGACCGTGTTCTTCTCCTGCCAACAAGCTTCGAGCCCGTCCTGACCCTTGGCTTCAGCCCAGCGGTCCATGGTGTCGCGCTCGCCTTCGTCTCATCCGGCCGATAGCGACAAATAGAGACGCATTCCATGCAACTTGCGACCAAGCCTTGCGGCCTGAATCGGTCGCGCCAACCTCAGTCAAATGTTAATGACGAGACATCCGAAGAGCCCCGGCTTTTAACGCATTTTAAGTAATGCCTTAGCCGATTTTTAAGTGCGATGGGCTACGGTTCGGGATGTGGTCAGGTTGAGTAAGTGAGTACAATGACCGTACAAATGCGTCCGCGTGTAAAGTACGTGATCGGCCCGGATGGAAGTCCGTTGACGATCGCCGATCTACCCCCCAGAGACACTCGTCGCTGGGTTATCCGCCGCAAGGCTGAGGTTGTCGCTGCCGTTCGCGGTGGACTGTTGAGCCTCGAGGAAGCCTGTCAGCGTTACACGCTTTCCGTCGACGAATTCCTGAACTGGCAGGCCGCCATCGACAAGCATGGCCTTGCCGGTCTCCGTACGACCTGGATCCAGCATTACCGCGAAGGCTGAGCCTTCCCGGAGCTGACGACTACCCGCCCGGGCGACCGCGGCGGGTTTTGTCGTTTGTGGCTCCACACTATCAGTCGGTGCCTTCTCCCCTTGTGGGAGAAGGTGCCCGAAGGGGGCGAGCGCCTGACCACCTCTTGCAGCAACGTCAGATAGCAGCTGTGCCGCTGCGGCCGATAACTTCCGTCCACCGAACATCGCGTGTCCCTCAAGCTCCGGGCAGTGTGCGCTCCACCGAGTTGATGGGCCGTTACGGCCTCCGAACCCGGCCAAGGCACGTCTGCTCGGCGCGACCGACGCCGCCCGCGCCCGTAGCACGGTTGTGGGGGGGCCGCTGTTGGCCCAAAGCGGACCTTCAGATCCCCCGCCCGTAGTGCGGGTGTGGGCTAGGTAAGGGATTGCGAACGACTGGGTGTGGCCCGTCGCCCGGCGATGGTGTGAGATGTCACCCGCAACCCTGCAGGTTGACTGAACCCTTGATATGCGGCTCTAGTCCACCCACCAACTGGGGGCTATCTTGCTGTTTTACATCGCCGCATTTGTTGCTGGTGTGTTGCACTGGCCGTGGTGGACTCTTGCCATAACTCTGATTGCCAGAGTTGCGTGGGGCGTTTTGTTCGTTGCCCCCGCTATTGATGCATGGAGAAGTGGTCTTGGTGGCCCACCGACGAACTTGAGTGATGGGCCGATGATTGTCGGCCTCATTATCTCGTCGATGCTAATAGCTGCGCTCTATCTAGTCGGCGGCATTGCCCGAGCTTTATACAACTGGGCGAAGCGTCCGCGCTTGCCTTGAGCGTCAAGGCTGCCGATTGTCGTCACACCCAAACAGGGATAGGGCGTGGGGGTGACGGCGTCCGCTTCTGTCGCGAAGCGCACTAGCACAATGGCTGCTATTGGCCCCAAGCGGTCACTCCCCACCGCCCGTGGCTAGGGCGTGGGGGCCGGGCCAAGGCCAGCCGCATAGCAAATATACTGCGCTAACCACACGGCTAGGCTGAGCTTGTGTATGGCGGCGCATTTGCCGAATGGAATGAAAGTGGTCGGGGTTCTGTCAGCGGCATCGTGTCCTAAGAGCGGTCGATGCGGATACTGCGAGGGGAAAAGTGACGTCAGAGACCCGCAGTGAGGTCGAGCAGCTATTGCAGCAGGCACGCGACCTTCCGCTATATGATGCCGCCTTTCTGCTTTGGGTGCGTCGACATGATGCAATCTGGCGGAAGGAGCATCGCATGCTTACGGAAGTTGGCGTTCGCGATGCCGCCAGCAGTCTGGCTCGGTTTCGCCGCGACCTTGCTCTTTCTTATCTAAGAGTAACGGTGGATCGAGTGCTCGGTCACAGGCAAGGCGAAACGTTTGATCGACTTCGAACCGCCCACGCGGATGCTTCTGTCCCCGCCATTGGCGCTGCTATCAGGGCAGCGCATGACCTCGAAGACTACGCTTCGAAACACGTCAGCGATGTCCGGTCTCTCGTGGCGTCCCTACCTGGCGCACATCCTGGGTTTCTTGCGGAAACCTACGATCGTGCATGGCAACGCGCCGCGTTTCTCTCGCGCTAACACGGTCTCGGCCTCGGCCTGCATTTCGACTGGTCAGTGTCCGCGCGGCCCACCCCACCGATAGTGATGGGGCGTGGGGGAGCGAGTGACCGCTTTTGGCGCAGAGCGGACACTGCCCGGCCCACGTGCTATCGATCGGCCCCATGATGGATGCTAGTTCATTTGCCGCTATGATCTCAGGGCTGGAGGCCCATGGCATCAGCCGACCCGAGATCGTCCGTCGCTCGGGGTTGAGCAAAAACACCATCTGGCGAGCGGCGAGCGGCGAACTGCGCAATCCGACCGAACGGACCGTGGAACGAATGCAACAGCTGTGCAAAAAGGTCGAAGGGAGGACCTAAGCGAAATGGCGCCGCCGTTACCCGTAGTGTTACCCGAAGGCTTAACTTCTTTAGTAACCAAAGAAGTTTCATTTCGGAAAATCAAATGGTTAGCGTATTAACGTGGCCCCATCGCCTTCTACCACAAGGGGAGAAGGCGATCCCCCGCCGCTACGGGTGCCTCGTCAAGGCGTGTCCGCCCCCAGATACTTTCGCCCCTCGTCCGTCGCCTTCAGCCGTTCATAGTGCTCGCTCACCGCCGGCAATTGCGGCCGCTCGAACGGGGTGGAGAACCAGCGATGCGAGGAGAGCGCCAGCGCCAGGTCGGCGAGGCTCAACCGGCCGTTGGCGACGAACCCGCCACCGGCGCTGAGTTGTGCCTCCAGCATCCGCATATTGGCCGACCACCCGTCGACCGACTGCGCGATCCGTTCGGGATCGGTGAAATCCGGGTTCTTGGCCAGAAATGCCGTCACCGCGTAGAGCCACGAGGGCAGCAGCTCCGTCGCCTGCCAGGTGAGCCACTGGTCGACCAGCGCCCGCTCCTGCGTATCGTCGGGCCACAAGTCGCTGTCCCACTTCTGCGCCAGGTAGCGCATGATCGCGCTGCTCTCCCACAGCACGAACCCGTCGTCGACGATAACCGGCACCGTGCCGTTGGGGTTGAGGCGCAGGAATTCCGGCACCCTGGGGTCGCGCCGCGGCATGCCCCAGTCCTCGTGCTCATAGGCGATGCCGCACAGGTCGGCCGTCCACAGCACCTTGCGGACATTGCTCGAGCTGATGCGCCCGAGAACCCTCACGGCGTCTCGGCGCTCATGTACTTCCGCCCCTCCGCGGTCGCCTTCAACCGCTCGTAGTGCTCGCTCACCGCCGGCAGGTCGGGCTTGTCGAACGGCGTCGAGAACCAGCGATGCGACGACACGGCCAACCCGATATCGGCAATGCTCAGCCGACCATTGGCGGCAAAGCCTCCGCCCGCCTCGAGCTGCGCCTCGAGGATCTGCATTCTCGCCGTCCAGTTGCGGATCGAATCGGCGATGCGGGTCTCGTCGGTAAAGGCCGGGTTCTTGCGCATCAGCGCATAGACCGCGTAGCCCCATTGCGCGTTGAGCTCGGCGACCTGCCAGGTCAGCCATTGGTCGACCAGCCCCCGCTCCTTCACCGCCACCGGCCACAGGCCGCTGCGGCGCGACTCCGACAGGTAGCGCATGATGGCGTTGCTTTCCCACAGCACGAACCCGTCATCGATGATGACTGGCACCTGCGCATTGGGATTGAGCTTGAGGAATTCCGGCGCCCTGGGGTCGCGATGCGGCATCCCCCAGATCTCGACCTCGTAGCCGATGCCGATCAGGTCGCAGGTCCACATCACCTTGCGCACATTGATCGAGGTCACCCGACCGAGGATGCTCAGCGTTCCCATACTCACGTCTCCTTAACCCTCACCCGGCAAACGCTGCCGCTTTTTGCATTCTGCAACGGCCGGTTAATCACTTGTTTACCATCCACTGGGTAATTTTTGCCTATGGGCTCGGTGCGTTTGCGCGCACCCAAGAATAACAAGGGTACGGTCCGCGTGGACGGGTTGCTGCAGTTCTTCAACCGCCTCGGTTTGGCGCGCGTCGCCGCCATGGCCGTCATTGCTGTACTGATGCTGGGGTTCTTTGCCTTCCTCATCATGCGCGCCTCGACGCCGCCGTTGGCGCCGCTCTATTCCGGCCTCTCGTTCGAGGATTCGGCGGCTATCGTCACCGAACTCCAGACCCAGAACGTCAATTACGAACTGCGCGGCGAAGGCGACACCATATTGGTGCCGCGCGACCAGATCACCCAGATTCGCATGTCGCTGGCGCAGAACGGCCTGCCCAACAAGGGTCAGGTCGGCTACGAGATCTTCGACCAGCAGTCGACGCTGGGCGCTACCAGCTTCGTCCAAAACATCAACAATGTCCGGGCGCTGGAAGGCGAACTGGCCCGCACCATCTCCTCGCTCGCCCGCATCAAGAGCGCCCGCGTGCATCTCGTCCTGCCCGAGCGCGCGCTGTTCAGCCGCGAGCAGAAGGACCCCACTGCCTCGATCGTGCTGTCGGTACGCGGTGAACTCTCGGCCGGTGAAATCCGCGCCATCCAGCATCTCGCCGCATCCGCCATCGAGGGACTGACCCCGGCCCGCGTCTCGGTGGTCGACGATACCGGGCGCCTGCTCGCTTCCGGTGCCGGCAATGGCCCCGAGGACGTCATCGCCGGTGAAACCGAGGAGCGCACCCTCAATGTCGAGAATCGCCTGCGCGGCCGCGTCGAAGACCTGCTCGCCAACATCGTCGGCTCCGGCCGCGCCCGGGTGCAGGTCTCGGCGGAGCTCGACCTCAACCGGCTGAGCAAGACCTCCGAGACGTTCGATCCGAACGGCCAGGTGATCCGCTCCACCCAGACCCGCGACCTCGCCAATTCCGCCCAGAACGGCGACAGCGGCCAGGTCAGCGTCTCCAACGAGCTGCCCGGTGCCTCGGCCAATTCCGGCAGCGGCACCTCGACCATGGAACAGGGCTCGACCACCGAAGAGACCACCAATTTCGAGATCTCCAAGGTCACCGAGACGGCGCTCACCGAAGCCGGCGGCATCAAGCGGCTGTCGATCGCCGTAGTGGTCGATGGCACCTATGTCGCCGACGCCAGCGGTAACTCGGTCTACACCCCGCGCGCCCAGGCCGAGATCGACCAGATCACCGCATTGGTAAAATCGGCGGTGGGCTTCTCCGATATCCGCGGCGACCAGGTGCAGGTCGCCAACCTGCAGTTTGCCGATCGTCCCGAGCTGGCGGCCCAGGGCACCAGCGAGCCGGGCCTCTTCGATTTCACCCGCGACGACCTGATGAACGGCGCCGAAATGGCGGTGACCCTGCTGATCGCGCTGGCGCTGGTGTTCTTCGTGCTCCGTCCGCTGCTGAAGCGCGTGCTGGCGCCGGAAGGCAAGGCCCTCGCCCTGCCGGCCAGCGCCGAGCTGGGCCACGCGCCGGGCGCTCACGGCCCAGGTGACTTCGGCTCGAACACCATCGTTTCCACGCTTCCCAACCTCAACGGCAGCTACGTCGAGGAAGAGGAGCAGCCGCGCAAGGCGCGGGTTCCCGCCTGGATGAACAGCGCCAAGGCAATGGGCGAAACTCAGGCCAATACCCTCAAGACCGTCGGCGAACTGGTCGACGAGAACCCCAAGCAGGCCGCGCTGATCGTGCGCGACTGGCTGGCGAGCGCCACGTGAGGACCAACTAGATGGCAGCCGCAGCCGCCGCTCTCGAGCAGACCACCGACCAGGTGCTGAACAAGCAGCTGGTCGTCGGCGCCAACGCCAGCCAGCGAGCTCTTCTCGGTGACGAGAAGGCCGCCGTGCTGCTGCTGGCGCTCGGCCCGGATTTCGGCAAGCCGATCCTCGAAGAGCTCGACGAGATGGAAATCCGTCAGCTCTCCCGCGCCATGGTCAAGCTCGGGCCGATCACCCCGGACATGCTGGATTCGCTGCTGATCGAGTTCGTCACCCGCGTCTCCTCCAACGGCACGATTGCCGGCAATTCCGACACCACCGAGCGCCTGCTGCTGAGTTTTTTGCCGCAGGATCGCGTCGACTCGATCATGGAAGAAATCCGCGGCCCCGCCGGCCGCAACATGTGGGAGAAGCTGAGCAACGTTCAGGAAGACATTCTGGCCAGCTACCTGAAGAACGAGTACCCGCAGACCATCGCTGTGGTGCTCTCGAAGATCGCCACCGACCATTCCGGCAAAGTGCTGGCCGCCCTGCCCGAAGAGCTGGCGATGGAAGTGGTGCAGCGCATGCTGGCGCTCGATCCGGTGCAGAAGGAAATCCTCGAAAAGATCGAGACCACGCTGCGCACCGAGTTCATGTCGACCCTCAGCCACACCAAGCGCCGCGACAGCCACGAGCAGATGGCCGAGATCTTCAACTCGTTCGACCGCCAGACCGAAGCCCGCTTCATCACCACGCTCGAGGAACGCGACCGCGACGGCGCCGACCGCATCAAGGCGCTGATGTTCACCTTCGAGGATCTAGCCCGGCTCGAGGCGTCGGCGATCCAGACGCTGGTGCAGAAGATGGACAAAAAGGAACTCGGACTCGCACTGAAGGGCGCCAACGATACGGTGAAAGAGGTGTTCTTCGCCAACATGTCCGCCCGCGCCGGCAAGATGCTGAAGGACGACATGGAAGCCATGGGCCCGGTGCGGCTCAAGGATGTCGACGAAGCGCAGGGCCGCATGGTCGCCACCGCCAAGGACCTTGCCGCCAAGGGCGAAATCATCATCACCAAGGGCAAGGCCGATGAGGAGATGATCGGCTGATGAGCGCCACGCCCGCCAAATTCACCTTCGACCTTGACCTCGGACGCCGCCAGGAGCGCAACTCGCTGGTCACCGAGACGGCGATGGCTGCGCTGATCGAGGAAGCGCGCCGCGAGGGCCGCGAAGCCGGCCTCGCCGAAGGCGAACGCAGCGCCGTCGCCAGGGCTGCCAAGGCTGAAGCCGCCGCCGCCGAAGCGCTCGCCGTACGCGTCGCCGCCATGGCCGCCAGCATGGATGATGCCCGCAAGCAGACCATTGCCGAAGGCGTCGAGCTCGCCCTCTCCATCGCGAGAAAGCTTGCCGGCGGCCTCATCGCCCGCTCGCCGACCATCGAGATCGAACAACTGGTGGCCGAATGCATGGCGACGCTCGATGGCGTGCCGCACCTCGTCATCCGCTGCGATCCGGCTCTCGCCGACGCGGTGCGCGACATCGCAACCGGCAGGATGACCACCACCGGCTTCACTGGTCGGCTGGTCGTCCTCGGTGATCCCGACATCGCCATCGGCGACGCCCGTATCGAATGGGCCGATGGCGGCGTGGTCCGCGATATCCGCAAGCTGAGCGCCGAGATCGACGCCCGCATCGCCACCTATTTTGCCGCCCGCGGCATCCGACTCAATGAGGAGACCGAGCAATGAGCACCGGCGATACCGGGGTCACCTTCGAGGAAATGGCCGCACCCGGCCGCGAGGGCTACACCCCGCCCGGCGAAAAGACCGCCGCCGACCTCGAGGCCGTATTCGACGTTCCCGTCCGCATCTCGGTGGTGCTCGGCCGCGCCAAGGTGCCAGTGGCGAGCCTGCTGAAGATGGATGTCGGCAGCGTGGTCGAACTCGACCGCCAGGTCGGCGAAGCCGTCGAAATCTACGTCAACGACCGCCTCGTCGCCCGCGGCGAAATCGTCCTCGTCGAGAACCGTCTCGGCGTCACCATGACCGAAATCATCAAGGCGGCGTGATGGTCGAGCGGATGGACAATTTCGAGACGGCAATCGGCAGTCGGCAGTCGGCAGTCGGGCCAAGACAAGAGACTGCATCAGTGGGAGGCTGTGCGATTGCCGACTGCCGACTGCCGATTGCCGCCTCTACAACAACGCGAGAATCCCAATGCGGCTACTGATCGTCGGCGCTCTCGAAGGCCAGCTCACCACCGCCACCAAGCTCGCCATGGATGGCGGTGCCAAGGTGGCGCACGCCCCCTCGATCGAGATCGCGCTCGCTTCGCTCCGCGCCGGCCGCGGCGCCGACCTGCTGCTGGTCGACGTGATGATGGATATTGCCGGGCTGATCGCCGGGCTCGATGGCGAACGCATCGTCATCCCGGTCGTCGCCTGCGGCACCGAAAGCAATGCCGCCGCCGCGGTGAACGCCATCCGCGCCGGCGCCAAGGAATATATCCCGCTGCCGCCCGACGCCGAGCTGATCGCCGCCGTCATCGCGGCTGTCGCCCGTGAGTCCTCGGATTTCCTCTACCGCGACCCGGTGATGGCCCGCGTGGTCAAGCTCGCCGAGCAGGTCGCGCCGTCGGAAGCCTCGGTGCTGATCACCGGCGAGAGCGGCACCGGCAAGGAGGTAATGGCCAAATACCTCCACTCCCGCTCGAAGCGCGCCTCCCGCGCCTTCATCTCGATCAACTGCGCCGCCATCCCCGAGGCGCTGCTCGAGAGCGAGCTGTTCGGCCACGAGAAGGGCGCCTTCACCGGCGCCATCGCCCGCCGCATCGGCAAGTTCGAGGAAGCCTCGGGCGGCACCCTGCTGCTCGACGAAATCTCTGAAATGGACGTGCGCCTGCAGGCCAAGCTCCTCCGCGCCATCCAGGAGCGGCTGATCGATCGCGTCGGCGGCACCAAGCCCGTACCAGTCGATATCCGCATCATCGCCACCTCCAACCGCAACCTCAGCGAGGCGGTGAAGGAGGGCAGCTTCCGCGAGGACCTGCTGTTCCGGCTCAACGTGGTGAACCTGAAACTGCCGCCGCTGCGCGAACGCCCCGGCGACACCGCGGCGCTGGCCGAACACTTCGTCGAGAAATACGCCAAGGCCAATGGTCTCGGCCGCCGCGTCCTTTCCACCGAGGCGCGCGACGCCCTGCTGCGCGCCCCCTGGCCCGGCAACGTCCGCGAGCTGGAAAATACCCTGCACCGCGCCGTGCTGCTGTCGGGCGGCGAGATCATCGGCCCCGACGCCATTTCGATGCCCGACGGCACTGGCCTCAGCGAGGTTGTCGCCATGGCATCGGTTGCGACCCAGGCCGCCCAGACCGCCGAGACCATCTCGCGCGCTATGGTCGGCCGCACTGTCGCCGACGTCGAGCGCGACCTGATCCTCGACACCCTCGACCACGTGCTGGGCAACCGCACGCACGCCGCCAACATCCTCGGCATCTCGATCCGCACGCTGCGCAACAAGCTCAACCAGTACACCGACGAAGGCGTCGCCGTGCCCGCCCCGGGCGAACAGCGGAACTCGGCAGCGTGAGGGGCCGACTGCCGGCACACGGCCCCCTCCCATCCTCCCCCATGAAGGGGGAGGTGCCGCATCCAATGTTTGGCGCGCTCGTGCCACAGCCCTCTTTCTTCACCTCCCCCTTTATGGGGGACTTCGACCCGTCCCGTAGGGAAGATCGCTCCAGTGGAGCGATCTTAGGGGAGAAGGCCATGAGAGCTACGCTCGAATGGCGAGGGAGGGGGCCGTCTCTCTCAGTCGTCCTCATGTCGGAGCCCACCTGTGGCTGATCTCTCCGCCCCCGGCCCATCCGGCCTGAAGCTGCCGACCTTCTCGCTCCAGGGTCTGTGGAAGTCGCTCGGCACCTCCGATATCGGGCTGGCGCTCGGCATCATGGGGATCATCGTCGTCCTCATCGTGCCGCTGCCGCCGCTGCTGCTCGACCTGCTGCTCGCCATCTCGATCGTCTTTTCGGTGCTGATCCTGATGACGGCGCTGTTCATCCAGACGCCGCTCGAGTTCTCCGCCTTCCCCACGGTGCTGCTGATCGCCGCGATGTTGCGCCTGGCGCTGAACCTCGCCACCACCCGGCTGATCCTCGCCGAAGGCCACAACGGCACCGATGCCGCCGGTCACGTCATCGAGGCGTTCGGCAATTTCGTCATGCGGGGCAACTTCGTCATTGGCGTCGTCGTCTTCGCCATCCTGATCATCGTCAACTTCATCGTCATTACCAAGGGCTCGGGCCGCATCGCCGAAGTCGCGGCGCGCTTCAACCTCGACGCCATGCCCGGCAAGCAGATGGCGATCGACGCCGACCTCTCGGCCGGCCTGATCGACGAAGCCACCGCGCGCAAGCGCCGCGAGAACCTCGAGGCCGAAAGCGCCTTCTTCGGCAACATGGACGGTGCCTCGAAGTTCGTGCGCGGCGACGCCATTGCCGGCCTCTTGATCACCTTCATCAACATCATTGCCGGGCTCGTCATCGGCATGCTGCAGGAAGGGCTGAGCTTTGCCGAAGCCGGTCATAACTACACCCTGCTCACCGTCGGCGACGGCCTCGTCAGCCAGATCCCGGCGCTGATCGTCTCGACCGCCGCGGGCCTGCTGGTTTCCAAGGCCGGCGTCACCGGCTCGGCCGACAAGGCGCTCGTCGCCCAGTTTACCGGCTACCCCAAGGCGCTCGGCATGTCGGCAGCCGTCATCGGTGCGCTGGCCCTGCTGCCCGGCATGCCGATCATCCCGTTCCTGGCGCTCGCCGCCGGCTGCGGCTGGCTCGCCTTCAAGTCGGGAAGGAAGAAAACGGCAACCGCCGATCGCGCCATCGTCGAAGCTGCCATGGAGCATGCCCAGGCCAACCCGGTCGCCACGGAAGCGCCGATCTCCGACAGCCTCAGGATCGACGAACTGAAGCTGGAGCTCGGCTACGGCCTGCTGTCGCTGGTCAAGGAAGACGACACCGGCACCGATCGGCTCACTGAGCAGATCAAGGCGCTGCGCCGGCAGCTCGCCACCGAACTCGGCTTCATCATGCCGCCGGTGCGCATCCTCGACAACATGCAGCTCGAGCCCAACGACTATAAGGTCAAGATCAAGGAGGTCGATGCCGGCCGCGGCCAGATCTTCGCGCACCAGTTGATGGTGATGGATCCCATGGGCCGCGAGATCAACCTGCCCGGCGTCCACACCACCGAGCCGACCTTCGGCCTGCCCGCCACCTGGATCGAGCCGGCTCTGCGCGACGAAGCGGAACTCCGCGGCTATTCGATCATCGACCCCTCGACGGTGATCTCGACGCACCTGACCGAAGTGCTGAAGGCCAACGTCTCGGACCTCCTGAGCTACGCCAACGTGCAGTCGCTGCTCGCTGGGTTGAGCAAGGATCAGCAGAAGCTGGTCGAGGACATCGTCCCCAGCCAGATCTCGGTGTCGGGCGTGCAGCGCGTGCTGCAGACCCTGCTCATCGAGCGTATCTCGATCCGCGACCTGCCCACCATCCTCGAAGGCATCGCCGAGATCGCCGGCCCGGGCCGCACTGCCCAGACCATCGCCGAGCACGTCCGCTCCCGCCTCGCCCGTCAGCTCTGCGCCGCCAATCTGGGGCCGGATGGCAACCTGCCGCTGCTCACCCTGTCGCCGCAATGGGAGCGCGATTTCGCCGAGGCGCTGGTCGGCGATGGCAACGACCGCCACCTCGCCATGGCCCCGTCGCGCCTGCAGCAGTTCATCGTCGGCATCCAGCAGGGCTTCGAGAACGCCGCACAGATGGGCGAGATCCCGGTGCTGATCACCAGCCCCGGCATTCGCCCGCACGTTCGCGCCATCATCGAACGCTTCCGCCCGCAGACCGTGGTGATGAGCCAGAACGAGGTGCATCCGCGGGTCCGGCTGAAGACCATCGGCAGTGTCTGACGTCGGAGCGTGGGGCCCACCCCCACCCAGCGACGCTAGCTCGCTTCGCTCGCAAGCTGTGCTGCCCTCCCCACAAGGGGAAGGGATTAAGAGTGGGGGGTGGGCCCCACACTCGGTGCTAGCGCAACCGTACAACCTCCCACACCGCCGCCACCGCCCAACCCAGTCCGAGCATCAGCACCGGCGTATAGAGCGCTCCCCAGTAATAGTTGAACGGCTTCCCCACCGCCGCGAACAGCGCGACGAACGCCGTCACCGTTGCCAGCGCCAGTGTCCCCTTCGGCCAGGCCCAGTGGCCGAGCAGCCCCACCGGCAGCAGCACGGCCGGCAGCCACACCGGCCCGAGGCTCCACAGCCCGTTGAACCCTGACGTCGCAAGGATGAAGTCGAGGCCGCCGAACTGCAGCCAGCCGTCGCCATAGGCGCGGTCCATCGGCCCCAGTTGCTGGCTGACCATCCACCAGTGCCAGCCGAAATAGGCGGCATAGGCAACGAGCCCCAGCGCCCACAGCCTGACCTCGCTCCAGCGCTTGTCGCGCAGCGCCAGCACAAGCGCGACGACCACGTAAGGCGCTGCCAGTTCGCGCAGCAACAGCGCCAGCAATCCGGCGATCAGCCCGAACAGCCGCCAGCCATTGCCGAATGCGGTCAGCGAGATGAGGATCACCGTGCCTGCCGCCACTTCGGAGAACACCACGCTCGACGGCGCGGCGATGCCGCCGAGGCTGATGCCCACCGCCAGCATCGACAGCACCGCGACCACGATGCCGCCATCCTCGCGCAGCATCCGGTAGGCCATCAGCAGGCCGGCAAGCGCCAGCCCGGCCAGCAGCCCCTGCCCCCAGCCGGCCGGCAACGCCGCCAGCAGCATCGGCCAGGCCGGGGTGCGCCAGTTGAACACCGAGCGGGTGCCGTAGCCGTCGGCCACCAGCACCTCGTGCGCCGCAGCATAGTAGTCCGCCCCGTCGCGCATCCGTTCGATGATGCGCTGGTAGCTGACCAGATCGCCCTCCGGCGCGGCTGCTGCCGCCGCACCGGCCGGAACCAGCGGGGCCCGACCCAGCGCCACCATCAGCAGCAGCGCGATGGCGACCGCCGTCAGCCCCAGGACGGCATAGGCCAGCGGTCGCGGCAATTCGTTGAGGCGCGTACGCATCGCGTTCAGGATGTCCCCCACAAGCCCTCCGACAATGCCGCGCCGCCCTTAATATTTCGGGATGGCGCGGGGAACCGCAGGCAGTCAGACTGCATTTCGGTCCCGCGTCCCCCCCGTGAGCCCCGATGAAGCTCTTCCGCTGCGACCATTGCGGTCATCTGCTCTACTTCGAGAACACCCGCTGCGAGCGCTGCGGGCGTGCCCTGGGCTATGGGCCGCTCACCAACAACCTGTTCTCGCTCGATGGCGGACCCAGCGTCTGGATGGCCCCGGCCTTCTTCAACCGCTCCTTCGTCTATTGCGCCAATGCGGCGCACGGCGCCTGCAACTGGCTGCTGCTGCATGCGCCGGGTGCCGATCCTTATTGCCTCGCCTGCCGGCATAACGGCTTGATCCCCGATATCCAGAACCCGGTCGATCTCGGCCGCTGGCAGGTAATCGAGCGCGCCAAGAAGCGGCTGATCTACTCGCTGCTGCGCCTGCACCTGCCGCTCGCCACCCGCAACGAGGACCCGGTGCATGGCCTCAGCTTCCAGTTCCTTAACGAGGAGATCGCGCCGGCCCCGGTGCTCACCGGGCACGATAGCGGCATCATCACCCTGGCGCTGAAGGAAGCCGACGACGCGGCGCGCGAATACCGCCGCACCCAGTTCAACGAGCCCTATCGCACCCTGCTCGGACACTTCCGTCACGAGATCGGCCACTACTACTGGGACGTGCTGGTTGCCGGACGCCCCGCCCACGAGGAGTTCCGCGCCCTGTTCGGCGACGAATCCGTACCCTACGAAGCCGCGCTCGAGGCCCACTATGGCAATGGCGCCCCGGCCGGCTGGCAGCAGAACTACATTTCGGCCTACGCCACCTCCCACCCATGGGAGGATTTCGCCGAAACCTTCGCCCACTACCTGCACTTGGTCGATACCACCGAGATGGCCGCCTCGTTCGGCGTCAACCTGAAGCCATCGGTCGACAAGTCGGGGGAGCTCACCGCGCGCCTCGATTTCGACCCCTATGCCGGGGGCGGCATCGATGAGCTGATCGAGAACTGGATCCCGCTCGCCTCGCTGATGAACAACCTCAATCGCGCCGTCGGCCAGCACGACGCTTACCCGTTCGTGCTCACCCCCGAGGTGATCGCCAAGCTCGGCTTCATCGCGCGGCTGGTGCACGAGGCCGGCGCCGTGCAATGGACTGTCCCCAGCCCCGCCGGTCCGATCCCCATCAATGTGCCGACCGGCCCTGCGGAACTCCCCCGCACCTGAGGCTGGAGTGCGCGGCGGCGATGTGATCTCTGTCGCTGATGCACGACATCACGCTCCTTACCGTCCCGGTCTTTTCCACCCTCGCCAATGCTGCCTTCGCGCTGCGCCGCGAGGTCTTCGTCATCGAGCAGCAGATCCCCGAGACCGAGGAGTTCGACGCTGATGACCTCACGGCGACCCATGTGGTGGCGATCGCCGCCGGCAACGTCGTGGGCACGCTGCGCATCATCTGGACAGCGGAGCACGTGAAGCTCGGCCGCGTCGTGGTCTCGCAGTTCTGGCGCGGCCAGGGCATCTCGACCAAACTGCTGCGCCACGCCATGGAACTGGCGCGCGCCAGGGGCGAGACCCGCTTCTATCTCACCGCCCAGCACGACAAGCTCGGCGTCTACGAAAAGCTCGGTTTCGTCGCCTTCGGCCAGCCCTTCGACGACGGCTCCGGCATCCTTCACCTCAGGATGAAGACCTACTGAGCTGTTACCGAATTAACTCAAACTTTACCCGTTAACCCGGCAGGCCGGGCGCTGCCGTCAATTCTCCGCTAGCTTGCCGGACGTGGGGCGGCTCGCCGCCTCGACAGAACGCTGGGAGGCGTGGAAGGCCGGACCTCGGAAAACGGGGCCGGCCTTTTGATTATGGTCTCGGTTGTCTCACGTTCAGGGCGCGATGAATCTGAAGCTTGAGCGGCACCGGCGCCTGAGTGTGCTCGACCCTGAACCTCCCCACCGGTACGAAACCCGCGCGTGATCAGGTGGCGCCGTTCGCGCCCCCTTCACTCCAAGCTCAAGCCAGCCGCTTCGCCCAGGCCGAAACCTCGTCGCCGCTGCTCATATCTCCCTGCACGATCCCGTCGATCATGAAGCTCGGCGAAACATGGATGCCGTTCTGCCGGGCATGGCGCGCATCCCAACGGGTCGATTTGTCGAGCTGTGGCTCATCGAACGCCGCCATCAGCGTGAGCCCGGTATAGCTCTCGATCCGCCGGATCAGGTCGTTTGGTGTTGCATCACGGTTCGGCCCGGTGGCGTGCCGCTCGAACTCGAATTCGTCGCGGTGGGCATAGACCGACTGCATCACCCGCTTCGCCGCCGCCTTGCCTTCGGGCAGGCTCGCGGCAGCGTAGATCGCCCGGACGATCACCGGCGAGAACATGTGCCAGGGCTGCGAATGGAGCCGGATCTTCACCGTCAGCTCGTCCTCCCCCACTGTCGCCAGCAATTCGTCGAGCTTGCCGAAGGCCTTGCCCGAATACGGGCAGGTCGGCTCGAGGAACACCTCGAGCTGTCGCGGCCCATGCCCCCACACCAATGGATCAACCCGGAAATCAGCCACGGCAACACCTCATCTCGAACGCAGCGCCAAGCTACGCGACTCGCGGGCGTGGCCTATCGGAAAATTGGTTGAAGGCCGCATCCGGTGGGGTATGGCGCGCCCGCCGGTTTGATTTCCAAAGCATCGGAACGCTCACGTCGTGGTGACGTTGTCTCTGCATCGGGCCGTGCGGCACGCCACAGCCAAGCGATGTGCCGCACGGCCTTGTTCATGAAACCCACGAACGAGAGAACCATAAATGTTCCGTACCCTTATGACCACCACGGCCGTCATCGCCCTGCTGACCGCTGGCGCCATGGCGCAGGATGCCGCCCCCGCGACTGAGGCCCCGGCCACGACCACCGAAGCGCCGGCCGCGGCGCTCGACAGCTCGATTCTCGCTTCGGGCTACACCGTCACCGACAAGGACAACCTCGCCACCGAAATCATCGGCAAGCAGGTCTACTCCTCCACCAACGCCGATGCCGAGCATATCGGCGACGTAAACAACCTGGTGATCGGTGAAGCCGGCGAAGTCGCCGCTGTCGTCATTGGCGTCGGCGGCTTCCTCGGCATCGGCGAGAAGAACGTCGCGGTCAACTATGCCGAGCTCGAATGGGTAACCGCGGAGGATGGCAGCGAGCGCTTTGTGCTGCCCACCACCAAGGACGCACTGGAGACGGCTCCGAGCTTCGAGACCACCGATGCAGCAACTGCCCCGGCGGCAGATGGCGGTGCAATGACCCCGGCCGACCAGCCCGCCGATACCATGGCTCCGGCTGAACCGGCAGCCACGACTGCCGCCACCCCGATCGATCGCGCCACGTTGACCGATGCGCCGCTCACCGCCGAAGAACTTATCGGCACCAATGCCTATGGCCCCGGCGACGAGCATCTGGGCGCCATCGGCGACGTGATCCTCGGCGCCGATGGCAAAGCCGTGGACGCGGTGATCATCGATTTCGGTGGTTTCCTCGGCATCGGCACCAAACCGGTGGCCGTCGCGGTCGAGAACCTGCGCTTTGCCACCAACGCGAATGGCGACAAGTACCTGTTCCTCAACGTGACGCGCGATCAGCTCGATAAGGCCGTGGCTTACAACAAGGACACCTGGGAGGCCGAGCGCGACACCCAGCTGCTGAAGACCGATCCGCAGCAGTAATCGCGTAGCCCAAGCACGAAAGGCCCGCTCCGGCGGGCCTTTTCATCGTCTGCTGACGGACTGCCTCAGCGGCGGATGTGCCGCAGTCGACCGATCTCGTCGTACTCCGCCTGCTCGGACTTGGCTTCGGCGGCGGCCTCGCGGCCGTGCTCACGCTGGTCCAGCAGTTCGACCTTCTTCAGATCTTCCACCGCCTCGGCCAGCGCATCCTGCGCCGCCTCGAGGTTGCCCTTCATGTCGTTGGCCGAAGCCAGCAGGTTGTCCCTGCGGGCGATCGCCGCCTTGGCGAAGGTGGAATAGGCGAAATGCGCGATATCCGAGATGCCGGTCTTCTGCTGCTCGATTTCGATCTGCTGGTCGAGTTCGGCGGCCATCCGCTCGAAATCGGCGATCATCATTTCGATCTGCGTAACCTGACGGCGCTTCTCGTCGACCTGAAACTTCTTAAGCCGGATCAGGCTCTCGCTGCGCGACTTCATGACTTGTACTCCTTACACCTCAAGTCATTCACTTCACTGACGCGGTAGTCTCGCCCACCTTGTCCAGGATCGCCTCCAGCATGACATAGCCGTCGGCAATCGAGGTGCGCTCTTCCCGCTGCTGGCTCAAAAACGCCTCCAGCGCCGGGTTGATCGCGATGGCACGGTCCACGCCTGGATCCGATCCCTTCCGGTATGCCCCCAGCCGGATCAGTTCCTCCATGTCGGCAAATGTCGACATGAGCTCCCGCGCCTTCTGCAGGGTGGGCCGCACATTGGCCGGCACGCACCCAGGCATGGTTCGCGAGATAGACCGGAGCACATTGACCGCCGGATAGCGTCCCCGCTCGGCGATCGAGCGCTCCATCACGATGTGCCCATCGAGAATGCCGCGAACGGCGTCCGCAATGGGCTCATTGTGATCGTCACCTTCCACCAAAACGGTAAATAGACCTGTAATGGAGCCTGATTCAGCGAGGCCCGGCCCGGCTCTTTCCAGCAATCTGGGAAGTTCGGTGAAAACCGTCGGCGGGTAGCCCTTGGCAGTCGGTGGCTCGCCGATCGCAAGACCGATTTCGCGCTGCGCCTGCGCAAAGCGGGTCAGGCTGTCCATCATGCACAGCACCCGCTTGCCCTGGTCTCGGAAGTATTCGGACAGCGTCAGCGTCAGATAGGCCGCCTGGCGCCGCATCAGCGCCGCCTCATCGGAGGTGGCGACCACCACCACCGCCTGCTGGATGCCGACCTCACCCAGATACTCGGTGACGAATTCCTGCACCTCGCGGCCGCGCTCGCCGATCAACCCGATCACCGCCACGTCAACCTGGGCGTTGCGGGCGAGCATACTCATCAGCACGGATTTGCCGACGCCCGAGCCGGCAAAGATTCCCATGCGCTGTCCTTCGCACATGGTGGTGAAGGTGTTGAGGGTGCGCACCCCCATGTCGAGCGGATCGCCCACCCGCATGCGTTCATGCGCCGGCAGCGGCACCTGCCGCAACGGATAGGCCGCGGCGCCCGGCAGCAGCGGCCCCTTGCCGTCGATCGGCTCGCCATCGGCGTTGATCACCCGGCCGAGCCAGTGCTCGGAGGGCTGCACCGCCCCATCATGGCGCTTGAACAGTGCCCGGCAGCCGAGCCGCACCCCGTTCAGCGCCCCGAATGGCAGGCACAATGCATGACCATCGCGGAAGCCGATGATCTCGGCGCCCAGCACCCCGCCATTGGTGGTTTCGATCTCGACACGCCCGCCGACGCGCAGTTCGCGCACCGGCCCGACCACTTCGATCAACAGGCCCTGCACGGTTTTGACGCGCCCGAAGACCTCTACGTCCTCGATGGCGTCAATTGCGGCTTTCAGGGACTGCATCGGCCTCTTTCACGGTACCCGAATCGCTCGAGGACCACGGTAACCGAACGTTAAGCAAAAAGCGTTAACCATGGGCTTCTACCCCCACATCCGCCTGGCGCGCCGCGAGCCGCTTTTTGAGCCCTCAGAGGCCCCAAATCCTTGAGTCGACAGAGTCGATTGAAGGCCTTTCTTAACCTAATTTGTTAAGTCGGTTAGATGCGATTTCTGTAGCATTTTCAACGATTTAACATATCACTAACGGGAGACCCATTGCATCTTGCGGATCAGAATTAAACTTTGTTAACTAATTGCGCTTAGGTTTGGGTCATATCCAGTAGGGTTCGGTTAAGGGTGAACGCGCAGGGCGCCTCATCCATAGTTCCAGCAGGGAACGGTTTAAGGGGATTGACGGCATGCGTGTACTCTTGATCGAGGACGACAGCGCGACAGCGCAGAGCATCGAGCTGATGCTCAAATCAGAGAGTTTCAACGTATACACGACGGACCTCGGTGAAGAGGGCGTCGACCTAGGCAAACTCTACGACTACGACAT
>Ga0209902_100590_pt1 | contig 34234 bp, 33 predicted proteins | sample FECB27metaG_FD_188304 | JGI IMG/M metagenome (GOLD analysis project Ga0209902, IMG submission 188304) | Cyanobacterial communities from the Joint Genome Institute, California, USA - FECB-27 (SPAdes) (version 2) | ecosystem: Environmental > Aquatic > Thermal springs > Hot (42-90C) > Microbial mats...
ACCTGATCCCGCCGCACCTGTTCGTGATCCCGATCCAGGCCGCCATCGGCGGCAAGATCATCGCCCGCGAAACCGTCCGCGCCATGCGCAAGGACGTGACGGCGAAGTGCTATGGCGGCGACGCGACCCGCAAGCGCAAGCTGCTCGAGAAGCAGAAGGCCGGCAAGAAGAAGATGCGCCAGTTCGGCAGCGTGGAGATCCCGCAGGAGGCGTTTATCAAGGCGCTGAAGATGGGGGATGAGTGAGGTTGGCTCACTTCCTCTATTATTGGCGGCGGTATGGCGAGAACATTGCGACCGGACCCATTTACAAGCTGAATCAGAACAGTCGAGTGATGCTCGACATTCGCGAAGGTGACACCGTTTGGGCCATAGCTCGGCCAGTGAAAAGTCGCTACGCGTTGGTTGCTCGGTTCGAGGTAACCAGCACGGGTAGCAACCCGTACGGCAGTACTGACTACGCAGAGTACGGGGAGTTCTTCTTCACCTCTGAACGCGCCGGAGCCACGTATTATTCAACCGTGGGCAACGATGTAGAGCCGCTGGTGCGCTCATCGAGCCTTCGCTCCGCGGCCAAATACTTGGGGCAATCATTCCAGGGCTCGGCAGGTGTGCGACAGTTGGCAGCCGCGGATAGCGCGAGGCTGGTGAGCTTGGCGTCTACGCTTCGCCATCTCTGAACACGCATCCCGATCCAGGTCGCTATTAGGGGCAAGATCATCGCCCGTAGACGGCACACGCTCTGAGGAAGGACGTGACGGCAAAATTATGTGGCGGCGACACGACGCATAGCCGCAGACTGCTTGAGAGGCAAAAAGGCAGGCAAGAAGCGCATGCGGGTTCTCATCTGATGCCGACACCTATCCCTGCTACAATGATTCAAGAACTGCGCCGGCAGCTTGCATCCACGATATCGGACTTTAAGGCGTATGATGTGCCGGCCGTCTGCAGCCGTCTCGGGCTCGCCAGGGGTACTGGCGACGAGGCCTTCAACAGCAAGTTCAAATACGCGAGCAACCGGATTCAGAACGTGAAGGGCCCGGCTGTGCTCGACATGGCACGGCAGCTGCTAGAGGAAACGGAAAGCTACACCCTGGCGGAGATCGTTGCAAAGATCGAAGAGCTGGACGGTCCTGTCGTCACGGAGCTCACCCGCCGGCGAATAATGGCGGTGTTCGATCGCCGACCACTCGCCTCGCAGATCGATCACGTGGATCTGCTCAAGAAGGTTTGGCCCGTCGAGCAGCTGCGGAGTACATGGGCATTCGGTAACAACAGCCTGCTCGACGACATTTTCCAGCACACGGTTCGCAACGGCGACTGGAGCAATCCGGAGCTGCTGCAGCATCTCGAATTCCTCACGTGCTCCCGGCGTCAGCTGTTCAGGTTTCTCGAGGAAGTAACGGGACCAATCGCACAGCTGCCTGAGGAGCAGACTGCCTTGGTCGCCGCGATCAATGCCCACTTGCAGCATGACGGCTACCGGCTCACCATGACTGGTAAGCTGTCGGGCACTCCCATCTACACTGTGCAGGCAGCATCTTTGGGCAGTCCCGCCGATCAAGGTATTTCGGCAGCGCTAGCGGCCTTTAATCCGGACGATATTCACGCTCGTTGGACTGCGGCTGTCGACCGTCGCAGCGATGATCCGCAGGGTGCGATCACGCTCGCGCGTACTCTTCTCGAGGATGTGTGCCTGTGGATACTTGACGAGGCTGGCGAAAAGCCCGGCGATCGAGACGATCTGCCGACCCTATACCGTCGCCTTTCGAAGCTTTTGCGACTCGCGCCGGACGATCACACCGAGCAGACTTTCAAACAGCTACTGGGCAGCTGCCAGCAGATCGTCGAGTTGCTGGGGTCCCTCCGTACCAAGCTCGGTGACGCCCATAGCCCCGGCCCCAAGAAGGCGAAGGCTGCGCCCCGGCACGCTGAACTCGCCGTGAATCTTTCGGGCACGATGGCGACGTTTCTGATCGAGACCTGGAGAGCGCGAAAGGCCGAAAAGGCCAGCGAAGAACGTGCCCCCGCCACCCGAGAGGATGATAGTTGAAGTCACCACGCACCGCCGCTGACGCGATCATTGAGATGGACGCACCCGCGCGCGTCGAGCTTGCGAAGGTAAAGATCACCAATGTGGTTGAGCGCATCAGTGCCCTGCTGGCACTGGCGGAGCACAACGCGCTGATCGTCTACTCGCCACTGCTCGCAGGACAGATACCTGCCTCGACAGCAGGCCATGCCTTCAATGTGTTTCAGAAAGCGATGCACAATCACGAGATCGTGCAGCTATGCGCGCTATGGGATAAACCCGATGCCACGCTCGCTCATAACAGCATCCCGACAGTGCATGCGCTGATTGACGATGATGCCGTCATCGAAGAGCTGCTCGCCGAGGTGCGTGGGTTCTGGCCCAGTATCCCCACGCAGGTGGTGAAGGTTGAGGGCAGCCGGATCGATGACGAGGAGATCGAAGCCATCCTCGCAGACTACAATCGACGCACCGGCGAGGAAGAGGCCGACAAGGCACGCATCGACTTAGCGCGGTTGAGGTCGGAAATTCCTGCCACCATCAGCTCGCCGATGTTCGTGTCAGTGAAGAACATGCGCGACCGCTATCTGGCACATGCCCTCGACGGTACCCGGGCCGAGAAGCGCGGTGAGGTAGTGCCCATGAAATACGGGGACGAGCGCAAGCTTCTCGAGATTACGACCGACGCGATCGAGACCCTTTACCTGTGGGTGAAGGGCACGCATTTCGATCTCGACGACAACCGCAAGCTACAGGCCAGGTACGCTCAGGCGCTGTGGGGTAATTGCCGCTTCGAGATCGAGCCCCGCACCTAGCCCTCTACGGTCGATGATGGATACCCAGGTATCACTCCCCCTACATGGAGGGCTCCGCCCGCTTGGGAGGCCAGATGTCGGAACGAGCGCCAACAACTGACTGACTCACATCGGTGCCAACGTGGTCGACGCCGCGGGCAAAATGCCTTCAACTCGCCACAGCTTTTAGCACTCCCCCTCTGGTCGCGAGGTATTTGCCGCTCTTGTCCAAAAGCGGCCGATCAAGCGCCCCCCCTCAATGCCCCGGATGCACCGCGTCGTTCAAATACATGCAGGTCAGCATGGTGAACACATAGGCCTGGATCACCGCCATCAGCAGCTCCAGCGCCGTCAGGCCGACCGTCATCAGCAGGGGCGCGATGGTCGCGGCCATGCCGAGGGGGCCGAGGGCGCTGAGGTCGACGATGAAGCCGGCGAACACCTTCAATGTGATGTGCCCGGCCAGCATCACCGCGAACAGGCGGACCGAGTGGCTGACCGGGCGGGAGAGGTAGGAGACGATCTCGATCGGCACGATCAGCGGGGCCAGATAGCCGGGGATGCCGCTGGGGAGGAAGATGCGGAGGAAGCCGAACCCGTGTCGCCACAGGCCGTAGCCCGTCACCACCGCAAACACCAGGAGCGCCAGCGCGCCGGTGACGATGATCTGCGCGGTGACGGTGAAGGCGAACGGGAACATGCCGAGCATGTTGGCGACGAGGATGAAGCTGAACAGCGAGAACACCAGCGGGAAGAAGCGCAGCCCCTCGCGGCCGATGGCCTGCAGCACCAGCCGCTCGATCGCCTCGTAGAGCAGCTCGGCGATGAGCTGCAGCCGCCCCGGCACCAGCCGGCGATTCCGGGTCGAGAAGATCATGAAGCCGGCGCCGACCGTCACCGTCAGCAGCATATAGGCCGCGGCATTGGTGAGGCTGAGATCGACGCTGCCGAGCGGCGGCAGCGGGAAGATGGGGGTGACGACGAACTGGTGGACGGGGTCGGCCATGATGGTCCTTTACTGAGAAATCAGGGGTCGAAATGCCGGCCCAGCAGCCAGGCGACGAGGCCGGTGGCGGAGGGCAGGAAGGCGGTGAGGAGCGCTGCCGCGGACTCATCGAGCGGCACGCCCGTCGCGATGAGCGCGGCGAGCACGTAGCCGGCGAGGCAGCCGAGCAGCGCGTGGAGGTTGGAAGGTGTGGTGGGCACGGACGATCCCCTGCTACAGGAGGGGTCGTCCCCGGGAGCCCGATGCTCCGGCAGGTCGTCCTGCCGGCGGGTTAGTGATTTGATCGTGCCCACCCACCGGCTGTCATCCCGACGAAAGTCGGGACCTAGTGCTCCGACCCATCCGCCGGCACGATCTGGCCGACCTTGCGGTGATGGACCGGTGGGGATTGTGCAACCCCGACCGTTCGAGCAGTGGGTCCCGACTTTCGTCGGGATGACGCCCGGTGAGCGGACGAGAGGCGGGCTAGACCGCTGCGCTGGTGCAGCCCGAACGTGTTGCCTCCTAGGTCACGAACAGCAGCACGCCGAACACCGCGAACAGCGTCAAATGCAGCGTGCCCTGCAGGGCCGAGGCGCGCTGGCCGAGGAAGGTCAGCGTGGTGAGCCCGACGGTGAGCAGCAGCAGCACCGTCTCGCTGGGCGTCACCCCCATCACCACGCGCTTGCCGGTGACCAGCCCGACGATCAGCACCGCGGGGACAGTCAGCCCAACGGTCGAAACGAAGGCGCCGAGGCAGAGGTTGATCGAGCGCTGCAGCTGGTTATCGAGCGCCGCCTTGATGGCGGTGATCGATTCCGGGGTGAAGACGATGATGGCGATCAGCACGCCACCCAGCGCCAGCGGCGCGCCGGCGGCGGCGATGCCGAAATCGATGACCAGCGCCAGATCGTGCGCGAGGAGCACGATGGGCAGCATCAGCGCCACCAGCAACAGGGCGTGGATGACGATGCCGGCCCGATCCATCGGCTGGCGCTCGCCGTCGGCGCTGCTTTCGCCATTACCGTCGAGCGGAATGGTGAGCGAGCCGAGCTCGGGCTGGACGAAATAGCGCCGATAGCGCCGGGTCTGCATCAAGAGGAACGCCGCATAGAGCACGATGGTGAGGGCGGCGAATGCCACGGCCTGCGGCGGCAGGAACGTGCCGTCGCCGCTGCTCAGCGTGTTGGGGAGGATCAGCCCGATACCGCCCAGCAGCAGGGTCATCGAGATATAGGCGAGCGCGCCCTGCGAATTGTATTCCTGCTCGCCGAAGCGCCGGCCGCCGAGCAACAGGCAGATGCCCATCACCAGGTTGAGGATGATCATCATCACGGCAAAGATCGAGTCGCGCCCGATGGTCGGGTTCTCGCCCGGGCCGAGCAGCACCGCGGCGATCAGGATCACCTCGATCGAAACGATCGAAAGCGTCAGGATCAGCGTGCCATAGGGCTCGCCCAGCCGATGCGCCAGGTAATCGGCCTCGTGCACCACGCCGAAGGCGGCGACGAGGATGGTGGCAAAGATCACGACGAAGGCGAGGACGGCGACGACGGGATCGATCGGCGCATGCAGCCAGCTCGAGCCGCCGAAGATGAACACCAGCACCACGCCCCAGGCGATGGCGAGCTTGATCAGCGTGCGCGGCGGAAAGTGCTGGCTGAGGGGGAGTTTTTGAGTTGTGGACGGAGACACGGTTCATACCTCCGGGGTCGTCCCCGATCGATAAAGCCGCGCATCGAGGCCGTCCACGATGCGGTACCGCGTAAACGGCGAGGGCTATGTAGCGCAGGGGGCGGCGGGATGCAATTGGGGGCTAGACTTGCGGAAGTCCAAGTAGATCACCGACGGCAGAGGGGTGGCCTTCTCCCCTTGTGGGAGAAGGTGCCCGAAGGGCGGATGAGGGGTCCGAGCAACGAAGTGTAGCGCGCTCGGAGCGAAGCGACGAGCGGCTGGAGTCCGCGGAGAGAAACCCCTCATCCGGCCTTCGGCCACCTTCTCCCACAAGGGGAGAAGGCCACCCCATGAGCGCTGATGACTCCTGCCCCCGCGACTTTCACCCCCGGTTCACCTAAGCTCACCCAAGCTGCGCTCGAACCTGCCGGAATCTGCCGATGTCCACGCTTGCCGCCCTTGCCGTATCGCTGCCGCTCGAAACGCTTGCCGCAGGTGAGCGGCTGACCAGCGAGGGCAGTTATTCGGGGCGGCTCTACCTGCTCGAAGCCGGGCGGCTCACCGTGTCGCGCGAGGGGGTAGCGATTGCCAGCATCGACGAGCCTTGGGCGATTGTCGGCGAGATGGCGGTGCTGCTCGGCACGCCGCACAGCGCTACCGTTACCGCCGAAACCGAGGTGCGGGTGCGGGTGATCGAGGAGGCGCTCGACGTCCTCTCGCAGAACCCGGATTTCGCGCTCCACATCGCCACCCTCGCCTGCGCCCGGCTCAACGCCACCTCGGCGCTGCTGGTCGATCTCCGCCACGCCGCCGAAGGCAAGAAGCAGGAACAGGCGCTGATGAGCCGCATCCTCACGGCGATGCTGGCGACGCCCAAGGTGACGGCGCGCGGGAGCAAATGGGCGGATCACGAGTAACGAGCCAGCGCTCATCGTCCGGCGACGATGATTAGCCCTTGCGGCGTCCCCAACCGAACAAGTTGAAGCCGCGGCGCGGCGCAGGGGGTGGGTCTGGCGGCGCGAGCACCATAGCACCAGCGGTTGCCAACTGGCGGAGATCGTCGTCCGGCGCCATTCGTCGCGCGGAAACCTCGCGATCGGTAACGAGCTTGAGGACCGCGGGCGAGATGTTGCCGTCCGGTTGGACGCATTCGCTGATGAGCATGAGATTGTACTCTTCGCGGCGCGAGGTCTGGAACAGTTCCAGGTCCTTGGCGCCAAGGCTACCGCTGCGCTCAACCATGTTCATCACCGCCGTATAGGCTTCCAGCAGGGCGCCGCGATCGGCTTCCGGTGCGGTTCGATACGCTGTGACAATCTCAGCCCGAGCAGCGTTCCAATCGAACTCCGCACCAGCGGCTGCGCTGCTAAGCCGCTCCAAGAGTTCCATGGTGCTCATCCGCATGCCCCCGTTGCCTCGCTGGCCACCATATCCAGCGCGCGCCCCGCCGGACAAGCTGCGCGTGACGTGACCCGTTCACCCCATTGACTAACCACCTCGTCACCGCTAATACGCATTAGCAGCTAATACGCATTAGCAGCATTGAGCACGTCGGGGAGGACGGCTTGGCCAAGGGCGGACGGCTGACACAGCGGGATATTGCGCGCATTGCCGGGGTGAGCCAGGCGACGGTGTCGCTGGTGCTGAACGACGCCAAGGCGGCGGCGGGACGCATTCCCGACGAGACGCGCGAGCGGGTGCAGAAGGCGATCCGCGAGACCGGCTACGTCGCCGACCCGATCGCCCGCCGCATGGCCAAGGGGCTGAACCGCATTCTCGGAGTGTTCACCTACGAGCCGGCCTTTCCCAGCGCCCAGGCGGATTTCTTTGCACCGTTCCTGTTCGGCATCGAGGAGACGGCGCAGGCGCTGGGCTATGACCTGCTGCTGCTCACCGGCGCTCCCGCCAATCGCGGCAAGCGCAAGATCTTTCATGAGAACAATAGGCTGCGGCTGGCCGATGGCTGCGTCATCCTCGGGCGCGAGTTCGACCGGGCCGAGCTGAAGCGCCTGGTAGCCGGGGACTATCCGTTCGTCGCCGTCGGTCGTCGTGATCCGATTGGCGGCCCGACCGGTGCGCCGGTGCCCTATGTCGGCGCGGACTATGTGGCGGCGACCGCCGAGATGGTGCGGCGCGCCAGGGCCAGGGGGCATACCAAGCTCGCCTATGTCGGGCCCAGCAAGGGCGCCGAATCCTCGGTCGACCGCTGGGCTGGTTTTGCCTCGGCGATCGAGGGAGCAGAGCTCGCGCTGCACATTCCCGAGGTCGGCGGCAAGGCGTTGCCGATGCTGGAGGCGATCCGCGCGTCCGGCGCGACGGTGGTGTTCTTCACCGAAATGGCCGACGCGGTGATCGTCGATGCGGCGGCGCGTTCGCAGAACCTCGCGGTGCCCGGCGATCTCTCGATCGTGGTGCTCGGCAGCCACCTCCGACCCATGCAGTCGGGCACCCGTTTCACCACCTTCTCGGTGCCGCGCGAAGAGATGGCGCGGCGCGCCACGCAGATGCTGTGCGAGCGGATTGAAGCGGGCTCGGCCGGCGACCAGCTGGTGCTGCCGTGCGAACCGGTGGAGGGCGACACCCTCGGCGCCATCCACCGCAGCGACCGGCTCGACCCCTGATGAACCATTCACCCTCGGCGCGACCTAACCAGACGGACTTAACGTGAAAGAATACTCGGCAGATATCGCGATCATCGGTGGCGGCCTCGGCGGCGTGGCGGCGGCGCTCGGCGCGTTGCGCTCGGGCCGGACCGTGGTGATGACGGAGGAGTTCGACTGGCTGGGCGGACAGATGACCAGCCAGGCGGTGCCGCCCGACGAGCACAGCTGGGTCGAGCAGTTCGGCATCACCCGCTCGTATCGCGCGCTGCGCAACGGCATCCGGCAATATTATCGCGACCACTATCCGCTGACCGAGAAAAGCCGCGCCTGGGGCGACCTCAACCCCGGCGCCGGGTTCGTGTCGCGGCTCTGCCACGAGCCGCGCGTCGGCCTCGCGGTGATGGAAGCGATGCTGATGCCGTATCGCGGCGGCGGCAGGCTGACGGTGCTGCAGCCCTACAAGCCGGTATCGGCCGAGGTCGATGGCGACCGGGTGCGCGCCGTGACGCTCAAGCACCGCGACAGCGGCGAGAGCATCGTCGTTACCGGCAAGTACATCATCGAGGCGACCGAACTCGGCGACCTGCTGCCGATGACCGGCACCGAATATGTCACCGGCTTCGAGAGCCAGCGCGACACCGGCGAGCCTTCGGCTCCGGCCGAGGCGCAGCCGACCAACTCGCAGGCGGTATCGATCTGCTTTGCCATCGACCATGTCGACGGCAACCAGGTGGGCGACAAGCCGCGCAACTACGACAAGTGGCGCGCCTATACCCCGAGCTTCTGGGGCGGGCCGCTGATCGGCTTCGTGGCGCCGCATCCGCGCACCCTCGAAACCACGGTGCGGAGCTTCACCCCCAACCCGGACGACGATCCGACGCTGGTCGATGCCGACCAGCGCAAGAACCCCGGCGACGGGAACCTGTGGACCTTCCGGCGCATCGCGGCGCGGCGCAATTTCGTTCCCGGCGCCTACCAGTCCGACATCTGCCTCGTGAACTGGCCGATGCTCGACTATTTCGAGCAGCCGATCATCGACGTGCCCGAGGCGGTCTACAACGAGCGGATCCGCGACGCGGCCGACCTCGCCTACTCGGTGTTCTACTGGCTGCAGACCGAGGCGCCGCGCGAAGATGGCGGCCAGGGTTTCCCCGGCCTGCGGCTGCGCGGTGACATCACCGGCACCAACCATGGCCTCGCCATGGCGCCCTATATCCGCGAGAGCCGCCGCATCAAGGCGGTGACGACGATCGTCGAGCAGGACCTGTCCTACGAGGTGCGCGGCGAGCGCGGCGCGGTGAACTATCGCGACAGCGTCGGCATCGGCATGTACCGGATCGACCTCCACCCTTCGACCGGCGGCGACAACTATATCGATGTGGCCTCGTGCCCGTTCGAGATCCCGCTCGGGGCGCTCTTGCCGGAGCGGGTCAGCAACCTGATCCCGGCCGGCAAGACCATCGGCACCACCCACATCACCAATGGCTGCTACCGGCTGCATCCGGTGGAGTGGAACATCGGCGAAGTGGCCGGGCTCCTGGCCGCGTATTGCCTCAACCAAGGGGTGACGCCGCACCAGGTGCAGGCCGACGACGCCCTGCTGAGCGACTTCCAGGCCCGGCTCTACGCCGAGGGCATCGAGACCCGCTGGCCCGACGTGCGGGGCTACTGACCAAAGCAAGAACGACGACAAAGGAGGAAACCATGAAACTATTCGATCTGAAGTTGGCGGCGCTGGCCGCCGGCATTGCCATCCCGCTGGCGGCAGTACCTGCCCTCGCAACGGATATCCGCATGGCGATCTGGAGCGCCAACGAAGCGCATCTGGCGCTGTTCAACGAGATTGCTGCCGCCTACACCGCGCAGCACCCGGATGTGAAGGTCAGCTTCGACTCGCTGCCGTTCGACGGCTACACCACGACGCTGACCACGCAGATCGCCGGCGGCAACGCTCCCGATCTCGCCTGGATCCTCGAGACGACCGCAGGCGATTTCGTCAGCTCCGGCGCGCTGTCGCCGCTGAAGGCGACGTTCGAGGCGGCGCCCGACTACAACCTTGCCGATGTGACCGAGAGCGCCCTGGCGCTGTGGACGGCTGGTGGCGAGATCTACGCCTATCCGTTCTCCACCTCGCCATTCGGCATGTTCGTCAACAACGATGTGATCAAGGCGGCCGGACAGCAGACGCCGGCTGAGCTGATCGCGGCCGGACAGTGGACCTGGGACCAGGCCGAGGCGATCAACACCGCGGTCGCTGCATCCGGCAAGCAGGGGCTGATCGTCCGCGATTTCGACTACAAGGTGTGGGACAATCTCGCCTCGATCTGGAATGCGTGGGGGGCCTCGCCGTGGAGCGCCGACGGCAAGACCTGCACGTTCACTGAACAGCCGATGGTCGATGCGATGAGCTTCATCCACAAGGCGATCTTCACCGACAAGGCGATCCCCGGCCCCGGCGTCACCGCCGATTTCTTTGCCGGCGACGCAGCGATGACCATCACGCAGATTTCGCGCGCCTCGCTGCTGCCCAAGGAGAATCCGTTCAGCTGGGACCTGGTGCCACTGCCGTCGGGTCCGGCCGGTGAATATGCGGTGATCGGCCAGGCCGGTATCGGCGTCTTCGCCTCGGGCAAGAACCCTGAGGTGGCTGCCGACTTCCTCGCCTTCTTCACCAACCCCGAGAACGCCAAGAAGCTGGCGAAGTTCTTCCCGCCGCCGCGCTCCAGCCTGCTCAACGCCGAAGTGCTCGGCGCCGCCAACCCGCTGCTCTCGGCCAGCCAGATCGAGAACGTGGTGATCAAGGGGATCGCGACGGGCAAGGTGAAGCCCGGCCATGCCGGCTTTGCGGAAATCCAGCAGACGGCCCGCGCCGCGCTCGATGCGCTGTGGGTGCCGGAGGCGGATGTGCCGGCAGTGCTGAAATCGGTGTGCGACCGGATCCAGCCGATGCTGTGATGCTTGGGGGAGAGGCCCGATGTCTCTCCCATCCCCCTCGCCCCTCAGGGGAGAGGGCAGCGAAGCTTGCGAGCGTCAGCGAGTTAGCGAAGCTGGGCGAGGGGTGCGATCTCTCCGGCGTGCTTGAAGACCCGGCACGCGGCAGCGCTTCACCCCTCAACCGGCGCTCGGCGCCACCTTCTCCCCTGAGGAGAGAAGGAACCGGCCTAGCCGCCCCCCGCTCTACAACGTAGGACTCCCAATGACCCTAGCCGCTCCCACTGCTGATCGATCGCGCCGGCGGCCGTTCTGGACCATGGAGCGGCGCGACAGCCTCGCGGGTTACCTGTTCATCGCGCCGCAGCTGGTCGGCATCGTCTTTTTCGTGCTGATCCCGCTCGGGCTGGTGGTCTGGTACTCGCTGCACGAGTGGAACGTTCTGGCAGGGACGTTCCGCTTTGTCGGCGACGCCAACTACCAGAAACTCGCTGCCGACCCGGCGCTGCCCGAGGTGCTGACTGCCACGGCGATCTTCTCGGCCGGGCTGGTGGTGTTCAACCTTTCCCTGGCGCTGCTGCTGGCGATCCTCGTCAACCAGAAGCTCAGGGGCATCACCATCTTCCGCACCATCTTCTTTTCGCCGGTGGTGGTGTCGCTGGTGGCCTGGACCATCGTCTGGAGTTTCCTGCTGCAGGCCAATGGCGGCATCAACGGGCTGTTGCAGGTGATCGGCATTACCGGGCCCAACTGGCTGCGCTCGCCGCCCACCGCCATGGCCTCGGTGATCGTGGTGCAGGTGTTCAAGAATGTCGGGCTCAACATGGTGCTGTTTCTCGCGGCGCTGCAGGGCGTGCCGCGCGAGCTCTACGAGGCGGCACGGGTCGATGGCGCCAGCCGCTTCACGCAGTTCCACGCGATCACCGTGCCGCTGATCTCGCCGACGATCCTGCTCACCATGATCATCACCATTGTGGGTTCGCTCCAGGTGTTCGCGCAGATCGCGGTCCTGACGCAGGGCGGGCCGGGGATGTCGACCACGGTGCTGGTCTACTACCTCTACCAGCAGGCCTTCCAGTTCCACCGCTTCGGCTATGGCGCCACCATCTCGATCCTCCTCTTCCTGATCGTCGCGGTGCTCACCTTCGCGCAGTGGCAGATGCGCAAACGGATCGTCTTCTATGAAAACTGAGAGCTCACCCAACGACATCTCGCCGCGGGCCCGCGTCGCGCTCTACGGCCTGCTCTGCGTGCTCGCCATCCCCTTCGTCTTTCCGACCTGGTGGATGGTGACGAGCTCGGTGAAGCCGATCTCGGATATTTTCGCGTTTCCGCCCGAGCTGATCCCGTCGCGCTTCGACTGGTCGACCTATGCGGAGGTGTTCAAGCTGCAGCCCTTCGCGCAGCAATACTGGAACTCGTGCTACATCGCGGCGATCGTCACGGTGGGGACGATGGCGGTGTCGTCGATGGCCGGCTATGCCTTCGCGCGGATCAAGTTCCCCGGCGCCAACCTGGTCTTCATGGTGGTGCTGCTGGGGCTGCTGATCCCTTCGGAAGTCACCATCGTGCCGCTGTTCCAGATGTTCCTCAAATGGGGGCTGGTGAACACGCACTGGCCGCTGATCCTGGTGCCGATCTTCGGGGCGCCGAGCGTTTTTGCCACCTTCGTGATGCGGCAGTTCTTCATCGCATTGCCGGTGGAGCTCGAAGAGGCGGCACGGGTCGATGGGCTCAGCCGCTTCGGCATCTTCTGGCAGATCGCCCTGCCCTTGGCGAAGCCGGCGCTGGCGGCGGTCGCCATCTTCACCTTCCTCCATTCGTGGAACCTCTATCTCGAGCCGATCGTGTTCCTCACCACCCCCGGCAATTTCACCCTGCCGCAGGCGCTGACCCAATATGTCGATGTCTACCAGGGGCCGATGTGGAACACCCAGCTCGCCGCCGCGACGCTCACCGCCCTGCCGGTGCTGGTCGTCTTCATATTCGCGCAGCGCCAGTTCATCGAGGGGTTGGCGCATACAGGACTGAAGGGCTGAGCCGATGATCGAAGCTGCAATGCGCGCCGGGCAATTGCCGGTGCTGGTGTCGCTGGGTCGACACGATCTCGACCTCGCCAAGGCGGCGGTCGATGCCGGAGTGTACGGGCTGAAGTTCCACCTCAACGCTTATCATCGGGCCAGCGGCACGACGTTCGGCAGCTTTGCCGAGGAGAGACCGTTCATCGAAGCGCTGGCGAAGCTGGGGAAGCCGATGCTGGTGATGAGCGGGCAGCAGACCCAGCCTAGTCTGGAGGAACTGGAGGCGCTGGCCGACTATGGCGTCGAGGGCTGGAACATCTATCTGAAGCACGTGCAGCCGCATCTCCTGGCCTCGCGGCTGAAGCCGATCCTGGCGCTCGACAGCGACAGCGGACAAGCCGAAATCGACGCCATCCGCGCCATCCCCGGCGCCATGGTCGAGGCCTCGATCGGGCGGTTTGCCGAGTATGGCCAGCCGCTGAATGATGCCGACCTCGCGCGGTTTGCCGAGATCGTCAGGATGGCGGGCCGGCCGGTGATTGCGCCGAGCCAGAAGAAGTTCACCGCGGAAGATGCGCCACGGCTGAAGGCGGCAGGCATCGGAGCGATCCTCGTGGGCGCGGTGGTGACGGGGTTGGAGCCGGAGGGGCTGCGGCGGGCAGTGGCGCCGATCGTTGCGGCGGCGCGGGCGGCTTAGGGCGATTGGTGTGTGGCCTGCACCGGTGCAAGGCTCGCGATCACCCCGGCGCCGGCCCGGTGACCACCGGCCGCGACGGATCGGCGCTCCAGGCGCTCCACGAGCCGACGAACAAGGAAGCGGGTTGGCCGAGGCTGGCGAGGGCCAGGATGTCGTGGGCGGCGGAGACGCCGGCGCCGCAGGAGACGCCGACATCGGCGCCCAGTGCCCCGAGGGCAGCGAAGCGGAGGCGCAGGTCTTCGGCTGAGGCGAAGGTGCCGGCGGCGGAGAGGTTGCCCTTGGCGGGGGCGTTCAGCGCACCGGGGATGTGGCCGCCGGTTTCGTAGGCACTGGCGTCGCGGGCATCGAGCAGCACGCCGCGGTGCGGCTGGAGGGCGGCGGCGTCGGCATCGAGCACCGGGAGGTGCCCAGCACTGAGCTGCACGTTGCCGAGGTCCGGCACGCGGCTCAGCTCGGCCGTGGCATAGCCGGCGGCGAGCCAGCTGCCGAGGCCACCATCGAGCAACCGCACATTGTCGATACCGGCCCAGCGTAGCACCCACCAGGCGCGGGCCGCCTGCAGCCCGTGCTTGTCGTCATAGACCACGACCGGCGCACCAGCGCGGATGCCCCAGCGGCGCGCGTTGGCCTCGAGCTCGGCGATCTCGGGCAGCGGCCGGTTGCCGAGCGTGCCGCCGCCCGGCCCGGCGAGTTCGGTGGCGAGATCGACCGGCACGGCGCCGGGCAGGCCGGAGCTGCGGGCATCCGCCTTGCCGGGGCGGGCGCCGCCGATATCGAGCAGCACCGGGGCCCTGCCGGCAGCGAGGAGGGCGTCGAGTTCCCTGGCGCTGATCAGCACCTTGGAACGGTGATCGGTGGTCATGGCGCTACTCCGCCGCGTCGGCGTGCTTGATGTGGGTGTTGGCGGGGACCTCGAGGCCGAGATGATCACGGAAGGTCGGGCCGGAATAATCCTTGCGGTAGATGCCCCGCTCTTGCAGCACGGGCACCACCAGGTCGGCGAAGGCGGTGACCGCATCGGGGACATAGGCGGGGAAGATGTTGAAGCCATCCGCCGCCTTCTCGATGAACCAGTGCTCGATATAGTCGGCGATCTCGGTGGGATTGCCGACCACCACAGCGCCCATGCCGGTAATCCCCAAAATCAGGTCGCGATAGGTGATCGGCTTGTCGCCGCCGACAGTGCGGCGGGTCAGCCGGGTGATGGCAGCGAAGACCCGCAGGCCGTCGGCATTGGCCGCGTCGAAGACGTGCTGCGGGACCGGTTCGTCGACCCCGGCGCCCCTGACGTCGACGCCGATGACGTCGGACACCGAGCCGAGGTTGCGCAGCCGGGCGCCACGCCCGAGCGCGCCGTAGTGCTTTTCGCCGCTTGCCTCACCCTCGGGATCGAGGGCGATGAAGCTGTTGAGCTGGTCATAGATGGCGACTGCTTCCGCGGTGGTCGGCGCGACAATCGGGGTGAGACCGGGCAGGATGGCGATCTCGTCGGGGCCGCGGCCGTATCTGGCGGCGCGGCTCTTGATGTCGTCGTAGTACGCCTTGGCGCTTTCGATGGTCGGCTGGCCGGCAAAGATCACATCGGCATCGCGCGCGCCCAGTTCGCGCGAGCGGTCCGAGGTGCCGGCATGGAGGATCACCGGGTGACCCTGCGGCGGACGGCGCACCGTCAGCGGGCCAGCGATATCGAAGAAGCGGCCATGGTGCCCGGCCGGATGCACCTCATCGTCCCAGCTGTCCCACAGGCTCTTGGTGGCGGCGACGAACTCGTCGGCCCAGTCATAGCGCTGCTCGGTATCCCAGTGCGCGTCGCGCGAGAAATTGGCGGCGGCGATGGCATCGGCGCCGGTGACGAGGTTCCACGAGGCACGCCCCTCGCTCAGGTGATCGAGCGAGGCGAACAGGCGCGCCACGTTATAGGGGTCGTAATAGGTCGGGTTGGCGGTGACGACGATGCCGATATGGCTGGTCGCCGCGGCAAGGCTGGCGCCCGAAACGAACGGCTCGAGCCGCGACATCTGCGAGGGGTTGGTGGTCTGCAGGCTCGGATCGCTGGCGAGGCGATCGCCGAGGAACAGGAAATCGAACTTTGCCCGCTCGGCGGTCTGCGTCACCTGTTGCAGGAACTCGATGTCGAAGGCGGCGGCGGCATGCGAGCCGGGCATGCGCCAGCCCGACGGATGCGTGCCGCCGGCCCAGAACATCAGGCCGAAATGCAGTTCGCGCTGGCGTTTGCCCATGGTGATACTCCTAGACTGCAGTCTTCTGTTCGGCGGCGGCGCGGGCCCGGGCCAGCAGCCGGTTATCCGGGCGGGCGAGGCCGAGATGGTGGCGGAAGGTGGGGCCGGCATACTCAGTGCGATAGATGCCGCGGGCCTGCAGCACCGGCACCACGAGGTCGACAAAGGCTTCCACGGCGCCCGCCACATAGGCGGGGAAGATATTGAAGCCGTCGGCGGCGCGCTCCGTGAACCAGGCCTCGATGTAGTCGGCGACCTCCTCGGGATTGCCGACCACGGTGCTGGTGCCGCGGCTCGCCCCGATGATCAGGTCGCGATAGGTGATGCGCTCCGGCCCATCCACAGTGCGTCGGGTCAGCCGGGTGATTTCGGCGAAGAGGCGCTGGCCCTCCTCGCTCGCGGCGACGAGGACATCAGACGGCACCGGGGCATCGTGGTCGTTGCCGAGGAGGTCGACACCGAAGGCCTTTGAGGCGGTGGTGAGGTTGCGGTTTTTCGCCCCGCCGCGCCCGCCGAAGGCGCCTGGACCTTCGGCCTTATCCTCGGGATCGAGGGCGAGATAGCCGTTGAGCTGGTCGTAGATCGCCACCGCCTCCGCCGTTGTCGGCGCGACGATGGGGGTGAGGCTGGGCAGGATGGCGATATCAGCATCAGTGCGGCCGTATTTCTTCGCCCGATCCTTGATGTCGCGATAATAGGCCTGCGCACTCTCGATGGTGGCGTGGCTGGTGAAGATGGCGTCGGCGTCGCGGGCGCCGAGCTCGCGCGAGCGGTCGGAGGTGCCGGCGTGGAGGATGATCGGGTGCCCCTGCGGCGGGCGCGGCGCATCGAGCGGGCCGGCGACGGTGAAGTGCTGGCCCTTGTGGTTGAGCGCATGGACCTTGCTCGAATCGAGCGCTCGGCCGCTCGCCGCATCTGGGCTCCAGGCGCCATCCTCCCAGCTGTCCCACAGGTCCTTGACGATGCCGACGAACTCGTCGGCCCAGTCATAGCGCTGCTCGGCGTCCCAATGGGCATCGCGCGAGAAATTGGCGGCCGCATGCGGATCGGCGCCGGTGACGATGTTCCATGAGGCGCGGCCCCCACTCAGGTGATCGAGCGAGGCGAACAGCCGGGCGAGGGTGAACGGATCGTAGTAGGTCGGGTTGGCCGTCACCACGATGCCGATCTCGGAGGTGGCGGCGGCGAGACTGGCGCCGGCCGCAAACGGCTCGAGCCGCGACATCTGCGCCGGGTTGGTGGTCTGCAGACCTGGCTCGCTGGCGAGCTTGTCGCCGAGGAACAGGAAGTCGAACTTGGCCTTTTCGACCAGTTGCGTCACCTGCTGCAGGTACTCGATGTCATAGGCCGCATCGGCCTTGGCGGTCGGCCAGCGCCAGCCGGAAGGGTGGGTGCCGGTGCCCCAGAACATGAGGCCGAGGTGCAGTTCGCGTTTGGGTTCGGTCATGATCGAAAACTCCTCAGGCAACGAGGCGGTTCGGGACGGCGGGCAGCTCGAGATTGTCGCGCAAGGTCGTGGCGCGGTACTCGGTGCGGGCCAGTCCGCGTGCCTGCAGCTCGGGGATGACACGCTCGACGAACTGGGCGAGCTGGTCGGGCAAGGTCGCCGAGCGCACGATGAAGCCATCGGCGGCGCCGGCCGCGACCCAGGCCGCCAGTTCGTCGGCGATGCGCTCAGGGCCGCCGACGATCACCGTGCCGGAAATCCTGCCCCCGAGCGCGTTGAGTTCGGCGAGCAGCGCATTGGCCGCTGCATCGGTTTCGCCGACGAAGGGGGTGATCTCGACCAGTACCGAGAGCGCGTCAGGGTCCCTGCCCTGCGCCAGGGCCGCCTGGCGGAGCTCGTCGCGCAGCGCCTTGCCGGCTGCGCTGTCGGCGGGGCGAGCCAGGACGATATCGGCTTCGCGGGCGGCGAGCTCGTTGGCCAGCGGCGTCCCCGCCTCATGCGCCAGCACCAGTTGGCCCTGCGGCGGGCGGGCGACGTTGAGCGGGCCTTTGACGCTGAACAGCTGGCCCTGGTGGTTGATCGGGTGGATCTTGTCGCCGTCGACGAAGGCGCCGGTCGCCTTGTCGCGGATGAAGGCGCCATCCTCCCAGCTGTCCCAGAGCTCGCGGATCACATCGACGGCTTCGCCGGCCCGACCGTAATGCGCCGCGGCGTCGGCTTCCGACTGGCTGTAATTCTTCGCTGCGGGAGCGCTGGCACCGGTGGCAATGTTCCACACGGCGCGGCCATGGGTGACGTGATCGAGCGAAGCGGTCAGCCGGGCGAGGTTGTAGGGCTCGTAGTAGCTGGCATTGGCTGTCACCAGCAGGCCGATGCGGCTGGTCCTGGTGGCGAGGAACGAGGCGGTGGTGAAGGGCTCGGTGCGCGCCGCCAGAGCCGGATCGGCGGCATCGTTTGCATCGGCGGTGAGCTTGTCGCCGATGGCGAAGAAATCGAACCTGCCGGCCTCGGCGAGGCGGGCAAGCTCCACGATCTGGGCCGCGTTGAACGGGTCGTGCCGGCCGCCGGCGTGACGCCAGCCCGATGGGTGGCTGCCGTGCGGCTCATAGAGATAGCCGAGACGGATCTGCTTTGGCTTGGTCATGGCCGAGATTCCTTCACTGAAATTCTGGGTTACGCGACGGCGCGGGAAGGCGCCTCGAGCGCGTGCAGCGCTTCGTAGACGCGGGCTTCCTGCTTCAGGAGTTCGAGGTCGCCGCGGCGGCGAGGGCGCGGCAGATCGATGACAAAGGTCTCGGCGATGCGGCCGGGACGCGGCGACAGCAGCACGATGCGATCGGCGAGGAACACCGCCTCGCCGACGTCGTGGGTGACGAAGACGATGGTTTTCTGGTGCTTTTCCCAGATCGCGATCAGGTCTTCCTGCAGCTTGATGCGGGTGATGTAGTCGACGGCGCCGAACGGCTCATCCATCAGCAGCACCTCGGGGTCGTTGACCAGCGCCCGGGCAATGCCGGCGCGCTGCTTCATGCCGCCCGAGATCTGGTGCGGATATTTGCTGCCGAAGCCGGTGAGCCCGACCTGTTCAAGGTGCCGGTCGACGATCTGCTGGGCGCTCTGTTTGCTCTCGCCGCGGATCTCGAGCCCGAGCCCGACATTGGCGGCGACGGTGCGCCACGGCATCAGCGAGGCATCCTGGAACACCACGCCGAGGCCACGGCCGCCTGGCCCGGCAATCGGCTGATCGTGGAAGCGCGCCTCACCGGCAGTGGGCAATTGCAGGCCGGCGAGGATCTCGAGCAGCGTGCTCTTGCCGCAGCCGGACGGACCGAGGAGGACGACGAACTCGCCCGCCTCGATGCTGAGGTCGATCTGGTCGAGGGCGCGCACCGGGGACGTGCCGGGAAACACTTTGTCCAGTGCGGTGACGGTGAACACTGACATGATCGACCTCTGCGTTTGGAGTTATCGAGCTCAGCCCTGGGACTTGTCGGCCGGGTAGGAGAAGGCCTTGACGTAGTCCTTGGGGATGAAGCGCAGGTCGAGGTACTCCTGGGCGTCGTAGGGCGCGTCCTGGTTGCCCTGTTCGATCTCGATCTGCTGGGTGTCGGCGATGGCGGTCGGGTCGACGTCCGGATTGTCCTCCCAGATGTCGTCTTCCTGCTCGACCGCCTGGCGCACCGCCGCCGGGTCGAGCTTCAGTCGGGCCTGCAGCCACGGAATGTACTCGTCGTAATGCGCCTTGGCGTATTCATAGGATTTGAAGTAGGCGCGCAGCCCACGCTCCAGGAGTTCCGGATCATTGGCGATGACGTCGTCGCCGGCGATCAGCACACCGGTGTGGTAGGTCGGCAGGAACTCCCAGCCGCGGGCCAGCACATGCGCCTTGCCCTCGAGCTCGCCCAGCGCGGCGAAGGGCTGGTGGATGATGGTGGCATCGACCTGGCCTTCGGTCAGCGTGCCATAGGCCTGGGCCTGGGTGCCGTTGGCGAACAGCGTCACGTCCTTGTCCGGATCGACACCGCTCTTTTCGAGGATCACCCGGGCGTAGACGGCCATGCCGCTGCCTTCCTGGGCGATGCCGACGGTCTTGCCCTTCAGATCGGCGATGGTCTTGATCTCGGGCTTGGCGATGAGCCAGAAGGCGCCCTTGTTGCGGAAAGCCGAGGCGATGATCTTGATCGGCGCGCCGAGCGCTGCGGCGCGGAGGAAGGTGCTGGTCGGGCCGAAGGCGAAGGTCAGTTCGTTGGTCGCCACGGCGCCGACGGTGTCCTGCGCGGCGACGAATTCGACATCGAGGCCCTCCTCGTCGAAGAAGCCCTTCTCGATGCCGAAATTGATCGGCTGCTGGGTGTAGCTCAGCGTATCGAGCAGCTTGATGGTCTTGCGGGCCGGCGCGTCCTGGGCGGTGGCCACGCCGCCAAGGCTCAACGCCAGAGCAGCGGCGGCCAGCAAGGTGGCGGCAAAATGCGGTCTCGTCCTGCGCATGGCAGTTCCTTTTCGTCAGTCAGTTTGAGGTGTGGGGAGAGTGGGGAGCGCGCCGGTCAGGCGTACTTCCATTTGAGCAGCACCCGCTTCTCCAGCCAGTCGACCAGGAAGATGATGATGAGCGAGATGGTGGTGATGAGGATCACCAGCGCAAAGGTGCCGGCGGTGTCGTAGATGCCGGTGAGCTTGTTGAGCAGGTTCCCGAGCCCGGCCTTCGAGGCGACCATTTCGGCGAACAGCGCCGCGACGAGGCAGGTAGCCGCCTCGATGCGCACCGCCGCCATGATCGACGGGATGGCGCTGGGGAGGATGACCTTCCAGACGATCTGCCGATGCGAAGCGCCAAGCGTCTTCGCCACCTTCACATGGCTTTCCTGCACCTGCCGGATGCCGGCTATGGTGTTGAAAACGAACAGGAAATACGAAAACAGAAAGACAATGAAGACCTTGTGGCCGTAGCCGATGCCGAGGTACAGCGTCAGCAGCGGGATGATGGTCACCTTGGGCACCGCCATGGCCCAGATCAGGAACGGGTTGAGGAACTGGTTCACCCGCGGGAACAGCCCCATGTAGATGCCGGTGGCGACGCCGAGCACGCCACCGATCAACACCCCGACCGCCGCTTCCGACAGCGTCACGTAGAGGTGGTAAAAGAGGTTCTGCTCCTCCACCAGCTTGGGGAAAGCCGCGATCACCTGGGTGGGCGAGGCGAGGTAGATGGTCTTGACCGCGCCGCTATCGACGGCGTGCTGCACGGCGAGCAGCACCACCGCAAGCACCGCGAGCTGCGCCACGAGAATGACCGGCAGTTTCACTCGCGGCAGCGACAGGCCGGCACTCGGCTGCAGCTCTGACTGATCGGCTGTCGGTTGTTGCAGCGACATCTGGCACCCTCGTCGTTCACAAAAATCCTGGTCCCTGAGCGGCGCATGAAATCGGCTTGGCGGCGAGGAAGGTCGACGGCCGAGCCGGCTTCACAAGCCTCTCAGGGTGCTCAAACCCTAAAGTCTACTAATTCCATAGACAAGATAATCCGTGCTCATTATCGGTGCTGTCGCGAAGTATGCGTCTAGGCCGAGCCCGGCAGCCGCGAACGAAATGTCGCCGCCCGTCGTGAGCGGCCGAGGAGATGAGAATGCAGTACGTCCCCCTTGGAACCACCGGCATCCAGGTGTCCCGCCTCGCCTTCGGCTGCTCGAGCTACGGTTCGAAAGACTGGATGCCCTGGGCGCTGAGCGAGGAGGACGCGCAGGAGCATTACCGGGCGGCGTTCGAAGCGGGCTTCACGTTCTTCGATACCGCCGACTCCTATTCGAGCGGGCTGAGCGAGGAGATCCTCGGCCGCGCCATAACGCGCTTCGGCACGGGCCGCGACCGCGTCGTCATTGCGACAAAAGTGTTCGGCGCCATGGGCCCCGATCTCAACCAGAAGGGGCTATCGAAAAAACACATCCGGCACGCCGTCGATGACAGCCTGCGCCGGCTCGGCACCGACTATATCGACCTCTACCAGATCCACCGCCTCGACCCGCTGACCCCGTTCGAGGAGGTGATGGAGGCGCTCGATGGCCTGGTGCGGGCCGGCAAGGTGCTGCATATCGGTGCTTCCAGCATGCATGCCTGGCAGTTCACGAAATTGCAGGGCATCGCCGAGCGCAACGGGCTCGCCCGGTTCGTCTCGATGCAGAACAAGTACAACCTGCTCTATCGCGAGGAGGAGCGCGAAATGCTGCCGCTCTGCCTCGACCAGGGCGTGGCGGTGATCCCCTACAGCCCGCTGGCCCGTGGGCTGCTGGCCGGCAGCCGGCGCGCCGGGTCGGAACGCTCGAAAGTGGTGCAGGATTTCCTCGGCGCCGCCGACGAGGCAGTGGTCGACCGGGTGGTGGGGCTAGCCGAACGGCGTGGCGTCAAGCCGGCGCAGATTGCCCTCGCCTGGCTGCTCGACAATCCCTCGGTGACCGCGCCGATCGTCGGCGCCACCAGGCCGCACCATATCGGCGATGCCGTCGCGGCGCTCGACATCAGCCTCACGGAGGCGGAGCGTAACGAGCTCGAGGCGGTGTACCAGCCGCAGCAGGTGAACTTTCATCGCAACGAAGCCCCGGCCCCGGGGCAGACCGCCAGTGCCGACGCCATTGCGTTGTTGCGGCGGCAGTGATCCGCTCACATCCCAACCGACATAGACAGCGCTTCGGCGCGCCCGCCCCCGGAGACAAGACACATGGTTGATTATCGCTACCTCGGACGCAGCGCCCTCAAGGTATCGCCGCTGTCGCTCGGCACGATGATGTTCGGCCAGCAGACCCCCGACCCCGAAGCGTTCCGGATCATCGACAAGGCGCGTGAGCAGGGGATCAACTTCATCGACACCGCCGACGTCTATGGCGATGGGGCGAGCGAGGGGGTGGTCGGGCAAGGGATCAAGGCGAACCGCGACCACTGGGTGCTGGCGACCAAGTTCGTCAACTCGGCGAAAAAGGGGCCCAATATCGGCGGCTACTCGCGCAAGTGGGTGATCGAGACGGTCGAGAACTCGCTCAAACGGCTCGGCACCGACTATATCGACCTGATCTACTTCCACCGCGCCGTGTTCGATGCGCCGCTCGAGGAGCCGGTCCGAGCCATCGCCGACCTGATCCGCGCCGGCAAGCTGCGCTATTTCGGCGTCTCCAACTTCCGTGGCTGGCGCATCGCCGAGGTGGCGCACCTCGCCGACCAGCTCGGCATCGATCGGCCGATCGCCAGCCAGCCGCTCTACAACATCGTCAACCGCACGGCGGAGGCCGAGCAGTTGCCGGCGGCGCAGCATTACGGCCTCGGCGTCGTCTCCTATTCGCCGCTGGCGCGCGGCGTGCTGACCGGCAAGTACCAGCCCGGCCAGGAGCCCGCCGCCGATACCCGCGCCGGCCGCGGCGACAAGCGCATTCTCGAAACCGAGTGGCGGCCGGAATCGCTGGCCATCGCGCAGGAGATCGCGGTGCATGCGCGCAGCAAGGAGATCGAGCCCGCCGACTTTGCGCTGGCCTGGGTGCTCAACAACAAGCTGGTAAGCGCGGCGATCGCCGGGCCGCGCACCGAGGCACACTGGGACAGCTATATCCGTGCGCTCGGCGTCAAGCTCGATGCCGACGACGAGGCGCTGGTCGACCGGCTGGTCACTCCGGGCCACGCCTCGACGCATGGCTTCACCGATCCGGGACACCCGGTCGAAGGCAGGGTGGCGCGCCAGACGCCGGCGGCTGGCTCGGCCGTCAGCCGAGGCTTTGTGCGATGAAGCGGAGTTGCGGACGATCTGGGCATCGTGCTCACCGGTGAAGATGTAGCAGGCGCCGTGCACTCGCTGCTTCGCTCACCAGCTGGCAGCCGATGAAGCCGCCGGCGCCGAGCACCAGAATCCTGCCTGTCACGAAGCCCCTCCCAGCCGGAAGATCGGCGCCATCAGCCCATTGATCCGGCGGAAGGCGATGACATCGCAGTCTGCGCCGGGGTGACGCCGGTTGTCAGCTTCCACATGCTCTACCAGCCGCTGCCAGCTCATCGGGACAATCCGCGGGCGGGCCCGATCGACGAATGCCGCGGCAAAGCCGAGCTCATCGAGGAGCGCCGCCAGTTCGGCGGTGCGGCGTCCACCCGCCGCGAGGGCCGTCGGCGACACCTCGCAAAACAGCACCACTTCGTGCGGGTGGCCGGTAAGCAGCGCCCGCGCTCCATTCAGAACGTCGATCTCGCTCCCCTGGACATCGAGCTTTACGACCAGCGGACGCGCACGGCTCAGCCCCTTATAGTCATCGAGCCGCTGCAGCCGCACCAGCGTCGAGCCTGGCCGGTCGGCGTTGGGCAGCAGGCTGTGGTCGCCGCGGTTGGCCTCGTTCAGATAGAGCTGCGCCTCCCCGGTCCGGTCCGCCAGGGCACAGCCATTGATGCTGACGTTGTCGAGGCGGTTGCTGGCGACATTGGCCCTGAGCTTGCTGAGATGGGCAGGGTCCGGCTCGAAGCTGTGAACCTGCCCGCGACCCGCAAGGGCGTGTGCCGCCACCAGGGTGAACCAGCCGATATTGGCGCCGATATCGACGAAGTCGGCCGGCGTGCCGAGCAGTTGCAGCAGCAAGGCGGTGTTGCTGGCCTCCCAGTTGCCCCAGTCCTCGATGGCGGTCGAAATGAAAATGTCCGAGCGACCATGGGTTTCCATCCGGAAGCGCGGCAGTCCGGCGAGCTCGATCGTCACCGGGGAGGCTGTGCCACCGGGGAAATCACTCATCGGCGTGGATGATCTCCAGATCCGGCAAGCCCCAGCACTGGATGCCCATATCGGCCGCCATGGCGCTCAGACCTTCGGTTTCAATCTCACCCTTGCCCCAGACCGGATGGCGGCTGCGGATGCGGGAGCTGGCAACACCATAGGGGAACGATGGGAACACCAGTCCATCGCGGTGCAGGTCTGCCCGGACCAGCAGCATGGTGCCGCCCACTGCGTCGAGCCGCATGGCGCCGCTGCCCCGGCGGTCCGAGAGAGTCACGGTACCTTCCGCCGTCCAGTTGTTCTCATCGAAGGTCTTGCCGCCCGGACGCTTGACGCAGTTGGGGACGACGATGTCGAACCCGGTCGCCAGCAGCTGCCGCAACACGTCGGACGGGTAATCGATGACATCGACATCGATCCACAGCACCCAATCCTCGTCGTCAAGCGCCCGAAACAACAGGTGATTGCGGGCCCGCGCCAGCACGGCGCGCCGCATCAACTGGAAGGCCGGGGCCCAGCGCGGCACGCCGGCGGGAATGTTGAAGCCGAAATGGCGCTGAAACAGCTCGGCCCGCCGGGTCCGCTGCCTGAGCCGCGGCAGCAATGCCTCGGCAACCGCAAAGCTGTCGTCCCTGCTGTCGCCCTCGAGCAAACCGACCGAAAGGCGGTCCGCCGGCCAATCCAGCTGCTCGATGAGTTCGACATAGCCAGGCAGGAACCGGGCGGCGCCTTTGACCGGCGTAAGGATCAGAACTCTTGGCAGTACCGATTCTGGCGAAGACATCATTGCCCCTTGCGGCGCGATAAAATCTAATGAAGGCAGCAGGCGCAAGCGGGCATCGACAGCTTGTCCGCAGCCGTTGCAGAGGGGGCGCCATGACTGATCAAGCAGCAGCAGAGCGCATCCGGCAGCTGGCCGCCGAGATCCGGGCAACACCAGCAGTCGCGCTGGAGGGGCGCGGCCGCGGCCTGGTGCTCGTCGCCGGCGGGGCACGGATCTTCACTAACGCCTATGTGCTGGTGCACGTGTTGCGCCATGCGCTGCAGTCGGAACTGCCGGTCGAGCTGTGGTATTTCGGGCAAGCCGAGGTTTCGCCCGCCATGGCGGCGCTGCTCGAACCTCTCGGCGTGCGCCTTGTCGATGCCAACCCGGTTATTGCCGCCACTGGGGCCAAGGTTCGGGATGGCTGGCAGCTCAAGTCGTTCGCGCTGCTGCATAGCGGCTTTGCCGAGGCTTTGCTGCTCGATGCCGACCAGGTGCCGGTCACCGACCCCGCGGCCTGTTTCGACTGGCCGGACTATGTCGCGACCGGCGCGGTGTTCTGGCCCGATATCGTCGACCTCAGGGGGGACAACGAGATCTGGTCGCTGCTCGGGCTCCCGGCGCGCCGGGCCATCTCGCTCGAAAGCGGGCAGGTGCTGGTCGATCGCCGGCGGCATGGCGCGGCCCTCGCGGCAGCGGTGCGGCTCAATGAAGCGGCCGAGGACCTCTACCGGCTGATCTATGGCGACAAGGACACCTACCTGCTCGCCTGGGAGATGCTGGGCGCACCCTATGCGCTGGTCCCGCACCGCCCCTATGCCGACGAGTTCATGCTGGTGCAGCGCGATTTCGGCGGCAACGCCCTGTTCCAGCACCGCACCAACGCCAAGTGGCAATATGGCGGCGAGCAGCGGAAGCTGTTCGGCTTCCAGCATGAGGCCGCATGCCTTGCAGCCATGGCGGAACTGGAACAGCGCTGGAGCGGGCGAGCCTTCACGGCGCCCGATCGCAGCGTGCGGGCGCGGGAAATGGAACAGCAGCTGATTGCAGCCGGGCCTTTCGTACTCGAATCCGGCGATGAGCCGACCTTCACGCTGCGGCTCGGCCCGCACGCCGAGGTTGCCGAAGGGCGTGCCGTCGATCGCCGGCACTGGTGGGTGGAGGACGACGGAGCGCGGCTCAGGCTGGTTCTTACCGGTGGCGACCGGCCCGGCTACTTGCTGCAGCGTGGCGACGACCAGATCTGGCGCGGCCAGCGCCACCGCGTCCCGATCGTCGCTGTCAGCCTCTATGGCGCTCCCATCGAAGCCCCCGCCGTTTCGGCGACCGCGCCGGGGCTGGTGGATGAGCTGTTGCGCGCCGGCGGCGCGTTCGGCTCGGTCGGCGTGACGCAACGCCTGGTCGATGCGCTCGGCCTCGTCGCCGCGGTGACGCCCGGTGTCAGGGAACGGATCGCCGGGCTTGCCGGGCTCGAGGCCGACCCGAAGGTCGCCGACCGGCTGCGCGAACTGGCGGCGCAGATCACACCACCGTCGCCGCTCAGCCCGGTCGACCGGACCCTGAAGTTCGATATCGGCTACGTGCGGGCCGAGATCCCGGAATGAGCAGGCGGCCGCGCGCGCTGCAGATCGCCCCGATCATGCCGGCGCGCACCGGCAACGGGCTCGCCATGCGGCAGGGGATGTTTCTCGAAGCGCTGAGCCGGAGTTTCGATACGCGCCTCGTCGTGCTGCCGGTGGTCGGGCACAGCGATGCCGCGGCGGCCCTGCCCGATGAGCTTGGGGTGCCCGCCACCAGCGTTTCCGTAGCTGGGCGGCAGGACACGCACTTCGGGCTCCTCAGCCGTCTCGCCGACCCCGCGGCTCGTGTCGCCGCTTTCCGCAGCTATGGGCGCAGCTCGCTCGCCAGCCACCTCTCGTTGCCGGTCCTCGCGGAGCTGCGCGCGGCCGTAGGAGCAGACCGCTACGATCTGGTGCATATCGGGCGCTCCTATCTGGGCGACGCCCTGGATGTGCTCGACAGCAAGCGGGCAACGATCGATCTCGACGAAGACGAATGGACCTCGTACCGCGAAATCGGGCAAACCCTCGAGCCGAACGATCCCGCGGCTTCGGCCTGGGCAGCGGCAGAGGCCGATGCCATGGCGCAGTTGATTGCCCGACAGGCCCCACGGTTCTCCGCCCGGTTCATCGCCAGTGCGTTCGACGCAGCGCTGCTCAAGCAGCGCGAGCCGACCCCGACACTGGAGGTCATAGAAAACGCCGTTGTCGTGCCGGCCGAAACGCAGCGCCGGGACGATGGCGGCACGCTGCTGTTCCTCGGCTCGTTCGGCTACGCGCCAAACGTCGATGCCGCCCATTGGCTGGTGGAGGAGATCTGGCCGTTGATCCAGCGCCGCAGCGCGCGCCCGCTCCGCCTGGTGATCGCCGGGCGCGATGCCGGGCGAATGGCTCGGCTCGGGCAATGCCCCGGGGTCACGGTTGAGCCCGATATCGAGGACGTGGCCGGCGCCTATGGCAAGGCCACGGTGTTTCTCGCGCCACTGCGCGCCGGCGCCGGCACGCGGTTGAAACTGCTGGAAGCCGCGGCTCACGGGGTGCCGCTGGTCACCACACCGCTGGGAGCGAGGGGCCTGCCGTTCGAGCACGGCAGGGAACTGCTGCTGGCGGAACGCGCCGAGGACCTCGCGCGGGCGGCACTCGATGTACTGGCAGATGCTGCGGCCGGCACTGCCCGGGCGGCAGCGGCGCTGGCCATCGTCCGCGCGCGCTATGAGCGCACAGGCGCCATCGATCGGCTGGCTTGCCGCTTCGAGGAGATTGCCGCTACATGACCAGCCGACGACAGGGAGCAGCTGCAATGACCGAGATCGAGCCCGCTACGAAGTTCAGTTCCGTCGACGGCGTCGAGGTCAATCGGGTGCCGGATGGCGCCATGGTCTACCAGAACGAACGCGAGCGCGTGCACTTCCTCAACCCGACGGCGCTGATCGTGTTCGAGCTGTGCGGGCTCAACAAGACGGCCGGCGAGATCGAGGCCTTCGTCGCGGACGCGTTCGGGCTGGATGTGGCGCCGACGGAAGCGGTCAAGGCGTGCCTCGCTTCGCTGCTCGATGAAGGACTGGTGGTTTGCGCCCCATCGTCTGCCGCACCCTGAGGCGGGAGTACCGGCTGCATCCTCCCTCCGAGGAGATCGCGCAGCTGCTGCGCTTCGTTGAAGCCGAGCCGGAGCTGCAGGCGTCACCACCACTCGAGGTGTTCGATATCCCGGTGCGCCTGCGCGACGGCTTCCTCGTTGCCACGTTGCCGTCGGGTGAAGTGGTCGAGGGTACGCCGAACCATGTGCTGAGCGCCATGCACCGGACGGTGCTCATCGAACTCGTCCAGGGCGAGCCCGGCGCTCCGTTTTTGCATGGGGCCACAGTAGTGATCGGCGGCCGCCGCGTGCTGCTGGTTGGCCACAAGGGTTCGGGCAAGAGCACCCTGTCACTGCACCTGGTTCTCGCCGGCCACGATGTCGAAGGCGACGAACACCTAGTGATCCGAGACAGCGAGGTGATCGCTCGTCCCCGCACCCTCAGGGTGAAGGAGGGCAGTCTACGGCTGATCCCCGGACTGCCTGATCACGTCTGGCAGGCCGCTTACATCCACAATTGGGACGGCTCGACCATCCGTTCGATCAGTCCGGCAGTGGGCGGGCGGCCATGGGTGATTCGCCCCGGCCGGCTCGACGCCATGGCGTTCCTCGTCGCCAACCACGGTGGTCGATCGGCGGCCCGACCGATCCCCGGCAAGGAGGCATTCACACGGCTAATGGCGGAAGTAATGCTGCCGCACACCGGCGTGGCCACGGCTGCCGGCCGGCTGCGACGGGTGGCGATGGAGGTGCCGGCCTACCAACTGTTGCTTGGAGACCTCGCTACTGCCGAATGGCACCTGTCATCAATCGCATCCCAGTTGACGTGAGCCGCGTTAGCAGCCAACATTTCGGCCTTGCCTGATTACGATTGGGGTTGCGATGTCTGAGAAGAACGAGAGCGAGCGGCTCGAACAAGCGCTGGAAACTGTCGACCATGGCCGCCGCGACGCACTACGCAAGCTGGTGACCACGTCGGCATTCGCCGTTCCCGTTGTGGTGTCGTTTGCCATTGATGGCCTGATGGTGAGCCCGGCCCTGGCTGTCACGAACTCCACCAGTTCGTGAGCCGAACACCACGCGTCGGTCCAAGGATCAGCGCGTGCATGATCGTCAAAGACGAACAGCGGTTCCTCGACGGCTGCTTGGAGTCATTGCGAGGGCTAGTCGACGAGATCGTCATCGTCGACACCGGCTCCACCGATGCCACGACCGAGATCGCCGGGGCGCATGGAGCGCGCATTCTCAATTACGCGTGGCACGATGATTTCGCAGCTGCGCGTAACTTCGGCCTCGATGCGGCCGGCTCAGACTGGATACTCTACATCGATGCGGACGAGCGGTTGGTGGAGACCACTCGCGACACACTACGCGCCGGCCTCGATGCCCCGGACGTCTACGCGGCCCGACTGCTGTTTCAGGTAAACAGCAGGAGCACGCTCTACCGGGAGTTCCGGCTGTTCCGCAACGATCCCCGGCTCCGGTTCAAAGGCGCGATGCATGAGACCATTCTCCCCGATCTGGCTCTGCTGCAGCGAGAACGGGATGCACGCGTGGTCAACACGTCGGCCAAACTGATCCACCTGGGCTATGACGGCGACATGATCGCGAAGTATCGTCGCAACCTGCCTTTGCTAAGGGTCGCGGTGGAGCATGATCCTGGGCGCAGTTACTACTGGAAAGACCTCGCCGACACGCTTGCAGGTTTGGGCCAGACCGAGGAAGCAGTCGCGATCTCGGGTCAAGGCTTGGCAATCGCTGGGAAATCCGAACAGGTTGGCCGCGTGATGCACAGTGCGCTGCTGCATACTCACGTCCGACTTCGGGTGCAGCGTGGCGAGGATGTGCGCGACCTCATCGAGGTCGGGCTGGACCTCCACCCGGAGAACTGGTCCCTGCTGTTCCTGCGGGCCCGTGCTCGAGTCAACGCGGGAGCTCTGGAGGCTGCAATCGATGACCTCCGTCGGCTCCTGGCGCTGGACCCGGAAACTGTCCTGGACGACATCCTGGCGCACGACCGGCGGATCTTTGGCGCGCACGCCTATGACCTGATGGGCGTCGCCCTGCTCCGCCAAGGCGACCGCGCCGGAGCGGCCGGGGCCTTCGCCCGTGCGGCGGCTGCCGCCCCGGACGTTCAGGAGTACCGCGTCAAGGCTTTGGCGCTGGGCGTTGGCGAAACGTCGGCAGGATCATCGGCCGCTTGATGAAGCTCAGCGGCGTGGTGAACTGCCAGTAAAGTCGGCGCAGCGCGCTGTCGCCGCCGGTCGCCCGGTGCATCCGGGCTGTATCGGTCGCCGCTCGCAGCTCCGGTCCGATCCCCTGGGATGACATCTCCGCGGCGCGGCCCATGCCGGCCCACCACGCTCTCGCGTCGGCCGGCGCCTGCAGCGGCGCCAGCACCGGCATACCCAGCAGGTCGGCCGCGGCAACGGTCCACAGCTCAAGGATCGCCAGCAGCCGCGGGTGGCGTGCGGCGCGCTCGGCCAGCCGGCGACGGCCGCCCTCGTCCATGTCGATGACGGCGGCGGCGAACTCGTAGAGTGCCTTGAGTTCGATGGTGGCATGCTTCACGGCACGATGGCCGACATGGTGATGGATGATGCCGTGCAGCACATGCAGGTGATCGGGCAGCACCAGCGCGCCCGCACCGCCCCCCGCCGGAACATTGGCCGCAGCCAGCAGTTCAGCCGAGGGGAGAAACTGCTCGACGCGCGACGGGCCACCGCGCCGATGGATCTCGATCCAGCCGGGCATGTCGGCGCGGTAGAGTTCGTGCAGGTGATGGTGGATCAACCGGGGTCGGGGCTCGCCGGCCGGGCGATAACCGAGCCCCAGCACGATCTCCTGGGCGCGCTGGGCCTCGTGCGGTGCAACCAGCAGGTCGAGGTCGCGCAGGTGCCGCCAGTCCGGCGCGCCGGTGACGATCGAGCGGCCACCCTTCAGGGCCAGGGGAGCGATGGCCTCGCGCCGCAGGGCGGAGACGATCTCGCCGAGGCGCTGCGCCATAGTGGCTCGACGGGCCAGGTGATCGGTCTGACGTTGCTGCAGTGCCCTGGTGATGGTCATGCGTCCATCGGGCAGGGTCAGCGGCGGCACCGGCGGGGCGAGACGGCGACGCATGACCGAACTGACCAGTACCGAGGCGAGGCGGAGTTCGTCGGCATGGCCGAGCAGCAGTTCCCAGCCGGCAGCGGCGATGCGGCCGGCAAGGGCTTGATCGCCCACCGCACCATCGAACCGCAGACAGGCGACGAGCAGTTCCTGCAGGCCGGCGGTCGGTCTCCCGGTCGTCACTGGATTTGCACCGGCGCCGCCTGTCGACCGCCAAGCCGGCGCAACAACCTGGTCGTCCGGGCCGAAGCCGCAGCCCGCAGGCCGAAGGGCAGCGCCGGCCGGCCGCTCCGCCGTGCGGCGCGCGCCGTGTCGACGCGTTCGAGCAAACGAAGCCAGCAGGATGTCGCCGAGGCCCGCAGCTTCTCCTCGAGCCAATCGGGCAGCGGTCGCTGCCGCCAGGCGAAGTAGGCGGCGTACTCGGCCGGGCTCTGCAGCAGGTGGCGCAGATAGTCGGCGAGCCCCTTGGGGCCGCCATAGGCCTCGGCGTCGATATAGGAGTGCTCAGGCGCGAACTCCTGGGCGTTAGGGGCGCCGCGATAGACCGGCACGGTCCCCGCCAGCAATGGGTCGAACAGCTTTTCGGTCACATAGTCCGGCAGCAGCGAGTTCTCGAGCGACAGGCAGAAGCGATAGCGCGAGATCGCCTCCAGCTTGCTCTGCCGCCCCCGGTCGTCGGCCAGGGTGCGATTGCGATAGACCCGGCCATAGGAGTCGACCGGAATCTGCCGCATCAGCGCGCCGGAGAAGGCGTTGCGCCCACATCCGTCGATGAGCGCCGACTGGAACATGACGAGCGGCGCGGTCTCCGTCTTGGGTGGTTGCGACATTGCCAGAGCGGCCTGCCACTGCGGGGCAGCGGGAAGGTATGACGACCAGATATCGGCGCTCCGCTCATAGGTGACGATCAGGTCGAAGTGACGGAGGAAAGCCGGATCGGCCATGCGGGGGTAGTTTACCGCGCTCTCCATCGACCACAGCACCCAGAGCTGGCCGGGATATTTCGGCGTGTCGTCGAGCTGCGTGCGGCGCCAGTCCGGAATGTGGAAGACCACCGCGTCGGCCTCGCGCAACTGCGCCTGATCGGCAGTGAAATGACGCCGCAGTCCGTCCGGCACACCGGCCAGCGGCACCGGCCCGCGAAAATACGGCGTTCGGAACAGGATAAGCGGGCCGGACAATGACGCTGCTCCTCCCAAGCATACCTGCCTGAGGTAACGGGCAAAACGTCAAGCTGCAACCGGCCTCGCTTCATGCGGTGGATCGTGCCGCGGTTACCTGAGGTTGAACTCCAGCATGCGGATCAGGCCCTGCATGTAGCCGATGGCGTGGGCGCGGCCGCGGTGGTTCCAGTCGCTGTCGCCGTCCATCTTGGGCACGTGATCATCGAGCAGGAAACCATCGAACCCGTTCTCGGCGAGCAGCGCGACGACCTCGGCGGGGTCGTAATTGCCGTCGCCGATGAAGCACTCGGTGAAGTTGGGCACGGTGCCCTGCACGTCGCGGAAGTGGATGTAGGCAATCCGGCCCTTGGGGGCGAAGAACTCGATCATCTCGGTGACGTTCTTCTTGCCGCCGATCATTTCCGAACAGCAGCCGAGGCAGAGATCGAGCGCCCAGCTGGGCGACTTGCCAAACAGCTCATAGGCCTTCTTGAAGTTGTCCGGCTTGTAGAACAGGCGCGCCACGCCGCCCAGCATCGGCACCGGCGGATCATCCGGGTGGAGTGCCAGCCGCAGGCCCTCCTCCTCGGCTACTGGCAGCACGGCGCTCATGAAGTAGCTGTAGTTGGCCCACATCTGCGCTTCGGTGACGACGGGCCCGTCCTTGCCGTAGAGCGGCATACCCTCAAGGCTGCCGAGGCCGGTCGGCATGAAGCTGCGAAGCAGTTCGAGGTTCTCGCTGTTGGCCTCGACCGTTGCCATGTCGAACTTGCGCGCGGTGGCGCCGCCGCGGGTCGGGCCGACATAGTCGGTGGTCCACACCGAATTGGGCATGAAGTGGAGCCCCAGCACCGGGATGCCGGCACGGGCGACGGCACGGATCGTCGCCTGGTAGTTCTCGATCTGCTGGTCGCGTCCCTCGAGCCCCAGCATCGCCTTCATATAGAATTGCGATGGCACGTTCTCGATCGCCTCGAAGGTCAGCCCGGCTTCGCGGACCTTATCGGCCAGCTCGCGCACATCCTGCTCGGCCCACTTGCCATCGTGACCCGGCAGTGCAGGGTTGTTCATCTGCAACCCGGTCACCCCGATCTGTCTGGCGAAGCGCAGCCGCTCCTCGGTCAGGTCGTGAAACTGACCCACTGCCGCTCTGATACCCATTAATTGTCCTCCAGTTGAAACGTGTTCGGTTCTCTCACCGGGTCATCCCCGCGAAAGCAGGGACCTCCGTTTGCTGCTCGCGTCGGTGCCTCGGGCCAAACGGGGATTCCCGCTTTCGCGGGAATGACTCCGTGGTTGGGGTTGGCTCGTGTGTCATCCCTTGACGCTGCCCTCGGTCATGCCGGCGACCATGAAGCGTTGGGCGACGAAGTAGAGGATCATCAGCGGCACCGACGAGATCACCGCCCCG